>OHNN01000024.1_pt1 | contig 139119 bp, 107 predicted proteins | sample 1569541 | NCBI WGS metagenome assembly OHNN01 (sample SAMEA3879563, study PRJEB24766) | human gut metagenome | biome: human-associated habitat; feature: feces | place: USA | collected 1985/1987 | reverse complement strand
CGGGGCTTCGCCGAATCGGCTAACTCCTCCGCGTGACCTTCCGGCACCGGGCAGGCGTCAGACCCTATACGTCGCCTTGCGGCTTCTGCAGAGTCCTGTGTTTTTGGTAAACAGTCGCTTGGGCCTCTCCACTGCGGCCCGCCTCCGCTCCCCGGGCAAGCCGGCTCACGTACGCGCGGGCACCCCTTCTCCCGAAGTTACGGGGCCATTGTGCCGAGTTCCTTGACCATGGTTGACCCGATCGCCTCGGTATGTTCTACCCACCCACCTGTGTCGGTTTGCGGTACGGGCGCGCACGCGCCTGCCTAGGGGTTTTTCTAGGGACCTCGGGCTCACTCGCTTCGCTCAGTCGCTTCGTCCGGAGCCTCGCCCTTCTGCGGACCGGATTTCCCTGGTCCGCGGGCCGCGCTCCATCACGGGGACGTCCAGAACCCCGCCGAGCCACCCCCATCCGTCGCCCCGTCGGTCGTAGCGCCGCGTGCGCGGTGCAGGAATGTCTGCCTGCTGCGCGTCGGCTACGCCTACCGGCCTCGCCTTAGCCCCCGACTGACCCTGGGAGGATTAGCCTTGCCCAGGAAACCTCGGGTTCACGGCGGACGAGTTACTCTCTCGTCTCTCGCTACTCATGCCAGCATTCTCACTCCCATGCGCTCCACCGTCGGTCGCCCTCCGGCTTCTCCGCCCATGGGAAGCTCCCCTACCGATTCTAATGAATTAAAATCCCGCCGCTTCGGTGTCCAGCTTAGCCCCGTGTATTGTCGGCGCATGTCCACTCGACCAGTGAGCTGTTACGCACTCTTTGAATGGATGGCTGCTTCTAAGCCAACATCCTGGTTGTCTGGGCGGACGCACATCCTTTGCCACTCGGCTGGAACTTGGGGACCTTAGCGGGCGGTCCGGGCTGTTTCCCTCTCGAGCACACAGCTTAGCCCACATGCTCTGACTGCCGCGCTCTGGGCCGCCGGCATTCGGAGTTCGGTTGGATTCGGTAGGCGGCGAAGCCCCCTCGTCCATCCGGTGCTCTACCTCCGGCGGTGAACGCGCGACGCTAGCCCTAAAGCTATTTCGGGGAGAACGAGATATCTCCGGGTTTGATTGGCCTTTCACCCCTATCCGCAGGTCATCGCCGCCGTTTTCAACCGACGTGCGTTCGGCCCTCCACGGGGTCTTACCCCCGCTTCAGCCTGCCCACGGATAGCTCACCCGGCTTCGCGTCCGCGGCGCGGGACTCAAGTCGCCCTGTTAAGGCTCGCTTTCGCTCCGGCTCCCTTTCGGTTAACCTCGCCCCGCGCCAGCGACTCGCTGGCTCATTCTACAAAAGGCACGCCGTCACACCATAAAGGTGCTCCGACTGCTCGTGGGCGCACGGTTTCAGGTACTGTTTCACTCCCCTCCCGGGGTGCTTTTCACCTTTCCCTCACGGTACTGGTGCGCTATCGGTCACAGGGTAGTACTCAGGCTTGGATGGTGGTCCACCCAGGTTCGGACCGGGTTTCACGTGCCCGGCCCTACTCAGGGACCGCGTCGCGCCGTCCGGTCTGGGTTCGCGTACGGGGCTGTCACCCGCTGCGGCCGGCCCTCCCATGCCGTTCCGCTCCCCAGCCGGACCTGCGCCCGGGGGCGGCAGCCCCCGGATGCGCGGCCCTGCAACCCCGTCGGCGGAACCCCTGCCGGGTATGCCCGCTCGACGGTTTGGCCATCGGTCCCCTTTCGCTCGCCGCTACTCGGGGAGTCTCGAGATTGATTTCCTCTCCTCCGGGTACTTAGATGTTTCAGTTCCCCGGGTTGTCCTCCCCCCGCCTATGTGTTCAGCGGGGGGATATGCACACTGCTGTGCATGGGTTCGCCCATTCGGAGACCCCCGGGTCGAAGGATGTGTGCTCCTCGCCGGGGATTATCGCAGCTTGCCGCGTCCTTCATCGGCTCCCTGTGCCAAGGCATCCGCCGTGCGCCCGTGGTATCTTGCGGGACCGCATCGGGCCCGCGGGATATCCACGTGTCGCTAAAATTAATTAATCGATATCATGAATAGCGCTCGTATGTCGCAATTCGGGTATCTCATACCGCGGCACAGTGTCTTCACTGTGCTCGCGATCAGATGCTCCTCACTCATATATAAGTGAATTCTTCTTGTTTGGATCGGATGAATGATTGCTATCATTCTTACGTTTAATCGCAGAAAAGAATCGAGTCTGGAAGAGGATACTCTTCCATCTCTCTCCTATCGCTATGCGGCTCTCAAGGTACGCGGGTGCGACCCCGGGGACCGGGTGCTGCGGGGACTTACTCCGGGCGACATCCACCGGACGGGCTCCTGCCCTCAATTCGAGTTAAAGTGTTTTCTCTCTAGAAGATTTATCTCCCTAGAAAGGAGGTGATCCAGCCGCACCTTCCGGTACGGCTACCTTGTTACGACTTCACCCCCCTCACCCTCCACACCTTCGGCGCCTCCCCCCTCTCGGTTGGGCCGGCGACTTCGGGTGCAGACGACTCGGGTGGTGTGACGGGCGGTGTGTACAAGGCCCGGGAACGCATTCACCGCGGCATGCTGATCCGCGATTACTAGCAACTCCGACTTCATGGGGGCGGGTTGCAGCCCCCAATCCGAACTGGGGCCGGCTTTCCGGGATCCGCTCCCCCTCGCGGGGTGGCATCCCTCTGTACCGGCCATTGTAGCACGTGTGCAGCCCAGGGCATAAGGGGCATGATGACTTGACGTCGTCCCCGCCCTCCTCCGCCTTGACGGCGGCGGTCCCGCGTGGGTTCCCGGCATCACCCGATGGCAACACGCGGCGGGGGTTGCGCTCGTTGCGGGACTTAACCCAACATCTCACGACACGAGCTGACGACAGCCATGCACCACCTGTATGGGCTCCTCTCGGCCACGGGGTCTCCCCCGCTTCACCCATATGTCAAGCCCTGGTAAGGTTCTTCGCGTTGCTTCGAATTAAGCCACATGCTCCGCTGCTTGTGCGGGCCCCCGTCAATTCCTTTGAGTTTTAGCCTTGCGGCCGTACTCCCCAGGCGGGACGCTTAATGCGTTGGCTGCGGCACGGGGGGATCGTCCCCCCACACCTAGCGTCCATCGTTTACGGCTGGGACTACCAGGGTATCTAATCCTGTTCGCTCCCCCAGCTTTCGCGCCTCAGCGTCGGTCTCGGCCCAGAGGGCCGCCTTCGCCACCGGTGTTCCACCCGATATCTGCGCATTCCACCGCTACACCGGGTGTTCCACCCTCCCCTACCGGACCCAAGCCGCGGAGGTTCCGGGGGCTTCGGGGGGTTGAGCCCCCCGCTTCGACCCCCGGCCTGCCGGGCCGCCTACGCGCGCTTTACGCCCAATGAATCCGGATAACGCTCGCCCCCTACGTATTACCGCGGCTGCTGGCACGTAGTTAGCCGGGGCTTCCTCCTATGCTACCGTCACTTCCTTCGTCACATAGGACAGAGGTTTACAATCCGAAAACCTTCTTCCCTCACGCGGCGTTGCTGGGTCAGGCTTGCGCCCATTGCCCAATATTCCCTACTGCTGCCTCCCGTAGGAGTCTGGACCGTGTCTCAGTTCCAGTGTGGCCGATCAGCCTCTCAGCTCGGCTACCCATCGTTGGCTTGGTGGGCCGTTACCCCTCCAACTACCTAATGGGACGCGAACCCCTCTCAAAGCGATAAATCTTTGACCCCTTCATCATGCGGTGTTGTGGTCTCATGCGGTATTAGCAACAGTTTCCCGTTGTTATCCCCCTCTTTGAGTCAGGTTATTCACGCGTTACTCACCCGTTCGCCACTAAGTTAAAGGCCGAAACCCTTAACTCCGTTCGACTTGCATGTATTAAGCACGCCGCCAGCGTTCGTCCTGAGCCAGGATCAAACTCTTGAGTTAAAATCCTTTAAAAGCTCGCGCTTTTGCTCTTATTTCTTTTGCGTCTGTCTCGCGACTTCGTCATCCGACAGACCGCCGGTCGTCTCAAAATTACTTTTGTTTGTTTGCGCTTGATCTGCTCTCTCGAGCATCTCTTCTTGGTTCACTATACGGTTTTCAAGGAACATCCGGTTCCCGAACTTCCGTCCTCTCACCGGGCTGCCTTTCCCTTGACTCGCTCGCGCTGCTCACTTCCGTTCGCACCCCTCGGCTCTCACCTCGGTTTCGCTCGCTTGTCTCTCTCGTCCGACAGCTTTGCTATTATACCTCCCCCGCAAGCTTTTGTCAACACCTTTTTCCATTTTTCTTTCCGCCCCTTTTTACGCCGCATTGCCTTCTGTATTGTTCATACCACTCCCGGAATGCTGCAATTCCCTTTCGACGTTTATAACCCCTTTTTGCCCTCTTTTCGTTCATTATATTAAAAAGTATATTAGCAAATTCCGCTTTTTTTGCAAATTCGCCCCCCCCTTTTTGACCCCGTTAGCTGATAAAAAAGGCGCAGTGCGGAGTCGGGTTCCACGCACTGCGCCGTCATTATATTGATTTTATTCATTCCGCCGCATCATTTCAGCGACTGCGGCGCAAGCGGACAATCCCAAAACATCAATCTGCCGCCGAACTGCTCCGCAATGCGTATCGCAAGCACCGTGACCTCATCAACGCTGCGTTTTTTCAGCGGACAAATTATGTGGAGAATCACGCCGTACGGCAGCTCGCTCATCTCTCTGTCCACCGCGCTGCCGATCGCAAAGCCTTCCCGTCTTGCCGCCTCTTCAAATTGCAGACGGAGCGGTTCAGAGCGGAAATACATGTGAAGATTCAGCCTGCGTGCAGCCTCGGAATCCCCGTTCGAATAAAGTTTTTCGATGTTCTCCTTATTCCGGACTGTTTGAAGCTTTGCAGCATCGGGATAAAGAAGTTTAAAATATGTCGTCCACTTCGGTTCGGACTTGCAGCCGAGTTTCACCGTCAGCTTGCGTTCTTTTTGAAGCAGCTGCTGAAGTGCCGAATACTTTTCTTCGCTGTCAATATAGAAATAATACTGGTGCATTGCGGCGGATTCGATGCAGCCGACATATTCTTTGCCGAGTTTCTTTATGCATCGGGCAATAAGGCTGTCAATTCGGCGCAGCTCGCCTGCCTTAAGCGGCTGCTCCGAAAGGCTTGCGCAGTAGATGAAAACAAGCTCCGCGCAGCCCTCGATCGGTGCATTTGTATACAGCGACATATCAACGCGGAACCGCGCATCACCGCCGTCCAACCTCCAATCGTATTCAAGCCAAGCATTTTTGCTCGTTTTCGCCATTGCATATCCTCCTCGCATTTGCATTCGCCGTTTGAACCGCAGCCGGCCTCCGCTCGAAATCCAAGTCGAATGCGGGCCGCGGCTCAATGCGCCAAAGTATCGGGAATTGAAGTTTTATCGAGATAAAATCAGTCTTTCTTTTCCTCTTTCGGAATCAGAACGGCCTTGATTCTTCTCACGCCCGCACTTGAAGCCTCTTCTTTTTTGATTTTGAACGTGCCGAGATCGCCGGTGTTTGCTGCATGGGGCCCACCGCAGATTTCGCAGCTGTAGTCACCCATTGTATAAACCTTTACACGTTCGCCGTATTTATCGCCGAACAGGCCGATCGCGCCGCGCGCACGCGCTTCGGGAACGGTCATTTCTTCGCAGGTAATATCAACGCCGGCATCAATTGCTTCGTTGACAAGTTTTTCGACCTCGCGCAGCTCCTCGGGAGTCACTTTACGCGGGAAGGAGAAGTCAAAGCGCAGACGTTCGGCCGTGATGTTCGAGCCGCGCTGTGCAACGGACTCATCAAGAACCTTGCGCAGTGCTGCCTGGAGCAGATGCGTCGCAGTGTGCAGTTTTGCCGTTTCGTCGGTTGCTTCCGCAAGGCCGCCTTTGAACTTATGCTCCGCGCCCGCTTTGGACTTTTGCTGGTGCTCTTCGAATGCCGCACGGAACCCCTCAACATCAACGGTGAGGCCGTTTTCGCGCGCCATTTCCTCGGTGAACTCAATGGGGAAACCGAATGTGTCGAACAGGCGGAACGCATTCTTTCCGTCAATTATACCGTTTTCAAACTTGCCTTTGATGCGCTCAAATTCGCGCATACCGTTGGTGAGAGTGCGCTGGAATCTTGCCTCCTCCGTGTCAAGCTCGCGAATGATTCGTGCTTCGTTTTCGCGCAGTTCGGGATAGACCTCGCCGTAATCCGAAATAACGGTTTCGGCAATTTTGCTGAGTGAGTTTTCGGGCATGCCCAGCTGCATTGCATAGCGAAGCGCGCGGCGGATAAGCCGGCGGAGAATGTAGCCCTGATCGACATTGCTCGGGGTTACGCTGCGCGGGTCGCCCAGCATGAACGCACTTGTGCGGATGTGGTCGGCAACGATGCGGAACGCACGTGTTGTTTCGGCATTATCACGATAGTTCTTGCCGGAAAGCTCGCTGATGCGCGCAAGTATGTGCGCAAAGGCATCCGTGTCATAAACGCTCTCCGCGCCCTGAAGCGTTGCAATCGTGCGTTCAAGGCCCATGCCCGTGTCAACGTTTTTCTTTTCAAGCATGCGAATCTCGCCGTTTGCGGGCTGGAAGTACTGCATGAAAACATTGTTCCAGATTTCAAGATATTTGCCGCAATCGCATGCGGGGCTGCATTCATCGCAGCATTTCTCTTTGCCTGTATCAAAGAAAATTTCGGTATCGGGACCGCAGGGGCCGCTCGTTCCGGGAATCCACCAGTTATGTTTTGCGTTCAGGAAGAAGATGTGACTCGGATCAGCACCCATTTCAACCCAGCGATCGCGTGAAACCTCATCGCGCGGGGCGCGCTCATCGCCCTCAAAACATGTGAAATAAAGCCTGTCCGGATCGATGCCGAGCCATTTTTCATCGGTCAGGAATTCCCAACTCCATGCGATCGACTCCTTTTTAAAGTAGTCGCCGAGGGACCAGTTGCCGAGCATTTCAAAAAAGGTCAGGTGGCTTGCATCGCCGACTTCATCGATGTCGCCCGTGCGAACGCATTTTTGGACATCGGCAAGGCGAACTCCCGCCGGATGCGCCGCGCCCATAAGATAGGGCATGAGCGGATGCATACCTGCCGTTGTGAAAAGAACCGTGGGATCGTTTTCGGGAATAAGGGAAGCCGAAGGGATTATCGTGTGTCCTCTTTCGCTGAAAAAGCGGAGAAAGAGTGCCCGAAGTTCGGTTGTTGTTAATGATTTCATTCTATTTGTAAACCTTTCTCCCCTTGCGGGGCTTGATTGCTTAATGTCAGGTTCGTTCCGAATAATTTTTTTCGCAAAACTTAATTCGGCGGCCGCTTTGGGCAAATCGCGGTTTCGAAACACCCGAATGCCCGAATCGGTTTCGGACAGACTGCGGTTAAGGCAGGTGCATTCGCGAAAGGCATGTTCCGAATTAATCAACGTTTACCCAATTATACATTATACTGTCAACATGCCGCTCTTGTCAATGTGCGTCTTTACTGATATAATATTAGTCATGAAAAATCGACATCATCACCCGCGGCGGAGTTTCCTCCGCGACGGAAAACAGCATAGAAAGCTTCGGCTCAATTTTACTCTTCGCGGCGAAAAGGGCAAACCCGTCCGCATCGCGCTCTGCTGTGCGGCGGGGCTGGTTCTGCTCGTTCTTCTTGCAATGCTCTTAAAGCCGCGAACGCAGCTTATGAACACCCCGGAAATTCAGCGCATACGCGAACGCGGCGTGCTTGCCGTCGGCGTGCGGGACGATATGCCGCTTTTTGCCGAAGGCGGCGAAGGGTTTGAAATCGAGCTTGCACAAAAATTCGCTGCGTATCTGCTTCCCGACACCGCCGGGGATGCGGCGGCAAAACTCATCACCGTGAACGGTAAAACCGCTTCAACAAAGCTTTCGGACGGCACAATCGATGCCGCCGTTGCGTTGATGCCGCGCGGCGCAAGTTCAAAATATGTCTACTCCTATCCATATTATACGGATACATGCTCCGTACTTGTTAAAAGCGGCAGCGAAACAACTCCGCTGAACGAACTTGTTATCGGTTTTGTTCAGGGCACGGCAGGTGAAACAAGGCTTAAGAAATACATTGATGCGCACGAAACAAAAGTTGAACGCACTCTCATTGACCGGCTTAAGGGACGCACACCGGAGCTTCCCGCCGATGCAATCGTGTTCACAACAAAAGCTTTCGCCTCCTATCCGGAGCTTTTCGATGCGCTTGCGCGCGGCACCGTTGCCGGTGCGGTCGTCACCGGTGCTTACTGCACAAGATATGCGGAAGATATATCCGCACACGGATTTATCCGCCATGAAACAAGTCTCGGCAATGTCGAATATGCAATCGCCTCAGCTGCGGATGAACCCGCCGTTGCTCAGCTTGCGGAACTGTTCATCTATGACCTGCAAAAAAGCGGTGAGCTTGATGCATTGCTTAAAAAATACGGACTTTGATTCAAGCCCTTGAACCGCCCCCGTCCAAGCAGGTTTCACCCCGCGCAGATGCACAGCGAGATATTTCCCGCTCCGTGCTTTCATGTTTCATCCGGTTTCGACAAAACAAAACGATATTCCCGCTTGCGGAAATACCGGGCAATAATGTATAATCTACATGCGGAGCTCATTCTCCGCACAACCGAAATATCCGCTTGCCCGAAAAGGCAGTTTTTACCTGTCCGAACGGCAGAGCGGCAACGGAGTTTTATTCGGAGTTTTATTCAATATGGCACTGTTTGATTTTCTGAAAGACAAAAAAAGCGGAACAGCAGGCGCACAGCCTGCCGAGGCAAAACGCCAGCTTGTTGAACTGGCACTGGATTCCATCGTTCCGAACCCTGCTCAGCCGCGAAAAACCTTTGATGACGAAAGCATATCCGAGCTTGCACAATCCATTCGGCAGGTCGGATTGATTCAGCCCCTTGTCGTTCGCAAAAACGGCGAAACATACGAGCTTATCGCCGGTGAACGCCGTCTGCGTGCGCTGCGGAGCCTTGGGTCGGAAAAAGCGCTCTGTATAGTTGACAACTCCGCGGTTGACGCCGATTCCGCACTGATGGCCGTTGTTGAAAACCTTCAGCGTGAGGATTTGAATTATTTTGAAGAGGCCGAATGTTATAAAGCCCTTTTGGACGAGCTGAAGCTCACACAGGAGGAGCTTGCCTCCCGTCTCGGCAAAAGCCAGAGTTTCATTGCAAACAAACTCCGTATCCTCAAACTTTCCCCTGAAGTTCGCGAAGCTGTCGGTCTTTACGGGCTGAGTGAACGCCACGCCCGCGCCGTGCTGCGCCTTTCGGACGATGCGGACAAGCTTGCAATAATCAAAAAAGCCGGCGAGGACGGTCTGAGCGTTAAGGACACCGAACGCCTTGTTGAAAAAAAGCTCAACTCACTGTTCGACAGCAAAAAGGACGGTGCAAAGCCCCGCCCCGTCATTATGCGAATTGTAAAGGATTACCGCATGTTCATGAACACGGTGAATTCCGCCTGTGAGTACCTGCGCTCCGGCGGCATGAATGTCGACGTGTCCCAATCCGACAGGGCGGACGGCGTTGACATCACGATTCATGTAACCCAGAACCCGAAAAACGAATAAGAATGACTGAAAGTTAATTCGGATTCGAGAATGCGGAACCTGCCCGAAATCCGTATCAAAGCTTATATGCGGAGTTCCCGAGTTTTTCGGCAGCATTGTTATAAACTTTCGCAATTGAATCCGGATTTTTCAGTCGAATTGTTCGTACTTTTGCCGAAGCTTGATTGATGTTTTTGTGAATCAGTATAAGTTATTGATTATTTAATCAATTTGAAACGTATCACAAAGAAATTATATCACATTTGCACCCGCACATGAACAGCGCAATTGTTCATGTTTCGTTTTATTGCGCAACGGTGAACAATGCGTAAAAATATCCCTTGTTCGCCATCAAATCCGCAAAGCTGCCCGCCTCTTCAATCCTGCCGCCGCGAAGCACAAAGATTTTATCGTATCTGCGCAGGAGCGATTCTTCAAGAGTATGCGTAACAACAATTCGTGTGATTCCCTGCAAATCGAGAATATCGCTTGAAACACGGTGCGCCGCTTGCGCATCCAGTGCCGCCGTCACCTCATCCGCAAGCAGAACGGAGGATTTTTTGAGCAGACTCCGAGCAATGGAGATTCTTTGTTTCTCGCCGCCGGAAAGCCCGCTGCCGTTTTCCCCGCAAAGGTAGTCCTCCCCGCGTTCGCGAATCAGCGCACCAAGGTGCGCACGGGCAATCGCTTCATCCATCTCCGTCTTCGGAAAATCACGGAACATTGAAACATTGTCCTTTATCGAGGCATTAAAAACAAAAACATTCTGCTGAATTGCCGCCATCGTTCCGTAGAGCGACTCCGTTGAAATATCCGACAGTTCGATTCCGTCCGCAAGGATATGCCCGCTGTAGTTTGTTTCCGCCGCCATGAGCAAGTTCAGCAGGGTAGATTTTCCGCTGCCGCTGCCGCCGACAAGCGCATATGCCCTGCCTGCCTCAAACTCGGCATTTATTCCGTGCAGCACCGTCTTCCCCGGTTCATATGCGAAAGAGACGTTTTCAAGCCGAATCCCGTTTTCAAGCTTGTTGAGCGTTTCACTCCCCTCGCGGGAAGAGCTGCGTTCCAGCGCGACCGCAAGTTTATCCACAAGCCCCAGCGCCGCTTTGCGGCAGGCAAGCAGTCCGGGAAGCTCCGCAATTGGCGAAATGATAAAATTCATAAGGTTAACAAACAGAACAACTGCACCGGGCGTCATGCTGCCGCCCTTCATCGAAAGGTACACGCCTGCGATAAACACTCCGAGCTGAGCGAAAATCCCCGTGACCGCGCCGATCATTCCGACGAGCGTTTTAATGCGCCGTCCCGTGAATTTTTCATGCTCAAGGGTTTTGTTGCTCTGCGCGAACAGGCGAAAAATCTCCCGCTCCGCTTTGAAGTTTTTAACAACGGTAAACCCTGCGAGACAATCGCTGAGTGCGGCGGTGAATTCTCCGTTCCGTTCGGAAACCCTGCTTTCAACGGCTTGCAGTCTGTTGCCCGTCAAAAGGGATGCTATCAGCGGAAGCACCGTCAGCCCTGCCGCAATCGCCGTCATGAGCAGTGAATACCTGCACATCAGCAGCAGCGCACCGATGAAAGTGACCGCCTTTGTTATCATTGCAAGCATCTGCGCAAGATAATTGGTTTCAATGCTTGCTGCATCGTTCGTCAATGCGGAAAGATAGCCTGCCGCGCTTTCGTCACGAAAAGACGAAATGCTCTTTCCTATCAGCTTTTTGAATGCAAAATCCTTGTACTGCCGCATTGCCCGTTCCAAAAAACGGGGCTGCGACGCATAGTTCAATAGGGAAAGCCCCGCACAAAGCAGAACAAATCCCGCGCTTATCAAAAGCAAAGTGCGAAAGCTTAACGCCCCGGACTCTCCCGCTGCCGTGTCCATCAGCTGTTGAATTATCCACGAAAGAATCAGATTCAGCGAGCCGGCTGCCAAGGCCGCAAACACCGCAAGGCAAAAAATCGGAATATTTTTATAAAAGAACTGACCCCGCAGCTGTTTCCCGAGCGGTTTTTTGCAAAATGCGCCCACGTTTTCTTTTGCTGCATTTGCTTTTTCGTTTTCGGCAGCACAATTCCCGCTGCTGTCATTCTTTGTTCGACCGTTTTTCATCGTTGTTCACCCTTTCCCATATTTTCGTAAGTTCGGCACTTTCAAGAGAACAGACCGTGTTCCGCACTCCCTCCGCTGCCGTTGCGCCGATGTCGTCATATGCGCTTGCCGATTCATCACACGAAACAAAGCGAATCGCTGCCGCGCTGTAATTCGGTTTTGCATCGAAGCGTTCCGCTGTCAGCTTTGCCTGAAGCAATGCTTTTTCCGCACCGACCGCATTACCGTCCATCAACTCCGAATAAGCCAAACATGCCCAAAGCATTCCCGATGTTTTGTCCGTAAAATTCGTTTCCCCGTCCCGCCGCAGTCCGTTCGAAAGAGCAAGGCCGAAATTCAGCACCGCCTTTGCCGACGCATAATCCTTTTTTTGAAAAAACACATTGATATAACCAAACACGGTTCGAATGATTCTGACCGTATTTTCAACGAGCGATTCCGAAAGGAAGGGCATTGCCTCCTCGGGTCGGCCGCACGCTTCCGCAAGTGTCAATCCGATTATGTCGCTGTACATTCCGCCCGCATTATTCGCTTTCAGCATCTCAACGGCGCGTTCGGCCTCGCCCATTATGCGCAGCACCTCCGCGATGTTTCCGCACAGTGTGCTTTCGTTTATCCGCGGGTTCGTATTCTGCGCAATAAGCTGCCTGCTTTTTTCCAAAAGCTCCAATGCGCGCCGCACAAGCCTTTTTTCGCCGCGCTCCGTTCCGAACACACTGAAAAGCCCTGCGGCATTAAACACAATTTCAAAGGAATTCGGATATTTTTTTAATGCTTTTTCCGCCTCGGCAAGGCCGGCTTCATCCTTGGCGGACTGATACTTTTTCAATCGTGCCGCCGTTGCCCGAAGGCGGTTATCCTTCAACTCGTAGCCGAGAAGCACATCCACCGATGTGTCAAAAAAGTCCGCAAGCTCCATTATTGTGCTCAATTCCGGTTGGGACAGCCGCGCTTCCCATTTGTACACCGCACCGACAGTAACGCCCAGCACTTCCGCAAGCTGTTCCTGCGTCAATGCGCGCTGTTTTCTGAACGTTCGGATATTCTCTGCAAGCTTATTCTCCATTTGCTCCGCTTTTCTCCTTTTTTCGGCGGCATTTTCGCACTGCGTCTTTAAAAGCCGCCGTCAAGCTCCCGTCCTGCCGTTTTCTTTACCCCATTATAGCAAAAAAGAGCGGTGCACGGAACACACCGCTCATACTGTTTGGATTTTAATTTATCTACCGTTGGTATGGGTTAATGAAGTGCCGGCCAACGGAGTTTTGATGTAATTCTGTTTCTTTACAAATCTCTTTTTCCAGGTTCTTACGTTGACTCAAATGTTGACTCAAACGTTGACAGCTAACCCGTTCCGTCGTTAATATTCAAAAAGCAAAAAGCCCGCCGCGGCTGCGAGCAGCTGCGGCGGGGGGGGCGGGGTTTTGTTTGTGACAGGGAAATAATTATTTGATTTCGATTTCTGCGCCTGCATCGGTGAATGCCTTTGCGAGCTTCTCTGCATCTTCCTTGGAGAGGCCTTCCTTGAGGGTGGTGGGTGCGCCTTCAACAGCTTCCTTTGCTTCCTTCAGGCCGAGGCCGAGTTCTGCGCGGACAACCTTGATAACGTTGAGTTTCTGTGCGCCGAAGCCCTTGAGGATAACGTCAAATTCGGTCTTCTCTTCAACGGGTTCTGCTGCTGCTGCGGGGCCTGTAACTGCAACTGCGGTTGCTGCTGCGGATACGCCGAATTCTTCTTCGACCGCATGAACGAGGTCTGCGAGTTCGAGAACGGTGAGGGACTTAATGTAATCGATAAATTCCTGCTTAGTCATTTTAATTTCCTCCGATTAAAAATTTTTGTTTGAAACGGTTACGCAGCGAAAGTTATTCTGCCGCTGCTTCTTCGGCTGCTTCGCCGCCGCCGAGCTTCTTTGCGAGCTGGTCGAGAGCGATGGCAAGGCCGGTGATGGGGCTCATCATGCTGCCCAGCATACGGGCGATGAGAACCTCTCTGGGGGGCAGATCAGCGAGAGCATCGATGCCCTGAGCATCGGTAACAACGCCGTCCACAATGCCGCCCTTGATGGTGCATTTTTTGAACTTTTTGATTGAATCCTTAAGGATTTTTGCGGGTGCAACCGCGTCGTCGTAACCGAAAGCGAAAGCGGACGGTCCTTTGAGCATTGCGTGAACGGACTCATCGATGTTGAGTTCGCGGCAGGCTCTTTCGACCATGGTGTTTTTGAGAACGATGTACTCAACACCTGCTTTGCGCATTTCGACACGGAGTGCAGTCACCTCGTCAACGGTAAGACCGCGGTAATCGAACATAACAACGGACTGAGCCCTTGTGAGACGATCTTTGATCTCCGCAACGTGCTGCTCCTTCATTGCAAGAATAGAAGCATTTGCCATGGAAAATTCCTCCTTGTCACAGTTTCAAACAAATATCCCCCATGCCATAGGACAGGGGGACAGAGGATAGCCGAACAATCATTTTAAGCACTGCCCCGATTTAACGCAAAACGCAAAGTGCATTAGCATAAAAACCGAAAGCCGCTGCTGCAATAACTGATGAAATAACTATTTTGTCTCTACCTCGGCAGGAGATTAAGCTTGGACGGCCGATGCAAAAGCATCTTGCCCGCGCACCTGCTGTCTATGGCGGATATTCATTTGCCGAATAATTATAACCGCTTGTTTTGAGCCTGTCAATAGTTTTTCACTGGTTTTCGGCAAAAAATGCAGATATATTTTGTTGTTTCTCAATCTCGCAGCAGTTTGAAAATCTCAATCAGCTTTTCCCTGCCCTCTTTTTCGGAAAAGATGATTTCGCTGAGTGCTTCACGGTCGTCCGCAATTCCGTCCGGAATATCCGAAATGAAACTCTCGGCCGCCGACCGCACGAGAGCGGCGTTTTCCGTTTCGCGGTTGGCAAGGGCCGCAAGCATCATTGCGCTGCCGATTTTCACCGCCGCATACATCTCGGTATCGTTTTTTATCAGGTATCTGTCAATGCTGTCCGAAAGTTTTTCCGCACTCGACAAATTCAGCCTTGCCTGCTGCGGCATTCTTGCTTTTATTGCGCTGATAAAAGTTTCCTTAGCCTTCTCCGCATCGGGGTGATCGGCGTTCCAAGTGAAAAGAAGCCGAGCAACGCAGTCGCCTATATCGGTGCCCTTTATAAGTTTCATCAAGTCCATGGGTAACTCCTGTTTTACGCTTGTGGCGGTTGTCAAAACTTTCCGCGTTTGAAAGCTGCTGCCGGCAGCGGAAAATGAGGCTGATTAAATTTAACCGCAGTAAAGTGAATTTGAGTTGTTTCGGCAGCAATACCGAAATTGAACAATCGGGGAATCGCCGCACAGCGATTCCCCGACCTTTATTTGAGGTTAATCAACAAATGTTAATCGATGATTAGCAGATGCCCTGAGCCATCATAGCATCAGCAACCTTCTTGAAGCCTGCGATGTTTGCGCCTGCTACGAGGTTGTAGCCAAGGCCGCACTCTTCTGCTGCTTCCATGGATGCCTTGTGGATGTTGACCATGATGTGCCTGAGCTTTGCGTCAACTTCCTCTGCGGTCCAAGCAAGACGCTCTGCGTTCTGGCTCATTTCGAGGCCGGAAACTGCAACGCCGCCTGCGTTAACTGCCTTGGAGGGAGCAACGATCATGCCGGGCTGATCCATCATGAAGTAGAGAGCATCGTTGGTGGTGGGCATGTTAGCAACTTCGATATAGTACTTGATGCCGTTTGCAACGATCTTCTCTGCGGATTCCATATGAACGTCATTCTGCATTGCGCAGGGCATGACGATATCGACCTTGCGGCCGAAGGGCTTTTCGCCGGGGAAGAATTCAACACCGAACTTGTCTGCATAGTCCTGTACGCGATTGCGGCGGCTTGCATTCATTTCGAGCATGTAGTTGATCTTTTCTTCGGTTACAACGCCGTCGGGATCGTAGATGTAGCCATCGGGGCCGGAGAGGGTAACAACCTTGCCGCCGAGTTCCGCAACCTTCTTGGTAACACCCCAAGCAACATTACCGAAGCCGGATACTGCAACGGTCTTGCCTTCGATGGTGTCGTTCTCATGCTTGAGAACTTCGCAGAGGTAGTAAACAGCACCGAAACCGGTTGCTTCGGGACGGATGAGGGAACCGCCGAAGGAGAGACCTTTGCCGGTGAGAACGCCGTTTTCGTATGCGCCGCGGATCCTCTTGTACTGGCCGAAGAGATAACCGATTTCACGGCCGCCGACACCCATATCACCTGCGGGAACGTCGATGCTGGGTCCGATATGACGGCAGAGCTCGGTCATGAAGCTCTGGCAGAAATCCATGATTTCCTTATCGGTCTTGCCTTTGGGATCGAAGTCGGAACCGCCCTTACCGCCGCCCATGGGAAGGCTGGTGAGGCTGTTTTTGAAGGTCTGCTCAAAGCCGAGGAACTTCATGATGGAAAGGTTAACATTGCCCTGGAAACGGAGACCGCCCTTGTAGGGTCCGATCGCGCTGTTGAACTGAACGCGGAAGCCACGGTTTACCTGAACTTTGCCGTCACGGTCGGTCCAAGGTACGCGGAATTCGATAACGCGCTCCGGCTCTACGAGACGCTCAAGAAGACCGGCTTCCTGATACTCGGGATGCTTTTCGATAACGGGTTCAAGGGATTTGAGAACCTCTTCAACAGTCTGAAGAAACTCGGGTTCGTGCGCATCGCGCTGCTGAACCTTCGCAAGAATTTCCTGAATGTAAGCGTTCATTCTATAAAATCCTCCAAAAAATAATGTTTTTTAATTACCGCACAGGCGGCGAGTTCATGCCGCCGGCGTGGTGCCGAAAACGCAGGTGCAGCCACATCGGGCGCACCGCATCCGCTGCGGCTTTGGTAACAGGCGGCTCGGGAGGCTTTTCTCCCTCCGCTCAGTTGTATCATAAATCCACAGGCAAATATTGTCAACACTTATTTGAAAATATACTTTGGAAATAAGCATTTTTCACGCCTATATCCGTTCTGCTCCGACCGAACGCAAAACTTTGCTCCGACGCCCCCGCTTTGGGAAGCTTTTGCCCCGCCCGCTTCGTTCGCGGCATTATACAGTGACGCCTTTTCGCAGAATGACGGGATAATTCTCATGCCCGCTCAAACGCCTGCCGTTCAAAACTATAACGCCCTTATCAAGCACCATATAAGACAGCTCACTGTTATCCCCGATATAGGTGGCTTGCATCAGTATGCAGTTTTTGACTTTTGCACCCTTGCCGACATGAACTCCGCGGAAAAGCACGGAATTTTCGACTTCACCCTCGATAATGCAGCCGTCCGCAATAACGCTGTTGCGCGCACTGCCGCTGCCGCAGTAATTCGCGGGCACCTCATCCTTGACTTTTGTATAAATCGGGTGCGCGGAATTGAACAAATCCTGCTGCACAGCGGGCTGAAGCAGCGCAAGATTATGCTTATAAAACGCATCGACGGAGTTCAATCTTGCAACATAGCCGTTGTACTTCCAGCCGCAGAACCTGTATTTATTCACATTTTTGATAAGAACATCCTGCATGAAATCAAACTCGCCGTGTGCAGCCGCATCCTCAACAAGGTATTCCAGCAGAGTCTTTTCCATTATGTATGCATCACAGCCCATGAACGGGCTGTCCGGCATATAAGGATTGAGCGCAAGGTCGGTGATCCTGCCGTTTTCGTTAATCGTGAGGCGCAGGTCATCGTATTGTTCCGCTCTGTTGAACTCATGCTCCTCGTTATACATAATCGTTATATCCGCACCCGTTTCAATGTGTTGTCGGAGCATTTTGTCATATGTTGTGTTGTAGAGAGTGTGACTCCCGGTCAGAATGACATATTTCTGCGCACTGCGGCGAATATAGCCCATTACGGAACGAATTGCATCGACCGTTCCCCTGTAAACACCGGTATTATCCCGCGTTACAAAGGGCGGAAGGATAAACAGACCGTCCCTTTTGCGGTGGAGATCCCATTCCTTTCCGCTGCCGAGGTGATCCATCAGAGAGTGATAATTTCTTTGAGTGATTATGCCGACGTTTGAAATGCCCGTGTTCACAATATCGGAAAGCATAAAATCGATGGCACGGTAACGTCCGCCGAACGGAACGGCTGCAACCGAGCGCGAAAACGTCAATTCGCGAAGCTGCGCATTCGCCTCGCCCGTGTAAATCAAGCCGAACATGCTGTTATTCATTGAATCCGCCCCCTTTTCCGCAGTTGTAGACCATGCCCTTTGGAATCCGCAGCCCGTCCGCAACACGAACGGCACTTGCAACAAGGGTTATGTCGCCGGTAAGTTTTGTGTCGTAGTCGGCATCGGTATCAAGTTTTTGGCAGCCGACCCGAGCTTTTGCGCCGACAATCGCATTTTCACCCACAATTGTTTTTTGAACGACCGCGCCGCGCTCAATCACGGAGTTGGGCATTATAATTGAATCCTCCACGACTGCGCCGGGTTCGATGCGAACGCCCGCATAAAGCACGCTGTGCCGCACAAGGCCGTGCACAACGCAGCCCTCGGTAACAAGGCTGTTTGAAATGACTGCATCCGCGCCCGCATAATGCGGCGGCATAATCGGACTTTTTGAATATATACGCCATTCCTTATCGTACAGATTGAAAACAGGATTTGTGCCGAGCAAATCCATGTTTGCCTCCCAAAGGCTTGCGATCGTTCCGACATCCTTCCAGTATCCGGAAAAGTTCCATGCAAACATGCGGCAGCCGCTGTCTATCATTGCCGGAATGACGTTCTTTCCGAAGTCGTTGGAGGAATCCGGGTTTGCGGCGTCCTCTGCCAGAAACTTTTTCAGAATGCTCCAATTGAAGATATAAATACCCATGGACGCTTTATTGCTGCGCGGAATTTTCGGTTTTTCTTCAAATTCGGTGATTCTGCCTTCCTCATCGGTGTTCATAATGCCGAAGCGGGAAGCTTCTGCGATCGGAACGGTCAAAACGGCAATGGTCGCATCTGCATTGTTTTTTATATGATTGCGAAGCATCTGCGCATAGTTCATCTTGTAGATATGGTCGCCCGAAAGAATAAGAACGTATTCGGGGTTGTATTGGTCAATAAAAGGTGTGTTTTGATAAATCGCATCCGCCGTGCCGGAATACCACCTGCCGCCGCTGTTGCTTGCATAAGGAGGCAGAACAAACACGCCGCCGTTATTTCTGTCCAAATCCCATGCTTGTCCGTTCCCGAGATACGCGTTCAGCGCAAGCGGCTCATATTGCGTCAGCACACCAACGGTGTCAATATCCGAATTCACACAGTTTGAGAGCGGAAAGTCTATAATTCTGTATTTCCCGCCGAACGGAACGGCGGGTTTTGCCATGCTTTTTGTAAGCTCACCCAAACGGCTTCCCTGACCGCCTGCAAGCAGCATCGCAACGATTTTTTTCGCGGGCATATACAATCAACCTCCTGCTGCAAATGGATTGTCCCGCATTATCGGAATGCGGCTGCACCCTTTGAATGCGGTTCAAATATATTTGTTATTATCATTTTACCAGATATTCGAAGAAACAGCAAGGGGCAATTCGCACTTTGAAACGATTTTTTCGTTGAAATTTGCGGAGCGACATCGAAAGACATTGCACGGAGTTTGAGCGTCTGCGCATATGATTTAGTCAACAGGAAAAATTCCGGCCAAAATGCTAAAAGTCATTGACTTATTTTTGTTTTTGAGTTATAATTAAATTAACGTCTCCCCCAGGCCTCTGCTGTCACTCTTGCGGTGCAGTACGCACACTTGGGGGCGTTCTGTTTTTGGGGGAACTTTTAATGCCAGATAAAGAGTTCAAAACAATAGAGCAGCAAATTGCTCTTTTGAAAGGCCGAGGACTGCAAATCCCGGACAGTACGCTTGCGGCCGACTTTCTTTACCGTAACAACTATTATCGTGTGAGCGGATACTCATTAACTTTGCGCAGTCACGATGAATTTGTTCCCGGCACAACATTTCAGAATATAATAGACATCTATGAATTTGACCATGCCCTGCGACATACGCTGCTGAAGTACATAGAGGTAATTGAAGTTACGGTTAAGTCTATATATTCTCATGAATTTACTAAGATATACGGTCCTGCCGGATACCTCAATCCGGAAAATTTTACCGATGCATCCACCCACAAAAGAATTATGCAGAAGGCCGAAGAGCAAAAGGCCTCCCGTCTCCCGCACGAGGCCTATCTAAAGCATTTTGTTAATGAACTGCGGCAAGATATTCCTCTTTGGGCATTAGTTGATCTGCTTACTATCTCGGATATTTCATATCTTTACAAAATATCGGAGTCACCCCTCCAACAAGCAGTTGCAAACGCATTGGGCATAGAGATAAAAGGCCGTGAGATCCTGGGAAAATTTATGCATAGCATGACTATTATTCGTAATCTGTGCGCTCATGGCGGCCGTCTTTACAATCGACTTTTTGAGCAAAAACCGTGGTTGAGTAAACAAGAAAAAGCACTCCTGCGTTCTCTTCCAAACGGAACAGTTGATAATGCCCACCTCTATAGCTTTATCATGATTATGCGCCGTTTGCTGAAGCCAAACGAGTTTTTAGATATGAAAAACGAAATCCGAATCCTTTCTCAGAAGTACGCCTTTGTAGATTTACGATATTACGGGTTTAGGGAGGATTGGCAAACTGTTCTTTAATAGCCAGTAATGCCTTTGCATATAATAGAATCGACTCCTTCCACAGGCCGCCTCGGCACACTTGTGGACGTTCTGTCAGGGCCGACGCAGACAAACTCTGTCTGCGTCGGCCCTTTAATTATGCGATTCAATGCAGCACACAGTTGGTGAGCTTGCCGTCACATAAAAAGAATTAAGCAAAGTAAACTCCGCCCGACGGTTTCTCGTGTTCGAATAAAAAAGTTTGAAGCGGAGCGAGCTCCGCCGCAGAATTACCTTTCGATTAAAAAAGTTTGAAGCGGAGCGAGCTCCGCCGCAGAATTTCCTTTTGATTAAATAAAAGTTTGAAGCGGAGCGAGCTCCGCCCGATGACTTCTCCGTGTTCGAATAAAAAAGTTTGAAGCGGAGCTTGGGGAGCTGCTCCGCTTCACAGAAAAAATATAGGAGGGTTACACATTTAAGAATCAACAAGCTTCTTAGATGTTTTGATGACAGTTATTATTTTAATGCACGCAGAGCGTTTTGTCAACCGTGTTTTCGTGTAAAAAAATGAACATTATGTTGATTTTTTGGGGCAAAGGCATAATTCTGCCGCAATTCGAGCCGATTTGCCTTGTTTCATGCACATTTCATGTTTCAAGTCAATGTTCACATCGACAGCGGGTTCGGGTTATCAAAAAGGCGGCGCCGCCGAAGCAGTGCCGCCCCTTGTTAATGGATTTGCATTCGGACCGAGCCGTGCTCAGTCCGGCTGAGTTTAAACTCAGTCAGCGATGGAAACGTTGTTGAGCTTGTCAGCTGCAATGCTTGCGTTGCCCATGGGGATTGCAAACATACCGGTGGTCTGGAGACCGTTGGTGCCGTCCGCGATCTTGCCGAGTTCTTCGAATGCACCGTTGGTAACATCAAACCTGACAAGGGTCTTTGCGTTTGCGCCCGCGCCGGGAATTGCTGCCCAATAGAAGGTGTTCTCAAACAGGCAGCCGCTCTGACTGTAGAAGTTCTGGCCTGCGAGTGCGCTGATGCCGGTTTCTGCAACCTGAGTGATAGCGCCGGTGTTGAGGTTTACGCTGCAAAGTGCGCCGTAGAGGTCAACGATCCAGAGGGTGCCGTTGGAATCAAAGTCCATTGCGACAACGCCGCTGCCGAACTGACCGATTTCGGTAACTGCACCGGTGTTGACATCAACAGTCATCAGGTTTGCCGCACCGCTGATTGCGTAGAGCTGACCGTCTGCATTGTTGAATGCCATTTCGTTGATGCCGTCTGCGCCTGCAACGGTTGCAACCTGGGTCCTGCCGGTGAGCTTACCGCTCTGGGGGTTGATTCCGCTGTAGCGATAGAGTTTGCCGGACGCTTCAAGGCCGTAAACAACGCCGTTGTTCGCATCATAACCTGCTGCTGAGATGCTTTCGCCGTTGGGTGCTTCCTCGCCCTCATAAACAGCATTCATGGGATTGTTGGACTCGAAGAAGAGCCACCGCTTCTGCGTGAGGTTGAGACCGTAGGAGTAGATGTATGCATCGGAGTAGTTGCCGACAGGCTGGGGGTTGGGGTCAACCTCAACGGGGCTGAGGGTGCTGCCGTTCCAGAGGTAAACTGCGATGTTGCCTGCATAGTCGTAAGTAACAACGAAGTTGTTTGCTTCACCGTTGAGCTCGATTGCGGTGGTTGCGCCGCGCTGAGTTTCCATAACAGCGATTTCGCCCTGGCAGTTGCCGAGGTTGCCGTCGTTGTTGGTGAATACGCCAACGTATGCAACGTAATGCTCATCGGTTACGTTGAAGGTGAACTTGCCGTTTGCAGCACTGAAGTTGCTTACGGAAGGAGCCTGAGTGTCGATATGGAGGGGGATATCCCACTTCCAGTTTTCGCTCGCTGCTTCGGAGAATGCGTTGGTGGTGTGCATACCGTTGTTGTCGAGCTTAGCTTCAATGCGTACGATAAGGTCGGACCTGTTGTACTGAGTGAAGTTATAGTTGCCGGGGAACTGACCGTAGGTGACGCCGAGCTGGTCGCGGTTGTCGGTATCCCAGAAGCCCTTGGTGCATACGCCGTAGTCAGCGATAACGCCGAGTTCGTTGCCGTTGGTGTCGAGAGCAACGTAGCGAACTTCCGCATTACGGAGCAGGCCCATGTACATCAGGTTGATGGTGTCGAGGAGGCCGTCACCGTTGGGGCTGATAGCGTTGCGATCTGCAAGATAGTACTCGTACAGAGCGGGCTTGTCATCTGCATTGTCGAAGAAGGGGATTTCGCCGAGCTGCTGGAGCTTCTGGCTGCCCTTCTTGAAGCCGACGGTGTTGGCGTAGTTGTTGGAGTTGAAGGGATATTCATCATAGTAATATCCGCGGTCAACGGTTGCTGCATAGTTCCAGTCGCCGTAGTAGGTGAGGAACGGGATGGTGAGGCTTACGCCGTCAGCTTCGGAAACGGGCATCAGCTCGATGTAACCGTTTACGATTGCGCCGGAGGTGTAGTACTCATCAAGGTATTCTTTGCAGTTGTCGGTCAGGTTGAGAGTTACGGTGACTTCGGTTTCGCCGCCTGCGGGGACGGTAACAACGTCGGGCTTGTCAACTCTTACATAACCTGCGGAGGTGTAAGTGGGTTCCGCAAGCTCCAGTGCAACACGCATTGCAAGGAGAGCGTCTGCGATTTCTACAACGCCGTTGCCGTTTACGTCGCAAACCGTTGCATCATGGGATTCGAGTTCGAGAGCATGACGTGCAATCTTAACAGCGTCTGCAATTTCAACGGTGCCGTTGCCGTTTACGTCGCCGAGGAGGACTTCGTCGCCTTCAGCAGCGATGTCCCAGCTTTCGCCGGTGTAAATGATGATGGGGAGTTCCTGAGCTTCGTCCATGTAGCCGAGCAGACCGATGTCTTCAAGGAGGACGGAAGGATCGATGGTGTAGTTAAGAGCAGTGGTGCCGAAGTTATGAACGGTGAAGGTGAGGGTGTAAACACCGGTCTTCTCGGGATCGTCGCCGAGTTCAAGCTTCGGACGGTTGCTGTAGGTACCTTCTGCGGTGAGGTATGCCTTGGTGGTAACAGCCTTTGCAAGGTTCATTTCGCCTGCGCCCTGATCCATAACGGCAGCATAGGTGCCGCCTGCTTCGATGACGGGGGTTGCGGTGCTCATGAGGATGCGATCGACCATTGCCTGACGCTCCCTGGTGCTGAGACCGGGGAAGTTGTCCTCAACATACTGAGTTACGATTGCCATACCGCCTGCAACATGGGGAGTTGCCATGGAGGTGCCGTCCCATGCCTGGTAGAGAGCACCGGAGATGCTGGGATCGGTTGCGGAGTAGATCTGGCCGCCGGGGGCGGTGATCTCGGGCTTGATGCCGAAGGTGGCAGTTACACCGCGGCTGGAGAAGTCGGAAGGCATGTTGCCGCCGACAGAATCGGAAATGCCCATTTCGCTGCCGACAAATGCGTGCTTATCGGATGCTGCCGCAAGAGCTGCACCTGCTTCTTTGCTGATGAAGACATGGGGGATATGGCCGCCTTCGTAAGCAACCATGTTAACTGCGTCGTCCTTGTTGTTGTAAACAACACAGGCAGCCGCACCGGCAGCTTCTGCGTTTGCAGCCTTGTCGGTGAAGTTGATTTCGCCGCGCTGTACGAGAGCGATCTTGCCCTGTACGTTGACCTGTGCGAAATCTTCAACGGTGCCGAAGCCGGGAACCATAACGTATTCAACGGTCTGTCCGCCGAGAGCCTGACGCATCTTAACGGGGTTGTCTGCGTTTTCGGTGTAGCCGTAGTTAACGCCTTCAACGCTGATGTAGTAACCCTGGGTCTTGCTGTTCTTTACGGAAGCAACGGAGAGACTTGCGGGCCAGGTGGAGGGGGAACCTACAACACCGTAATCGGGGTTGGAAACGAGGTTGTAGCCGTCCATGCCCCAGGTGCCGGTGGTGATGTCGCTGCTGCCCCATGCGTTGTTCATGGAAGCATCGTAGTCGTTGCCGGCTGCCATTGCAAAGTTAACGCCGAGAGCGGTTACGCGCTCGAAAACTTCTGCATAGGAAGCGTCATAGTAGCTTTCCTGACCGCAGGGAGAACCGAGGGACAGGTTTGCGGAATCAACGCCGAGAACCGCGCAGTCTTCAACTGCAAGGATGATGGTGGACCAGCTTGCGCCGCCGGAGGGTGCGAAGACCTGCATTGCCGCGAGCTGTGCATCCTTTGCAACGCCCTGGATCTCGCCGCCGTTACCTGCTGCGATACCTGAAACGTGGGTGCCGTGGTCGCTGGACTTATGGCTTACGTCTGCATTGTTGCCGTAGTAGTTCCAACGGAAGGGGATCTTGCCGCTGACATAGACGCTGTTAACATTCATCTGGGAACCGGAGCCCTGGAGCTCGCCGCTTGCGATGATGGAAGCAATGTTGTCACGGGTGAACTTTACGTTGGAAGGTTCAACGGAGAAAGCGGGGTGGTCGACTTTGCAGCCGGTGTCGAGGATAGCAACAACGGTGCCCTCACCGGAGTAGTCGAGAGCCCATGCATCAACCGCACCGACCTGGGTGGTGGTGTTGAAGAGGTTGGGGCTTTCCCATTCCATATCAACGAATGCACGAACACCGTCGAGCTTGTTGATCTCGTCGATGAGGCGATATTCGCCTTCGAATGCGAAACCGTTGAACACAACGGAGTAGTTGTGCTTAATAACGATTTCGGTGCCGAGCTTTTCGTTGATCATAGCGGCTGCGGTCTTGTGGGAAGCGTTGAGCTGCTCACGATAATCGCCTGCTGCTTTGAGATCTTCGCAAACCTCCGCTGCGGGAGCGGCTTCGAGTTCGACCAGAATGGTAACGATATCCTCGGGATTGCGCTGTTCCTTGACTGCAACGTCCGCAGTCATATCGATGCCGCTGTTCCTGATGCGGGAAACATCAACGGAAGCGGTTTCGCGGGCCTGAAGGGTGCCGTTAAAGGTGGACATTTGGTCCGCATTTGCAACGGTGAACATGGGGATGACCATGATCAGCGCGAGCAGGCACGCAAGAAAGCCTTTGAATGATTTCTTCATGTTTTTTCCTCCTGATGGTATTTTGACAGTGATGCATTGAAAAGCCAATACACCCAATCCATTATAGTATAATCTGCATTTTGTTCCGTGTCAAGAGTTTTGATATAATCTTTGTTGTTTTTTTTTGCGGAAAGCTGAAGAAAAAATGCTGAAATTATGCATTTTTTGCCGAATATGTATATTTTTTCGTGATCGTTCGGATTCTCGGAAACAGTTTGCCGCGAAGATATATTTTGTTTGTTCACCCTTGCAAATTCCGCATTCGCAAACAACCCCTCCCCCGCCCTTGCAGGGGCGGCAAATACACGGTTCCGATTCCAAATTCCTCATTCCTCGTTCCTAATTCCTAATTGAATTGACACCGTGCACATTATTCCTGTATAATTGGCAGCATGAAGCGAATCGTACTTATAATTGAATACGACGGAACAAACTACGTCGGCTGGCAGATTCAGCCCAACGGAATTGCCGTTCAGCAGGTCATCGGCAATGCACTCAAGAGCATTACGGGCGAAAACCTCACTCTCCATGCCTCCGGCCGCACGGACAGCGGCGTTCACGCGCGGGCGCAGGCAGCGCATTTTGATACCGAAAGCCGAATTCCCGCCGAAAAATTCGCATTTGCACTGAACACATATCTGCCGCCCGACATTCGCATTAAAGCAAGCCTTGAAATGCCGCGTGAAGGCGAGGCGGAATTTCACGCGCGCTTTTCCGTTCAAAAGAAGCACTACCGCTACCGTGTGCTCAACAGCCGCCATGCCTCCGCTTTTTTGCGCAGCACGGCGCTGCATATTCATACCCCGCTCAGCATTGAAAAGCTCAATGCCGCGGCTGAACTTTTTCTCGGCACACATGATTTTGCGGCTTTCAAAGCCGCGGGAAGCAAAGCCGAAACGACTGTCCGCACGATTTTTCTCTCCCGCTGGAGCCGCGACGGGGACTGTATCGTTTACGATGTTGCGGGCAGCGGTTTTCTTTACAACATGGTTCGCATCATGGTCGGCACCATGCTCCGCATCGGGCAGGGCTATGACGACATCTCCAAACTCCGTCACGCGCTCGAATGCCCGCGCCGCGAAAATGCCGGCGACACCGCTCCCGCGCACGGGCTGACGCTTTGGCGCATCGAGTATCCGGAGTTTGACACGGAGGATCTGCTCCTGCGCAATTTCCTCCTTTGATTTTCTGTGATTTAATAACTGTTCCGAAAGGATATGCTGCTGTGACCGAAAAATTTATTTCATGGAACGTTAACGGGCTGCGCGCCTGCATGGGCAAAGGTTTCAAAAACTTTTTTGATGAAACCGATGCCGACATTTTTGCTCTTCAGGAAACAAAATTGCAGGAAGGGCAGATAGATTTCGCCCCCGAAGGGTACATGGGCTTCTGGAATTATGCCGAAAAAAAAGGTTATTCCGGAACGGCCGTTTTCACAAAAAAAGAACCGCTTTCCGTTGCTTACGGCATGGGTGCGGATGAAAAATTCGAAACCGAGGGGAGGGTCATAACCCTTGAATTTCCCGATTATTATTTTGTAACGGTATACACCCCGAATGCGCAGCGCGAGCTTACACGGCTTGATTTCCGCTGTGAATGGGAGGATGCTTTCCGCGCCTATCTCATCGGACTTGATAAGAAAAAACCCGTTATCGTCTGCGGCGATATGAACGTTGCGCATAACGAAATTGACCTTAAAAACCCGAAGAGCAACCGCGGCAATGCAGGATTCACCGATGAAGAAAGACAGAAATTCACCGCGCTGCTTGAAAGCGGCTTTGCGGACAGTTTCCGTATGCTTTATCACGACAGGGCGGATGCCTACACATGGTGGAGCTATATGTTCAAAGCACGTGAGCGGAACACCGGCTGGCGCATAGACTACTTTCTTGTCAGCGCAAGGCTTGTCCCGTCCGTTAAGGATGCCTTCATTCGCCCCGATGTCATGGGCAGCGATCATTGCCCGGTCGGGCTGCTGCTTGAAACGCAGCGTCAGGGTTGATGAATCCGAATACATATTTTACGTACTGCATCCGAAAACGGCTTGCATCCGCACTGTTTTCCGATTAGTTTGATTAATTCATCGAAGAGGTTTCTATGCTTTTTAATTTTACAAAAATGCACGGTTTGGGCAACGATATGATTCTTATCGACGACCGTGAAGAAAAAATCCGCAACATCAACGAATTTGCCCGCCGAATCCTGCACCGCAACACGGGCGTGGGCGCAGACAATCTTTTAATCGTTCGCAAGCCCTCCCTCCCCGGTGCGGACGTTCGTATGCTGATTTTAAACAATGACGGCAGTGAGGCGGAGATGTGCGGCAACGGCATACGCTGCTTTGTGAAATTCATAATTGAAAAGGGCATTGTCCCCGCCCCGGATGTGTCCGTTGAAACGCTTTCGGGCATTAAAAAGACTCATGCGGAACTTTCGGACGGCGCAGTTGTTCGCATCGGCGTCAACATGGGTGAACCGAAGCTGGATTGTGCGGACATTCCCGTTTCGGCAGAGGGGGATTTTCTTCAAAAAAGCCTTTATTCCCACGGGCGGCGTTTTGTAGTTTCCTGTGTGAACACGGGCATTCCGCACACGGTTGTGTTCGTTGATGATGTTGATCTTACCGATGTTGAATATTACGGCAGGGATATTGAGCACAGTCCGATTTTCCCGAAGCGCACGAATGTTGATTTTGTTCAGGTTATCGACAGGGAGAATATCATCATGCGCACATGGGAACGCGGATGCGGAAGCACGATGTGCTGCGGAACGGGCGCGTGTGCCTCCGCTGCGGCGTGCATCCTTGCAAAGCATACCGAACGCCGCGTGAATGTGCATGTTGAAATCGGCACGCTCGGCATCGAATGGCTGCCCGATAACACTCTCTATATGTCCGGCCCCGCCGCGACCGTCTGCGAGGGTGTTTATCATTATGAGTAATTGCCGTCACGCATGATTGCTCCTGCCGCAGAATTCCGCTGTCCGCTTGAATTTGCGGCGAAATTTTATTTTGAGAACCATTAAAAAACGGAAGGCAAAGCGTTTACCGCTTTTGAACCCGCTGCAAAATGCAAATACCGACCCCTCCGCCCGCTTCGGCGGTGCTTTCAAAAATACTTTGCCGCGATACATGCGGCTGCATACCCGTGCTGCTTGCGCCGATGGCAGGCATAACAGATCCCGCCTTCCGCCGCCTCTGCATTGAACAGGGCTGCGATTTCACCTTCACGGAAATGGTCAGTGCAAAGGGTTTGCATTACAACAACAAAAAAACAAAGGAACTTATCGACATATCCCCCGTCGAGCGGCCCTGCGGGGTGCAGCTTTTCGGGCACGAACCCGAGATTATCGCCGACACCGCAAAGAGGCTTTCGGAGGAACTGAATGCCGATTCCGCATCCTCCGGGAATCAAAAGCAGATTGCGGTTTTCGACATCAATATGGGCTGCCCCGCGCCGAAAATCACCGGCAACGGGGACGGTTCCGCGCTCATGCGCTCCCCCGCGCTTGCCGCACGCATTATTGAAGCCGCCGTTCGTGCGGTCAACATTCCCGTAAGCGTCAAATTCCGCCTCGGCTGGGATGCGGATTCAATCAATGCGGTTGAATTTGCAAAGATGGCCGAGTCCTCCGGTGCTGCTTTTGTCACCGTTCACGGCCGAACCCGAATGCAGATGTATTCCGGAACTGCGGATTGGGATAAGATCGCGGAGGTTGTGAATGCCGTGCGCATTCCCGTCATCGGCAACGGAGATGTTTTCAGCGGAACGGATGCTGCCGCACTCGCCGCAAGAACGGGCTGCGCGGGCATCATGGCCGCAAGGGGCGCACAGGGGAATCCCTTCCTTTTTGCGGAAATCCGCGCCGCGCTTCGCGGAGAAGATTACGTTCCCCCTTCCGCCCGCGCAAGGCTTGACGCTGCGCTTCGGCATATTTCGGAATACATTGCCGCTCACGGGGACAGCGCATTTGCCGATATGCGCAAGCATATTGCATGGTACACAAAGGGCATGTACGGCAGCACCGAGCTGCGCCGCCGCGTAAACAATTGCGGCAGCACCGCGGAGCTTTCGGAGCTTGTCCGCCGATTCCGCGATGAGGTTTCGGACTGACTTTTGAGTTTTGGTTTCGATGCGTTTCAGAGCGGGTCTGCCCCTTTCCCGGCGTCCCGTAAAAGTTTAAAAAAGAGAGGGCTTTATCATGACCGAAAGCAAATCAACGCGTAAACCGAATGCGGACGGAGTTCGCACCCTTCCCGCTTCCGTCAGTTTACCCGAATCGCTTATCCGCATTGCGGAGCGCATTTCGGCGCGGGGCTGCCGTCTTTTTGCCGTCGGCGGGCTTGTGCGCAATACGCTTCTCGGGCTGCCCGTCAGCGATATTGACATATGTTCCGCCCTCACTCCGGACGAAACAATTGAGCTTGTGCATGAAATGGGATTCAAAGTTGTTCCGAAGGGAATTGCTTTCGGCATGGTCGAAATTCACGCCGACGGGCAAAAGTTTGAACACACAACCTTCCGTGCCGACAAATACTCCGACGGCGGCGCGCACCGCCCGACGAGCATACAGTTTTCAAAAACACCCGAGGAGGATTCACATCGGCGCGACTTTTCGGTAAATGCACTGTATTGCGATATTCTGACGCGTGAAATACTTGACCCCTCCGGCGGGCTGCCCGATCTTGAAAACAGGGTCTTGAGAACATCAAGCATTGACCCCGAAATCGTGCTTGCGGATGACGGACTGCGTATTCTTCGGCTTGTTCGTTTTGCGGCGGAGCTTCAATTTAAAATCGCCCCTGCCACCTTCGCATGTGCATCAAGGCTTTGCGGCAATCTCCGCGATATTTCCGCCGAACGCATTCGCGATGAATTGAATAAACTCCTTCTCTGTGATATAAAATACGGTTCGCGAAACACGGAACAGGTGCTGAACGGACTGCTGCTGCTGCGCGACATCGGTGCGCTTGCAGTCATTCTTCCCGAGCTGTCCCGCGGACGCGGCATTGCGCAAAAGCCCACACATCACCGCTATGACGTGCTTGACCATGCACTTCATACCGCTGCGGAATCCAAACCCATGCTTGTCCCCCGCCTTGCCGGGCTGCTGCACGATGTTGCAAAACCCGTTGTTCTGGAAAAAAACGGCAATATGCACGGACACGATGCGGAAGGTGAAATTATTTCCCGAGAAATAATGCAGCGGCTCCGTTATGACAACAAAACGACGGACGAAGTCTGTTTCATCGTCCGTCATCATATGTACGATCTTAACAACACCGCAAAGGACAAAACGCTGCGCCGAACATTTGCCCGCTGGGGATTTGAACGAAGCCTTGAAATTGCGGATATCCGTGAAGCCGATGTTCACGGTTCCGGAATCATCACCGGAGAAGTTGAATCGGCTGCACGCTGGCGCATCTTGCTTCAAAAAATGCAGCAGGAAGGCGTCCCGTTCTCCGCCCGTGCGCTCAATTGCAGCGGTGCGGACATCATGAATTGGCTCAGCCTTCCCGCTTCACCCGCCGTCGGAAAAATCAAAGCGGCTCTGCTTGCGCATTGCGCCGTTTATCCTGCGGACAACACACCCGCACGTCTCAAAAAGCTCGCGTGCGATATGCTGCACCGAGATACACAAGACGAAAACCGGCTTTGAATGCAGCCGCATTTTCGGAACGGCACGGCACCGTGCCGCAGGACGGATCATGCGGACGCTGACTTGAAGCGGTTAAGCCCCGCGTCAGCTTTTTGTTTTATTTTCTGCGGTAACTTCCGCAAAGGCTCTCATCGGCGGGATCGCCGTTTCCGCTGTTTTTGCAGCAGCAGGGTTCGATCTGAATCCTTGAAAGTTCGCAATATGAGCCTTTGTCGTTGTATCGGCAGCTTGTGACGCGGCAGCCGACGGTCTGGCAGCCAACCTGATTCTGTGTCATGGTTTCTGTTCTCCTTTAAACAAAATGTTTTTCGGACGGCATTCCGCCCAAAGGAAGTATGCGCAGATTCCGTGATTCAATTCATATTCAATTCATATCGGAAACTCGGAAACATCATCCGAAACTCCCGTTCCGAAACAGCGGCGGCCCGGAGCCGATTTGCTCCGAGCCGCTTTTTGAAATGATTTCAAAACCCGAGTTTTGAACCCGTTTTTTGCAAAACAATATTAATTATCGTATCCCGCCGGAATGAAGCCGCGGACAAGTTCGGCGATCCTGTCGGGTTTTTCCTCGTGCACAAGGTGCCCCGCATTGCGAATGACGGTGCACGAGCAGCTGCGCAGGGAGGAGCGGTATTCGTCAACTTCGCCTGCGGGGTGCCACTTGTCATCCTCTCCCCAAAGCAGCAGAACGGGAGCCTGAATTTCACGCAGAGATGAAATCAGCGCGTTTTCGTCAAACTCAGCCAAAGTTCGGCGAACGGCATAACGGCTTGAACTGTCCGCAACGGGCTTGAAATACTCCGCAGCATCGTGTTCGTTTATTACGGTATGGTCAAAGACGCATTCGTTAAGCATTTTTTTAACGGATTTAAGGTTATACATTCTGGAGGCAATTCCGCCGAACAGTCCGCTTTCCATCATTCGGACGGTGAGCGGCATTTCGCTCGTTACACCGCCGGGGCAGATTGCGACAATCTTTCCGACACGCTCAGGATGCTTGTGCGCAAGCTCAAGCGCGTACCCCGCACCGAAGGAAAAACCGAGAATATGCGCGGATTCGATTCCCATTGAATCCATGAAGCGCGCAAGGCTTTCGGCATGGTCGCCGATGGTATAATCAAAGAAATCGGGTCTGTCCGAATAACCGTGCCCCACAAGGTCAACGGCAATAACGCGGTAATACATTGCAAGCTTGTAGAACAGCCGGCGGAAGGTGTACAGGGACTGCCCCGCCGAATGAACCAAGATCAACGGCTCGCCCTTGCCGCTTTCCATATAATGAATTCTTGCCGTTTCATAGCGCGTTTCGATAACATGCACCGAGTTGCGCAGGCGCACCGCTTCCGAATCGGCAAATTCACTGTTTTTGATTGCATCTTCAAGCTTTGCACGCGCCGTTTCAAGGCGGGCTTCGGCATTTCGGAGCTTTTCAACAGCGTTATCGTGTGCATTCTTTGCGGCCGAAACGTTCTTGTCCGCATTGCGAACGACAACATCCGCCGCATCAAAATCGGAACGCTTTGAATCGTAGTCGGCTTCGGCAGCATCGGTAAGCGCCTTTGCGTCGGCATAGATCTTCTTCTTTTCGGCGGCGCGCTCATTCGCTGTGTCAAGTGCGGTTTTGAGCCTTGCGGCTTCAACCTCGGCGGCTGCGGCGGCAGAACGGGCGGCGGTTTCGGCTTTTTCGGTTTCGACAATGCGCAGCTTTGCATTTTCAAGCTGAGCCGCAAGCGCGTCAAGCGTTGCGTTTTTTCCTGCAAGCGCAGCTTTTCTTCCGGTGCTTTCCTCATTCATTGCAGCGGTTTGCGCCCTTGCCGTGTCGTATTCATGCCGTGCGGAACGCAGTTTTTCGTCGTTTTCGGCAACGCAGCGTTCACATTCGGTCAGTTTTTCGCGAAGTGCGGCGCACTCCGACGCAAGTGCGGAATGCTCCGAGGTCTGCTGCTTTTCGGTCTCCGCCGCAGCATCGGCTTTTATCTTTGCGGCATTGACTTTCTGCATCGCCGCATCCTTGTCCGCGCCTTTTTTGCCGTTTGCGGCGGTTTTAAGCGCGTCGAGCTGCTGAGTCAGCGCGGTTCGGTCGCTTTTTGTTTTCTGAAGATCGCGGCCGAGCTTTGCAAGGCTTCGTTCGGCATCCGCAATCTGTTTTTCAAGCGCGCGCTTTTCACCCGCAAGGCGCACCGCCTCGGCGTTCAGTTCCGCAACAATACCCGCTTTTTCGCTCTCTGCTTTTCGAAATTCCTCCGATTCGCGGTCGGTTTTCGCGGCAAGCACTTCCGTCTGTGCGCTGTCGTTTCGAAGCTCTTCAAGCTGCTTATGAAGGCGCATTTCGGTTTCAACGGCATTTCGGTGCGCTGTTTCGGCGTTCTCAAGCGCGGCGCGGCAGCCTGCGGCAGCGGTGTGGGCGGCGTTGCTGTCCGTCTCCGCCTTGCGCAGAGCCTTTTCAAACTCGGAATACACGGCATAGCAGCGGTCGCTCTCCGCCTTGCGCTGGTTAAAAAGGCTTTGCGCAGCTGCGGCAATGCCGTTCTTTTCGTCGTATTCGGGCGTCAGCGCACTTCGGCGGCTTTGCCTTTCGCGCAATTCTTTTTCGGCAGCGCGCTCATCCCTGTGTGCATCCGAAAGAGCCTCTTCGGCGGATTGTGCGGCGCGTTTCGCACTTTCCCGTGCATTTGCAAGATCACGCGCCCTGCGCTTTGCGCTTTCGGCAGCGGCAGTATCGCGATGAACGGTGCGAACCTCCTCTCTGCGAACCGGCAGCTCGCTGGGAAGGGTAACGTTGACAAATTCTCCGGTATGCTCGGAGTTGATGAATTTTTTAACTTCCAATGAAAGACTCACGGCTGTGACAATCCTTTCTGTATCAGGTCATAATCAGGTCTTATCTGTTCCGCACAGAGGGCACGCACCGGCAGAACTGTCGATTCGTGCGGCATTTCACGCGGAAAGCGGCAAAAACCCCGCTTTTCGGCGGTGAAACATGAAAAATCTGCCCCCTTTGCAGGTATTCTGTCTCTTTATTGTATTTTACACGAGGAAGCGCGGCTATGCAAGCAAAAATTTCGCATTTTTGCGGTTCGCCGTCCGCCGCTCACTGTTCCCCGCCCGCCGTATACAGCTCCACGCAGTTTTCGCCGTCGATTTCTTCAAGGCGAACGGAAATTATCTCGTTTTTTGCCGTCGGAATGTTTTTTCCGACAAAATTCGGGCGAATCGGAAGCTCCGAATGCCCCCTGTCGATAAGCACCGCAAGCTGAACCCGCGCCGGACGGCCCAAAGCCATTACCGCATCGAGCGCAGCCCTTGCCGTTCGGCAGGTATAAATAACATCATCCACAAGGATAACTGTTTTTCCGATAAGCGAAAAATCCACTTCCGTCGTGCTTACCACGGGGTCGGGCGCAACAGTCGAAAGATCGTCGCGGTAAAGGGTTATGTCAAGTTCGCCGACGGGAATTTTTGCGCCGGTTATCCTTTCGATGTTTTCCGCAAGGCGGAACGCAAGCGGAACGCCGCGGGTGCGGATTCCGACAAGACATATGCCGTCCGTGCCGTGGTTTTTTTCGATTATCTGATGTGCCATCCGAACAAGCGTTCTGCCGATGTCATCTTCCGAAAGCAATTTTGCCTTAAATATCATATCGCTGCCGTCCTGTTCTCGCTGCCGTCCTGTTCGCAATTCGAAATCAATCTCCGTCTTCCGGTTTCCGATTTTTGATTTTCATCCCGGCCCCCGGTTTCTCATTCTTTCACTCGGAGTATGAATATCATCGGAGTCAGTCCGCCCGCCTCGGTGCGCTCCTGCTTCAGGATTTCGATATTGCGTCTTTCCCGAATAAGGTTCTTGAGCAGGGTAAATTCCATTGTGTAAAGCACTGCAATGCCGCCTTTTTTGACAAGCAGCCCCATGCGGTCAAGCAGCCCTTCATAGAGCCTTTCGCAAGAGGAATGGTTCCCCACGCGGTTGCCGAAAGGCAGGTTGCAGATGAGTTCATCATACGGCCTTTTGCTTTCGAACCGCATTATGTCGTTGCAGATGAACTTGGCCTGAGTTACTCCGCAGGTTTTCGCTGCCGCTTCCGCATTCACCCTTGCGCAGTCAATCGCCTTGTGGGAAATATCAACACCCGTCAAAGAAGCGCAGGGCGAGAGCATTCCGCGTTCAAAAAGCAGAGTTCCGCTCCCGCAGCACGGGTCGATAACGCGGGCATTGACCGTCAGATAATCGCTTGCAAACCGCAGCACGGCAGCCGCAGCCGCAGGATTCATCGAAGCCGGCAGCATCTCCTTTCGGTAGGGGAAACGTTCATCCCTGACGGTGAAAAGCTTCAGGTACAGCCTTGCGGAGCTCACCGAAGCGGCGATGCGAAGTTCGATTTCGTAATCCGCAGGCGCATTCACAAGCGTTTTATCGTCCGTAAGATCGCGAATTGCCTTTTTCAGCTCGCTTCTGTTAATATCCCCCGGCAGGTCGCCCGTTATTTCAATGCGATAGCGGTACGGCGGCTCGCCCTCATGCGTCTTCCGCATGAAATCAAGCATAAAGGGTTTTGCGCAGGAAGAAACAGCTTCCGCCGTCAAATCGACTTTCATATCGATCGGAATCAGAGCCTCCGAAAAGCAGCGTGCTTCAAACAGGCCGATGTAATCATCCGTATTGACCTTCAGGCTGTTTCGGCGAACGTCAAACGCCTCAATGTCAAAATCTTCCAGTTCGGCTTTAAGCTGCTCCGTCAGGCGGTCGGGAGCGGTCAACTCAATTTCATAAACTTTGTCAAGTCCGCGGAAAATATGCTTTTCGTGCTTCATTGCGGCGGCGCGCGCCTGTTTCAACGCCTCGCATTCCTCAAGATAATGCTTCTGCTCCGTTTCGTCCGCAGGCGGGGCGGGAATGTATTCATCAAGAGCGCGCTGAGCACTTTCGCCGCCGACGGCTCCCAATGCAAAAAGCAGGGACGGACGAACAAAACGCGTATCTTCGCATTTCAGCCGCGCGATAAGAAGCTGAGCATCCGCTTCATCCTTTGTGAAAAGGCCGATAAGCCTTGCTGCATTGCGGCGGAGCTTCGGGGAGGCATCGCTTGCAAGGGCTTTGCGCATCGCCGGCAGAAGAGCAGGGTTGCCGCTCATGCGGAGCAGCATTGCGCGGCTTTTTGCAAGGCGTATCATCAGCGCCGAGCCGATGTTTTCCTCAATGAACATTGCCGTTGTTTCATCGCAAAGGCTGATTTTGTCGATGGTGGAATCATTCATTATTTCCGCCGAACCGTTCGGCTTTTCCAGTTCCGCTTTAATTTCGCTGCGGGTCAATCTTTTCATTGTGTTCCTTCCCTGTTTTCGTGCAGCAGAGCCTTTCGGGGGCACTTCGTTCCGTTTGCTCCGCAAAAGCTCCGCGCAGTTTTGATATTAAAATTCTGTTTGATCGGGTTTATCCGTTTGCTCCGCGCAGTTTTTCGAGAGCAGCCTTAAAATGCTCCGGCAGAGGAGCAAAAAATTCCATTTGTTCGTGAGTTCGCGGGTGAATCAGGCGCAGCCTTTCCGCATGGAGAGCCTGCCCGACGAACCCGAGATCGTTCCTGCCGCGCACTGCCGATGCCGCACCCGTGCCGTATACATCGTCGCCGACAAGCGGGTGATTGATATAGGCCATATGAACGCGGATTTGGTGTGTCCTTCCCGTTTCGAGTTCAACCCGCAAAAGCGTTCTTCCGCCCGCACCGCTGTTCGGGAAACGTTCGCGAACGAACCAATGTGTGACCGCTTCACGCGCGCCGGCCGTTCCGGCAGGGTACACCGCCATGCGTTTTCTGTCCGTTTTGTGCCTTGCAAGCGGCGCATCAACGGTTCCGCTGTCCTGTCTGAAATTGCCCTCGCACAAAGCGCAGTAGGTTCTTGCCACCGAATGGGTCTTCAGCTCGTTCGCAAGAAAATTGTGAGCATCGTCATTCTTTGCAATGACCAGCAGTCCGGATGTGTTCTTGTCGATTCGATGCACAAGCCCCGGGCGCATTGCTCCGCCTATGCCCGACAAATCCTTAAGGTGAAACATCAGCGCGTTGCAAAGCGTCCCGTCCGGATTGCCCGGCGCGGGATGCACGACCATTCCGACAGGCTTGTTTATAACGGCAATATCCGCATCCTGATACACAATGTCTATCGGAATATCCTGCGGAACAAGCTCCGTCGGCACGGGCGGCGGAAGCCGAATTTCAATAATATCACCCCTGCGCACGGCATACTTTGCTTTTTCGGAACGACCGTTGACCGTTACCGCACCGCAAAGAAGCAACCTTTGCACCGCCGAACGCGTAAGCTCCGTGTATTCCGCTGCAAAAGCATCCAGCCTTCCCCCGTTTTTTTGTGCCGCAATAACAATTTTTCCGCCGTTTCGGCAGTCGTCTTCCGTCTCGCCGCAAAGAATTTCATCCGAAACAAACTCACTGCCGAAGTCTCGGTCATCTGCATTTTCGCAGGCTTTTTCCGCGCATTCCCCGCTGTCCTTTTCGGGGAGCTGTCCGTTCGTCCGTTCCGAGTCAGAATTCATTTGCTTTCCGCCTGTTTTACGTCGGGTTCGGCACCCGCTTCTCCGCCGTTGCCCGCTGCGCAGCCCGCAGTTTTTTCGCCGTCCGTTTTTTCGGGCTTCTGCTTTTTTTCGTCCAATGCGGCAAAATACGCTCTGCCGCTCTTTGTGAACAGAACGCTCACAATAAGCAGCACCGCGCCCACGGTTATGCAGCTGTCCGCAAAATTGAACACGGGAAAATTAATAAAATCAAAAGCAATGAAATCGCGCACATAGCCCAGAGCAACGCGGTCAATAAGATTGCCTATCGCACCCGAAAGCACGAGCGCAAGCCCGAGCTGCAAGTTGCGCGGCATTGTTTTCAGCGTTTTCAACAGAATGAAAACTATCAATCCGCCCGTGACTATCGTTATCACAACAAAAACCCACGTTGCATTGCTGAAAAGCCCCCACGCCATTCCCGTGTTTTTATGATACTCGAAGCGTATCAGCCCCGGGATAAACTCAAGTGCGCCGCCCGTTTGCGAAAGCACGCTCACGGCTGCCGCCTTTGATATTAAATCCGCCGCAACAAGCAAAATAACCGCTGCGCAAAGTGTAACCAACAATGTTATTCTCCATTCCTTTCCGCGCGCCCGTCTGCGGCCGCGAAAAATGTATTCCTTCACATATAACATGATACAACACTCACCGAAAAAATGCAACGGGGAAAGAGCGGATAAGTTTATCGTTTCGAAACATAATCCGCATATTTCTTATTTGTTGCGCTCCGCCTGTTATCGCGGTATAATACCATCGTGCCGACAGCGGCGCACTACTCTGTCGAAAGTTCGTTGAATCTGCTTCGGCAAATTAATAAGGAGAACCCGTTCTTGGCTGATCTGAAGAAACTTATTGATGAATTACGCAAATACCCCGTTGAAACCCAATGGCTCGAATTCAAGCACAACAACTATACCCCGGAAATGATCGGACAGGATATCAGTGCTCTTGCAAACAGTGCAGCACTTTATGACCGGGAGTGTGCATACATGATCTGGGGAATAGACGACGTTACACATGATATTGTCGGAACCGAGCATAATCTTCAAACCTTAAAAAAGGGGAATCAGGAGCTTGAAAACTGGCTGCGATCCCTCCTTTCGAAGAACGCTGATTTCGAATTTCATTCAGTACTGATTAAAGAAGCGGTAAACCAAGGATACATAAAGCCTTTTGACCCTGAAACCGCTCCGCGCTACATGAGATACATTCCGATATGGGCATGATCGTTTTAACTTGCCGGTAATTTGCCGAGTCGGGTATTTTTGTTCTGTTTGTAATCTGTTTTTAGCCGTATACATTTGATTTTAATCAGATGCCGATGCTGCTGTTAACTTGCCGGCAACTTGCTGTTAACTTGCCGGCAAGTCAGCCGTGCTCCACATTTTCCTCAGTTGATCCGACTGCGAAAAAAGTCACTCGTATTTTGAATAAAGACGTATTCAGCCAAAGCCACCGCTTTCTCCCGCTTCTTCCAAGGCTGTACGATTTTTGTTTTTTCTTCGATGTGCACTTCCGACCCCGATTTTCGGCAAAAAAATCCCTGTTCCTTTGCAAATATATCCTTTTTCCCCCTTACAATATAGGCTGAAGAGTTATATAATAGGAGGCAGGAATCGTTCGGTTCGATTTTCGGACGGATTCGGGCGATTTTTCTTTTTTAACGTTACCTTTGGGAGGATCGCAATGGAAAATTTCGATAACCTTAAAAAAACTCCGCTGTTTGAGAAGCATTGTGCTCTCGGCGGCAAAATCGTCGATTTCGGCGGCTGGGCTCTGCCCGTGCAGTACACCTCCATTTTGGATGAGTGCAAAGCCGTTCGCGAACGCGCAGGCCTTTTTGATGTTTCACACATGGGTGAAGTTGACATTATCGGCAATGATGCCTATGCCTACATGCAGAAAATGGTCACCAACGACGTCACTTCAATGACGCCCGGCAGGTGCCGCTATGCCGTTATGTGCTATGATAACGGCGGCGCAGTGGACGACGTTCTTATCTACAAATTCGCCGATGATCACTACATGCTCATCGTCAACGCCGGCAATACCGACAAGGACTTTGCATGGCTTTCCGAACATGCATTCGGTGATGTTCGGGTCATCAACAACAGCGCAAAATGGGGTCAGCTCGCTTTGCAGGGTCCGCTTCATCAGGCAGTTCTTGATGCTGCGGGTTTTGAAGGCGAGATCCCTCAGAAATATTACACTTTCAACGATAAAATGACCGTTGCCGGCATTCCCTGCCTCGTCTCCCGCACCGGCTACACCGGAGAAGACGGCGTTGAGCTTTACTGTGCGGCGGAAGATACCGTTCGCCTGTTTGAGGCTCTGCTTGAAGCGGGCAAAGGCGTTGACATGCTGCCCTGCGGCCTCGGCGCACGCGACACGCTCCGTTTTGAAGCTTCCATGCCCCTTTACGGTCATGAAATGAGTGCGGACATCAACCCCGTTGAGTGCGGCCTCGGCTTTGCAATCAAATTCAACAAGCCCGATTTCATCGGCAAAGAAGCTTTGCTCAAGCCCCAGACCCGCAAACGCATCGGTCTGAAGCTCGTCGGAAAGGGCGTTGCCCGCCCCGAGGCGGATGTTCTCTGCAACGGTGAAAAAGTCGGCATCGTCACCTCGGGCGGCCCCGCACCCGCTGTCGGCGGAAATTATGCAATGGCACTCGTTTCCGTCGATGCCGATGAAAACGGCACTTGGGCTGTTTCCGTTCGCGGCAGAGTCATCGACTGCGAGTTTGCACCCATGCCCTTCTACAAGAGGAAATAAACATAATTTATGCGGCTCACCCGTCGGCGCCGCATAAATGCGCACAAAACTGCGTTCCCTTCCCCGGCGATGCGTATCGGCTCTCGGCACGGTTCCGCCGCGGGAATTTAAACGAAAATACATACAAAACTTATAAATCCGGAGGATTATATCATGGTTCCCACCGACCGCAAATACACCCGTGAACATGACTGGGTACTTATCGAAGATGGCGTTGCCACCCTCGGCATCACCGATCACGCACAGAGCGAGCTTGGCGACATCGTTTATGTTGAGCTTCCCGAAGTTGACAGCGAAATCAATCTCGGCGAATCCTACACCACCGTTGAATCCGTAAAGGCAGCTTCCCCCGTCAACAGCCCCGTTGCCGGCACCGTCATCGAAGTCAACGAAGAGCTGGACGCACAGCCCGAGCTTCTTAACGAGGACGCTTTCGGTCAGTTCATCGCAAAGATCAAAGTTACCGAAATCGACGAAGCAAGCCTGCTCACCGCAGAAGAATACGAAAAGCTGCTTGAAGAGGCTTAATCAACCCGTACCTGTCGCGGCCCCGCCCAAGCCTGTGCTTTTCGGCACGGTTCCGCGATAAAAAAACGCATAGCTCCGCGCCCACGGTTTTCCGCCGCCGCGGGTTATGCGTTTTTACCTTGAATAAGCTTTTTTCGAATCGGGCAAAATTCCGATTCACCAAGATTTTATATTTATAAAGGAAGTATTCCACAACATGAGAAGCTATGTTCCCAACACCGTTGAAGAACGCCGCGAAATGCTGAAAACACTCGGCCTTTCCGAAATGGACGAGCTGTTTGCCGATATTCCGGCGGATCTTAAGCTCAACCGCGAGCTGGATCTTCCCGCTCCGATGAGCGAGATGGAGCTGCGTCGGCTCATCACCGGCTATGTTCTTCAGAACGACGAAGCCTGCCTGCTTTTCCGCGGCGCGGGCGCATATCATCACTACATTCCCGCGCTGATTCCTCAGCTCATCTCCCGCAGCGAATTCTACACCGCATACACCCCCTATCAGGCGGAAATGAGCCAGGGTATGCTTCAGGGTATTTTCGAATGGCAAACAGTCATCTGCAATCTTACCGGCATGGATGCCGCCAACGCTTCCGTTTACGACGGTGCGACCGCTGCGGCCGAATCCCTGCTGATGCTGCGTGACTCAAAGCGCAAGAACAAAATCCTCTACAGCGCAGGTCTTCACCCCGATGTTATCGGCACTGTCAAAACCTACGGCCACTGCCACGGTCTTGAGCTTGTTGAAATCGGTCTCAACGAAAACGGCATTACCGATATCGACTGCCTGAAGGCAAATCTTGAAGGCTCTGCCGGTTTCATCGCCGCACAGCCCAACTATTTCGGCTGCATTGAAAACATGGACGAGATTTCAACCCTCGTTCACGGCGCAAAGGCACTGCTCGTCAGCTATGTCAACCCCATCAGCCTCGGCGCTGTCAAACGCCCTGCGGACTACGGTGCGGATATTGCTGTCGGCGATGCACAGCCTCTCGGCATTCCCATGTGCTTCGGCGGCCCGTATGCGGGCTTTATGGCAGCAGGCGGCAAACTCATCCGCAATCTGCCCGGCAGAATCGTCGGTGAAACCGTTGATGCCGACGGCAACCGCGTATTTGTTCTCACCCTTCAGGCACGCGAGCAGCACATTCGCCGCGAAAAGGCTTCCAGCAACATCTGCTCCAACCAGATGCTCTGCGCAATCATGGCAACCATGTATGCCTGCACGATGGGTCCCTGCGGCATGAAAGAAGTTGCCGAAGCGAACATTGCAAAGGCGCACTATCTGGCTCGGAAGCTCACCGAGCTTCCCGGCTTCAAACTCCGTTTCAACACCCCGTTCTTCAACGAGTTCGTCATCGACAGCGAGATTCCCGCCGACGAGATTTCCACCGCGCTCAAGGATGCCGGCATAGTTTCCGGCCTTGTGCTTGCAGACGGCGGAATGCTCTGGTGCGCAACCGAAATGACAACCAAAGAAGATATTGATTACCTTATCGAAATGCTCAACATCATGTTCTTTGAGCAGGACGGTGAGAACGAAACCGACGGAGGTACCGAAGCATGAGGCAATCCTACAAGCTGATTTTTGAACGTTCCCGCGAGGGACGCCGCGCGTATGACCTGCCCGCACTGGATGTGCCCGCCGCAAACTGCGCAATTCCCGAAAATATGCGTGCCGAATCAAAACTCGACCTTCCCGAACTGGGTGAAGTCGATCTTGTTCGCCACTACACAAACCTTTCCCGCCGCAATTTCGGCGTTGACAACGGGTTCTATCCTCTCGGCTCCTGCACGATGAAATACAACCCCAAAATCAACGAAGAAGTCGCCCAACTGTTTAACGATGTGCATCCTCTGCTCGATGCAGATATGTGCCAGGGTTCTCTGCGCCTGATGTATGACATGGAAAAATGCCTGTGCGAAATCTGCGGCATGGACGCTTTCACGCTCCAACCCGCTGCCGGTGCGCACGGTGAATTGACCGGACTTATGCATATCCGCGCCTATCACGAACATCGCGGCGACACCGCCCGCACAACCATCATCGTTCCCGATGCAGCGCACGGCACCAACCCCGCAAGTGCGGTTATGTGCGGCTTCAAAGTTAAAGAAATCAAATCCGCTCCCGACGGCGGCGTTGATCTTGACGCGCTGCGTGCGGCAGTCGGCCCCGACACTGCGGGTCTGATGCTCACCAACCCCTCCACCCTCGGTCTGTTTGAGCGCAATATTAAGGAAATTGCCGACATCGTTCACGAGGCGGGCGGTCTGCTCTATTACGACGGCGCAAACCTGAACGCGATAATGGGCATTGTTCGCCCCGGCGATATGGGCTTTGACGTTATGCATATCAACCTGCATAAAACCTTCTCCACCCCGCACGGCGGCGGCGGTCCCGGCAGCGGTCCCGTCGGTGTCAAAAAGCACCTCATGCCCTTTATGCCTGTTCCCGTGCTTGTTGAACGCAACGGCATGATCGAACTCGATTACGATCGCCCCGAATCCTTCGGCAGGGTCAAGAGCTTCTATGGCAACTTCGGTGTTATCGTCAAGGCATATGCCTATATCCGCTCTCTCGGCGGCAAGGGTCTCAAGGAAGCAAGCGAAAATGCCGTTCTGAATGCAAACTACATCATGAACGCACTGCGCGGCACCTATGAGATTCCCCACGACCGCATCTGTATGCATGAATGCGTCATTGCTCCGGGCGAACTGCTCGATCTCGGCGTTCACACAACCGATGTCGCAAAAGCCCTTATCGATCGCGGTTACCATCCCCCGACCATCTACTTCCCGCTTATCGTTCATGAAGCAATGATGATCGAACCCACCGAAACCGAAAGCCGCGAGACTCTCGATGAGTTCATTGAAGCAATGAAAGACATTGCCCGTGAAGCCAAAGAAAACCCCGAGGCCGTACACGCCTGCCCCGTCACCACCCCCGTCGGCCGTCCCGATGAGGTCACCGCGGCAAGAAAGCCCGTTGTACGCTACACGAAATAAGCATTGCTTTCAGTAAACCGCAAACTGCATCAGCGGACTCGGTATCCCCGCCCCCGCTGACAAATAACAGGACTGCACCGTAAAAGGCAGCAGTCCTGTTTTGTTATTGTATTCGATTTTTGTTGAGTGAGTTTATCGCTGTCCGGCACGTCATCTTCCTTCCGACAGGAACTCGGCCGCCGAAGGATTCAAATCCAGCCCGGAAACCTCCCCGCTGCGCAGCATATAATAACCCTGACAGGCTATCATTGCCGCATTATCGGTGCAGAACCGCATATCCGGGCGGCAAAAACGGATGCCGTTCCTGTCGCATTCGGTTTGCAGCCGGGTTCGAAGCACATTGTTCGCACTCACTCCGCCTGCAAGGGCAAGCACGGAGCTTTTTTCGCGCAGAGCCGCGCGAACGGATTTCATCGTCAGGGTATCCGCAACGGCACGTTGGAAGGAGGCGGCGACATCGGCCTTATTCAGAACTTCCCCCTTCTGCTCCGCATTATGGAGCAGGTTGACAACGGCCGTTTTGATTCCCGAAAAACTGAAATCATTGCTTTCGCCCTCGTTAAACGGTGCATGGAAGCGGAATGCGTTCGGGTTCCCGCATTTTGCAAGCTTCTCTATCTCCGGGCCGCCCGGGTACGGCAAGCCGAGCGCACGCGCTGCCTTGTCAAAAGCCTCACCCGCCGCATCATCGCGCGTTCTGCCGATAAGCTCAAAGCGATTGTAATCGACCACTCGAACAATATGACTGTGTCCGCCGGAAGCCACAATGCAGACAAACGGCGGCTCAAGATCCGGATAAGTGAGATAGTTTGCGGCGATATGCCCCGCAATATGGTTCACGCCGACCAACGGAATGTTTGCGGCGTATGCGAGGCCTTTTGCATAGCTGACGCCCACAAGCAGTGCGCCGATCAGCCCGGGCGTGCAGGTTACGGCAATTGCACCGATGTCATTCAAACCGACTCCGGCACTTTTTAATGCCTCATCCGCAACGGCACCTATCCGCTCCGTATGGCTGCGGGAAGCAATTTCCGGCACAACGCCGCCGTACAGCCTGTGAACGGGAATTTGCGTATGCACCGCCATGCTCAGCACTTTGCGTCCGCCGCACAGAACGGCGGCGGCTGTTTCGTCGCAGGAGGATTCAATCCCGAGTATAAGTTCATTTTCCCCGCTCATAAAGCGTTTCAGCGCGGGTTCACATCTTTCGGACCAATTCAAATTGATTTTCCTTTCCAAACCGCTTTTCACTTTCCGAGCCGACTCCCGCTTCCGCAGGCAGTAACCGGAACGGTTGATTTGATTAAGTGAAATTAGTCTTTGGCATCCCTAAGTCTGCTTTTCACGGTTCCCTTGCCTGCTCCCGAGGTTTTGCACACAATCCCCGCGAGAATGCTTATAACCGCACAGGCACTCACGGTGTAAACTGCAATGCGAAGTATCAGATCGCTGAAAAGCTGCTGAACGCAGATGCGAATCATCAAACTTTCCGCCGGGTCAAATATTGAAGACGGAACATCCAGAAATATTGCGTGAAACAGTATCCAGAACGAATGAAAATCCACGGCAGCCCAAACTGCAAGCACAGCCGCAATGAAGGCAATGACGCAAATCCCGATAAGCCAGCAGCGGGCAAGCACGGCGGCGGCTCTCCGCCTGTAAACATACAAAGCAAGCGCAGCCGCAATTGCTGCAAAGGCGAACAGAATGTATTTCGCTGTTTCAACCCCGAACCAGAGCTTTCGGACATCATTCATGTGCGAAATTTCCCGCTCGCCGAACATTTCGGTGCGTTCGCCGAACACCGTGACTTCCGTTTGAAGCTCATCCGTCCCGCCCTTCATATAATCAACCATGCGAAGATACACGGTGCACATCTCGTCCGTGCTCATGCCGGTGTAATCGTTTATATCAAGTTTTTCATACTCCCTTTTAATCCAAGCCTTATCTCCCGAAAGCCGGTCGATAAAACTTATCAGCAGCGCGGCAGCAAGGCACGGCACGGCAGCATATGCAAGGATTTTTGAAAGCAGCTTCATGCTAATATTTTATCTTCCCTCCGGGTTTACAATTGCCGTTATCCTTTCTTCCGCCGCCTTAAGCTGCGGAATGATGCTATTAACAATCGTCACGTTCGTCGGCACAACAACATACCAATAGCCTTTAAGCTGCGGGAACACGCGGCAGGGATGATATTTCTCGCTTTCCACGCGCACACTTCCCCCCTCGCGAACGATGCCGATTTCCGCAATAAAAGTGTCGTTCGCGGTGCTTCTGCCCATGCTGGACACAAAGTTGCCCATTGAATATGCACAAAGCACCTGCCGTCCGTCCGCCGCCGTGAGCCAAACAACGGGCTGAACCGCATGGGAGTGTGAGCCGATTATGATATCAACGCCTGCATCCGCCATCTCCTGAGCGTGAGTCACGACCTTCGGGGTGGGTTGGTGCGTATGTTCCGCGCCCCAATGATTATAGGCCACGATAAGCTCCGCACCGGCAGCCCGCGCCGCCGCAATGTCCTCGGCAATGCGTTCCTTTGAATAGGTGTTTATCATGTATTCACAGCCCGCTTCGCGAACGGCTTTATCTTTTGAATTATAGAATTCGGCATAGGAAAGGAGGCCGACTTTTATCCCCTTAACATCAAGGATTACGAACCGCTGCGCGTCCTTTTCGCGGAAAAGTCCGGTGTAGGGAAAGCCGTATTCCTCAACCGCCTGAGTGGTTTCGATAATGCCCTGAACTCCCGCATCACAGCAATGGTTGTTTGCAAGCACAAGCGCGTCAAAGCCCGCAAATTTCAATGCTCCCAAATATTGCTTGGGCCCGTTGCAGTTGGGCATTCCGCCGATATTGCGCTGCTCCGTTGCATAGGGCCACGAATGCGAAAGCGATGTTTCAAGATTGCCGATGACGCAGTCCGCATTGTTAAAAACTTCCCTGACATATGCAAATGACGGAGAAAAGTCATAGCCGCTGCCGCCCGCCTGCTGTTTCGCGCCGCGCTGCTGGCTTGAAAGGCACATCAAATCGCCCACAAACATGAGCGTTGCGTGAACGGGCGCAGGGGTGGGCTCCGGCGTCGGTTCGGCCGTCGGCTCCGGTGTCGGTTCGGCCGTCGGCAACGTTGTCGGCTGTGCTGTCGGTGCAGGCGTGTCATGGCCTATGTCAACAACAACATCGTTTCCGCGGCAGGCGGTGCCTGCAAAAACAAAAGCCAAAGCAATCATCAGTGCGGCGAACCGCAGCAATTTTTTCTTCATTATCTGTCTCCTCAACAAAGTGCGCCGACGCTCGGCTTCGCCCCGAAAAAAGCAATTGCGGCAGCGGCGGGTTAACTCTCCCCCGCGAGAACTTCGGTCACGGGGATGTCTTTCGGCTTGTTCCCCTCGGGAATGTTTCCCGAGAAACAAGCCGACAGCAGGCTCAGCCTGCACAACAGCAAATTAAACAAGCCTGCCCGAGAACAGTTTGCCGTATTGCCTCGGACAGGCAATAAAAAGCGTTTCCTGTGCGGCACCGTCACGCGGACGGGCGCGGACGGCTTTTGCCGTTCTGCCTTCAATCCGGCTGAATAACTCCCGCCGCAACGGAAGCGGCAAGGCGCACGTTGTTATAAACAAGCGCGATATTCGCCTTCAGGCTTGCGCCCTCCGTAAGCTCCGCAATACGTGCAAGCAGGAAGGGGGTAACATCCCTGCCCGTGATGCCGTTCTTTTCGGCCTCACGCAGAGCCTTCGTGGTTGCACGGTCGATCACGTCCTCGTCGGCTTCGAATTCTTTCGGAATCGGGTTCACAATAACCATTCCGCTGCGCATTGGAATATTTGCCATTGCGCCGACCATATCCGAAAGCTCCTCAACCGAATCGCATCTGCAAGGGGTGTTATAACCGCTGTCCCGCGTGTAAAATGCGGGCATTTTGTTCGTGCGGAAGCCGACAACGGGCACACCCTGCGTTTCAAGATACTCAAGCGTCAAGCCGATATCAAGCACACTCTTTGCCCCCGCGCAAACGACTGCAACAGGCGTTCTTCCAAGCTCCGTAAGGTCGGCGGAAATATCCATGGTTGTTTCCGCGCCGCGATGCACGCCGCCGATGCCGCCCGTTGCAAACACTTTTATGCCCGCAAGGCTTGCAATGAACATCGTTGCGGCAACCGTCGTTGCGCCGTCCGCACCCTTTGCCATGATATAAGGAATATCGCGGCGGCTGACTTTTGCAACATTCCGTCCTTCCCTGCCGAGATACTCGATCTGTTCCTCGGTAAGGCCCGCGCAAAGCTGACCTCCGATGATCGCAATCGTTGCGGGAACCGCGCCGTGCGTACGTGCCAGACGTTCGCACGCAAGAGCCGTTTTGACGTTCTGCGGATAAGGCATTCCGTGCGCAATAATCGTGCTTTCAAGCGCAATAACGGGTCTTCCCAGCGCAAGTGCCTCGCGAACTTCATCAGAAAGTTTAACGTTGTAATTCATTTTTATGACCATGACTTTCGCTTCGGCGAAAATCTCCTTTCTTTTCTTTGCATTTTGCAGCCGGCCACGGCCGGCTTCGTTGTAAAAACCCTGTCGGGAAGCTGCCCGAGGTTCGGATTTAAAGTTTAATGTTCAAATCTTTTTCCCGGTTCCCTTTCGGTGCAAACTGTTATGACTCCGTTATATCCTCAACTTATCCACATTCAAAGCCGCGTTTAACAGGCATTTTTTGCAAAAAACTCCCCGATTCGGGCAAGTTATCCACATTTTTACACGGTTCGGACGTGTTATCCACACGAACCTGTGGATAATGTGGATTATTTTGATGCAGTCTTTCCGCATCGTTTTCAACACTCGAAGCTTTTGTTCAGTTCTCGTCGGTTTCAATAAAAAAATCCACAACTTTCCTGTCGGAAATCACACGGCGGATATAATTTGATATCTCCGCATGACGGGGAAAATCGCGGTACGCAAGCATATCCTCAACACTTTTGAAGTCGGCAACAAGAGCCATATCAAAGCTTGCGGGGCTGCCGAGAACATCCTCGCCGATGCTGAGCTTCAGAAGCGTCGGCGCAACGCCGACAAGCGCACGAAGATTTTCCGCCGCAAAGCGCATGTTCTCCGCTTTTGTTTTGCCTTCCGCATTGTCAAGAAATTTCCACATCACAATGTGCTTCAGAATTTTCACGGGTATTTTCCCTCCAAAGGAATTATTCCGAAAGGCTGCCTTGTTTTTTGCTCGGCAGCAAATGCCTTTCGTATGCGGGTATTATACCATATTTGTATAGGGCGGGCAATGTTCAATTGGGAATCGGCAATCAATAATGAGCAACTGCCGCTCGATTTTTGGCATTAATGTGACAAAATTGAAACATTATTTGTTTACTGTTGCTTTTCGTATCGGAGTGTTATATAATATTAGCACTCAAAGAGAACGAGTGCTAATAACCCGACTTGAACCGCCGAACCTCAGCCCCTCGGCGGGCGGGGAAGCACCTTCCCGTGCCTCTCTGATAACGCCCCGTTTCATTCGGGCAGCAGTTTGATGCAGCCCCGTTTGCACGGGACAATGTTTCTGATTAAAAGGAACACCGTTACGGAAACAATACCTCAAGGAGGTTTACCTTATGAACGCTAATAAAATGACCCAAAAAACCCTTGAAACCCTTCAGCAGGCGCAATCGCTTGCCGAGGAGCGCAGGAATACCCAAGTCGGGCAAATCCACGTTTTTCATGCGCTTCTTGACGATCCGGATGATTTGAACGCCCAGCTTATGGCATCCATGGGTATTTCCACGGATGAACTCCGCGCCGCAATCGACACGGAGCTTGACAAGCAGGCAACCTTCGGAAGCAGCGGCGGCGGGCAGGTTTATATGACTCCGGAGCTGAACTCCGTTCTCACCCGCGCCGAAGAGGAAGCAAAGCGCATGGGCGACAGTTTCGTTTCCGTTGAGCATATCATGCTCGGCCTTATCGAACGCGCCGACTATGTTGTGAAACCCCTGCTCAAGCGGTTCGGAATCGTCCGCGACAAATACCTTGAAGCGTTGAAGGCCGTCCGCGGCAACAGCAGGGTGAATTCCGATAATCCTGAAAGCACCTATGATGTTCTTAACAAATACGGACAGGATCTGACCGAACTTGCCCGGGCGCAGAAGCTTGACCCCGTTATCGGCCGTGATAACGAAATCCGCAGCGTTATCCGCATTCTTTCACGAAAAACAAAGAACAACCCCTGCCTTATCGGTGAACCCGGCGTCGGCAAAACCGCAATTGCCGAGGGGCTTGCGCTCCGTATCGTGCGCGGCGACGTTCCCGACAATCTGAAGGATCGCAGACTTTTTGCACTGGACATGGGTTCCCTTGTTGCGGGCGCAAAATATCGCGGTGAATTTGAAGAAAGGCTGAAAGCTGTGCTTAACGAAATCAAGCGCAGCGAAGGCAAAATAATCATGTTCATCGACGAACTTCACACCATTGTCGGTGCCGGCAAGACCGACGGCGCAATGGATGCGGGCAACATTCTGAAGCCCATGCTGGCACGCGGCGAACTGCACTGCATCGGCGCAACAACGCTTGACGAATACCGCAAATACATCGAAAAGGATGCCGCACTCGAACGCCGTTTCCAGCCCGTGACCGTTGCCGAACCCTCCGTTGAGGACACCATTGCCATCCTTCGCGGTTTGAAGGAACGCTATGAAGTTTATCACGGCGTTAAGATTCACGACTCGGCACTTATTGCCGCCGCAACGCTTTCCGACCGTTATATTTCCGACAGGTTCCTTCCCGACAAGGCTATCGACCTTGTTGACGAGGCATGTGCGCTCATCAAGACGGAAATGAACTCCATGCCTTCCGAAATGGACGAAATTTCCCGGGAAATAATGCGTTTGGAGATTGAAGAAACCGCTCTTACCGGCGACAATGACGAACACACGCAGGAACACCTTGCCGAAATTCGCCGCGAGCTTGCCGAAAAGCGCGACAAGTTCAACAACATGAAAGCGCGCTGGGACAACGAGCGCAATGCAATTTCAAAGGTTCAGCAGCTCCGTGAACGCATTGAACAGGTTAACGCGGATATTGCCCGCGCAGAAAACGAATACGATCTTAACCGTGCCGCTCAGCTGAAATACGGCGAGCTGCCCGGTCTGCAAAAAGAGCTGCAAAAGGAAGAGGCTCTTGCCGCAAACCGCGAAAACAGTCTGCTCCGCGACCATGTTTCGTCCGAGGAGATTGCAAAAATCGTTGCGCGGTGGACGGGCATCCCGGTTTCAAAGCTCATGGAAAGCGAGCGCAAGAAACTTCTGCGGCTTGACTCCCAGCTTCATAAACGCATTGTCGGACAGGATGACGCCGTTCAGCGCGTTTGCGATGCAATTTTAAGATCCCGTGCAGGCATACAGAACCCCAATCGTCCGATAGGTTCGTTCCTGTTCCTCGGCCCCACCGGTGTCGGCAAAACGGAGCTGTGCAAAGCGCTTGCCGAGGCACTGTTTGACGATGAGCGCAGTATGGTTCGTATCGATATGAGCGAATACATGGAGCAATACTCCGTCTCCCGTCTTATCGGTGCCCCTCCGGGATATGTCGGCTATGACGAGGGCGGCCAGCTCACCGAAGCCGTTCGCAGGAAACCCTATGCAGTGCTTCTGTTTGATGAAGTTGAAAAGGCGCATCCGGACGTTCTGAACGTTCTGCTCCAGGTGCTTGACGACGGCAGAATTACGGACGGACAGGGCCGCACCGTTGACTTTAAGAATACGATCATCATTTTGACGAGCAACATCGGCAGCGATTTGATCCTGAGCAGCATGGCAAAGGACGGCAGGATAACGACCGAAACCGAGGAGCTGCTGCACAAGCTGCTGCGCACGAAATTCCGTCCCGAATTTATCAACAGGCTGGATGAAATCGTGTTCTTCAACGCCCTTTCCGATGCGGATATGCACGGCATTGTTGACCTGCTTATTGCAGACCTTGCAAAGCGTTTGCAGGCAAACCGCCTGAATCTCAGCGTTTCCGAAAGTGCAAAAGCCGCCATCATCAAAAACGGTGCCGATCCGCTGTTCGGTGCCCGTCCGCTCAAGAGATACATTCAGGGGCATATTGAATCCCTGCTTGCGCGGTTCATCATTGAAAATTCGCCCGAGGAAGGTTCAACCCTGACCGTTGATGCGGATGAAAAAGGCAGCTTCATTATCGGGCAAAAGCAATAACGGAAGCGCGGCGGGAACCGTATGAATTTCTCCCTTGTCAACCCATCGGTTCCCGAATTTCCGAATTCCGATTTTTTCATCCCCGATTTTTCATTACGAAGAAAAAAGAAATCCCCCGCGTGCAAGGGAGGCATACGCGGGGGATTTTTTCGGCTCAGTGCCGACAGCCGGTGCAGCTCGCGGAACACGCAAACACGGAATCCGCAGAAAAACACCAATCATTTATGTTGCTTTTTCAGTCCTCGTTCACAAGCATACTTATTGCAGCTATGACTTCTTCCAACGACTGTTTTTTCAGCGAGTAGTACGGTCGTCCGCTTTCTGCATTGCATTCCACAAGTCCAAGCGTTAAAAGTTTTGACATATGATAAAAGACTTTTTGTCTCGTCAATCCGAATTTATCGGCAATCTCGCCCCCGGACATTGTCTTTCGCTGCGCTATCGCTTTTAATATTTCAAAGCGAATCTCGTCCGAAAGTCCGCTGAATATTCCGACTACGCGTGACGTACTGCTTTCGTTTGAAACACTTTCCATATAATCCCTGAAGCCCAAACCAAGCCACATCTCCCCTGCACAACCTTTTTCACCGATGCAAATTCTTTTGTCCCAGTAAGACATGGCAAGCATAAGTCCGTTGTGTATCGAAGGGAATATTGTAAAATCGCACTTCGGCATTTTCAAACGTGAATGTTCAGATACATAGGTGCATACATCGCCAACCTCTTGAATATCACGTTCCCACTTTTTAACATCCTCTTCAAAACGCACCAGCTTTTCACCGACAATTTTGACAATCGGACTCATAAAATGCTCAAGCCGCATGCAATTCTGCTCGTAGTTGCTGCAGCATTCCACAATACTCAGCTTGTTCATGCCGCTTATCGGCAATTTCATTACATACTCCACAAGGCTCTCGTAATCAAAATTCTGTGAGCTGTCAAAATTTTGCATATGACAGCACATTTTTTTGATACGCTGCTGCGGGTTCATATTCAAAAGCTCCTCAAAAAAGAACTTGCCCGATTGAGCTTCGCCCATGAAGGTATACGGCATTATGAGCATTCTGGCAATGCTGCAATTAGTCGAAAGATCCTTAAAAAAGTATTGCAGTTCCGATTCGTCAACATGAACAGCTTCATCCAATTCTTTTTCAAATTCTATACCTTTGCGCAAAATTTCCTTAATTTTTTTTCTCAAATACGGGTGTCTCTCGCAAGCCTCTTGTTCATTAATATAGATTCTTTCTCCATTCGCCCTGCCGCTGAGGTAATCGAAAGTTTCAATCAGCGGTATAAGCTCCGTTCTGATTCCGTATGTGTTGCTCTGCATCGTATTCAGCACGAATCATCCTTTCAGTATTTATTCTTTCGTAAATGCCTGCCCAATCCGGCAATGCATTTCTCAGGCGCAACGGCAAAGTCAAGGTCAAATGCAATCACATCTGACCTTGAGCTTTCCGTCCCGCAAGTTCTTTTTTACTGTATATGACTGATGGAGTTCACTCTGCCTGTCTTGACTTCCGTCAGTTCAAAAGTGATGGACACTTCAGGCAGAAACCCCGAGAGCATGACGGAGTATCAGAATCGCATCCTGCGCATCCACCGTACCGTCTGAGTTGAAATCGGCTCGTTCAATTTGTTCGTCCGTCAGTGCCGCCAACCCCATTGTGTATCTCAGCACGATAATTGCATCCTCTAAGCCTATTGAATTATCTCCGTTCACGTCGCCGAGGGTTATGCCGCCGACAAAGCGCGCTATCAACTCCGGCTGTTCACACTCGGAAAACCAAGCCCAATTCGCCATGTTGAATATTCCAAGTTCAAACTCCGGTTCGGATGAAACCAGAGTTCCGTCCGGGGTGTACCAGCCGGCAAACTGAGCTCCCTCACTCGGTGTCGCAACTGCATTCGTGTAGCATACGCCGCCGGCATAAGGTATCGTGTCTGAGAAAAAGCCCACATAGCCACTGCCTTCAGACATAAGATTGTAATCCACTCCATACCTTTCGGAACGCCAATGACTCTGTTCAAGCCTGTTGTTGGATGTGGCAAGCGTCCAGATGTTTCCGCAGCCGCTTATGTCAAGCTCGCTGAGATAGTTGTTTTGGCAGAATATCGAATCAATTCCATCGAGATTTTCCGGAAGAATCAGCGACGTAAGTCTATTGTCACCGCATTGAATGGATCTGGCCGACGTATCACTTAAATCCAGTTCGGTCAGATTATTGCCCTTAAGCTCAAAATCCGCAAGGTTGGTGCAGCCCGTTAAATCTATTGCATCAAGACTGCATCCTTCCGCAAAAAGAACGAACAAAGTATCGATGTCATGACAATCGAGTGTGCCGCTCAAAGCCTGATATGAAAGGCACAGGCTGTACAATTGCGTTCCCCTGTACATTTGTGCGTCGAATGAAGTTATCCGGTTCCCGGCTGCGCTTATAAGTCCGATATTCGGGCAGTTTGGCAATTCCAGCTCTGTAAGAAGGTTGTAGTCGAAAGAAGCTCTGCCAAGAGCCGGAAGGTCTCTCACATTTACCTCGGAAATCTGATTATTGTCCAGCGATAGAATATATAACTCGTTGCAGCCGGACACATCAAAACCTGTGATCCTGTTCTCGTAAGCGGCAAGTGTATACAGTTTTGTACATCCGCTCACGTCAAGCTCACCAACGACATCGGAGGCTTGGAAGTATACCGAACGCAAATGTCCGTCCGAAGTCCATGCGCATTCCGTCGAATAGCCGTTACTGTCTGTACCGGTCCATGTGGTGGGATCGTAAGGGGAATAGTTTTCGGAAATCTTGTTACCGTTCTTGATATTGTTCTCGTCCGCAATCTCCAAAAAATTACGGATTTTCCAATAATCATGCTCGTCATAGCCCTCCGGCGTTTCCCCAACGCCTGCAACCGGAACGGCAGCCACGATGAACAACACGGTGAGCACAAGTGCAAAGATGCGTTTCTTCATAGTCTTTTTCCTCCATTCAACTCTGTTTTCATTTGAACGTCAATTGTTTGAAAAGACCGCACAGTGTCCTTTCATGTATTTCTGAGGCACGCGGAAGCTTGGTACAAAACGAAACGCCGTACGGCTATGTCTGCATGCTGTTGCCTCGAGGGAAATATAACCCTGACGGTTTAACGTATGCCACAGCTGCCGTCCCTCATGTACACATTATATGAGACATATTTGGGCATGTCAAGTTTTTTTGTTACATATTAATAATATATTTTTCTGGTGTCTCTGCGGTGTGCCGACCGCTTGTTTCCGACTTGGTTTTATCATGGCAATGGTTTATTCTTCACTTCCGATTCCCGATTTTTCATCACGAAGAAAAAAGAAATCCCCCGCGTGCAAGGGAGGCCTGCGCGGGGGATTTTTTCGGCTCAGTGCCGACAGCCGGTGCAGCTCGCGGAACACGCAAACACGGAATCCGCAGAAAAACACCAATCATTTATGTTGCTTTTTCAGTCCTCGTTCACAAGCATACTTATTGCAGCTATGACTTCTTCCAACGACTGTTTTTTCAGCGAGTAGTACGGTCGTCCGCTTTCTGCATTGCATTCCACAAGTCCAAGCGTTAAAAGTTTTGACATATGATAAAAGACTTTTTGTCTCGTCAATCCGAATTTATCGGCAATCTCGCCCCCGGACATTGACAACCCCGAACATTTATCATCATATGGGCAAGCTTGTGCAGGCAAAGTTTGTGAACACACGAATTGACCGCAATCGGAATTATTACAGTATCAACAAAAATTATATTAACCAATTGCTTGACGAACTGAAGGGCATTCTGCGCTGCTGACGGCAAGCCGCGGTTTTTAAACCGCTTTGAGCCGTGCGTCGAACAATTGAGCGCAAACCAAAATGAATTAAGCTGTGTGGTAACTCAGATAAAGAGTGAGCAGGTTCAAACAGCCTGCTCACTCCCGGGGAGCGGGCTGTCTGTTCGCTCTCCGGTTTTTGTTATTGTTTTCAATTTTCGGTATCTTTTCGGATTTTCAACACGAGAACCGTGTCAATTTCATCCGGCAATGCGTAAGTATAAACGGGGTTTGCGCCGAAACTTACAAGCGGTGTTTCGCGATACAGCACCGAATTCCATGCTTCGCCGCGGCGAAGCTCGCTGCCCGTCGCCGCAAGCCGCACCGACTCAAGCGCATCAGCCCGTATCCCAAAAAGCGGCAGCGCACCGAGGGCCGGTTCGCAAACATGCGCATAAACCGTTCGGAATTGTTCATCCCCCTGCATTTCAAGCGGCTCCGTATACCTTCCCCATTCGGGTTTTTCAATTTCGCTGTGTCCGCAGTTGTAAATGCTGCATCCGTTTTTCGAAAGCCATGCGCCGACTTTCCGAAGCACTTCAATCGCCGTTTCGGGGAAGTTTCCCCGTGCATCCGGGCCGATGTTCAAAATCATGTTTCCGCCCTTTGAAACGCATTCAACGAGCTTTTTGATTATAAGTGCTGCGGATTTGTAGTTTTTGTCGCTTTCGCAATAACCCCAGTGATCGTTCAGCGTTGCGCAAAGTTCCCACGGAATGCGCTCCCCACGTTCATCGAATATGCCCTGCGGCGGGATTATCTGCTCCGGGCTTACAAAATCTCCGCTGTACGGCAGCGGCGAGGCGGTTGCAATGCTTCCGTATTTTTCGCCCGAACCCTCAAGCCTGTTGTCAATGCAGACATTCGGCTGGTATTTACGCACCATTGAAACGAGGTCGGAAGCCCGCCATTTTTCGCCCGCCATATCATCATAGGAAAAATCGAACCAAAGCAGGTCAAGCTTGCCGTAGCCGGTGACGAGTTCCTTTACCTGTCCGTGCATGAAGTTAAGATAGTTGTCAAAATCAATTTGTTCGCCGCAATATTCTTCGCGGCCGCACATCGGGTGATGCCTGTCCGCATATTTCGGAAAATCCGGATGGCTCCAATCGAGCAGCGAAAAATACAGCCCGACGGCAATTCCTTCCGCACGGAATGCTTCCAGAAACTCACGCACAATATCCCGCCCGAAACGCGTGTTTGTGGATTTGTATTCCGTCAATTTGCTGTCAAAAAGGCAGAAACCGTCGTGATGTTTCGCCGTTAAAACAGCGTATTTCATTCCCGCCTGCCTGCAAACCGATGCCCAGCGTTTTGCATCAAAATCAGTCGGGTTAAACTCATCAAAGTATTTTTTGTATTGCTGAACGCTCATTTTTTCATTGGACATCACCCATTCGCCCCTTGCGGGAATTGCATAAAGGCCCCAGTGGATGAACATTCCGAAGCGCATCGCGCAGAATTTCCTTGTTCTTTCGTAAATTTCCCGATTCATTTCCGTCTCCGTTCAAAAAATCCGATTTCGCAAACACTGTGTTCCTCGCGTTCCGGAGCATGTTATTTTGTTTTGCGAATAAGGTTTTCGGCGGGCTCGAACAAAAAATCCGTATCCAGCGGAAAAATCGGACGCGGAATATGCCTGTAATCAAGGCTTGTCAAATCTTCGTTCGTGCTGCCCTTTGAAAGTGCCATAATGCTGCGTTTTGCATATGCTGCCTGCTGCGCGGTGAGATAACCCAGTTTGCATACCACAATCTGCATATCGGCAGGATTCCTTCCCAAATCGCCGAACACGGCAGGCAAGCCGTAACCGATATGGTTTTCGCTCAGCACAATATCAACCCCGCATGAGCGGAAAAGAGCAATATCGCCGACTCCGTGAAATTTATTCCAGCCTTTGATATAGGCGAGAACCGTTCCCTTTGCCGTAATCGGAACCGAAGAGCTTCTGTCGAACTTTGCTCCGAAAGTCAGCGTCAGCTCCTGCCCGACCTTGTCCCTGCAAAGAAGGGTTGCTTCCGGGTCGTAGATTCCGCCGAATACCACAGGCGTTTCAAGCTCGTCGGTACGTGGATCTTCCATTATGCGGCGCAGGAAGCCCGTGCAGTCCGATGTTGAACCTGCTGTCGGGTTATCCCCCGAATCCGAAAGATAAATCGGAAACGGACCGCCGGTTCGAACCCCTTCGAATGCCGCATCCAGAGCTTCCGCTTCGGAATATGTTTCCGTTTGAAAGCAAAAATCATCGCGGCGCGCCCACAGCTCCTCGGCAAGGCGAATTGCGCATTCATCCGCAAGAGCCTGATTTTCTGCCGTGACGTACACTGCGGCAGAGCTGTTTTCATTGTCGCACCACGGAAAACCCATTAAATACGATGCTGCAAGAATGCCCGGCTCACGCTCCGCCGCCCTCGTTTTTTCGGCAAGCGAGCGCATGGGTTCCACCGTTGAAGAGGATTTTTCGCCCGCAACAAGGAAGGGAACGCGCACCCAAGCGGATTTCGCTTTCACTCCGCGTTCAAGGGCTGCAATCGTCATCTCAGCCGCTTTAACACCCGTTTCGTATCTGTCCGTATGCGGTGCGCATTTAAATGCCGCAAATCCGTCGGCATTATCATGCATACGCTGCGTCATTGTTGTATGTGTGTCGAGCGAACAGAAAATCGGAATTTCGGGCAGCGCGGCGCGAAGCTCCTCCAGAAGAAAGCCCTCCGCATCGCCCAAACCGTGAATATACATTGAGCCGTGCAATGCAAGTGCCGCCGCATCAAGCGGCTGCCTTTTGTTTTCCGCAACAGCGGTTTCGATAATCTCTTTCTTAATTTTGTTATAAAAATCAATATCAACCTCACCGTTCGGCACCGCGCTTGTGAAAACGGAAGGCACAACCTCGTATCCTGCCGCAAGCAGGGTCTTGATTATTCCCGTTGCGGCATCGTTTTCCTTGAATCTGTTGAAAATTTCCGCCCCGCGAATGACCGAAAATTCGCTTTCGCCCGCAATTATCGGATTGAACGAATTTGATTCATGGTGCATCGATGCAGTGAAAACCCGTTTCATACTTTTCTCCTTTACTCAATGTAATTAAATCCGTCGCATTGGACAACCATTGTTTTTCCGCACGTCAGTTTGCGGCTCAGTTCAAAATACCGTGATGTTGTTTCAACGATTGTTTTTTTCGCAGCATCCGCATCGTATGCGAACCCCGTCGGAAGGCAGGCCGCCGCTTCCTCCGCCGTTTTTGCAAAGCATCCGAAACGGCGACAGTATTCATGCTGCGCATAATAAATTTTGTACATTTCGAGCTTTATCTTCTCTTCCTCCGGCATCGGGCAGCTTTCACCGTTTTCGGTAAAAAAGACATATGCCCATGTTTCCGGGTAATGTATATCGATAAGTCCCGTTGCTGCCCAAACCCAGTTATCTTCGGGCAGGGGTTTTCCGTCCGTGCCTGTGCGTTTTGCATATTTTCCGTCGGCAGCGTCAACCGTCCATTGCACGCGCGAGAAATTCATCCGCCAAACTTCACCCGTCGTCGGTGCATTGCGCACAGGATAGCAGCGTTCAAGTTCGGGAGGGTTTTTTTCTTTCGAGTAGGTCTCCGTCAATCCGGCGAACGGAATTTTAATTTCAACCGACCAAAATTTGTTGTCTGCCGCGGGATTGTTTACCTCTCCGGAAATCATGCAGGCGGTTTCAACCCCGGGCATGTTCCACGCAGTGACGGATCTTCCTCCGTTTCTGTACGGCATTGTAAGGAGCAAATCCCATTGCGTGTTGAACGCATTCATTTCAAGTTCCATGTAATTATGCGTCGATCCGCTCGGGTCAATAAAAACCTCGAAATCATTATCGTAATACATGACACTGTCGCGCTGTTTTATCGTTGCCCAGATTTCATTGCCTTCCAGCAGGGCAGCAATATAGAGGTTCCGCTCATCCCAGCAGATTTTTGCTCGGGTGCGGAAACGCGGCGTCGGAAAGTCACCGCCGCTGATATCAACAAAATCCTCGGTAAACGGCACATTATTCCAGAACGGTTTATTAATATTTCCGTCAAGCACAAATTCGCCCGCCGCTTTCGGGCAAAAGTATATCGGCGGCTGCGGCGCGAGGCGCGGCATAGGTACGGGAGCTTCAAACATGGACTCATCCTCCGTGCTGTTTTAAATCGGCTTAAAAAAGAACCCGAATTCCTTTTGCAAAAGCCGAAATGTTTTTAATATTCCTTACAGAATTCTATCATCTGTCCGCATATGTGTCAACCGCGCCGAAGCTGCCCGCTTCGCAATGTTCGCAGCGTGCGTCATGCTCCGAAAGCAAAAAAGAGCCGAGGGGAAAGAAGTTCTGAGTCCGTTCCCCCGGCTCGGCGATATTTAACGGCTTCGGTCTTTTCAAAACTCAAACTGCGCAGAATCAATTTTGTCAATTGACCGAGGCCTCCCGTTTTCGAGTTTTAAATCAAAAAAGTTTTGCAATTCGCGGAACTATTTTTTTGATTTCGGTGTTGGTTGTGTTTATGCACAGGTCGTAATTGAGCTTGTCTCCCCATTTTCTTCCCGTGTAGAACTCATAATATTTTGCGCGGTTGCGGTCGATTCGTTTAATTTGTTTGCGCATTTCATGGTCGCTTAAATGTTCGTTTTCGGGTGCTTTCAGTCGGCAGCGCGCAATTTTGCTTGCCATATCCGCATAAACAAAGATTTTGAGCGGGTTTTTATCTTTTAAAATATAGTCCGCGCAGCGGCCGACAAGCACACAGTCGGATTTTTGGCTCATTTCCGTCAAAATCTGTGCCTGCTGACGATAAATCTCCTGGTTCTGCTCCATAAGCGGATGCGGAACGGGACAAATGCTGTGTCCGATTGTTATCGGCATCAAATTCAACGGACGATGTTCAACAATTTGCTGCACATACTGCTCCGAAAGCTCCGTGCGCTTTGCAATTTCGGCAATTATTTCACGATCATAGTATGCAATTCCAAGCTCTTCTGCAAGCCTTCGGCCAAGCTCACGTCCGCCGCTGCCGAATTCCCTGCCTATAGTGATGATTTTATTCATTCGATCGCCTCCTTTTCTTTAATAAACGGCCGGAGGGCTGCAATGCCGCCTGTCCTGTCACGGAAGAACCGCGTTTGGCAGACCCGCAGTATCTCTCTCGTCACCCGCTGTTACATATATGATATTTTAGCACATTTTCATGACATATGCAAGTGTTTTTTTCGTTTAAAATGAACTGACAAAAAGGCGCAGAGTTCCCTGTTAAGGGCAATTGAACATTAATATCCTCGTCTTTTCCGCAAAAAAACGATCCCTCGGCATATTCGCACCGAAAGATCGTTCACTGTTTACTGATTCAATTTAAAAAGCCGCCGCTTTGAAAACTCAGTCGTTTGCCTTCCTTGCGTTTTCATCGAGCACAGGCGAAGGAGCTGCTTCATCGCCCGAAACAGCAGTATCCGTAAGATTGGTTGAAGGGCGCAGTGTTGCTGCAATCCTCGCAACGGTGCCGTTTTCAACGGTGAGCCGAATTGCGGCAACATTGCCGAATATGTACAATCCATCCGAATCTTTTGTGCAGCCCGCTTCGGTGAGGATGTTTTCCGCCTCGTCAAGTGTCATTCCGACTTTAGCGCCGAGAGCATCGTATTCGGTTGAAGTAAAGCTGACCTCCGCCGTCATTGCCGCATCCTTAACATCAGGGAAGCCGCGCATGATCGCAATGCAGCCATCCTCGCTTTCATAGCGTCTTGACGTTGTGTTCTTTCCGGAATATTTAAAATTCGGATTAATCATAACAGAGTAGAACAATCCGAGATCCGCAGGAAGATGACTTTTTTTGTTCAGCGCGTCAATGTCTTTATCGCGGTAAGGAATCCAAACGCGTATGCTTGAAATATCGTTCTCTGTTTCGACGGCAAACGAAACAATGACTATGCCCTTGCGGAATGAAAACTCTCGGCTGTGCGGCAAACCGTCGTCAACGGGAGTTTCCTCATAAATCTGTTCATAGCCGGCATCCAGCAGCTTTTCTTTGGCTTTGTCGATGCTGTTGCCGACGCTTATTCCGAGAACCGCACGGTCGGTGGTGTAGAGCGGCGTCGTTGAACCGTCCGCATTGCGAATGATGGTCTTGTTTGCGGCGCGAATCGTGAACCCGGTTGCGATAAGCTCCGTGTTTTTATCCGGTGCTCCGTACTTCAGTTCAAGAGTGCTCAGAGTGTACGTAATATCAAGATTATCCTTTGAACGGAAAATCTCCGCATGGTCGGGAATGCCGCCGTAGGATTCGAACTCCGAACCGAATGCCGCTTCCCTGGTGCCGAGCGGGTAGGGCATCCGCAGCGTTTCGTTAATCTGGCGAACCTCTTCATAGTCGTAGAGTCCGTTGTTCTTTTCTGTCATTTTAACTTCACGCTTTTTGCAGCCTGTAATGCAAAAACATGCCGAAACAAGAAGCAGAACAGCAAGGGCGAGTGAGATCACTCTGACGTTTTTTTTCATTTGGAGAAATCAACCTTTCCACCGTTAAATTGTGCGCCGCCGACAAAATTGACCCGTGAACGGGATTCGGACGTTTAAGCGCAGATTTCATGCACAGTATACTTTATTTTTAATAAAAAATCAACAACCAAAATCACCTCCGACGGGGCGCGCTGTTTGAAAGCGGACGGAGGTGATCACAGCATTATTTGCGGTGCTGATATTCACTTTTTACGGCGTATTCGGCACATCTCCCGTCGGTGCGGCTGTTTCCGTTATCGGGGCGGGAGTTGATTCCGGCTTCGGCTTTGTGTTTGATTTTTTCCACTTAACATAACCGAAAATTGCCAGTGCCGAAATAACTGCGGCGCAAACAAGCGCAACAATGTTGCCGACGCTGACTTTAATCATCGGCGGCTTTTCGGGAAGCAGATGCATCTTGTAAAGTGCCATTGAAATTGCACCAAGCCAAATCACAAGCACAACGGATTCCAGCGGGAACATTGCGGCGTTCTTAATGACGCGTGCAATCGTGATGAATTTGTACGGGTCCGCACCCGTGACCGCATTATACAGCGTCATAACAAGTGGATTCACGATGAAGTTGCAAACAACAACGACCGCAAATCGCGAGGCTATTACGCGCCAGCTTGACAGCTTTGCGCGATAAAGGAAAAGGCCGAAAATGAAGCTGCTGAGCATTTCGACAAAGATGAACGGAAAAAAATAAGCTCCCGTCGGGAAAAGAACCGCTCCGATCGTGTCGCTTACCGCGCCTACCAAAAGGCCCACAAGCGGGCCGTAGATCATTGAACCCGCCGAGTTGACGATGAAATCAAAGCCGAAATTCAGCGCCCCGGGTATGATAACAATTTTCACGGCCTTTACCGCAATGCGCATTGCAATGATGACGGCAGCAAAAACAAGCATTCGCCAATTTTTGAATTCGCCTGCCGCGCAGCGCCAGAATTCCGGGCAGAACGGGTGGCTGAAGATTGCTTTTGTATTGTAAGGTCTGTTGTTTTTGTTGAACTGCTGTTCAACCGGTTTTAATTTTTGCATAAAAAAATCGAATCCTCCGTGTTTTGAACCGAGCATTCGTTGTTACCGGCGCGGCAGCCTGCCGCTCGCCCCGGAGCAGCCGTGAAAACAAAATTTTTGAATCCGTTTTCGAAAGCCGAAAGCCTATGTAACAGCGGGATGCGGCGACAGCACAGCAACAAACATTCTGCGCACGGCACAGCATTCTTTGCCTTGTATTTGCCGAACGCACATGAGTTTTCGTCCGGGAATCAACTCCCTGTATCCCCGGCACTTGCCAACTCACTGCCACCTACTCTGTTTTGACCATTGTAGCAAACAAATGGGCTGATTACAACCGCCGAAGTCACATTTTTGCCTTTTCTGCAAAATATATCTTTTCTTGTCTTTTTCAATCGTGACCGCACTCTGCCCAAACTATTCAGCCTATACGGCAATTCACCGCCTGCACGGTTTCATTTTTTTCACAAAATTACACTTTATCCCGTTTTTGTGAAAAAAATATCAACGTTTCGCCCGCAAATTTTCAATTTTTTTGTTTCCCTTTTCGCGAATTTGATGTTATAATGTATACGGAGAGGATTTCACCGCCCCGCTTGTGCGGCAAAGCTTTCCGCATTGATCTATTACTTAAACGAAAGGGCTTTCGCGTACGGGCGCCACCCCGCGGAGTACCGGTGTCATCATAATGAATGTTTGCATATTCGGCGCGTCAAGCAGCAACATTCCAGAGTGTTATATCGAATTTGCCGAAAAGCTCGGGCATCGTCTTGCATCTGACGGTCACGGTATGGTTTTCGGCGCAGGGCGAACCGGGCTGATGGGCGCGGCCGCACGCGGCGCATATTCCGCAGGCGGAAAGATCATCGGCGTAATTCCCGAAAAACTCAATATTCCGGGGATTTATTTTGAACACTGCACCGAACGCATTCAAACCGCAACAATGCACGAACGCAAACAGCTTATGGAAAGCCGAAGCGATGCTTTTGTTGCTCTCAGCGGCGGTTTCGGAACGCTTGAAGAACTTTTGGAGGTTTTGACGCTGAAACAGCTCGGCTATCACAACCTGCCCGTAATTATTGTCAACATCAACGGGTTTTACGATCCGTTGATTGCTCAATTCGAGCGTTGTGTTGCGGAAGGTTTTACCGATAAGCATTTCATGAATCTTTTTTGTTCCGTCACCTCAATCGCGGCGGTTGCAGAGGCTCTTGCCCTTCCGCCCCGCGAAATGCCGGACAAGATTCAAAGTGTGCTTTCCGATTCCGAAAAAGATGCCGCGCGGCGGCAGCCGAGTCCCGATGCTTGATAATTCGATTAAGTGTTTGCGGATTCGTTAATTTAATGTTTTGTACAGGGATTATTTATGTCTGATATTCAAACTGAGGCTCCCTCCTCCGGCGGCGTGATGGTTTGTGTGACCGGCCAGCGTTCATGCGAACGACTCATTAACCACGGTGCAAAACGCAAAAAGGATGATCAAAAGCTTTTCATCGTCCACTGCGTACAGACGGGACACAATTTCATGAACACGACCTTTGAGGCTGATGCAATCGAATACCTGTTCACCTGCGCCTTGCTCGTGAACGCGGAACTTACGATTCTTCGTGCCGACAGCGTTATGGATGCATTGGTCGATTTTGCCGTTGAACACAACGTTTCTGTTATCGTTCTCGGGGCATCTCCGCAGGACGGCGCAGACAGTTTTGCGGACAAGCTTGCGCTCCGCCTTCCGGATGTTGAGCTGGATGTTGTGCGTGCTGCCCGCGATCGATAATCGATATACGGAATTAAAAATTATTATATCTTAACAACATAGGTGGTGACTGCAATGAAATACACTTTCTCCTTCTTTATTCTTTCTCCGAAAAAGAGACCCTCCTGCTGCATAAAAGCTTGTGAAGCAAAAACATGCAGCGAAACAAAAAAATGAAATTTATGCGACCGCCGATCCGCATTCCGGGCGATCACTGAATTTACTAACCGAAAGGACAAAAACAACATGGAACTCGATATTATTGCCGCAAAAGATTTTATCGCGGGCAAATTCCGCAACGCGGGAGATTTCGATTTTATTCCCGATGAACAGCTGGAGGAAATCATCTCTGCGCTTGTTGCCATTGACGACGAATATCTCAGAAAGATTGCTGAAGACGATTCACCCTATGATGAGGAATATGTTTACGAACATATGCTCAAATCCGTTTCGTCGAAATTCAGCAGGTATCAGACTTATCTGATGCGCCTTGTGGACGATTATATGGATTTCATGGAGCAATACCTTGTGTCCGTTGACGCCGTTGAATGGGAATAATCCGCCGATTGCAATAAGGTTATTTCGCATAAACCGAAGCAGTTCGGCCGCTGCGGCATTTTCGGTGCGTTAAGCACTGCATTCGGCTGCGGCTGCCGCTCAAGTTTGATAAGAGTTTTTGATATGAATATTCGTTATAAATCGCTGACTATCCGCGATGCGACCGCTGCGGACAGTGTTCAGCTCGCTGCCTGGTGGAACAGCGGGCGTATTATGGCGCACGCAGGTTTCCCGAACGGGCTCAAAACAACCGCCGAAAAAATAGCTTCCGACATTTCAAACAGCACCGGGTGCCACAGGCTGATTTTGGAACAATACGGAAAGCCGATAGGCGAAGCAAGTTATCGTACCGTTCCCGCCGAGGCCGACGAATCCGAACAACAGCCCGGCTCCTCTGCCGCCGCTGCCGAAATCGGAATCAAAATTTGCGACTTTACAAAACAGGAACAGGGTCTGGGAAAAATCTTTCTGACAATGCTGATAAGCGAACTCTTTCGCCTTGGATATGCAAAAATCGTTTTGGACACGAACCTGCGCAACAAACGTGCTCAGCATGTTTATGAGCGCCTCGGTTTCCGCAGGCTTCGCGTTAACGTCAATTCATGGGTAAATCAGCTCGGTGATTTGCAATCCTCCGTGGATTATGAATTGAACAGAAACGAACTGAACTGTTTCTATTGATCAAGCTGCATAAGCTGCAATTGAATTAATGATGTGAATGCTGAGCCGGCTTTTTTTGCCGCATGTTCGAACGAATTGAGCTATGCGGCTTTTTTCATGCATATAGTTTACCATGATGGGATTCTTTTTTGCAGTAAGCTGTATTATCGGCATAGTTCTTTGCTGTTTCGGCGGCAGCGGCAGCACAGCATTGGACTGTCTGCTTGCGGGCGCGGATTCCGCGGTTGAGCTTTCATTATCGCTTGCGGGCGCGTATCTGTTGTGGATGGGGCTTATCAATGTTGCTTCCGAAGCAGGACTTATCGAAAAGCTTGCGGCGCGAATGCACAAGCCGCTCCGCCTTTTAATGCCCGATGCAGGTGACGCCTCCGCCTCCGTGACGCTGAACCTTGCGGCGAATTTTTTCGGACTCGGCAACGCCGCAACGCCTTTCGGACTTGATGCAATGAAGCGCCTTAACGCCGTAAATCCCGATAAGCAGAGTGCAAGCAATGCGATCTGCATGTTTCTTGCACTCAATGCCTCTGCAATTGAGCTTATGCCGACCGGTGTCATTGCTGTTCGTATTGCATGCGGATCCGCAAATGCCTATGACATTGTTCTTCCAACGTTTATTTCCTCGGTTTTTTCTGCTGCCGCTGCAATTCTTGCCTGCAAATTTTTCGAATCGGGAGCGGGTGTGAAATGAAATATGTGATTCCGATACTCGTTGCCGCGCTGCTTGCATATGCCCTGATTCGCCGTGTGAACCCATATGAGGCCTTTATCCGCGGTGCGGCCGATGCCGTGCCGACGCTTCTTCGCGTTTTGCCCGCCCTTGCCGCAATGCTCGGCGCAATAACGCTTCTTCGCGGATGCGGTGCGCTTGACGCTCTCGGCAATTGGCTTTCGCCCGTTTTCGAAAAAATCGGCATTCCCTCCGAACTCACGCCGCTGATTTTGCTTCGTCCTTTTTCCGGAAGCGCTTCCCTTGCGCTTCTCGGTGACACGCTTACACGGTACGGTGCGGACAGTTTTGTCGGCCGTGCTGCTTCGGTCTGCGTCGGTTCAACGGAAACCATATTCTACACACTGGCTCTGTATTGCGGTTCCGTCGGCATCTCCAAAACCCGTCATGCCCTTCCTGCCGCGCTTGCGGGCTGCACGGCGGGTGTTGTTTCGGGAATACTTCTTGTTCGAATAATGTAACGGATTAATGCAGCCGAAGTCATTCAGGGCACTTGAAATTCTGCCCAAGTATGTTATAATGTATCCGATTCCGAAAAGGATGGTGATTCAGATGAAAATTGATGTTATAACTTATCGAGACAAACTGTACGACAATATGCTGAACGGACACACGGTTATTGTTATCGATGTTCTCCGCTGCACAAGTGCGATTATCGCCGCGCTTGACAACGGCGCCGCAAAAATCATTCCCGCGGTCGAACCGGGCGATGCCACGGCATACGCAAACCGCATCGGTATCAAGGACTGTATCCTCGGCGGTGAACGCGGGTGTATGATTCTGCCCGGATTCAACGTCGGCAACTCTCCGTTCGAATACAACCGCGAGACTGTCGGCGGCAAAACCGTCATTATCAGCACTTCAAACGGCACGGCCGCCATCTGCGGAGTTCGCAACGCGCGGCATATTTTTCTCGGTGCACTCAGCAACTGTTCTGCGGCTGCAAGAAAGGCTGCCGGTTTCATGGACGACATTCTGATTGTCTGTTCCGGAACAAACCGCATGATTTCCGCCGATGATCTTTGCGCTGCCGGTGCAATTATCAATCGTTTGCGTTCGCTTTGCAGCGAACTCGAGCTTACGGATATTGCACTTATCTGTGAGCATCTTTACAACAGCTTTAAAAGCGGAACTTTCGATTTGCGCAAAACGTTCCATTGCTCCCGTCTGATTTCTCTCGGATTTGAGCGCGATGTTGATTACTGTCTTTCGGAGGACTCAACGGACTGCGTCCCCGTCTATGCAAACGGAATAATAACTAAATAATTTCTGTTTTAATTCCATTCTCCGTAAACGTCGCTTTATGCGGCGTTTTTTTGCAGTCGAACAATGCCGCTGTGCAAACCGAAAACGTTCCCTGCGAAACATATGTTTCCCGTGAAACATACCTTTCCGGCACTCCTTTCGTCCAATGCCCTGTTTGAGGCATTTGTTTCCCGTGAAACATTCCGACCGCTGCATATAACGAATCGGCAAATCCGATAGTTCGGGAGAAAAAGCCGACAATTTCAATAAAAAAAACCGTATTCGGCATTGCATTACCGGCAAAAAATGTGTATAATATGCTTAAAACAACATGTGCGGAGGTTCATAATGGCAAAATTCATAGCCATCGCAAATCAAAAAGGCGGCGTCGGCAAAACAACAACCGCCGTTAATCTTGCTGCCTGCGTTGCACAGCAGGGAAAACGCGTACTTCTTGTTGACATCGACCCACAGGGCAATGCAACAAGCGGCGTTGGTATTGACAAAGACGCATGTGAGTACAGCGTCTACGATATGCTTATCAACGGTGTTAATGCCGAAAAAATAATTGTAAACACAAAAATTCCGACTCTCAAAGTTATCCCGTCCCGAATCGAGCTTGCAGGCGCGGAAGTTGAGCTTGTGAGTCTTATGGCGCGTGAACAAAAACTTAAAAATTCGCTGCGCGGAATTCAGCATGAGTTTGATTATATCTTTGCGGACTGCCCTCCCTCGCTGGGTCTGTTAACGCTTAACGCTCTCACGGCAGCAGACACGCTGCTTGTTCCCATTCAGTGTGAATACTACGCTTTGGAGGGACTTTCTCAACTTATGAACACTGTTCGTTTGGTTCGCATGAACCTGAACCCGGTGCTTGATGTTGAGGGCGTTGTTATGACCATGTACGATAAGCGAACAAATCTGTCCGGACAGGTCGTAGGCGAAGTTAAAAAATTCTTCAGAAATAAGGTGTATGAAACGATTATTCCCCGTTCCGTGCGCCTCGGCGAAGCCCCGAGTTTCGGCCTTCCGATAACGCTCTATGATGCAAAATGCAATGCAGCAAAAGCCTATATCAGCCTTGCGGAAGAGCTTATCGAATGCGACAATGAATAATCGGCAATTAAACAGATAATGCAAAATAATGAGAAACGGAGAAAATTAACGTTATGAAAGGACTCGGAAAAGGGCTTGATGCACTTCTCGGCGGATACGAAGAGCCCAATGAAACCGCCGTCAGCACTCTGTCCGTGTATCTGATAGATAATAATTCGGATCAGCCTCGAAAAAAGTTTGACGAAGCGAAGCTTGTCGAGCTTGCAAACAGCATAGCGCAGCATGGTATCGTTCAGCCTATTATCGTTCGCAAAGTCGGCGAGAGATATTCAATCATTGCAGGTGAACGCCGTTTCCGTGCCGCACGCCGTGCAGGACTGAATGAAGTTCCCGTGATTGTCCGCGAAATGGACGAACAGCAGGTTTTGGAAGTATCTCTGATTGAAAATCTTCAGCGTGAAAATCTGAACGCACTTGAAGAGGCCGCAGCCATCCGAACACTTATGGATGAACATGACCTGACGCAGGATGAAGTTGCAAAGCGTCTCGGAAAATCCCGCCCCGCCATTGCAAATGCGGTTCGCCTGCTCAGTCTTCCGGAGGAATTGCAGGCACTTGTGCTTGAAGACAAGCTCTCCGCCGGGCATTGCCGCGTGCTTGCCTCAGTGCCGGACGAGGAGCTGATGATTAAACTCGCCGGTCTTGCCGCGGCGGAAGGTTGGTCCGTGCGCGAAACAGAACGCCGAGTTGCCGATGCACTGGATGCAAAAAAACTTGAAAAACGCCAGCCGAAACGCGAAAAGCTGTCAACCGACATGAAATCCGCACAGGACAGCCTGCGCGAGCATCTCGGAACGAAAGTACGCTTTCGCGGCGACGAAAACAAGGGTAAAATAGTCATTGAATACTACAGCAAAGACGAGCTTGCGGGCATTTATGACAGAATCATGGGCAACTGAGAGGAAATCGGAATGTATCTTGCAGATGGTTGGAAAGACTATGAAATAATTGATGCCGGGAATGACGAAAAACTCGAACGCTGGGGCAAAGTCATACTGCTGCGCCCCGATCCGCAGGCAATTTGGCCGATGAAATCCGCCGGCTATTGCGATGCACATTATATTCGGTCCTCAACAGGCGGCGGTGCGTGGAACTTCAATCGCACATTGCCGGAAAGTTGGGTCATCAATTACCGCGACCTCAGTTTTATCGTTCGCCCGACGGGTTTTAAGCATACAGGTCTTTTCCCCGAACAAGCGGTTAACTGGGATTTTATGCACAATTATGTGGATAAATATGTGAAAAAAACCGGCCGTCCCTTCCGCGTGCTGAATCTTTTTGCATACACAGGCGGCGCAACATGTGCCTTGGCAGCCGCAGGAGCGGAAGTTGTTCACGTTGACGCTGCAAAAGGCATTGTAGCATGGGCAAAAAATAATCTTGCTCAATCAGGACTTGCCGACAAACCTGTTCGGTTTATCGTTGATGATGTAATGAAATTTGTTCTCCGTGAGCAGCGGCGGGGGCGTTTCTACGAAGGTATCCTCATGGATCCGCCCAGTTACGGCAGAGGACCCGACGGCGAAATGTGGCGCATTGAAGCCAACCTCTATCCGTTGGTTCGCGAATGCGTATCTCTTCTCAGTCCCGATGCGGGTTTTTTCCTTATCAACTCATACACGACGGGTCTTGCTCCTGCGGTAATCAAAAACGTTCTGACGACTGCGCTTGACGGGCGCGGCGGAGTCTGCGACGCACAGGAGATCGGCTTGCCGATAACGCACGGCGGCCTCGTCCTCCCCTGCGGCTGCACGGGCAGATGGTACCGCGAAGTATAGAGTTCACCGTTATTTTTTGCATACCGCAATGAAAAACAAAATTAAAATTATCTATGAGGACAACCATCTTCTTGTCTGTGAAAAACCTGTGAACATGCCCGTCCAGGCGGATTCATCAGGCGATGAGGATTTGCTTTCGACCGTTAAAGCGTATATCAAAGAAAAGTACAGCAAACCCGGCGAGGTCTATCTCGGGCTTGTTCATCGGCTTGACCGACCCGTAGGCGGCGTAATGGTTTTTGCGCGAACAAGCAAAGCAGCCGCGCGCCTTACCGAAAGCTTTAAAAACCGAAAAACAAAAAAACGTTATGCGGCGATAGTTTCAGGTTCTCCGTGCAGCAGTGCGGAACTTGAATGCGACTTGCTGCGCGATGAACAAAACAACATATCAAGGGTGGTTCGGCCGAACACACCCGGCGCAAAAACCGCAAGTCTCGAATATGTTTCGACAGTTACAAAAAATGGTTTCACGTTGCTTGATGTCCTGCTTCATACCGGTCGGCACCACCAGATTCGGGCACAATTGGCGTGGAGCGGCTGTCCGATTTTCGGTGACCAACGCTACAATCGCGCCGCGCGTGTCGGTCAGCAGATCGCGCTCTATGCCTACAGTCTGACAATCGAACACCCTACCCTGCGCGAAAGTATGACTTTCACCTGCATACCTCACGGAGCAAAATTTGATGAATTCTCCGATGAATGCGCCGCGCTTGCGGCCGGCGTGCGCTGTGCCTATATCGATAATAACCTGATTTGTGTTAATAAAAGTTCAGGTATCTCATGCACTGTCGAGGATGGCGGCAGCGATACCCTTGAAGCACGGCTGAATTCCGCATTCGGCAAAGTCTACCCTTTGCACCGCCTTGATGCGCCGACGAGCGGATTGGTGCTTTTTGCAAGAAACGCGAAAACAGCTGCCGTCCTTGGGGAAGCAATACGTCAGCGTAAAATCAAAAAGTTTTATCAGGCCGAAGTTTTCGGCGCTCCACCTGCCGCATCGGGGAGCCTGCGGCTTTTCGGCAGAAAGGATTCGGAACGCGCATTTGTTCAGGTATTTACCAAACCTGTTTCAAATTCATTCGAAATGAATACCGATTACAGGCTGCTCTCATCGAACGGCGGAACGAGTACACTTGAACTGCTGCTGATTACGGGTAAAACGCACCAGATTCGCGCCAGTCTTGCGCATATCGGCTGCCCGATCATCGGAGACGACAAATACGGCGATCGTGTCGGGAACCGCAGCTTCCCCGCCGGTCTGCGGCTGACAGCAACGCGCATCGTTTTTCCGAATAAGCTTGACGGGCTTGAATACTTATGCGGCAAATCAATTGAAATTGAACCGCCGTACAACACACAATTGATAAAAAATCAGCTTTAGGACTGTTGGAATGTCTAAATCCGCTGTTTCACAAAAGCATTGTTTCACGTGAAACATTATTGGAACAGCAATTTCGACAGCGAAAAGAGGAATATTATGAATTTTTACTCCGGTGATTATGATATAATTGTTGCGGGAGCAGGCCACGCAGGCGTCGAGGCCGCGCTTGCATCCGCACGAATGGGCAAAAAAACACTGTGTCTCTGCCTGAACCTTGATTCCGTGGCACTTTGTGCCTGCAACCCCGCCATCGGCGGAACGAGTAAGGGACACCTTGTGCGCGAAATTGATGCACTCGGCGGCGAAATGGGACTTGCGGCGGATGAAACTTTTATTCAAATGCGTATGCTGAACCTTGGAAAAGGGGCTGCCGTTCATTCGCTTCGCGCGCAGATTGACAAAAACCGTTATCATATGCGAATGAAGCAGGTACTCGAAAGCGAACCCAATCTGACGCTCAGACAGGATGAATGCGCCGAAATAATTGAAAAGAACGGAAAAATTGCCGGAGTTGTCTGCTCGGGCGGAACCGAATACTCCTGCCGTGCAGTCATAATTTGTACCGGTGTGTATCTGCGCAGCCTGATTCATATCGGAGAGCAAAGCGTCGAACAGGGGCCTTCCGGGCTCGCGCGTTCAAACAGCCTTTCAAGCTCACTCAAAGAACTGGGCTTTAACCTTCGCCGATTCAAAACAGGCACTCCCCCGCGCGTCAGCAGAAACAGCCTTGATTTCACGAAAATGGAAGAGCAGTTCGGCGATGTTCCGATTCCGCATTTTTCCTTTCTGACGGAAGAACAAAAAAAGGAACAACAGTGCTGTTATCTGACCTATACGAACGCCGAAACACACCGGATTATCCTTGATAACCTTGAACGTTCGCCGATGTTCAGCGGAAAAATACACGCCTCTCCAACGCGTTATTGTCCGTCAATCGAGGATAAGCTCGTTCGTTTTCCAAACAAGGACAGGCATCAGCTTTTTATTGAACCCGAAGGAAATCAAACGAACGAAATGTATGTTCAGGGTTTTTCGACGAGCCTTCCCCGCGATATTCAGCAGCTGTCGCTGCGCACCCTTCCCGGGTTTGAAAACTGTGAAATCATGCGTTACGGCTATGCAATTGAATATGACTGCATCGACCCGACCGCACTTGCTCTCACACTCGGTGCAAAGGATGTTCCGGGACTGTTTTTTGCGGGTCAATTGAACGGTTCAAGCGGTTATGAAGAAGCAGCGGCACAGGGTCTGCTTGCCGGAATTAATGCTGCGCTGTATGTTTCGGAGGAACCGCCGCTTATTCTTCGCCGTTCCGATGCCTATATCGGAGTGCTTGCGGATGACTTATCAACAAAAGGAACAAACGAACCATACCGAATGATGACAAGCCGCGCTGAGTACCGCCTGCTTCTGCGGCAGGATAATGCCGATCTGCGGCTTACCGAGCTCGGACGGCGAACAGGACTCATCAGTGACGAACGATATGCGCGTTTGATGCGAAAAAAAGAGGAAATTGCAGCTGCAAAACGTGCACTTGAAGCTACCGTTCCTCCGACCGAAACACTGAACCTGCTGCTTGCCTCGCGCAATGAAAGTCCCGTTATCACCGGAGTGCGGCTCGGTACGCTCTTAAAACGCAAAAACATCTGCTACACCGATCTGCTTGAGCTCTGTCCCGATTTGCCGCCGCTTTCCGATGAGGCACGCGAACAGATTGAAACTGATGCGCATTACGGCGGATACATCGAAAAGCAAAATGAGCATATTCGGCGTTTTGAAAATCAAGAAAACATGCTGCTTCCACCTGATTTCGACTATGAGTCAATAAACGGTCTTCGCCTTGAAGCGCGCCAGAAACTGACGGCAATGCGCCCGGCAAACCTTGGTCAGGCAAGCCGAATTTCCGGAGTCTCGCCCGCAGATATTGCGGTTCTGATGATAAAACTGAAACAGAACGGGCAAAACACGGCATATTCCGAAAGTGAAACAGTTACGGAGGACAAAAAAATATGAAACAACAAGTTGAAACCGACAGCCCGCTTATGAGAAAACTGATTCGGGAGTATATCCCGCAGGCAAACGAGCACTGTCAGAATCAGTTTGTTCGCTATTACGAACTCCTTATTGATTACAACAACCGAATAAATCTGACCGCAATTACCGATCCGTTCGGAATTGTTCAGCGTCATTTTGCCGACAGTCTTCTCGGCGAAAAGCTGATTCCGAACGGCTCAAAATGCATTGACGTCGGCACAGGGGCGGGTTTTCCCGGCATTCCGCTGCTTATCATGCGCCCTGATATAGAGCTTACCCTGCTTGATTCGCTTAATAAACGCGTTGCATTTTTAAATGACGTCGCCGCGGAACTGTCCCTCCCCTGCTCCGCCGTTCATGCGCGCGCCGAGGATGCCGCTCAAAGTGTTGAACTGCGCGAAAAATTCGATATCGCGCTGACCCGTGCTGTTGCAAACATCGGCACAATCGCCGAATGGACTCTCCCATTTCTGAAAAACGGAGGATATTCGCTGATGTACAAAGGTCCCGGGGCCGCCGAAGAACTCAAAGCGGCCGAGTCCGCACTGAAATGCCTTAACGGAACAGCCGAACTTCGAGAAATTGACACTGAATGGGGAGCGCGCTCACTCGTACTGATAAAAAAACACGGAACAATGCCAAAAAAATACCCGCGACGCCCGGGTGTTGCCGCAAAAAATCCGCTCTGAGGTTATTCGCAAACCACTAATTGATTTTAACGGTCAGCTCGTTTTTGGGCGAAATTATCCACAGTTTCGCGATAAAATGTGGATAATTTTCAAAGTTTTGCACACAGGAGGGAAATATGCCTGCAAAAGTCAATTTCATCATCGGACGCGCCGGAACGGGAAAAACACACAGTATATATTCACATATTGCCCGCAACGAAAAAGCAGCAAAACGTTCTGTTCTCATAGTTCCCGACAGGGCAACGTTCGAAACCGAACGTTCGCTTTCCGAATACATCGGAGGCGGCATTCTTTACACATCCGTTCTGTCGTTCACAACGCTTGCACGCCGTGTACTGACCGAAACGGGAAACCGAAAAACCTTTCTGTCCTCGCAGGGACGGCAAATGCTCGTTCGCCGCATTGTTGACGAGGCAGGCAGCGAACTCACCGCATTTTCACGCGTTTCAAAACACAGGGGATTTTCAAAGGAATGTGATGAAATAATACTTAAATGCAAGCGATTTTCGATTACGCCGGATGATTTATTATCCGCAGACAATCTTCCTGCGCGTTTGCGTGAAAAACTGTCGGATTTCGCCTTGATTTACAGAAAAACAAATGAATATACCGAAGGCAGATATATTGACGGCGAAGATTTGGTAAATTCTCTGACAGAACGACTTCCCCGCTCCTCCGCAGTCGGTACGGACGTTTTTATTGATGCGCCGGATATGCTGAATTCGCAGATAATCGGCATAATCAAAGTGTTGTTTTCCGTTGCGGCATCAGTCACAATCACATTTCGAATTGACATAACAGGAAGTGCACCCGACAGAAGAATATTCGAGTCGGATTTTGACGCATACCGCAAGTTAACGGCAATTGCGGGCGAAATGAAATGCGAAACAAATGTTATTCGAATGCAGGACAAAATGCTGCACCAAACCGGTGCGCTTCTTCATCTTGAAAAAAATTTATTCGCTTTTCCCTACCGAATTTTCACTGAATATTATCCCGACGAAACAGCAAATTCCATCGAAATTCACTCCGCATCGGACCGACGACAGGAAGTCCGCGCCGCCGCGGAAGCGATTCGGAACGCCGTCAAAGACGGTATGCGTTTTCGCGATATTGCGGTTGTGCTTGGCGATCCCGACGGATATTCAACAACAATACGGCGTATTTTTGATGCATATTCAATCCCCTATTTTATGGATTCAAAGCGCCCGATTTCATCCCATCCGATTTCCGAATTGCTGCTTGCCGCACTCCGCTGCGCGGAAAAGAATTTTCGCAGCGAAGATTTTATTCGCGTTTTTAAAACAGGGCTTACCACCCTGTCAAATGACGAATGCGACAGACTCGAAAATCATATTCTGAAATTCGGATTGAACGGAAGCAGGCTTTATGATGATGCGCCGCTGAGTGAATATTTAAATGTGGAAATCGATGAAAGCATCGAAGAGTCAAGAAGAACAGTTGCAAAACCCCTGGTTGAACTTAAAGCGGAGCTTTCGACGGGCAAAGATGCACGCACAAGAATCAAAGCACTTTTTAACTATCTTACAAAATTAGGTATTGCAGAAAAACTTCAGCAATATTGTGAAGAGCTCGCCGAAGCGGGGCAGTTGGATTCCGCCGTCGAAAATCGGCAGATTTATGATACAATCATTGAAATGTTCAATCAATTGTTTGCAATTCTTGATGACGAGGTGATAAGTTTAAGCAAATTTTCGTCAATCGTTGAAGAAGGATTGATGAGCTATTCAATCGGCATTATCCCCACCACGCTTGATCAGGTAATCATCGGTGATATGGATAAAATTCATGTTTCAAAGTGCAGATTCTTGTTGATACTCGGCATGAATGAGGGGCTTGTTCCGAAAGCAAAAGCCGATAATGCAATACTGAACGACAGTGACCTTCTGCGCATGAAAAATGCCGGCATTACCGTTTGGGACAGCACAAAAAGCATGAACGGCTCTGAAAATTTGCGTGTATATTCAGTAATCTCAAAAGCAACGGACATGCTTCGTTTTTCGTACAGCAATGAAATCGGTTCAACCGCCGCCGCACCTTCCGGGATGATCAGCCGCCTGCGCAGGATCTTTCCCAATGCAAAGCAAACATCCACCGCTTCATTAAACCATGCCGGTGAAACGGACGCGGCGGCATTTGCCGAACTTGCATCGGCCATAAGAAACATGATTGACAGCGGCGAAATCAATGAAAGCTTGAACAGTCTGTACTCACATTTTTCGGGCAGTGAAAGCTATTTTTCGCGTCTCGATACGCTCGATAAAATGTTTTTCAATGATAATTCCCCCGCTGCGCTCGGAAGTGAAACGTCCATGCGGCTCTACGGAAGGCAGCTGATGGGCACCGCAACACGGCTTGAAACATTCAATCAATGTCCGTTCCGTTATCTGATACAGTTCGGAATGCGTCTAAAGGAGCGACCGCAGCGAACGGAAAAAGCGAATGACCGCGGCAGCTTCATTCACGAAGCGTTTGATAAATTGATAAAGGAATATTTGAACAGCAACTGCGATTTTACAACGATTTCCGCAGCGGATATCCACGAAAAGCTTGAACGGATCCTTCCGCCCATGATGATCGAACACAATAACGGAATTTTGCTTGATTCTGCCAGAATGCGGGCGGAATTTCAGCGCATTGCCAAGCTTGTTGAAACTGCCGCTCTTGCTGTCGTGAAACAAATCAACGCAGGCAAATTTCGACCGTTTGCAAGTGAAATCAATTTCGGCCACGACAACGATGCCTATCCGCCGCTGCGCATTCAAGCGGAAAACGGCGTGACCTACAGCATCACGGGCATTGCCGACCGCGTTGACAAATACGTTTCACCGTCAAACGAAGAGTTTATTCGCATAATTGACTATAAAACATATGGTCAAACATTTGACTATACCGAACTTGCAAACGGGCTGCGCATTCAATTGCCGCTGTACGCTTCCGCAATGCAGAACGCAATGCGGAAAGAAACCAATAACCCGCTCTTCACAGCAGGAATGTATTATTTGCATATCGGCGACGCACAGGCAAGTGAGGGCATCAGCGAAGACAAAGTGGAAAATGAAATTCAACGCAGTTTCAGGATGAACGGTTTGACATTAAATGATGAAAACATACTCGAAGCAATGGATTCCGCTTTTCCGGGAAGCTCCGATGTGCTGTACGGTGTACGTTACTCAAAAAAGGAGGGCATATTCAAGGGCAGCCTTGCGGATGAGGATGAAATGGAAGAAACCCTTGAATTTGCAAAAAAAATTGCAGGAAAAACGCTTCGTGCAATTATGCGCGGACGGATAGAGGTCAGTCCGACGGAGTATCACGGAAAAACAGCATGTAAATACTGTCCGTATATAAGTATCTGCTGTTTTGACACCACCGCCGGCTGCCGCTACAGGCGGCCGCGTGCGGTTGACGCCGATAAATTCTTCGGAAGAGAAAACAAATAAAAGAATTAAAATGCCTAATTTCAATTACAAGATAATTATAATTATTTACATGGTCATAATGTCGATAATCGGTTTTGCGTCCATGGGAATCGATAAAAAACGAGCAATCAATAAAAAATGGCGCACCCCTGAAAAAACGCTGTTTATCATTGCGTTCCTCGGCGGTGCAGCCGGTTCCGTACTCGGTATGCGTATATTCAAGCATAAAACGAAGCACATGAAATTTGTGATTTTTATGCCGCTTTTCCTCATGCTTCAAATCGCGGCACTGCTTTATATTAGCATTGTGTATTAATTTTCAATGCCGCATACGGGAACGCCTATTCATCCGATAATTCAAGAGCGAGCCTGTACGCCTCGTTTTTCGGAACGTTCAAAATGCTTGAGGCGATTTTTGCCGTGCTTTTTGCACCGATTCCGGCATTCAAAAGAATACCGACAGTTTCACGCAGTTTTGTATTATCGGCTGCAATATTATTATCACATGGAGAAATTACAATAACGCACTCCCCTTTGGGTTCGCTTTCCGCAAACCGTGCGGCAAGCTCCGCCGCCGTTCCGCGTATGACCTGTTCAAAAGTCTTTGTGATTTCCCGCACCAATGCGCATTCACGATTCGGGAAAAGTTCAGAAAAATCAGCAAAAGTTGCAGCAACACGATGTGGGCTTTCATAAAGAACAACCGTTGCTCCGCTGTTCTTTATCCTTTCAACGGCTTCGCTGCGTTCGGCACCGCTGCGGGGAATAAAGCCGCAGAAATACAGTGACTCCGTCGGAAGCCCGCTCATTACCCACGCCGTCAAAACGGCATTTGCGCCCGGGAGCACCTCAAACGGGAGATTGTTTTCAACAAAAAACCTGACAAGACGGCTGCCCGGATCACTGACCCCCGGCATTCCCGCGTCACTGACAAAAGCTATCGCCTCGCCGCCGCGCACACGTTCGGCAATCTCATTCGCGCGCTGTTCCTCATTGTGTTCATGGCAGCTTATAAGAGTTTTTTTAATTTCAAAATGATTCATAAGCTTGAGGGTGTTTCGCGTATCTTCACAATACACCGCAGCCGCGCCGCGCAAAATGCGCAGACAACGCAGCGTTATATCCTCAAGATTACCTATAGGGGTTGCGCAAAGATAAAGCTTTGCGGGTATCTTTTTATTTTCCATAGAACTCAGCCACCTCGGGTGAATACTCCCCGTTTTCATCGTGAATTATCAAATTATTTTCAATAATCAATCCGCTTTTTGCCCCGCTTTTTGCTTCAATCAACGCAAGATAAGGCGCGGCTTCCGGCTTGCCTGCAACAAGACGCAGCCGTTTAGGCTCAAGCCCGGCGGACGAAAGCGCAGTAAAAGCATCGCACAGCCGCCTTGCGGGAAAACACATGAAAAATTTACCGCCGTATTTAAGAAGTTTCGCAGCAGCTTTTGTAATTTCTTTTATGGGAGCGGCAATATCATGCGTTGCAGCCCCCTTTTGGGAAATCGCGCCGCAATCATGCTGATGATAAGGCGGGTTGCAAATTGCACAATCAAACTTTGTTTTCGATTTTGATGAATAATCTATATAATCAGCATTAACAGCAGTAATTTCAGCTTCGTTCAAACCGTTTAAACGAACGGAACGCAAAAAACGATCCGCTTGCCGTGCGTCAATTTCAATTCCAAGAATTCGACAGCCTGTTCTGCCGTGAAGCAAAAAACTCAGCGCACCTGCGCCCGCGCCAAGGTCGACACAGTATTCCTTCGCATTAACATGCGCGAAATGCGCAAGCAGAACAGAATCCGTGCCGAATCGAAACGCGTCCGCAGACTGAATCAAGCTCAGTCCGTTAAGCTGCAAATCATCAATCCGCTCGCCCGGAGCGAGTTCGGCCGAATGCAGCGTTTCTTTTGAAGAACAAACAGCGCCGCTGCCTTTTTCGTTCGAAAGATAATTCGAATTTTGCATACAAGCTATGCGGATTACACACCCGGAATCAGTTTAAGGAGGATGTTTGACTGATAGAAGAATGACGCAATCGCACTCGACGAAACAAGTTGTTCAATTGCATCAAACGGAAGCACCGTCAAAATAATCGGCATCAGCATAAATATTACGCAGAGCCCGATGATTGACCTTGCAAGCCCGACCGCTCCGCCGATAATGAAATCAACTTTGCGAAGCTGCGGGAAAATAAATGCGTAATCCAGCCAGCAGATCAAAAATGTGAACAGAACGCGCACAGCCAAATAAACAATAATAAATGCAACAATATTTATTATCACGCGAACAATGCTCTCGTTGAAATAATCGCCGAGCGTTGTTATTCCCTCCGCTTTGAAGGCCTCCGTCATTATGTTTTCATAAACACGCTCTTTAAGCGGATAAGCAAGGTTTGACCTGCTCATGACCTCGTCAATTTCGGAATTAGATAAACTCTTTATGTCAGATTTGACAAGTTCAACGTCGTAAATGGCTTCCGAACCTTCCGTGTAGCTCAACATTGAATTGTAGAGCTTTTCATTCTTAATTATCGAGTTCGAAACCGTCCCCATGAGCAAAAAAGCCAACAAACAGGCCACGATTGATACCCCCAAAGTTGATGCACTCCATACAAAGCCCTTGTACATGCCCGATACGAAGTACAATCCAATCATAAAGATAATCAAAAAATCAATTATGTTCAATAATAATACCTCCGATATAACGCCTTAATCACATGGATGTAAGGCATTTTCACCTTATGTTATAAAGAGCAGTTTCACTGCCGCTCACCGTTAATATATTTTTATTATCAAGTTTTACTGCACTGTCAACAGGCGAATCAAAGAAATATGATTTTTGCAGTTTTCCGTTAATACCGTAAAAATCAATTTGGTTATTTTTGATAATCGAGATTCTGTCCCGCATCATACAGGCATAAACAACATTCTCGGGCTTTGTGATCGTGCAGCTCGCCTCCTCCGCAAGCCGTGATTCGCTGACCGAAAGGATTCTGTACTCACCGACCCCCTTTGTTTCCGAGCTGCTGCCGGATGAGTTTTCCAATGGAGTTTTGTCAAGAAGCAAATACATTCTTCCGCCGCTCAAATCGGCGGAAAGGCAATCGTATCCATAGCAGAGAACGCGATATGCCTCTGCATTCGCCCCCCTGTCAAAACGAATCAAATAATCGGTGCAGAATGCAAAAATACTCTTTTTTGTGATGAAAACATTTTTAACAATCTGTTGTTGAACCGAAATAATTCCGATAACGCTTTCACGGCTTAAATCATACAGCGAAATCGACGTTGAAAATGAATTTCCGACTGTTGAAAGCTCCGACATCCACAAAACAGGAGAATCCGAACTCTCAAAACCGAAATCGGTAATGCAAGTCGTGCTGAAATCCCGCTGCCAGCATTGCGTTCCGGACGAATTGAAAGCGCGCAAAGAGTGCGTTCCGTTTTCGTTTTTGAGGTAAACAGCAACGTATTTATCTCCGCAAACTATCTTTTTTAATTCACCGTTCAACATGTTGTCGAACCTTGTGCCGATAATTTGAATCGAAGAGGAGTTGTATATAACTTTAATTTTATCCGTTCCGACGAGCTTGACATTATCAGCCTCAACAGACATTGAATAGTTTTTGTCTTCATTTTTTACGCTGTAAAAATTCAACGTCTTTCCTTCAATATAAACAAAACCGTCGCCTGTGTATGCATATTCGGTTTCCGGACGAATCGGGAGCGATTTTTTCCGTGCAACAGTATTTATCCGTTTAATTATCAGCACAGCGGCAAAAGCAATGCCGATGACAACAAGCGCGGAAATCAACAACGCAAAAACTCTGTGTGCGGCTTTTCTTTTTTTTGCTGCACCGTGTTGTGTTTTTTTTGTTTTGTCCACGGTTAAACCTCCATTCTTGGATTTTATGCAAAAGTCTTCCGAAAAATTCCTTTATCGGAAATAAGTTTCAACCGCCGTGTCCGTCGGGACCCGTCATTTTGTGTTGCATGCTTCACGGTCGAACCACTCTTAATGCATTTTTTATAATGCTGCAAGTCAACGGCGTTTTTTCAATAAGCTCACCGTCAAGCTCAACAATACATTCACTGTCCGTTTCGATCGTGAAGCTTTGTGTTCGAATATTAGTGACAGGAGCTTTGTTTTTGTGTTTACCTTTTATGAAAAGCGGTAAAAGCCGCAAAAAGGTAAAAAGGCTCACCCAACGCACGATGCAAAGATCAAACAGGCCGTCGTCAACCTCCGCATCCGGATTCACAAGCATTCCTCCGCCGAAACGCTTTCCGTTTCCGGCAACCGAAATAATAATGTCGCCTTCATATTGAATGCTGTCTGTTTTTATTTTGGCATGTACCTTTTTTCGATGAAAAAGCGAGTCAACAATGCCCAAAAAATACGGAAGCATCCCCTTCCTGCCCTTTTTATGCCGCTCGGTATTTATCAAAACATCAACATCGAAACCGATTCCGCAGACGTTTGTGAATTTTGTTCCGTTTGCAATGCCCATGTCGATATACTTTGCTTCTCCGCTCAGAAGCAGGTCTATCGCCGCTTCAGGTTCGCTCGGAAGATTCATCATTCCGGAAAGGTCGTTTCCTGTTCCGAAAGGAAGGATTCCGAGTTTAACATTCGGGTTTTGACATATGACGGAGGAAATTTCGTTCACTGTTCCGTCGCCGCCTGCCGCAATAATGAACTTTTCTCCGTTTTTTATCGCTTCCTCTGCAATTTTGACCGCATGTCCCTTGTACCCCGTTTTTTTAACGGTGTATTCAATGCCGCGTTCGCGAAGTATGGTTTCACATTCCGAAAACAAAGCATTGCATTTACCGCTTCCGGCCACAGGGTTAACGATAAAAAACATTCTGTCCATTATATTTCCTCCGAAATTACTCAAAAAACCCTGCAATGAATTTTGTGTACAGTCAAAAAACAGTGCAAAATCCTTTGGGTATAGCAAGCACGCACCCGCAAACTCAATCTGCGGATATGAATACTCGATTGTATAATAACGCAAGTTGCTGTCATTTGTCAATATCAGTCGCAAAATTTCGACTTTTCGTGCTGTTTCGGAATCAATTCTCTGCCCCGTCCGTATTGACCGCAAGACCGTTTTCCGTATTGACCGCAAGGCCGTTTTACCTTATAATGTATACAGGCGGAGTATACATCGGCGAAGGTTTAAGCCTCACGGATCTGCATTATGCAGAACGCTTTTGTTTTTCAAAAACAGCTTTCACGGTGTTTTTTTACCGTATCAAAAAGCGGCAGAACCGACAGGGATTTTTTTCCTTGTTATCCGCTTTTTCCACAAGGAAAAGAATTAATTTGCTGAGGATAATGCGAACAACACGGAAACTGTTAATAACAGCCGGATTTATCAACAGAGTTTTGCGCCTTTTATAAACACTGTTTTTATTTGACAGCAAAGGCAAAACATGACTTATCCGCAGTTTCCGCACTACTACTGCCGCCGCTACCTTAGTAATAAACAACAGCAAAGGAGATGCACCCATGCGCTTCAGCGTAAACACAAGAGAACTCAACGAGGCGGTTTCCGTCGTTACGAAGGCAATGCCTTCAAACGCAACACTTCCGATCCTGGAGGGCATATATATGTATGCAGCGAATGACACTCTGTTCATAAAATGCACGGATCTGTCACTCCAAATTGAAACCGAAATTCCCGCAATTATCGACGATGAGGGCAGCGCGGTCCTTCCGGGCAAGCTGTTTTCCGATCTTGTAAAGAAATTCAGCGGTGACACAATCGATTTCGAAAGCGATGGGAACACAATGAACATTCGCTCGCGCAGGGTCAAGTCTTCAATACAGATTCAAAATGCGGATGAATACCCCGAAATGATGCGCGTTGACGATGAGTTTTCGGCGGATATACCTCAAAACAAGCTGAAGAGCATGATAAAACAGGTCATATTTTCGGTTTCCAATGATGAAACAAAGGCGATCCTCAACGGCGTCTGCCTTGAATTCGACAGCGACAACACGCTTGTAATGGTTGCACTCGACGGCTTCCGCATTGCAATGAGAAAAGAAAAAATCAATAACTGCACCGGCAAAAAATCCGTCGTAATTCCCAAACGCGCAATGCAGGAAATCGCCGCCGTTCTTTCTTCCGACGATTCGGAAGTTAAGCTTATTTTTTCAAGCACGCATATAAAAATCGATTTCGGCGGAACAAAGGTCATTTCGCGCCTTCTGGACGGCGAATATGTAAATTATAAGGGCATTCTGCCCAAAAACTTTGCAACAAGAGTTTTGATCAATTGCGAAGAGTTGAAGAACAGCACCGAGCGCGCTCTGCTCATGGCGCGCGAATCGAAATCGAACCGCATCAAGCTGATGTTTGCAAACAACACCCTCACCATAACGGCAAACAGTGAAAAGGGAAATATAAACGACGAGATTGAAATTCAACTTGTCGGAAAGGATCTGGAAATTGCGTTCAACGCAACCTATATTCAGGATGTAATGCGTGTTCTTGATGACGAATGCGTTTACCTGAACATGAACAATGCCGTTACGCCCTGCGTAATCGTTCCGGTCGAGGGCGAAGCATTCTATTACATGATTCTTCCAGTAAGACTTTTTACTGGAGCGTAAAGATAAAACGAACAACCCAAAAGGAGAAAAATATGGAATTTGAAAAGGCAAAGGAATTATTTAAGAAAAACACAGAAACCATGGCAGCCTACAGTCATGCGATGGGTGTTTTGAGCTATGATTCCGAAACGGCTGCACCGAAAAATTCGGCGGAAGGCCTCGGCAGAACTTACGGCGTCTTAAGTGAAATTATCTACAAGCTGACCGTAAATGAGGAGCAGTTTGAAGTTATAGACACCATGATGTCAAATCTTGATAAATTGGACTTTATAACTCGCCGTGAAGTCGAGGAAAAAGCGCGCGAGCTTAATCAAATGCGCAAAATTCCCATGGACGAATACACCGCGTTCCAGGTGCTCCTGACAGAAGCCCATAATGCTTGGGTTGAAGCAAAAAATACGGACAATTATTCCGTTTTTGAACCGTATCTTGCGCAAATTGTCGAATACAACAGAAAAATTGCGGCATATGTCTCACCGGAAACGGATGCATATGATTACTGGCTTAACGAATTTGAGCGCGGTGCATCGAAAAAAATGCTTGATGTATATTTTGAAAAGCTCCGCAGCGCACTTGTTCCGATGATTCATGCAATTTGCGAAAAAGGTGATGTTATCAATACTTCGTTCCTTGAAAAGTCCTGCCCGATCGAAACGCAGCGAAAATTGTCGGATTATATAATGGACGTTATGAAAATTAACCGCGACGATTGTTCAATCGGGGAAACGGAGCATCCGTTTACAACCGAATTCAACAAGCATGACGTTCGAATTACCACGCATTATTATGAAAATATGGTTGCAAGCAGCATGTATTCGGTGATACATGAGGGCGGACATGCGATCTATGAGCTGAACACCGGCGATGATCTTATCGGAACAACGATGGCAGGCGGAGCTTCAATGGGCATTCACGAATCTCAGTCCCGTTTTTATGAAAACATCATCGGCAGGAGTGAAGCGTTTATTTCTTTGATTTTCCCGAAAATTAAAGAGCTTTTCCCCGAGCAGTTTGAAAATGTTTCCGCGCATGATTTCTATCTCGCCGTAAACAAGGCCGAGCCCTCTCTTATCAGGACCGAGGCGGATGAACTGACTTATTCAATGCATATAATGGTACGATATGAAATTGAAAAAAGGCTTATGGACGGTTCGCTTTCAACTAAGGATCTGCCGAATGAATGGAACAGATTGTATAAGGAATATCTCGGAATCGATGTTCCCTGCGACAGCATGGGCTGCCTTCAGGATTCTCATTGGAGCGGCGGCGCGCTGGGCTATTTCCCGAGTTACTCCCTCGGTTCTGCTTACGGTGCGCAATTCCTTCACAAAATGAAACAGGATATTGACATTGATAAACTTGTTTCGGAAAACAGGATCGACGAAGTTACCGCATGGCTGACTGAAAAAATACATAAATACGGAATGCTGCTGACTCCGGCGCAGCTGATCGATAATGCCTGCGGAGAGGAATTCAATGCAGATTATTACATTGAATACCTCACAGAAAAGTATAATAAAATCTATGAATTAAAGTAGGGTAAATGCCATGCGTCTGTTTATTGCCGTTGAACTGCCCAAAGCTGTCAGAAATGAAGTCGGTGCTGCGCTCAAAGAGCTTAAGATGCTTTCGAGCGGAGGCAGATTTGTTCAGGAAAATAACCTGCATATAACATTGCATTTTATAGGCGAAAGCAACGATCTTGCCGGCGCGGTAAAAGCAATGCAATCTGCCGTGCGCGGAATTCGTCCGTTTGAACTGCATCCTGCCGGGTTTTCAAGTTTTGAAAGGAGCGGCAGCCGCACGGCTTTTATCGAGGTCGGCGGAAATACAGGCGAATTGGCAATTTTGCATGAGTCGCTTCAAACCGCATTGGCTGATAACGGGTTTGCACGCGAATACAGACGCTTTGTTCCGCATATAACTCTCGGACGGAGTGTTGAATTCGACGAACTGGTTTATGCACAATTGCAGGAGACGGAGTTTAAAACAAGCTTCACTGCTTCGGAAATAACCCTTTTCGAAAGCGTTAAAGAAAAAGGCAAACTTGTTTATAATCCTTTGCACAGAGAAAAACTTTGATTTGCAGCAATGTTCTTTGAAGGAAGGCGGGCGTTATGAAAACGGAAGAAAAAATGCTCCATATCCTTGAAAAAAACTGTGCCGACGCCCTTGAAAGCGGAATTTTGGTTGCGCTCAGCGGAGGCGCGGATTCATGTGCGCTTGCTCTCCTTCTAAAGAATCTCTCCTGCAAAATCGTTGAAAAGCACACAAATTTCAGATTATGTTGTGCCCATTTCAATCATTGCATACGCGGCGAAGCGGCGCGGGAGGATGAGAATTTCGTTCGCGCTTTTTGTGAGAAACATGCGCTTAAACTTCTGAGCGAAAAGGCGGATGTTCCGGCATATGCCGATGAAAACAGCCTTTCGACAGAAACAGCGGCGCGGGAATTGCGTTATGACTTTCTTGAACGTGCAAGGATTCAAAGCGGCATGGGATTTATTGCAACAGCTCATCATTTGTCGGACAATGCGGAAAGCATACTGCTGCATTTTTTCCGCGGAAGCGGGCTTAACGGGCTGTGCGGAATGAAATATTGCAGCGGAAAAATCATTCATCCTCTTCTGGAGTTTGAAAAAAAAGAATTGGTCGAGTATTTACTGCAAAACGGCGAGCAGTTTCAAACGGATGAAACAAATTTTGTTCCGGATACGGCACGAAATTTGCTGAGACTGAAAATAATTTCGGAAATACAAAACGGTATTAATTCAAGCTGCGAAAAAGTTATATGCAGAAATGCAAAACTTTTGAATGAAGATGAAAAATACCTCAACGGCGTTGCAAAAGAGGCCTATCTGAACGCAAAAACAGAAAACGGGGTTGATGCGGAAAAGCTGATTCACTTGCCGATGCCGATTAAGTCACGCGCCGTAATGCACATGCTTCGGGAAAACGGAGTGCAAAACGATGTTTTTCAGCCGCATATAGAAGCTTTGATGAAACTGCTTGAAATGCAGTCGGGCGCAAAAATTGAAATGTCTACAGTTATAATTCGAAAAAGCTTCGGAAGACTGCTCGTTGAAAACAAAAGCTGCACGAAACATGAGTGTGAAATTAATTCTGTTTCCGACTCAGAAAAAAAACAGACAAACTTTCAATCGGATGCTCAATTGTGCCCGCAGACCCGCAGCACTCCCCTGCCCCTCAACGGAAAATGGATTCAAACTTCATTCGGAAGGGTAAAAGCTTCCGTCGCGAACGGCGGTCTGGAATTTTCACACGAACGGGTGTATAATAAAACTCGAGCAATGATGGATCTCGAAAAGCTTATAGGGCTTTTTGAAAACGAAGCAAACGATACACCGGCTGACGGACTGAAGATAAAAAATAACGTAGAAGCTCTGAGCCTGAACATCAGGTTCAGACGCGCCGGAGACATGTTTTTTCCGGTAAATGCGCCCGGAAAAACAAAGTTGAAAAAGTATTTGATTGCTCAAAAAATTGATTCCGAACGGCGTGACAGACTGCCGCTGCTCGAATGCTGCGGCAAAATAGTATATGTATACGGAGTCGGAATATCCGATGATGTCAAAATTTCAAACGAAACAAAACGTATTGTTTGCGTTGAATTTGAAACGGAGGAATCCTTCCTCGGATAAAGGCTTCGTATTTCAGAAAAACAGTTGCGATCGAGTTGAAAAAACTCTTTGATTCGCAAATATAAAAACAACAAAATTACGGAGGAATAAAATGATTAATAAAACCGGATTGCATAACGATATCGATTATGTGCTTTTGGATCAGGAAACACTGCAGCGGAGGGTTCACGAGCTTGCGGAGAAGCTTACAAACGATTACCGCGGCAAAAACCCTGTTTTTCTTTGCATTCTTAAGGGTTCAGTGCATTTTTTCAGCGATCTTGTTCGCCAATTCGATGATTATTGCGAGATTGATTTTCTCGCAATTTCAAGTTACGGCAATGCAAGAAAAACTTCCGGAATAGTTCGCATCAACAAGGATCTCGACATGAGTATTACCGGACGGCACGTCATAATCGTTGAAGATATAATGGATTCCGGGCTGACCCTGAATCATCTCACGAGCATGCTTCGTGCCCGCGAACCTGCAAGCCTCAAAATCGTTGCCCTGCTTGATAAACCCGAACGCCGTGAATGCGCCATTACTCCGGATTATTACGGATTTGTCGTTCCTAATGAATTTGTCGTGGGATACGGTCTTGACTATGCCGGCACATATCGAAACCTGCCTTTTGTTGGTGTTCTTAAGGACGAGGTTCACGCTGATTAAGCATTGAAGCAGCCGGGCATTTCGTTTTTATCGAACAACTTGCCCGTTTTTCCGAAATGCAACGGAAATTGATTTATAATTAACAAAAAATTGATAATTCGGAGCTATAATGCCCGAAACGGAAACGGAGGAAATATGAAAGTATTGCTTACCGGCGGTGCGGGATATATCGGTTCGCACACCGCAGTTGAATTGATGAACGCAGGCTGTGATATTGTTATTGCAGATGATTTATCAAACTCTTGCCGCGAAGTTGTGAAACGTATTGAGGAATTGGGCAAAAAAACTGTTCGTTTCTATGAAATTGATGTGTGCGGCGAGGATGCGCTCGAACAGGTTTTTTCAGAAAATGATATTGATGCCGTGATCCATTTTGCGGGGAAAAAGGCAGTCGGGGAATCGGTTGCGAAGCCGTTGATGTATTACAAAAACAATCTTGATGCAACAATGAATTTGCTTGAGGTTATGCAGCGTCATGATGTAAACAAGCTTATCTTCAGCTCATCTGCGACCGTTTACGGCGTGCCGAAAGTCGTTCCGATTGACGAAAAGCAGCCCACATGGTGCACCAACCCTTACGGTTGGACAAAATACATGAGCGAACAAATCATGCGGGATGTTTGTGCGGCAAATCCGAAACTTTCGATAGTTCTTCTCCGCTACTTCAATCCGATAGGCGCACACGAAAGCGGCAGGATCGGCGAAGATCCGAAAGGGATTCCGAACAACCTTATGCCGTATATATCACAGGTTGCAATAGGCAGACGCGAAAAGCTCTCCATTTTCGGCAATGATTACGATACTCACGACGGAACAGGAGTGCGCGATTACATACATGTTGTTGATCTTGCGAAGGGTCATCTTGCCGCACTCAAATATGCGCAAAATGAAAACGGCTGTGTCGAAATCAACCTCGGTACCGGCATAGGCTACAGCGTGCTTGATATCGTTCACGCTTTTGAAAAGGCAAACAACATTGAAATTCCGTATGTTATAACCGAACGCCGTCCCGGCGATATCGATGCCTCGTTTGCAGATGCACATCTTGCGGCTGAGCTTTTGCATTGGCATACCGAAAAAACGCTTGAGGATATGTGCCGTGACACATGGCGCTGGCAGCAAATGAACCCCAACGGTTATCGGGAGGAATAAAAAATGAAAAAACGCGGGGAAGGCAAAACCGCAAAAAAACATGCACTTCGCATAGTAATTATTATCCTGCTTGTGGTTGTTTTTTTGAGCATACCTTTGGTGATTGTTTGCTGCAAACTCGGGCAGATGAACAAAAATGCGGTTTCAACCGTCAAAAAGCCTGAAATATCACCGGGTGAGACGGCAACTCCCCCCGCGTTGATCAAGGCTGATGCTGATAAAGTTGACACAACAAAGGATTTTGATCCTGCACTGATTGACAATATCAGAATGGATGACGATTCGATTTTTAATGAGAGCAGAATCGACAAGGATGTTGTAAATATAATGCTTTTCGGAAGCGATGTACGCGAGGGTGAACGGCACGGAAGGTCGGACACGATGATGATACTTTCGTACAATCGAAAGCTGCGGACGGCAAAACTTGTTTCTCTTTTGCGCGACACATGGATTTATATTCCTGATCGTGATACATGGAACCGAATAAACACTGCCTATTTCTTTGGCGGTGTCGGGCTTGCAATAAATACCGTCAACAGCAATTTCGGGATGGACATTCAATATTATGTGAAGGTTGATTTTGAATCTCTGAAAGAAATTGTTGACACCGTCGGCGGAATAGATGTGTATCTTACGGAACGTGAAGTTGAATACATAAATAACAGCGCAGAAAATGATGTCCTGCCCGTAAAAGAAGGTTGGCAGCATCTGAACGGTCGGCAAACGCTGACGCATTCGCGCAACAGGTCCATCGGCGGTGACGGCGATTGGTCAAGAACGCGGAGACAGCGAGACGTTATGTATGCGTTTTTTAAAAAAGCAAAGACCGAAAAATCCATTGCTTCGCTTACTGCATTGGTAAACAATCTGACAAAATATGTTGAGACGAACATGAGTCCGATGCAGATGATCGATCTTGCAATTGATGTTGTGTTTGGCGGCGATTTAACTCTTGAAAACCGTGCACTCCCCTTTGAAGGAACATGGGACTATGCATGGGAAGGAAAAATGGCTGTTATTCATATAAATATTGCTGATAATAAAAGACTTCTGCACGAATATCTCTATGGAGTACAGTGACTTTTACTTCTTATGAGTGTTTGCGCGGGTTGAAGCATCAAAACATTGGTGAGGAAAGAAAATGGGCAGATTGTTTGATGAATGGAAGCAAAAAAACGCTGAAACGGGCGAAAAATCGGTGAATGATAAGGCTTGCGGTGAACTCGTTCATAAGCGTGCACTGCTGATTTTTAATCCCGTTGCGGGAGAAGGCAGATCATTAAGACTGCTTCCGCAAGTTGTAAAACACATGACGGATAACGGCTATGCCTGCACAACACTTACAACAATCAACAGCGGATCTGCAACCGAATACGTAAAAAAATACGGTGCGGAAAATGAAATTGTTGTTTGTTCCGGCGGCGACGGAACAGCGAACGAGGTCATCAGCGGCATTATGCAGCTTCCAAAGGAGAAACGCCCGCGCATGGGCTATGTGCCTTCCGGCAGCACGAACGACTTTGCGAACACGCTCTGCATTCCAAAGAACAGCGATGAAGCTGTAAGAAATATTACTGATGGAATTTGTACTACAATTGATGTAGGAAATTTTAACGGCAGATTCTATGCTTATGTTGCAGCTTTCGGCGCATTTACCGATGTTGCCTACTCGACTTCGCAAAACGCAAAAAACATGTTCGGTTTTCTTGCTTATCTTGCGAAAGGGTTTGATACACTCAAAAAAATCCGTCCGATAAAGGCTGTTTTTGAAATTAACGGAGAAACGATTGAGGATGACTTTATCCTTTGCACGGTCAGCAACTCGCGAATAATTGCGGGAATTGTAAAGCTGAAGCCTGAAATGGTCGAAATGAACGATGGAATGTTCGAAATAATTTTGATTAGGTACCCGCAAAATGCACTTGAACTCACAAAAATTGTAAATGCAATCACAAGCGGCGAAATGAGCTGCGAATACATCAGAATGTTTCGTGCATCCGAATTGCATGTGCGCTTCCCGGACGAAAGCGTAAGCTGGACGCTCGACGGTGAACAGGAAAAAAACATTACTGAAGCACATATAACAAATATTCATTCAGGAATAGATATTATGTGTGGCAGGACTGAATAAATTTCCTATGCTGAGTTTTCGGCCGACATTGTCGAAACAACAGTACATATATAATTCGTGATAAAGCTTGAATATATTGAGCACCGGTGTTAAAATCGTTTGGTTATTACTGATTAAGAAAGCGTAACCGAATGGAAGAGAATCAAAAGAGCAAAAACAAAATGGGCGTTATGCCTGTCGGAAAACTGCTTGCCAACATGGCAATTCCGATGGTCATTTCCATGCTTGTGCAGGCAATGTACAATGTTGTGGACAGCTATTTTGTTGCAAAAATCAGCACCGACGCACTGACGGCAATTTCGCTTGCCTATCCGATACAGATGTTGATGATCGCTGTTGCGATCGGAACATCCGTCGGCATGAACTCATATATGTCGCGCAAACTCGGCGAGGGAAACACTGAGGCTGCAAGCAAAGGTGCAAGCAACGGCTTGTGCCTGCTTTTGCTGTCTGCAATTGTATTCACAATATTTGGGCTTGTAATCACTCCGTTTTTCAGGCTTTTCACCGACGATCCGCAGCTCATAGAAATGGGCGTTGATTATCTTGAAATCTGCATGGTTTTCGGATTGGGTGTGTTTATACAAATTGGCTGTGAAAGAATATTGCAGTCAATGGGCAAAACCGGGCTTTCAATGGTGACTCAGCTTGTCGGCGCGGTTGTTAATATCATTCTTGACCCCCTTATGATTTTCGGAATCGGCCCCTTCCCGGAAATGGGAGTGGCAGGCGCGGCATATGCTACGGTAATCGGACAATGGGTCGGAATGCTGATGGCATTGGCACTTGTGTTTTTTAAGGAACATGAGGTAAAAATAAGTTTCAAAAATTTCCGTCTCTGCGGTGAAACGGTGAGAGAAATATACCGAGTCGGCATTCCGAGCATTGTCATGCAGTCGATAGGTTCGATAATGAATGTCGGCATGAACGCGATTTTTTCAAGGATTCTAATGAGCAACGCCGGTATTGCAACATTTGGAGTTTATTTCAAAGTTCAATCAATAGTTTTCATGCCGTTGTTTGGAGTTACGAACGCCAGTATGTCCATTTTTGCTTATAACTACGGAGCAAGAAACAGACTGAGGTTTAAAAAAGCATGGAAGATGACACTTTGCGTAACTGCGATTATTATGAGCATCGGCACGCTGCTCTTCCAACTGTTCCCGCAGCAGATTGTTTCCCTCTTCGACTCCGAGGGGAAGATTACCGCTGAAGGAATTGCGGCATTCCGAATTATTTCTTTGCATTTTCCTATCGCGGCGGCATCAATTACAATATCTGTAACTTTTCAGGCGATCGGACACGGAATCAAGAGCATGTTTATGTCCATACTGCGTCAGCTCGGGGTGCTGCTCCCTGCCGCCCTTGTGCTTGCTCTCGTGTTTAAATCGGTTGAATCTGTTTGGTGGTGCTTTGTAATTGCAGAGTTTTCCGCCGTAACTTTCGGAATAATTTCCTTAACGAAAATTTGGAGGCACGAAATTGAACCGATGCCTGACGGCGCAGCGGTCTGAGAATACTGCACAATTAATCAGCCGGTAAAAAATAAGCGGGATGCATTGATTCATCCCGCTTATAAATATATTAAGAATGAACTGTAAGGGTGATTCAAAAAAACATCCGAATGTTGTATAATATTCGATAAGGAAATCATTGTTTATAATGCGGGGGTAATATTCAATGCGTGCCTGTAAAAAAATACGAATACTGCTGAATGCGGTTCTGATAATTGCGCTTGTTATGCCGTTTAGAACGCAGCATGAGCCGGCTGTTGTGTTCAGGGACTTGAATTATCAATTTGAAATTGAAGAAAATTCGTTGGATGTTTATACTTTGCGGAACTGTTTCAGAAGTGCCTCTCTGATTGTCGAAGCGGAATGTGTCGGCGAGGCAACATACGGCGGCAATGCGATTTCTTTATTTCGAGTGCTTGATGTTTTCGCAGGCCATACGGAAAGTTCTGGAATAATTAATGTTTCAGTAAAATACACTGTCGGTGAACGCTGCATTCTCTTTCTTGTTGATGAAAACAAAGGCGAATTCGGTTACAGAAAAATATACGTTCCGGTCGAAAACGGAGTAATGCAAAGCAGCGGATCGACAGTTCGCATGAGCGACGGCAGGAATGTTCAAATCAGCTCAATTAAACGCGAAATTGCTGCAATGAAATCCGAATTATTTATTCCAAGTAAATATATGTTCTATTCAAATATGAATGAATTGCTCGTCGGCTGCAATGAATACTTTATCGGCAGGGTTGACAGTGTATCCCCATATATGCCCACTTTATGCAGATCGGGCGAACGCGGCGAAACGATAAGGAGTGAACGCAATTCACTGCGCATCGGCGTGACGGTTTTAAATTCCTTGGGCGGGGGGCTGCGAAGCGGTGAAAAAATAACGATAACTCAAGTGGATAATATGCATCGTAACGTAATTAATGCTTCAACCTTAAAAGCAGTCGGAGGCGGCGATAACGCATGGGAACTGCCTGTGAACGGTGATGTATGCCTGTTTTTTGTGATAAAAAGCCCGGATGATAAAGTTAATTTCTTTTTCCCGGTTAACCCGTATCAGGGGTATGTGAAAATCAGGAGTGACGGCAGACTGAATTCGTGTTCGAACTTGAATCCCGCAATTACGGATAATTTCACATTGTTGATGTTTACGAGCAGCTTTTATAAATGAATCAGCTGCAATCGGTATTTCGTTATGTGCAAATACCGGTTGCTTGACGTTTGCTTTCTTGTGATAAGATTTAAATACACAAAAAAGTCCGGAGGTTGAATTGGAAAACTACGATGTTGCTGTTGTACGCTGCAAGACTTATGACGTCGAAGCAGTCAAACCTGCACTTGAAGAGGCCGTAAATGCGGTAAACGGCTTGGATTTTGTCAAGTCCGGAATGAAAATAATTATTAAACCCAACCTTGTTTCGTTCAAAAAGCCCGATGCAGCCGCAACAACCCACCCTGCCCTGCTTGAGGCACTTGTTGAAATGCTTTTGGCACGCGGTGCAGATGTTACGATAGGCGACAGCCCCGGCGGGCCGCACTCGCTCCCCTTGCTGAATCGCGTCTACGCAGCAACGGGCATGGATCGGCTTGAAAAGCTCGGTGCAAAGCTGAATCGCAATATGAATGAAAAAACTGTTGACTTTCCTGAAGGAAAAGTACTGAAAAATTTCACATACACAGAGTATTTGGATGAGGCTGATGCAATTATTGATTTCTGTAAATTGAAATCGCACGGAATGCTTGGCATGAGTGCGGCGGTTAAAAATCTGTTTGGGACGATTCCGGGTCTTAAAAAGCCGGAAGTTCATTATAAATTTCAAAACGATGCCGAATTTGCCGATATGCTTGTTGATCTTAATGAGTATTTCAAACCGAGACTTGCAATTTGTGATGCCGTTGTCGGAATGGAGGGCAACGGGCCGACTGCCGGCACGCCGCGCCAAATCGGTGCAATAATTGCGTCGAAAAGCACGTATTATGCCGACGTTGTCGGTGCAGAGCTGATCGGGATGAACATTGACGGTCTGCCAACGCTTCAAGCGGCGTATGAACGAGGTTTTGCGCCTGCATCCAGTAAAAATTTGAGGGTATACGGTGATATTCGCGCGTTAACCGTTGATGACTTTAAAGCCCCGCCGGTGCGTGGATTGAGTTTCATGCGCAAAGGCAATGTGCTTCATTTTATCAGTAAAGCGGCGCTTGAACATAAGCCCACGCTAAAAAAACGTCTTTGTGCCGGATGCGGTGAATGCGCAAGGATGTGTCCCGCAAAAGCAATAGAAATGAAAAACAAAAAACCACATATAAACCGCGAAAAATGTATCCGTTGTTTTTGCTGCCAGGAGTTTTGTCCGCGTGCCGCTATGGTTGCGCACAGACCCCTTGCCGCAAAGGTTATGAACAAGCTGAAACTGTAATTCAAGCGACCGGGTTTTTGACAGTGAGACGTATAATATGTTTATGAAAGAACGGAGAAAATAATGTGGACTGCTGAGCAGCTTCGTGCAATTAACGAGGATGGAAACCTGCTTGTTTCGGCTGCCGCGGGTGCAGGTAAAACCGCAGTAATGACCGAACGCATTGCACGAATTATTGCTTCCGGGACTGATGTTTCGGAAATACTTGTTGTAACGTTTACGAACCCCGCCGCTGCTGAAATGAAACAGCGCATTGAGCGGCGGTTGTCGGAGCTTGCGGAGTCAACCGATGATACAAAGCTGAAAATGCATTTGCACGATTCGGCAATAAATATTTCTACTGCAAATATTTCAACTATTCACAGTTTTTGCGGAAATGTTCTGAGACGTAATTGCCATATAGTCGGTCTTGATCCGGCGTTCAGAACCGCCGATGCCGCAGAGGCTGCATTGCTGCGCCTTAAAGCATTGGATGATGTATTGGAAGAGGCATATTCGGATGCGGAAAAAACTTCGGATTCGGATTTTCGCTTGCTTTGTGATGCCCTTATTCGCGATGATGCGCTTTGCACTCTTATTGAGGATACCTATGATTTTATTATGGCACGCCCTAATCCGTTCGGTTGGCTGCATGAGGCGGTTGAGGCATACGGAAGCAGCTTTGAAACGTTTTCCGAGAAGGCGGCGGAGAGTCTGATTGCTTCCGCAAAAAGGAACATCTCGACGTTTTATGATATGGCGAATGAGCTTTATCATTGTTTTGTAAACGAAAATAACCCAGAATTTGAAGTGTATACGAAACTGCTTCAAACGGATATGGGATTTTATGACGAGCTGATGCAGCTGAAAACTTATTCCGATTGGCACTGCAAAATTGCGGCATGTGCTTTTGCAAAAATTCCGTCAAGAAAGGGCGGTGCGCCTGCGGAGCTGAAGGAATATCGCGAAAAAGTCAAAAGTCAATTCAAAAAAATAAGCGAGGCTTTTTGCTGCTCATATGACGTTGAACGTGAAAATGCAGCGCGGATTTATCCTTGCCTGAAAAGTCTTGAAGCGATCGTTCGACGGTTTGCGGAGCATTATTCCGAATTAAAGCGTGAAAATGCGCTTATAGATTTCAATGATATGGAACAGCTTGCGTATACCGTGCTTAAAAACGATGAAATTGCGGCTGAATATAAGGAAAAGTTCAAATACATTTTTGTTGACGAATATCAGGATACCAACAGCATCCAGGACGCAATAATTGCTGCTGTTTCAAACGGTCATAACCTGTTTATGGTCGGAGACGTCAAGCAGAGCATATATCGCTTTCGCCAGGCCGAACCGGAAAATTTCTTGGCGAAATATCAAAGTTATGACGGAACGGTTGGAAAAAGAATTGATTTGAACGCAAATTTCAGAAGCATGACGTCAGTTTTGAATGCAGCGAACAGTCTGTTTTCCAAAATCATGCTCGGCGATGTCGGTGAAATTGATTATTCCGACAATGCCGAATTGCGAATGGGCGCGGAAACTGCAAACGGCAGCGCGGAAATATGTTTAATTGACCTTTCGGATGAGAAAGGCGAAAACGAAAATGAGGCCGAATCGGAAAATAACTCCGCAAAGGAAAACGATGAGCCGGAAGCCATAGAGGCCGAGGCACGCTGTGTTGCTGATAAAATACGCTGCGTGATTGAAAATGTTGAGGTATTTGATAAGGAAATCAATCGAGTGCGAAAGCCGATGTTTTCTGATTTTGCGGTCTTGATGCGGCGAACGAAGGGTGTTGCTCTGCAATTTGTAAACGCAATGACGGAACAGGGCATTCCATGCGCGGCCGAGCTTGGAGATGGGTATTTTGACGCAATTGAGGTACAGATATTCTTAAATTTACTAAGAATTATAGACAATCGAAGGCAGGATATTCCGCTTTTAAGCGTTATGCGCTCCCCTATCGGCGGGTTCAATGAGGATGAGTATATACATATTCGAACCGATTTCGGCGGTGAAGAGTTCATTGACAGACTCACGGAGGCCGCTCAAAGCTTTCAAAACGGCTCGAATAATGCGGAATACTGCCGCAAGGCAAATTATTTCCTGGGAAATGTTGATAGATGGCATGAAATGAGCCGCTTTTTAAGCGTTGATGAATTGATAGGCACTCTTCTGGATGATACATTTTATTATGTTTATGTCGGTGCGCTGCGCGGCGGTGCGGTTCGGCAGGCGAATCTTGATTTATTGCTTGAAAAGGCACAGGCTTTCGTTGCAAACGGCAAAAGCGGACTCCACGGATTTGTAACGCTGATGGACAGTCTGAGGGATAATGTCAGCATGGGTGCGGCTCAGCCTTCCGCAGTTGATGCGGTTCGCGTAATGAGCATACACAAGAGCAAAGGTTTGGAGTTTCCGATTGTTTTCGTTTGCGGAACAACGTCGGAATTCAGCAAAAAAAGCCACAAAGCCGATGCTGTTTTTGACAGAGAACTTGGAATCGGTTTCCGTATGCGCGGCAAAAACCCTCTCACCCCCCTGCTGCGCCGCGCAATTATGATGCGTGAGGATGACAGATTGGTTTCTGAGGAAATGCGGAATCTGTATGTTGCAATGACGCGCCCGAGAGAGAGACTTTATATCATCGGCTCAAGCAAAAAAATGGCGGATTTGTTGAAAAAATTTGCTGCGCCCTTGTCAAAGTCCCGCATAATGAATTCCAAATGCTATCTCGATTGGATGCTCGGAGCATATTTTCCGCTTGGTATCAACCTTGATAATGCGGGTTCGGCGGGTGTAAAATGCGCAATCGGAGCGGATAAGCTTTTATTGCGATGCATAAAAAAAACACCGAATTCAACTGATGAAACCCGAATGAGCAAGGCAGAATATATCAGATGGAGTGAAGAAGCCCGCAGCACCGATTGCAGTGCCGTGAGCCGCAGGCTTGAGTATCGGTATCCGTTTGAAGACGATACCAAGCAAAAAAGCAAGCGCACCGTCACGGAAATAATTAAAGGCGAAAAACGTTCGATTGATTATGATTTTTCGCCGTCTGTCCCGATTTTTTTGCAGCCTGAACACGTGCTGACCGGAGCAGAGAGAGGAACTGCAACGCATATATTCCTTCAAATGTTCCCGCTCGGAATACGAACCGAGGCGGAAATAAATATTGTTCTCAAAAGACTCTCGGCGGATGGCGTTTTGTCCGAACAACAGGCGAAATCTGTAAATATGTTTGCAATAAAACGTTTTCTGCAAAGCAGGTTGTATGAACGAATGTCTGCCGCCGCAAATGACGCCAATGAACTGATAAAGCGTGAACTTGAGTTTACGTTATTGCTGGACGTCAACAAAAATAATGTTGTGGTGCAGGGAATAATCGATTGCTGCTTCACCGAAAATAACGAGTGGATCATTGTAGATTACAAAACAACGAGCACACGTGACAAAGATCCGAGGGATGTTGCGAATTCATACCGTATGCAGCTGCAAATTTACGCGGATGCATTGCAAAAACTGTCCGGATTGCCGGTGAAAGAGACTTGGGTATATCTGTTGAGTGCGGGCGAGGCGTTCCGCGTGAGTCGGGAACAGGCGTAAAGAAATCGGCGGCTGCGCTGACGCAAACGGCGGATTACACGGGGAGTTTTTTATAAAAAAACCATGCCGATTTGTTGACAACACGGAAAAAAATCCTTATAATAGGATAAATTGGTATGTGCTTTCGCAAGGTTTGCCTTGCACATACAGACTCAGGAGGCAGAAACATGGCAGAAGTTGTACAGCTTACTCTGGCAGGCAAAAAAGCTCTCGAAGATAAGCTTGAATATTTAAAAAATGTCCGCAGGGCGGAAATAACCGAGGAGATCGCTGTTGCGCGTTCATTCGGCGACTTAAGCGAAAATGCGGAATACGACGCCGCGAAAGACGCACAGGCTCATAATGAACTCGAGATTATGGAGCTTGAAGCGATGCTCAAAAACGTTGTGATCATTGATGAAACTCATACCGACGGCAAAACAGTCACAATGGGTTCGATCGTTCGCATTAAGTTCGTTGATTTGGGGTTTGAAGATGAATTTAAGATTGTCGGTTCTGCTGAGGCGGATATAGACGCAAAACCCAAGAGCATTTCAAACGACTCCCCTGTCGGCGCTGCGCTTTTGGGAAAATCGATTGACGAAATCACCAATGTTGAGGCTCCCGGCGGTCTTATGAAGGTTAAAATCATCTCAATCAGGAGATAAATTTTAACAGACAGGCTCACGTTACGATGATGGAGAATTAGTATAAATGGAAGAAAACAACATAATCAATACAGAAGGAAACAACACTGTCAACGCTGAAGAACTTCACGAGCTGCTTCAGATTCGCCGCGATAAGCTTGCGGCGCTTCAGGCTGCCGGAAAAAACCCGTTCGACATTGTAAAATTCGACCAAACCGATTTCAGCACGGACATAAAGGCAAACTACGAGGCATATGAGGGCAAAAAAGTCTCTGTTGCCGGCCGAATGATGTCAAAACGTGTTATGGGTAAGGCAAGTTTTGCAGGGCTTCGCGATGCGAAAGGCGATATTCAAGCCTATATTCGCCGCGATGATATCGGCGAAGAATCATATTCCGATTTTAAAGCATATGATATTGGCGATATGCTTGGCATTACCGGATTTGTTTTCAAAACAAAAACAGGCGAAATCTCCATTCATGCGGAAACAGTCACTCTGCTTTCAAAATCATTAAGGCCTCTTCCGGAAAAATTCCATGGTCTTCGTGATACAGATTTGCGCTATCGCATGCGCTATGTTGACCTTATCATGAACCCCGAGGTTCGCACAACTTTCATTAAGCGCAGCCGAATTATTTCCGAAATTCGCAGATACCTGGATGAGCGCGGATTTTTGGAAGTTGAGACCCCTATTATCAACACCGTTGCAAGCGGTGCGAATGCGCGTCCCTTCATAAGCCATTATAACGCGCTTGATTTGGACGTTTTTATGCGCATTGCAACCGAGCTTCCGCTCAAAATGTGCATCGTCGGCGGTTTGGAAAAGGTTTATGAGATAGGTCACCAGTTCCGCAACGAGGGCATGGATGCGACGCATAATCCCGAATATACAAGCATGGAGCTTTATCAGGCTTACACCGATTACCACGGAATGATGGAACTTGCCGAAAATCTGCTCTCCCACTGCGCGAAAACGATTCTCGGCACTACAAAAATTACGTATCAGGGCAAAGAAATTGACCTCACTCCCCCCTTCCGCCGTCAAACCATGAATGACGCGGTTCTTGAGCACACCGGTGTTGATTTCTATGCCTGCCGGGACGGCGCGGAGGCAATTGAAAAAGCAAAGTCCCTCGGCCTCGAAATTGAGGATAAAACTGCGCCCATCGGCAAGGTTCTTTTTGCGGCATTTGATGAATTTGTTGAGAGCAAGCTCATCCAGCCCACGTTTATTATTGATTATCCCGTTGAGGTTTCTCCGCTTACAAAGCGCAAACCTGATAATCCCGGGATCGTTGAACGCTTTGAGCTTTTCATTGCCGGTGCAGAGTATTGCAACGCTTTCAGCGAGCTGAACGACCCCATCGACCAGCGTGCGCGTTTCGAACAGCAGGCGCAGGAAAAAGCAAAAGGCGACGATGAGGCAATGCCCATTGATGAAAACTTCATCGCTGCACTCGAATACGGAATGCCCCCCACCGGCGGCATCGGTTTCGGCATCGACAGGATTATCATGCTCCTGACCGATTCCCCCACCATCAGGGACGTTCTGCTCTTCCCGACAATGAAGCCCCTCGACTGATTCGACGTACGCCGCGCCGAGCATTTTAAAGCAATTCCGCAACAGTTGATTGAATCAATAAATCCCGTCCGAGGCAAAAGCTTCAGGCGGGATTTGTGCATTGACGATGTTTAGCAGCGTACGCTGAATTCGAATCAAAAAAGTTACCGCATTTTTTTTGCAAACTGCGGATAACTTTCATGGATTTTGCGTTCAACTCAGGCGGAGCTGTTCAGCATGCACGGCGGGAACTCCGTGCACGGGGTGCGGCAGCGGGGCTTTATCGTTTTTCAATGGGGTAACATACCTCGGTTATGAACTCTTCGGGGTTGGAAGTTTCGTGCGGATTGACGTGATAGATATTAAACATCGGGCCGTTGGGGCGGCATCCGGTGGTGGCGATCCATTCAAGGATAGCTGTGTTGCCCTCCCCCATCTGTTCATAACCGCCCTTGCAGGTGCAGCTTACAACGGTAACTTCGGGCAGGGTGCGAAAACGGACATGTTCGGTGTCGGCATAACTGCCTTTAACGGTTTTCCATGCTTCAACTTCAACGTCTTTTTCTTTATACTCGCCGTCAAGAAAAGTTACTCCGCAAAGACAGGGATCGGCGGGAACAATGTTCAGCGGTGCGGTTTCTTCGCAGAGCACGGACCAGACCATGCCCTCGTCCTCATAATGGGGAATGACCGTGCGGAGCGTTGCGGCATAGCGCGCGGGGAAAGTCTTTATTGTGGGATCATATTTCATTTTTTTTCCTTTCTCAATTTGCTTTTTGCAATATCGATCAGCTTCAGCTTGTACTCCGTTTCGGCAAGGGCGGCGCAAAGCTCCGCACGGCGCACTTCAAAAAAGGCGTCAAGCGCGGCATTGTCGCCGTCGAGCTGCATGATGCGTATGATGTCCGCAAGCGAAAAGCCCATGTCCTTTAGGGCTTTTATCCTGCACATCGCGGGAAGCTGCTCTTCCTTATAATAACGGTAATCCGTGAGCCTGTCGGTTTCGGCAGGCTTCAGCAGACCGATTTCGTCATAATGCCTGAGCATCCTGACGCTTACCTGTGTGAGTTTTGAGAATTCTCCGATTTTCAACATTGTGGCGGCACCTCCGCGTTTTTTGAGCTCACGGTCCTTATAAGCCTTCACATTATGGCAGAGTCAACAGGGACGACCGTGAAAGAAAAATATATTAAACGGATTCGTAACGCATTACTCCCCCGACGCCTCTATTGCATTAAGGAAACTCGGCATCAACGTTTATTTTGCAGAGATTTTCTAACGCAACAAAGGGTCATCCGCAGTTTGGGCGCAAATGCGGATAACCCTTTGTGTGAAGAATCCCTGAAAAAACTTTAAATCAAAGATTTCCTGAAATGTTAACTTGATAATTAAGGAAGCTCCGATATAAGGCTTATTTTGCGGAAGAAGCCAACAGATTTAAGCCTTTTTTTCGCAAAAAGTCGGATTACTCGGAGGTTCGTTGATTCAACCGGGGACGGTCGATTATCAATCCCTTTTTGCCCGTGCGGCGGCTGCTGCACCGCCGGCAAGCAACAGGATTCCGACAGCGGAAAGCCCAACGGTGCCGGTTGCGGGAACGGGTGCGGGGGTCGGCGTTGGATTCGCGGGAGTGTCCGTGGGCGCGACCGTAGTTTCGGGCGCCTTGCAAAATCTTGCGGTCAGGCTGCATTCGGAGTCTGTGGAGAAAGTGAATTCGGCGGATTCGGAGAGCTTTTCACCGCCGGAGCCATACCAGCCGTCAAAGGCAAAGCCCTCGGCGGGAACGGCGCTCAGAACGGCTTGGGCGGAAAGGGATTCCTGAAAATTACCGTAGTCGTCAACATAGGGGGTTCTTTGTCCGTTGAAAACAGCGCCGATGAACCCGCTGCCGTCCGTTTCAATTGAGAGGCTGCCGTCAACATAGCTTGACGGAATGCGCAGAGCGGTGAGCTGCGTGTTCGAACAATCAAGGAGGTTGATGTCGCAATCGTCGTTTAAAAGAAGTTCGGTCACGGCATTGCCGGAGCAGTCGAAATCCACAAGTCCGCTGAATGCGCGCAGATCGAGACAACCGGAAAATGCGTTGTCTGCAATATGCAGAACGAGCATATTTTCGGATTCCGCAACAACGTTGGGAAGCGAGTCGAAGCCGCAGCCGTTGGCGCGGAAACTGCATAAATCGTCCGCCTTGAGGCTGAGCGTGTCGGCAGTTGTGCCGCTCATGGCGATGCTGCCAAATTCCCCGCGGGAGGAGAGCTCAAGCTTTTTAATCGAGCCGAGATTTTCAACGTTGATATTGCATGCGGATATCGAAAGCTCCGTGAAGCTGTTGTCGTTGAGATAGAGCTCATCAAGCTGATTAAACAGCGAACCGTCGAATGAGGTCAGCCCCATGCGCCCAAGGTCAAGCACCGTAACCTCGGGATGGTTATAAACGCATTGCTCCACGGTGGCTTGGCTCATGGGGCAGCCGGCAAGGGCGATTGTGGTCATGCTGCCTGAAGAGGTAAGGTCGATTTCGGAAACGTTCGTGCCGCAAATCGAAAGAACGGAAAGCATGGAGCAGTCCGAAATGTCGAGTTCATTGAGCGGGCAGTTGTCCGCATTCAGAATTTGCAGCGAGGTGCATCCGGAAAGGTCAACGGCGGAAACATCCGCATTATAGCAGGCGAATTCCGCAAGCATCGGATTGTGGCTCAGGTCAATTTCGGAGATGCGGTTGCTGTTCGGCATTTCCCAATCTTGATTTTCGCAGCGAAGGCTTTGCAGCTCCGAAAGCATGGAAACGTCCAGCGCGGTGAGGCTGTTGTTGGAGCAGTCAATCTCCGTAATATGGGGATTGGAGCTGAAATCGAGACTCTCAAGCCCGTTGCCGCTCAGCGCAAGCGCGCCGAGCTCGGAAAGCCCCGAAAGGTCGATCTGCCGGAGGTCTTTGTTGTAGCAAACCCAGAGAAAATAAAGGCTGCTGCATCCGGAAAGGTCGATGGACTTAAGCTCATCATAAAATGCGGAAACCAGAAACAGATTCGGACAGTTGGAAACGTCCAGTCGTTCGACACAGGTGCTGACGAGGCTCACGCTCCCGAGCATTTCGCAGCCGGAAAGGTCAAGTTCCCCCACCGGCCCGACTTCATCGGCAACGTTGCTCTGAATGGCAAGATGAGACGAAAAGTCCGCATCAAATATGGAGAGCCTGCCGTCCTCCGTCCATCCGACGGAAATCCATGTTTCGGGATCGTTCGCATCATAGTCCGCCCAAAGCTTTGTGCCGTTTTTAACGCCGTTGGAATCGGCAGTTTCAAGAAAGCTCAGCGCGGCGTTAAGGTCGTGTTCGTTATAGAATTCGGAGTTTGCGGAAGGCTTTTTGGCGGAAAGTTTGGGCGCGGTGCGGTTTGCCGTGCGTCGCGCGGCGCTTTCGTAAAGGCGGGGGAGCTGTTCGGTCGCCGAATAAGCAGGCTCTGCGGCAATGCTGCCGTGCTTTGCGGAGAGCAAAGGAAAAACGGCTGCAATGAGGGCGACGGCCGCCGCTAAAAGGGCGGCGGGAAGGCGGGTCTTTTTGTTCATAACGATAATCCTCTTTGTTAATTTGCAAACGCCATATGTTTGAAAAAAATAAAACATACGAGTGGTTGCTAATACAAATATACTCCGTTTAGGCAAAAAAGTCAATAGCAATTTTAATCTTTTTATGTTATTATTCTAATCAAACAGTTCGGACTGTGAATTTGGAGGAGGAGAGGAAAGCAAATGATTTATCGCGAGCCGATACCGTTGCTCGAAGCGTTTCATTTTTTTCGTGCGCAAAAATTCGGATTTTCGTTGAAGGATTATCTTGATAATCTGATTAAGCGGCATCCGACGCATGAAAAGGAGTATGATGAATATTTTGTGCATTTGTTTGCGGTTTACGAGGCGCTTGCGGGAGCAACGGTCGATGATGAAATGACGGACGTGCTTTTCGGTCCGCTTTCAACAAAGGGTCGCAGAGCTTCAAATCGCGGCCGCGGAGACTGCATTGCGGAGCTGTTGATTGAAGAGGTAAGCGTGTTCTGCCGTGAAGACCCGTTTGCCGTCATTCGCGGCAGACCCGAAAATGTGCTTTGGCAGCGCATTGCGGCGGCGGTTTGCGGTGATGCGGAGGAGGATAAACTTGACAACGGGGACGCCGAAGACCTCGGTTGTTACAACACGGTCGAGAGCGTGCTGCGCATGATCAACGGGTCAAAACTGTCACGCCGTTCCAAGCTTGACCTTATCGATTTAACTTTAACACGCGATAAATACATCGATGCTTTTGAGGCTGCTTTGACGTCGGCAGCACGAACCTTTTCGGAAAACAGAGCGTTGTGGCTGCCGCTTATAAGTGTGTTTGCGGACTCATATTCGAATGAAGGCGGAGAGGAGAAGATTCTCGACGAGTTGCTGCATTTTTCGGACGAAAGGGTTAAGGATATTGTAATTTACCCGAGTGTGGTTTCGTTTTCGTCCTACTATATAGATGTTGACGCGGAAAGCGGGCTTTGCAGCGTTGATCTCGGCGTTTTATACAGGCATTTTGTTGAAATAAGCAGGCAGCAGTTCAACTCCGCAGCCGAGGTGTCGCGGATTATGAGCTATCTCGGCGATCAGACGAAATTCAATATTTTTTCGGAAATCGCAAAAAAGCCTGCCTACGGACGCGAGCTTGCGAAGCGGGTCGGCCTTGCCCCGTGTACCGTTTCACAGTATCTGACAAGCCTTAACGGCACGGGGCTGCTGGATTCCCATGCCGTCGGCAAAAAAATAATCTATTCCGTGAACAGGCAGCGCGTGGATTCGTTTATTGCGGAGCTGCAAAAAATACTTCACGGCGAAACGGAGTGACGGGATTTTACAGCGCGAAAGCGTTCAACGCCCGTTCAAAATTTCCGAAAAGCTCCGAGTTAAAGTCCGTTTCGCAAAAAACGGATTATTCGGATGTTTCCTTAAAAACGAATATCAAAAACAAAAAAGTTATCCGCAGTTTATGATTAAAATGCGGATAACTTTTTGCAAATTTTTTAATTCCAATGCCCAACGGGAGCGCGGGGGCGGCGGATTACAGTTTTATCAGCTCATATTCCTTGCTGCCGAACCCCAACTCCGCTGCGGCATCAATCGTGTGTGCGCCGTTGCGGCTTTCAATGCGCTCAAGCAAATGATCCCTGCCGGGGTCGTCGGAGGCATAAACAAGGTCAAGACATGCGCGATCGACAGCTATCGGGTCAAGTGATGCAAGAATTCCGATATCTGCCATGCAGGGATCTTCCGCAACGGAACAGCAATCGCAGTCAACGGACATATTCTTCATGACGTTTATAAAAACCATATTGCCGTTGAAATGACGCACGACGGCTTCCGCCGCGTCGGCCATGGATTCAAGAAACGAGTCGTGGTCGCCTGTCCAAATCTTCTCCGGCTCGCCTGCACCGTGGATATATGCCTTGCCGTAGGAGGAGGCGCAGCCGATGGAAAGCTGCTTCAGCGCGCCGCCGAACCCGCCCATCGGATGCCCCTTGAAATGGGAAAGCACAAGCATGGAGTCATAGTTAAGCATGTTTTTGCCGACCTGAACCTTTTTGATGCGCTTGCCGTTCGGAATCAAAAGCTCGGCATCCGGCCCTTCCGCATCCATAATGTCAACGGTGAAATGCTTGCTCCAACCGTGTTTTTCCATGGTTTCACGGTGTTTTTCGGTTGTGTTGCGTCCGCCGTCGTAGGCGGTGTTGCATTCAACCACGGTTCCGTGCACATAATTGACGACAGGCTGCCAAAATTCCGGTTTCAAAAAGTTTTGATTGCCGGGTTCGCCCGAATGCAGTTTTACAGCAACTTTGCCGGGAAGAATTCCGCCGGGCAGGTCATTCGATGCCGCATGAAAAAGCTCAACCACCTTTTCAGCCGTGATTTCGGAAGAAAAAAACACTTTCGATTTCATTTACGAGACTCCTTACAATGGATAAATTAAAAACTGATTAGCAATAACTTCATCCACATCCTACTATCCTGTTCCGCATTTTCAAATTTATTCCGCATGGATGCTTGCCTTGTAGCGGTTCAGCTTGACTGCATCGTCAATCTCAAGATCGTTTGTGCCGCTGAGTGACTCAAGGTGATGCGTGAATTCGTGCCGCAAGATGTGCCGAACCTCGGCCTTCAGCTTTTCGTCCGGCAAATTCCCGTAACTGCGCAAAATCGAACCGCCGTACAACACAATGCTCCGTCCCATCTGCGGCGAGTTCCTGTATTCACCCAACACAAGCAGCGGCTTTTTCGGATCGGATTGCGGGTGCGCTTTTGTAATCGGAGAAAGTATGATTCCTCCGTTCAGCTCACGGTAAAATACCTGCGGAAGCTCCTCCGCCGCTTCATCGGCAAATATGCGCAGCTTGTCCAATCGTTCGGAATAGGTCGGTGCGCGCTTTGCCGCACATGCTTGCGGCACAGCCGAAGAAATGTTCGGATTAAAAACCTTCTCTCCCGAACAGGGTTGCGGCGCGGCGGAAAAAACATCAGCATTTATAACTTTTTGCTCCAAAGCTATTCCTCCGTTTCCTCTCAGCATCGGAACCGGCACTGCACGCAAATTTGTAAATCACTTGCAGATTGCACTGCCCAATGACGGCTCCCGATTGCATTGTACATCATATTTAAGAATATTTCAAGTGAAAACGAAGGGCAATCCGGTTTGGTTCGAACGCCGGCAATACAGATAAAATTAATATATTATCGCAGCGGAGCATAAAAATGTACAGCAGCGTTTTATCATATCGAATTGAATATGTCTCAATGAAGGAATAACGCTGCCCGAAATATAAAAAGAACATGTAAGCACACAATAAGCGAAGCCAATATTTGTGGTGAACAGAAAGAATGACGCTGAATGTCATATGTTGCTTTTTTTGACGGATAAAGGTATAATATAACCGATTAAAGGGCAATTGCAGAATGCTGCAATGAAATTGTACGCACTGAGAGGTAAAAAATTTGAACAGATTATCCAAAGAGCTTGCAGCGGCGGTTGCAAAAAGTGACAGAGAGAGCGGAAACGACTGGCTGCCGTTTTGGATGCATTCATTTGACACGGCGGGCATTATGGAAAAACTCGCACAAAAGAGATTGCCGGAAAGCATTTCGGATTACCTTTGCGACGAATGCGGCGGCAGGGAAAAACTCTTTTCAACACTTAAGTTTTGTGCGCTTGTGCATGACATCGGAAAGGTCACCGTCGTTTTTCAGTCACGTATACGTGACGCGGTTGAGTTCTCCCCCTTTGCGGAATACGTTGATCTTCCGAAATCGGGCAGTTTTGAAAGGATTTCCGAAACGCCCCATGCGCTTGCAAGCGAGGCGATACTTTTAAAATTCGGCTGTTTGAGAGGAATTGCTTCAATCGCGGGGGCGCATCACGGAAAGCCGACGGCGCTTACGGCGGATGTTTGCAATCAAATTGAAGGGGGATACAAAAACCCCGATAATTTCTACGGACGCGGAATGAAATACAAATCTCTCTTTGACTCACTTTGGAAGGAATGGCTCGATTATTCACTTGAAAGCGCTGGTTTTTCTGATTTGAGCGCGCTTCCCGATATATCGGTTCCGGCGCAGGTGGTTATTTCCGGAATGCTGATAACGGCGGACTGGATCGCAAGCAACACAACATATTTTCCGCTCATATCGGCGGATGAGCAGGGTCAATTCAGCGACTACCCCGAGCGAACGGAGGCGGCGTGGAACAAAATTCACTTCACTGATATATGGAACTCAACGGCGCGCTTCGGACTGGATGACGAAGCATTTAAAGAACGATTCGGATTTTTGCCGAACCCGACGCAGGCGGATATCATTTCAACCGCAACGGATGCAGAGTCCTCGGGAATCTACATAATCGAAGCCCCTATGGGATTGGGAAAGACGGAAGCGGCACTTGCACTTTCGGAAATACTTGCCGCAAGAGCCGGCGCAGGCGGTATGTTCTTCGGAATGCCGACGCAGGCAACTTCAAACGGAATTTTTCCGCGGCTTGAAAAATGGGCAGGCGGGTTGGCGGAGGATGAGCAAACCCTTTTGGCGATAAAGCTTGCGCACGGCAATGCCGCTCTGAATGAGGACTATCGGGAGCTGTTCACCGGGCACAGCAATTTGAACATCGAGTCGGACAGCGGACTCATTGTGCACGACTGGTTTTCGGGAAGAAAGCAAACCCTGCTTTCGGATTTTGTTATCGGAACGGTCGATCAGCTGCTGATGGCGGCACTGAAGCAAAAGCATGTGATGCTGAAACACTTCGGTCTTTCCGGAAAAGTGGTCGTTGTTGACGAATGTCACGCTTACGACGCCTATATGAGCAAATATCTTGATATGGCGATACAATGGCTTGGAATTTATAAAGTTCCGGTGATTATTCTTTCGGCAACGCTTCCGGCGAAACGTCGTGCGGAGCTTGTTGAGGCGTATGTCGGACGGGGATTAAAGTGCATCGATGACGCGTGGAAGAGCAGCCTTGCTTATCCCCTGCTGACGTACACGGAGAAGAATTTTGTAAAGCAGAAGGCGCTTTCCTTTAGCGGTGAACAAAAGGAAATCTCCGTTAAAACGATTTACCGCGATGAAGTAACTGCGCGGGCAGGCTATGCCGCCGAACGCGGCGGGTGTGTGGGCGTGATAGTCAATACCGTGCGAAAAGCACAGGAAATTGCGGCTGAATTGCAGTCCGCTTTCCCGAAAGCCGAAGTTATTATCATGCATGCGCAGTTCATAATGACAGATCGTGCGAAGCGCGAGGAGCAGATACTTAAGCGTGTGGGCAAACACTCCACCCCGGAAAGCAGACGCAGACTGATAATTGTCGGAACGCAGGTGCTTGAACAATCGCTTGACCTTGATTTTGATCTTATGATAACGGAACTTTGCCCGATGGATTTGCTTTTGCAGCGCACAGGCAGGCTGCACCGACATAACAGGGTTCGTCCGCAGGGACTGGAAACGGCAAGTTGCTTTGTTCTTGATGAAACGGATGACAGTTTTGATTCGGGAAGTGCGGCGATTTACGGTGAGTGGCTGTTGATGCGGACGCGGGCATTGCTGCCGAACAAATTGACGATTCCGAGCGATATTCCGCTGCTCGTTCAGCGTGTATACGATGAAAACGATGACCGAATGCTTGGAGAGCTGACCGAGGGGATGGAAAGTGCGCAAGAAGAATACGTGAAAAAAACAAAGAAAAAAGAGCGCAATGCATGCAATTGGTTGATTGGAAAACCGTCCGAAAGAAAGGGGAAATCGCTTGACGGCTGGCTGGATAACGCCATTGGCTTAAGCAGCGAACAGGCCGGCGAAAGAGCCGTGCGTGACGGAGACCCATCGATTGACGTAATTGCACTTATGCGCGATGCGGAAGGGCAGATACACACCGTTTCGGATGAATGCGAGCGGGTCATACCGGCGGACAGGCCGCCCTCAAGGGAGGAGGCGTTGCTCATTGCGCGGCAGAAGCTCCGCCTTCCTGGATTTTTCGGCCGACGGTGGAATATCGACAGCACGATTACGCAGCTTGAGAGTGAAACCAAAAGCAATTTTTCCGCATGGCAGGATTCGGCGCTGCTGAAGGAGGAGCTTGTTCTGCTTTTCGATAATGAGCTGAATGCGGTGCTTGGCGAAGTGCGGCTGCATTATGATATAAAAACCGGATTAACATACGAAAAGGAGTGAAATGATGAAGGAAATCGAATTCAATCTGCTTGACGAAAAATGGATACTTGCGCGGAAAAGCGACTGCACCGTTGATGAGCTTTCACTGACGGATGCGCTACTGAAGGCTCATGAATACGTTGAGCTTGCGGGCGAGCTGCCGACGCAGGATGTTGCGGTGCTCCGACTGATGCTTGCGGTTTTGCACACTGTTTTTTCAAGATACTCACCGGACGGCGAGGAGTGGCCGCTCGAAGAGCCGGAGGATGCGGAGGAACGCTGGAAGGAGCTTTGGACCGCCGGTCGGCTGCCCGAAAAGCCGATAAGGGATTACCTTGAGTCCGTACACGAAAGGTTTTGGATTTTTCATCCGGAAAGGCCGTTTTATCAGGCGTTATCGGTAAACACGGATGAAACAGCGTCCGTTTTCTCTGCGAGCAAACTCAACAGCGCTATAGCCGAAAGCAACAATAAACCGCGTCTGTTCGCGGCGCGTTCGGGAGAGGAAAAGGAACGGCTAACAAATTCGGAAGCTGCAAGGTGGCTTTTGCACGTTAATGCATTCGACGATTCTTCAAACGAGAGAGGCAAAAGCAAAAAAATCAATGCCTCATCCGGAAAGAAATTAGCGGGAATCGGATGGCTTGGAAACCTTGGAATTATTGCAGTACACGGCAAGAATTTGTTTGAGGATCTTTTGCTGAATTATATAGCTTTGAATTACGGCGGTAACAGCGTTTGGGAAGAGGAGAAGCCAATTTGGGAGGAGAAAGTCCGCAGCAGGCCAAGAGTTGAAATCGCCATGCCGGATAACCTTGCGGCGCTTTACACTCTTCAGTCAAGGCGAGTAATGTTGGTTCGCAGTGAGGGCTTTGTTACGGCGTACAGAATATGCGGCGGAGATTTCTTCACAAGCGAAAATGCTTTTTTGGAGCCAATGACGATTTGGCGGGTCGATCGTGAAGCCTCAAAAGGTGGCAATGAGGTATGTAAGCCGAAAGCGCACAATTACGCAGCGCAGATGTGGCGAGAGTTTTCCGTCTGCTTCGATTTCGGTGACGGAAATCATACCCCGGGAATCGTTGGATGGATCAACTATATAAAAAAAGAGGGACTTATTGACAAAACGAGATTGATAAGCTTCCGAATCTGTTCCGTTCAATATGATACCATGAAGAGCTGCTACACAAACATCCTCTCCGACTCCCTGACATTCCACACGGATCTTATCACAGAGGTTGGAGAACATTGGCGGGACAAAATCGAAACCGAAATCCAAAACTGCGGTGAAACTGCCAAGGAAGTTAAAAACCTTGCCGTCAATATTGAAATCGCAGCCGGCGCGGACGATGAATCTGCAAAGAAATGCGCTGCCGTTGCACGCGCACAGGAGCAGTTCTATTATGAAATTGATGCGCCGTTCAGAAGCTGGCTTGAGTCGATCGATCCGACTTGGGCGATCAGCTCGGAGCAGGAGCGCGCAGCCATCCGAAGGTGGCGCGAAACAGCAAAACGAATCGCATTGCGCATCGGTCAAGAGCTTGTTGAATCGGCGGGCACGGCGGCAATTGTCGGCCGTGCGGTAAAGGATAAGAATGATAAAGAAAGGTATTATTCCGCTCCCGACGCCTATCGTTACTTTAAGGTCAAATTGAATGAAATTTATCCGAAGGAGGAGAACAATGACTGAAAAAGAAAGAAGAATCACCGCTTTTATGAAGCGAAAACTCGAGCGGCTCAGAACGCTGCCCGAGAATCAGTGCCGAGCGGAGCTTGCCGAACTGCGGCACGGAATCGGACACGCCCCGGGGGAGCTTCCCGCAATTTGGGGAGCATTCCTGACCGATCTTCCGGAGGAGTTTTATCGGAATGACGGGAACGCTTCGCCCGCGGAATGGGCGGTTTACACCGCATTGACCATGTTTGCACTGCATCAGCAGGGGCATGATTTCAGGTCCGAATGGATGAATGAGGACGGAATGAAGTTCGGGGCTTCGGTGCGAAAACTTGCCAAGGACGAGGATGAGTTGAAGCGCATACGCGCCAGGTTCAACAAGATCGCAACGGCATCGGATCTGCCCGAGCTCAACCACCACCTGCGCGGCGTGATAAATCTTCTCAGCGGCAACGGTATAAAACTTGACTATGCGGATCTTGCCGTTGACCTGTATAATTACAGCTATGCGGAAGGAAGAACAAAAGTAAGGCTCAAATGGGGACAGGATTTCTGCCGCCAAATAAAAAATGATGAAAACTAATGTGGAAAGGAACCAAAACTATGAAAAACAGATGCTATCTTGATGTACACGTACTCCAAACCGTTCCGCCGAGCTGCGTCAACCGCGACGATACCGGCAGCCCGAAAACGGCGATCTACGGCGGCACGACCCGTGCGCGCGTTTCCTCACAGGCGTGGAAACATGCAATGCGCGAAATGTTCCGCGAAGAACTCATTGAACCGGATATGCTCGGGTTGAGAACAAAGAACGTTATAAGCATGGTTGCAGAGGAGATTCTGAAACTGAACCCCGATGCTAAAGCGGCGGAACTTGCGGAAAAAGTGCTTACAAGCGCCGGCGTGAAATTTAAAGACGATAAGAAAGGTGAAACAAAGGATAAAAAGGCGGAAGCACTCTTTTTCATGAGTGCGGCACAGGCAAAAGCACTTGCCGAGATCGCAGTTTCCGAAGGCACGGCGGATAAGGACGCCTGCAAAAAAGCACTCAAGAACAACCCTTCTGTTGATATCGCGCTTTTCGGGCGAATGGTTGCTTCCGAAGCAACTTTGAATTGCGACGCCTCCGCGCAGGTTGCGCACAGCATTTCAACCCACACCGTGCAGAACGAATACGATTATTTCACCGCCGTTGACGATCTTGCTCCGGAGGATAATACCGGCGCGGGTCACCTCGGAACGGTGGAGTTCAATTCTTCAACGCTCTATCGCTATGCAACGGTCAACCTTGTTGAGCTTTCGAATGCCCTCGGGAAACAGGTCACGGCGGAGACAGCGGCAAAATTTGTTGAAGCGTTTGTTCGCTCAATGCCCACGGGCAAACAGAACACCTTTGCAAACCGCACCCTTCCGAGCATGGTCTATGTCACAATTCGGCGCGATCAGCCCGTTAACCTTTGCGGTGCGTTTGAAAAGCCCGTTTCGGCAAAGAACGGCGGTTATTCGGAGGAATCCGAAGAAAAGTTTGTTGAATACGCAAAGAAGGTTTACGATAAGTACGCCTCCGCGCCCGATCGTGCATTTGCAGTCGGTGAAGCCGTCGGAGAGCTTGCGGAATGCATGAGCCTCGACAGACTGCTTGGGTCGGTTGCGGAGTGCGTTAAGGAATATCTCGGCGAGAGCGAGGGCATGTAATGGCTGTTTTGCTTCTTCGGCTTTCCGCTCCGCTGCAGGCGTGGGGAACCGAAAATTCAAAATTTGAGATCCGAAAAACGGGAAGGGAACCGTCAAAAAGCGGCATTGTGGGCTTGCTTGCAGCGGCACTCGGCATTCGGCGAAACGAGCCGGAAAAGCTCCGCGAGCTGAATGCGCTGCGAATCGGCGTCCGCATTGACCGCGCGGGAAAGCTCCTTCGGGATTTCCATATGGCGCATGCAGAAAAGACTTCATATCTTACCGAACGTTATTATCTTTCGGATGCCGTCTTCCTTGTCGGATTGGAGGGAGAACGGGAACTTTTGGAGAGCATTGAATTCGCGTTGTCGCATCCGGTGTTTCCGCTGTTTTTGGGCAGGCGTTCCTGCCCTCCGACGCTGCCGATCGTTCTTGACGACATTAAGGAGGACGGGCTGATTAAGGTGCTGCGGACGTATCCGACGCTTGACGATTCTTCACGGATGAAGTACAATATGACAGCGCACATATATGCGGATTATTCGGAAGATGATGAGCAGAATTCAGATGCGGACGAACCGAGAGTGATCGGACGTGAAGCGCGGCGTGACCTTGCGGTCTCGTTTGACCCGCGCTGCCGTAAACATACCTATCGCACTGTTGCGGCGTATGAATCCGTTAACAAGGCGGAGAAGGATACGGACGCAGCGGAGCATGACGCGTTTGCAGAATTGGAGGACGCAGATGTATCTTTCGAGAATCAAGCTTAACACACAGAAACGCGAAACAATGAAAGCACTTGTCAATCCGCAGCAGATTCACGGTGCGATTGAAGTTTTGAACGGAGAACCGTCCGAAGCTTCCGATGCCGCGGATGAAAAAAATCGTGCGCGCAGTCTTTGGCGCATAGACACGCTCGGCGGGGAGATGTATCTGCTCGTTTTGACGCAGGACAGGCCAAAGCTGTCCCGTGCGGCGGAGCAGCTGGGTTACGGCGGAATTAACGTTGAAACAAAATCATACGATCCCCTGCTTGCACGAATTGCGGAAGGCAGCCGCTGGAGGTTTCGCCTGACAGCCAATCCCACAAAGAGCATCAAGCGTGAAGACGATCCGCAGGCTCGCGGAAAGGTAACAGCCCTTATTTCGGTCGGACAGCAGGAGGAGTGGCTTGCTTCCCATGCGCAAAGTTACGGTTTTGAACTCGCGACCGATGAATTCCGTGTTGTTCATTCAAACAGGTATTCTTTCAAAAAACGCGGAAAGAACAAGGAAGTAAGACTGCTTTCCGTAACTTTTGAAGGCATTTTGACAGTTACGGATGCAGCCCGCTTTCGGGAAACTTTGACTCAGGGCCTCGGCAGGGGTAAGGCTTACGGAAACGGACTTATGACAGTTGTGGGCATCGGGGAAGGCGTCAATGGCTGAAATTCCGGGGATGATCCGCCCTTCCGTTCAGTCTCTGCCGCAGATTGGCGACAGAATGACCTTTCTTTACTTTGAGCACTGTAAATTGAGCCGTGCGGACAGCGCGATAACCGTTACGGATGAAAACGGGATCATTCACGTTCCTGCCGCTGCAATTTCGGTGCTCATGCTCGGCCCGGGAACGGATGTGACTCACCGTGCAATGGAGCTTATCGGTGACGCAGGTGTGAGTGTAATCTGGGTCGGGGAACATGGTGTTCGGTACTACACCGGGGGCTGTGCTTTGATGGGAAGTTCACGTCTGCTTGTGAAACAGGCTGCTCTTGTGACGAACCAGCGAGGGCATCTCAACGTTGTTCGAAAGATGTACAGTCTGCGGTTCTCCGGAGAGGATGTGGCTCACCTGACTTTGCAGCAGCTGCGCGGGCGCGAGGGAAGCCGTATGCGTTCCGTTTATCGGCATTGGTCAAAGGAAACAGGCGTTCCGTGGCATGGACGAGACTATGATCCGGAGGATTTTTCATCCGGAGATCCGGTAAATCAGGCATTGTCCGCAGGGAATGCCTGTCTGTACGGCCTTGCTCACGCCGTGATTTGCGCACTCGGCTGTTCCCCCGGCCTCGGCTTTGTGCATATCGGTCATTCGCTTTCATTCGTTTATGATATTGCTGATTTGTACAAGGCGGAAATCACGATTCCGATCGCATTTCGGCTTGCGGCAGAGTCTCCGGAGGATATCCCGTCCCAAACAAGGCGCAGTGTGCGTAATGCGCTTGCAGAAAGCCATATTTTGGAGCGAATGGTGAAGGATATCAAATCCCTTCTTTCCGATGAATCCGATTTCGGCGAAGAAGGCTGCAAGCCGCTCTATCTTTGGGATGACCGCAGCGGCAGTGCGGAATACGGTAAATCCTATCGGGAGGATTGACGTTGACAGTGATTACTTTGAGCGACTGCCCGCCGAAAGTTCGGGGGGATCTGTCCAAGTGGTTATGTGAAATCAGCCCCGGAGTGTATGCCGGCAATATTAATGCGCGCGTTCGCACGGAGCTTTGGGCGCGGGTATGCGAAAACCTGAAAAGCGGGCGCGCAACCATGGTTTACAGTGCGCGTTGCGAACAGCAGATGAAATTCGAAGTTCACAATGCTCACTGGGAGCCCGTTGATCTTGACGGAATACTGCTTATGCGCCGCCCGCTTCCGAAGCCGCATAAGGCAGAAGACAATTCGACAGGGGCTCCGCAAAGCAGAGCAGGAAAAATGCTGCTCGCGCGTCGTGCTGAAAAAGCGCGCAGGCGGGAGGACTATGTTGTTATTGACGTTGAAACAACGGGGCTTTCGCCCGAGAGGGACGGCATTATTGAAATCGGTGCACTGCTGATAAGAAACGGAGAAGAGGCAGAAGAATTTCAAACACTCGTCAGGCGGGATTCACCGCTGAGTGCGGATGTTGTCCGCCTTACGGGGATTACGGATGAAATGCTTGCAGCTGAAGGCATTCCTCTGAGCGAGGCAATCAACGGGCTTGTTGCATTCGTTGCGAACCGCCCGATTGTTTGCCATAATGCGGATTTTGACTGCGGGTTTCTGATTTCGGAGGCAAAACGCTGCGGCGTGAAGTTGTTTCGCAGTTCCTGCACAGATACTCTTGCCTTGGCGCGCAGGCGCGTGAACGGAGTTAAACAGTATTCGCTTGGGCATCTTTGCGAATACTTTGGGATTGATGCCGGCGAACGCCACCGTGCGCTTCCGGATTGCAAGCTGACATTCAGGCTGTTTGAGAAGTTAAATGAAATTTGAACGGCTCAGGAACAAAAAGGCTGATTCCTAAAGGATCTTTTTAGTGTTTTCCCCGCACCTGCGGGGGTGATCCCGTCCTGCTGACTTCGGCACGGGAGTACAGACAGTTTTCCCCGCACCTGCGGGGGTGATCCTCATGGTTAACTGGGATAACGGCGTCTGCTTGAGTTTTCCCCGCACCTGCGGGGGTGATCCTGCTGATTGATGTCTTGCTGCAAGCAGTTGGTAGTTTTCCCCGCACCTGCGGGGGTGATCCTATTTGCTTATGGGTTATAATAAAGCCATCAAAGTTTTCCCCGCACCTGCGGGGGTGATCCTCCGTCCCGAACCCCTCCGCGTTCACGTCGCCGGTTTTCCCCGCACCTGCGGGGGTGATCCTACTTTTGCCTGATTCGCCTGAGGAAGTTAAGGGTTTTCCCCGCACCTGCGGGGGTGATCCTTTATCGGCGATATAGGGAGTTGTAACATCAAGGTTTTCCCCGCACCTGCGGGGGTGATCCCGAAAGAGCGAATTGAATATGATGATATTGCAAAGTTTTCCCCGCACCTGCGGGGGTGATCCATGTTGTCGGTAAACGGTAAAATGGCAAAAGTAGTTTTCCCCGCACCTGCGGGGGTGATCCCCCATGCTAAGCAGTCTTCAAAATCGCCATCACGTTTTCCCCGCACCTGCGGGGGTGATCCCAAGTACCACGTATTGCAAAGGAGGTTGCGGAAGTTTTCCCCGCACCTGCGGGGGTGATCCCAGGGTTGTATGTAATCTCAATCGACCGCGCATGTTTTCCCCGCACCTGCGGGGGTGATCCGCACTGCTGCAGGCTCGAAGGATGACCCGTCCGGTTTTCCCCGCACCTGCGGGGGTGATCCGTCCAGCGCGTCATGGGCTGCGGCTGCTTGCATGTTTTCCCCGCACCTGCGGGGGTGATCCTTTTTCACGGAGATTCAGCCCCTCCGCTGACGCGTTTTCCCCGCACCTGCGGGGGTGATCCTGCGGTGGCGCACAAACTCATGCGTTATGCCACGTTTTCCCCGCACCTGCGGGGGTGATCCTTTCAGACCCGCAAGAACCAGAGGGGCGGCGAAGTTTTCCCCGCACCTGCGGGGGTGATCCCCTTGTTTACGACATTTTCAATGTTTTCGGAGTGTTTTCCCCGCACCTGCGGGGGTGATCCCGGTCACCGCGATGAGATGACCCGCATCGATGCGTTTTCCCCGCACCTGCGGGGGTGATCCTCACAAAGTCGTGTTGCCCCCTCGATGCAGCCAGTTTTCCCCGCACCTGCGGGGGTGATCCTGTTTTTACGATATATCCTTTATCAATGAGTGAGTTTTCCCCGCACCTGCGGGGGTGATCCTATCTGCATGTTTTTCGCATTTTTTAAGCAGACGTTTTCCCCGCACCTGCGGGGGTGATCCTCGCTTCATCTTCATGCTCCTCTCCTCCTCCTGGTTTTCCCCGCACCTGCGGGGGTGATCCTTAGCCGCTGGTAGTCCAGCTTTTCGGCGGCCGGTTTTCCCCGCACCTGCGGGGGTGATCCCGCCGAACTTCGGACCGAGCAGGTGCTGATCACGTTTTCCCCGCACCTGCGGGGGTGATCCCGAAATAATCGCCGCGATGGAGGCTGTGGTAAAGTTTTCCCCGCACCTGCGGGGGTGATCCTATTGGCGTAAACACGACGGCGCATTTAGTGTTGTTTTCCCCGCACCTGCGGGGGTGATCCTCCTTGCTTAATTCGAACCGTATGTTCACTATTGTTTTCCCCGCACCTGCGGGGGTGATCCTAGGAGGGACGTATGAACATTTACTTTTGTCAGGTTTTCCCCGCACCTGCGGGGGTGATCCTGCCGCTGTCGAGTGCACCGTTCACGCCGTTAAGTTTTCCCCGCACCTGCGGGGGTGATCCCACACCGTACAACCGTTTTGCGGGTTCTGTTGCGTTTTCCCCGCACCTGCGGGGGTGATCCCAATGGTGTTGCTGTAAACTCTGATACGGTCTAGTTTTCCCCGCACCTGCGGGGGTGATCCCGGTGCCGGCGCATTATTTGATGGGGACAACGGGTTTTCCCCGCACCTGCGGGGGTGATCCTGGCGCAAGGCTGAATCGATATATCGGCTAATCGTTTTCCCCGCACCTGCGGGGGTGATCCTACAACACATATCGCAGTCATTCACGCGGCTGCGTTTTCCCCGCACCTGCGGGGGTGATCCGCTGTTTCGGGTATTGGCATTCTGGGGCTTTTTGTTTTCCCCGCACCTGCGGGGGTGATCCTACATATAGCTTCCGGCAGAAACAAAAGTAGCTGTTTTCCCCGCACCTGCGGGGGTGATCCTAAATACCTTAATAACTTTAGAGCAAATCGCCCGTTTTCCCCGCACCTGCGGGGGTGATCCCTGTTGAACTCCGTTTGTATTTCATCGATTAATGTTTTCCCCGCACCTGCGGGGGTGATCCTAATGATTATTATAGTTGGAGGTTTTTGCCCGAGTTTTCCCCGCACCTGCGGGGGTGATCCTTTGATATTGCCGGTACTGCTCCGGCGGCTAAGGTTTTCCCCGCACCTGCGGGGGTGATCCTCAGTCCGGCGATGCGGCTGCAAAAAGCGGCGGGTTTTCCCCGCACCTGCGGGGGTGATCCTCGCCCGTGGACACACCGCGGGATTATGGATAAGTTTTCCCCGCACCTGCGGGGGTGATCCTGAAATTGGTCGAGCAGACGCTGTCCACAGCATGTTTTCCCCGCACCTGCGGGGGTGATCCTTGACGAAATTAAGGCAGGCGAAGTGTGGGAAAGTTTTCCCCGCACCTGCGGGGGTGATCCTGCCCGCTATAAGGTCTCCGGCAGCGTCAATGGGTTTTCCCCGCACCTGCGGGGGTGATCCGTATTGCCTGTAATAGTCACTTGCGGGGATGCCGTTTTCCCCGCACCTGCGGGGGTGATCCTAATCAAAAAGAAAAAGCCTGTACGTTTGATAGGTTTTCCCCGCACCTGCGGGGGTGATCCCGAGTGCCTCGACACACGCAAGTTTGTGGGGCTGTTTTCCCCGCACCTGCGGGGGTGATCCTCGCTGTCGCTGTCAAAATCCACAGCCGGAGCCGTTTTCCCCGCACCTGCGGGGGTGATCCTAAGCCGTTAGCCGCGAGCCACGCCTGAAAACTGTTTTCCCCGCACCTGCGGGGGTGATCCCATCTCCGCCAGCTCCGCAAGCAAAACAATAAAGTTTTCCCCGCACCTGCGGGGGTGATCCCACCACGCCGTCAGCATACGGGATAAACTCGCCGTTTTCCCCGCACCTGCGGGGGTGATCCTAATTTTGCGGGGAACATGTTTAAAATAACGTTGTTTTCCCCGCACCTGCGGGGGTGATCCTTCTGTTTCATCAAGCACAATTCCACCTGCCGTGTTTTCCCCGCACCTGCGGGGGTGATCCTTGAGTGCCGCAAGCATTTTCACGGCACTCTTTGTTTTCCCCGCACCTGCGGGGGTGATCCGTAGCGGTGGCAAAAGAGAAAGTTGAAAATGCGGTTTTCCCCGCACCTGCGGGGGTGATCCTTCAGTGGTCTTGATGGCAAAGAGCAGGAAGCAGTTTTCCCCGCACCTGCGGGGGTGATCCTATCCTCTCCAAACCACCGCTTTATAATCAAGCGTTTTCCCCGCACCTGCGGGGGTGATCCTGCCTTAATTGTGGCGGAAAAAACAAAGATAAGGTTTTCCCCGCACCTGCGGGGGTGATCCCAAATCCGGAGCGGCCCGAAATATTGCGCTCAGGTTTTCCCCGCACCTGCGGGGGTGATCCTTTGATGGACGAACAGCAAGCGGGATCCGAAATGTTTTCCCCGCACCTGCGGGGGTGATCCTCATTAACAGCATACTGACGTTTTTGCTTGAGTGTTTTCCCCGCACCTGCGGGGGTGATCCTATTAATATCATGCAAGCGGCAACGGGCGCGAAGTTTTCCCCGCATCCGCGGGGGTGATCCTAAAGGTACTGCGTACATTCGAACCCGAAGAAGGTTTTCCCCGCATCCGCGGGGGTGATCCTTATAGCACGTTCAAAATTCGCTGTCAAGAGAGGTTTTCCCCGCACCTGCGGGGGTGATCCCGTAAACATCTCCCCCGAACTTAGTCGGCGGAAGTTTTCCCCGCACCTGCGGGGGTGATCCTTTATAGACATAGCGTAGCTGCTGAGATAGGCGGTTTTCCCCGCACCTGCGGGGGTGATCCTAACGTTCCGAGCCTTTTATCTTGTATGGGTAGGTTTTCCCCGCATCCGCGGGGGTGATCCTATATTGCAAGCATTTTTTGGAAATATACAACGGTTTTCCCCGCATCCGCGGGGGTGATCCAAAGCGGCTGCGCTGGACTACCTGCCGATAGTTGTTTTCCCCGCATCCGCGGGGGTGATCCGTCTGGGATGCTTATGAGTTTGATGTTGCCGGCGTTTTCCCCGCATCCGCGGGGGTGATCCGAGGAGAGCCTGCACATACCGAACAGCAGAAAGGTTTTCCCCGCATCCGCGGGGGTGATCCGAAGCCAGCCGATCAAATCGGCAAATTGAGACAGTTTTCCCCGCATCCGCGGGGGTGATCCGGTGAAACGAAAGCTTTCACAGCTTGATTTTCCGTTTTCCCCGCATCCGCGGGGGTGATCCTCCGATGCGCCGCTGCGTGAGGACGAGATCCTCGTTTTCCCCGCATCCGCGGGGGTGATCCGTACGGCTTCACGATCAGCACCTGTATAGGCTGGTTTTCCCCGCATCCGCGGGGGTGATCCTACGGCGTTCGGACGATTCCGACAGTCAAGGGAGTTTTCCCCGCACCTGCGGGGGTGATCCCGATTCGGACGGTTCTTTTTCATTTCTTCAAATGTTTTCCCCGCACCTGCGGGGGTGATCCTATTTTTCTCCGCATGGGCTCTTGCTTTTCACCGGTTTTCCCCGCACCTGCGGGGGTGATCCTGCTCCTTTTTGCTTTCGCCCTTTTCAGTCTTAGTTTTCCCCGCACCTGCGGGGGTGATCCTAATTGCCTTCCTGCTTATTATTCCTGTTTTGTGTTTTCCCCGCACCTGCGGGGGTGATCCTCGACAGAATCTGGCGGAATTGCTTCTGCAGCTGTTTTCCCCGCACCTGCGGGGGTGATCCCGCCTGCCGCATCAGCTAAAGCACCGGAGGACGGTTTTCCCCGCACCTGCGGGGGTGATCCTGTCGGTTTCGGTCTCTTCGGCGGGTGTATCTGGTTTTCCCCGCACCTGCGGGGGTGATCCTCTTTCGCGGGAAAATGTCCCTCCGCTGACGCGGTTTTCCCCGCACCTGCGGGGGTGATCCGTCTCCAGTTGCAAGTAGGGCATAAACGGTCACGTTTTCCCCGCACCTGCGGGGGTGATCCTGCGAATGTAGCTTGATGTTGACATGCACCAGGGTTTTCCCCGCACCTGCGGGGGTGATCCCGCGAGCTTTTCGAGCTGTGTTTCTGGTGTTGGGTTTTCCCCGCACCTGCGGGGGTGATCCTCGACTGATGTCACCCAAAAGGAAGTTGTCAAGGTTTTCCCCGCACCTGCGGGGGTGATCCAGGTGCTGTCGTTGACGCGGCGCATGTACCATTGTTTTCCCCGCACCTGCGGGGGTGATCCTGATTTGCACCTGCGGACAGACGGCAACAGACTGTTTTCCCCGCACCTGCGGGGGTGATCCCGCGAGCGCCGCATTACATGGTACGAAAAAGAAGTTTTCCCCGCACCTGCGGGGGTGATCCCGGTCAGGCCAAGCTCGACACGTACAGCGCAAAGTTTTCCCCGCACCTGCGGGGGTGATCCTCATCAGTTGCAAATGAATTAATTTTGTTTCATATTCCAAGTATTTTGCGCACATATTTTATTACCAAACGTGCGTTAAACGGTTGATAAGGGATAAAAAGGATGCTATAGCTAACATTGTAGCCTACAGCATCCCCGCCGTGCATACGGGCAATCTATGCCGCTGCTGTGCAGTCGACCATCCTTTTGCACCTTGACTTTTGTCTCCTGCCCTGATATAATCAAGGGGCGATACAGGCTGGTTGATCGCCCCTGGGTTGCTCTTCTCGGCAGTGTTTACGTTAGCTGGTATGCACTGCCGATTTTTTTACTGCGTGATATAACGTATGCAGTCGATGATATCTTGGACATCTATACCCTGAGCGCTAATCCACTCGGGGATTCGGTGATATTGTCTCCAATTACCCAACGGTTGACACCGAGCGCGGAAGGCAATGTCGAAACCAACAGAAAACACGGGAAGCATTGTCCGTTACGGAAGGCTTCCCGTGTTTGTTTTTGAAAAGGTAATCGGTTGCTTGCCGAAACACTGCGGCAGAGCGGAGAACTTCAGCCTGCGCGGCAGGTTCGGCGGCTGCGGTTATCGGAGGTCTTCCGGTGTATCGGAATTTTCCGACGTATCGGAGGGTGCTGTTTCGGCGGAGTCTGCATTGGCATTTGAAATTTCGCCGTCGGACTCTTCCCCGCCTTTCTGCGGTTCGTCATCGTTATGCGGCGCAAGCGCAACGCTTGCAACCCTGTGTCCCTCGTCGATTTTCATCAGTCGAACGCCCTGCGTGTTGCGGGAAATGACGGAAATCGTGTCAACGGGAACGCGAATGACAACGCCGTCATCACGGATAAGCATCAAATCCTCATTGCCTTCGGAAACTTTGAGGCAAACAAGCTTGCCGGTTTTTTCGGTGATATTCATTGCAATAATGCCCTTGCCGGCGCGGCCCTGAACGCGGTAGGCGTCCTCTTCCGTGCGCTTGCCCATGCCGTTTTCGGTGATGGCAATGACGCAGCTGCCGGGTTTGACCATGGACATATCAACAACGCAGTCGCCCTCGGAGAGTTTGATGGCACGAACGCCGGAGGCATTTCTGCCCATTGAGCGAACATCCTGCTCGCTGAAGCGGATGCTCATTCCGTCCCGTGTGCCGATAATGAACTCATCATCGCCTGCGGAGAGCGCAACGCTGATAAGCTCGTCACCCTCGCGGAGGTTTTGAGCAATCAAGCCGCCCTTGCGAATGTTTGAAAAATCGGAGAGCGGGGTTTTTTTGATAACACCCTGCCGTGTGCAAAGAACGAGATAGCCGCCCTCGGTCTGCCTGCCGATGGGGAATGTGGCGGTAACGAACTCGCCCGTCTGCAATTGCAGCAGGTTGACTATGGGCGTGCCCTTTGCGGTGCGGCTTGCCTCCGGAATGGAATAGCATTTTATGCGGAAAGCGCGGCCCTTATTTGTGAAGAACATGATATAGGAATGCGTGCTTGTGACGAAAATATCCTCAAGGAAATCCTCTTCACGGGTTGCTCCCGCACTGATGCCGACGCCGCCTCTGCGCTGCGTGCGATAGGTTGCTTCCGCAATGCGCTTGATGTAGCCGTGATGGGTGCAGGTAACAACCATGTCTTCTTCCTGGATGATGTCATCCATATCGATGTCTTCAACGATCTTTGTGATTTCGGTGCGGCGCGGATCGGCAAAGCGGCGCCGAATCTCGAGCATTTCATCTTTAACAACGCCCATAAGTTTGCCTTCGTCCGCAAGCAGGGAAGCAAGGTATTCAACCGTGCGCTTAAGCTCGCCGTACTCGGCTTCCAACTTTTCGCGCTCAAGCCCCGTCAACCTTTGCAGCCGCATGTCAAGTATCGCCTGCGCCTGCCGTTCACTGAAACCGAAACGTGCAATCAGCTTTTCCTTTGCTTCTGCGCCGTTTGCACTGGCTTTGATGATGGCAATGACTTCGTCAATATTGTCGAGTGCGATCATAAGGCCTTCCAAGATGTGCAGCCTTTCGCGTGCTTTGTCAAGGTCAAACTGTGTGCGGCGAGTGACAACATCCTTTTGATGCGCAATGTAGTGATAAAGCATTTCGCGAAGGTTGAGCACCTTGGGTTCGCCGTTCACAAGCGCGATCATGATAACGCCGAAAGTATCCTGAAGCTGAGTGTGCTTATACAGATTGTTCAGCACAACGTTTGCATTGACATCCTTTTTAAGCTCGATAACAATGCGCATTCCCGCGCGGGAGCTTTCATCGCGAAGGTCGGAAATGCCGTCCACGCGCTTCTCGTGAACAAGCTCCGCAATTTTTTCAACAAGCTTTGCTTTGTTGACCTGATACGGAATTTCCGTGACGATGATTCGTGAACGATCGGCCTTGTATTGCTCGATCTCGCTCTTTGCGCGAACAAGGATCTTTCCCCTGCCTGTAAAATATGCATGGCGAATGCCGACATCGCCCATGATGACGCCGCCGGTCGGAAAGTCCGGGCCGGGGATATAGTTCATCAGCTCGTCGATCGTGATATCGGGATTGTCAATCATTGCGGCACAGGCATCGACAGCCTCGCCGAGATTATGCGGCGGAATGTTTGTTGCCATGCCGACAGCAATGCCGTTTGAGCCGTTCACAAGAAGGTTGGGGTATCTTGCGGGCAATACCGCGGGCTGCATCAGCGTTTCGTCAAAATTCGGATAAAAATCAACCGTGTTCTTGTCAAGATCGCGGAGCATTTCGAGAGTGAGTCTGCTCATGCGCGCTTCGGTATAACGCATTGCAGCGGCGGGGTCGCCGTCAACGCTGCCGAAATTGCCGTGACCTTCAACAAGGGGGTAACGAGTGGAGAAGGGCTGGGCAAGGCGCACCATTGCATCGTAAACCGCCGTATCGCCGTGCGGATGGTATTTGCCGAGAACGTCGCCGACAAGGCGCGCACTCTTTCTGAAGGGCTTGTCGGGCTGCATACTCAGCTCGTCCATTGCGTAAAGAATGCGCCTGTGAACGGGTTTCAGCCCGTCGCGCACATCGGGAAGCGCACGGCTGATGATAACAGCCATTGCGTATGATATAAAGCTGCGCTTCATTTCACCCACAAGGTTTATGGGCAATATTCTGCCGCCTTCAACATCGGTCGGCAGCTCGTTTGTTCCGAGCATTTCAAGATTGGGTCTTTTTTTGTTTTCGTCCATTATTTCTCCTGCATGAAAGGTGCGGAGCCTGCCGCAGTCGGTGCATCGCACCTTTCGTCGGTCGTCAAGTCATTGAATCGTGTTAATAATTTCGGATTGCAGAGCTCAAAGCTCTTAATCTGCCGTTTGAAAATTGAAACGTTTCCGAATCAAACGTCAAGGTCGGCAACGAGCTTGCTGTTCTGCTCAATAAATTCGCGGCGCGGTTCAACCCTGTCGCCCATCAAAAGGGTGAAGGTTTCGTCCGCAAGCATTGCATCGTCCATTGTGACGCGAAGCATAATGCGGTTCGCGGGATCCATTGTCGTGTCCCAAAGCTGTTCGGGGTTCATTTCGCCCAAACCTTTGTAGCGTTGAATGTAGATTTTATCCCTGCCGATTTCGTCAAGAGTTTTGTTCAGCTCTTCGTCCGAATAGACATAGCGTTCCGTATTGCCCTTTTTGATGAGATAGAGCGGAGGCTGGGCAATGTAAACATAGCCGCGCTCTATCATCGGCCGCATGTGCCGATAGAAGAACGTCAGCAGCAGCGTGCGAATATGGCTTCCGTCAACATCGGCATCGGTCATGCAGATGATTTTGTGATAGCGGAGCTTGGTTTCGTCAAAATCCGCATCCATGCCCGCACCGAATGCGGTTATCATGCATTTGATTTCCGCATTGCCGAGAATTTTGTCCAAACGGGTTTTTTCAACGTTCAGAATCTTTCCGCGCAGCGGAAGGATGGCCTGAAAATGCCTGTCGCGTCCTTCCTTGGCGGAACCGCCTGCGGAGTCGCCCTCAACGATGAACAGTTCGCATTTTGAAGGATCTTTTTCGGAGCAGTCCGCAAGTTTGCCGGGCAGTGCGGCGGAATCCAAAACGGACTTGCGTCTGGTCAGCTCGCGTGCCTTGCGCGCCGCTTCCCTTGCGCGGCTTGCACTGAGGCATTTGTCGAGAATAAGCTTTGCCTGCGCCGGGTTCTCTTCAAGATAGGTCGTCATGCCGGCCGTCACGGCGTTGTCAACAAGGGTTCTTATGTAGGCATTGCCGAGTTTTGTTTTTGTCTGCCCTTCAAACTGCGGCTCTGTCAGCTTAACGCTGATGATAGCGCTCAAACCTTCGCGGATGTCGTCTCCGGTCAGGTTCTGGTCGCTGTCTTTAAGGATTTTAAACTTTCGGGCGTAGTCGTTGATAACCCTTGTCATTGCCGCACGGAAACCCGCAAGGTGGCTGCCGCCCTCGATGGTGTTGATGTTGTTGGCATAGGTAAAAACATTTTCGCTGTAGCCGTCGTTGTATTGCAGCGCAACTTCAACGCTTGCCGTTTCAAGCGGATTATCGTTCTTTACAGCGGAAAAATAAATCGGGTCGGGGTGCAGAACCTCTTTGTTTTTGTTGATATAGCGAACGTATTCAACAACCCCGCCTTCGTAATGGAAGCTGTCCTGCACGGGCGGGTCGCAGCGTTCATCCGTCACGATGATGCGCACGCCGCCGTTTAGGAACGCAAGCTCGCGCAGCCGTCGAACAAGGATATCGTATTCATAGTTCACTTCGTCAAAAATTTCTTCGTCGGGAACAAAATGAATCGTTGTGCCGTGCTCGTCCGCTCCGCAGTTGCCCACGATTTCAACCTCCGTGACCTTTATGCCGCGGCGGCAGATCTGCCGGTAAATATGCCCGTCCCGACGCACCTCGGCGGTAAGTTCCGTGCTCAATGCGTTAACAACGGAAAGACCGACACCGTGAAGGCCGCCGGAGACCTTATAGCCGCTGCCGCCGAATTTGCCGCCCGCATGAAGCATGGTAAGTGCGACTTCAAGCGCGGATTTGCCGGTTTTGGGATGAATGTCAACGGGAATGCCCCTGCCGTTGTCAACAACGGTAATGGAGTTGTCCGCATGAATGGTAACATAAATATGAGTGCAGAATCCCGCCATTGCTTCATCGATGGAGTTATCGACGATTTCATAAACAAGGTGGTGCAGGCCTCTTGAATCGGTTGAACCGATATACATGCCCGGGCGGCGGCGAACGGCCTCCAATCCTTCAAGCACCTGTATTTGCGAAGCGTTATAAGTCGTTTCCATTTTTAAAATTATTTCCTTTCAGAGTAAAACCCGCGGCATTTTTGAAAAACCGCCGCCGGCGGAGCCCTGTCCGCCGGGATTTTTATGTCGGGCTGTTTTGGGGAGAACGCCGACCGTATGATTTAAAACAACCACAAAACGGCGTTTATTTATACAATGTTAAATCAACACAGAATCAATTTTCTGCTGACAGAATTTTTTTGAGTTTGCCGCCGCTGCATTCAAACACCGTCATGTTCGGCACCTGTTCAAGGCCGTCGAGAGTTGTGGAGGTTAAAAAGCATTGGCAGTCGAATGCGCTTGAAAGCAGCTCTCGCTGCCTGTCGCCGTCCAGTTCGCTCAGAACATCGTCCAAAAGCAGAACCGGTGCCTCGCCCCGAACGCGGCGCATAAGCGCAAGCTCGCTCAGTTTAAGGCTCAACGCTGCCGTGCGCTGCTGCCCCTGGGAACCGAAAACGCGGACGTCGCGCCCGTTGAGCAGAATGCCGATGTCGTCCCGGTGCGGCCCCTTGGTTGTGCAGCCGCGGCGGATATCCTCCGCCCGTGCCTTGCAGAGTGCGTCCCCGAGTGCGGCGCGCGCGTCGTCGCCCTCGAAGGGAACGGAGGGTTTGTAGTAGGTAAAAAGCTCTTCCGGTTCATGCCCGACAGAGGAATTGCCCGTGATGCTGCGGTTCAGATCCCGCGCAGCGGTGCTGAGCCTGTCAAGAAAATCGCGGCGAAGCAGCATGACCGAACCGCCGAGTTCCGCAAGCTTATCGTCCCACATGTCGAGAAGTTCAATGTTCGGTTCGAACGGAAAACTTGTTTTCAAAAGCGCGGTGCGCTGCTTGAGGGCGGCATTATATTGCTGCAAACGGTAAAAATAGGCGGGTCGAAGCTGGCAAAGCTCCATGTCCATAAAGCGGCGGCGCGTTTCGGGAGAATCCTTGACGAGGGAGAGATCCTCGGGTGAAAACATTACGGCGTTCAGAACGCCCATAAGTTCGCCCATGCGTCTGATGCGCTGCCCGTCGATAAAAACCTGTTTCGGTGCGCCGGAAAACAGCTTGAGTTCAATGCTGTGCTTCCCCGTTGCACTCACAAGCTCAATGCCCGCATATGCCTTGTCGGAAAGGGAGTTGATAAGTTCCGCATCGCGGCGCGTTCGGTGGCTCCTGCCCAACGCAGCAAGGAAAACGGATTCCAGAATGTTCGTCTTGCCCGCCGCATTTGCGCCCACAATGACGTTAAGCCCCTTTGCAGGCTCAAACCGCAGCTCCGTATAACTTCTGAAACAATAAAGTCTTACGGCGGTGATGTACACGCAAAGCCTCCGCCCTGCCGCATTATGCGGCATTATTACCTTCATTCTATTATACCATATTTTAAGGAGTTCGGCAAGCCCGAAAGGCGCATTTAAAGGTACATTTATATAGGTAGGAGAAATGAGAAATTGGGAGCGGAGAGCGGAGAGTGAAGAACGATGTGCTGAACCCGCACCAAGTTAAGAGCGGAGTTTGGAGAGTGGAGAGTGGAGCTGAAGGCACTCGTTTGCCTCCCCTGCAAGGGGAGGGGGACCGCAGAGCGGTGGAGGGGTTTTGATTAAGAGTGTGGAGAGCGGAGAGTGAAGAACGATGTACATTGCTAATTTCTAATTGCTGATTTCTAATTGACAACGTCAATTAGAAATGATACAATACTTATTGCCGACTGAGGCCGAGTACATTCCTTTCGGAGGAAAACCATGAAAAAAAGCGTAAAGATTATCGGCATTGTTGTTTGTGTCGCAATTCTTGCGGCGGCGGTTGTGGGAGTTGCTTCGCGTGCAGTGCGTGTGGAGGACGGCAGGCGCATCCGCAAGGCGTTCAACGAATATGCCGAGCGTGTGGTACGGCTGCGTGCAAGCGGCGAATTTGAGGATTCCGACGACGATTCCGACGACGATTCCGCTCTTTCCGACTGGTTCACCGCACCCGAGGGCTTCCTGCCCGTAAAGGACGGAAACGTGTATAAAAGCGTTATCAACCCTTACGACACGCCCGAGGAGTGGGATCTGCTTGAAGATGCGATAGAAATGCGGGAGGTTTCCCAATTGCCGGAAACTGCGCGGAATGCAACAACGGCGGAGCTTGTGCTGTACTGCATGAACTATAACCTGTTTGATGATATGTTCGTTTACGAATCAATGCTGGAAGGATTCGACGTTGTCAAACAGGATTATGACGGACTTCAGCTGCTTGCCGCGCGAGAGGATGCGGGAACGGTTCTTGTCAATCTCTACAAGGCATACAAGCTCAACGATCAGAGCCAACTCGACAGATATGCCTGCCTGAGGTTGGACTATCTTGAAACAATGCTTGCACAGCCGGAAATTCTTGCAAAGCTCACCGATGAACAGTGCCGCGAGCTTGCGGCCGAATGTTACAACAAGGCAACGCAGATAATGAACGCACGGAACGACGAATACGGCATCACCCAGGCGCTTTATCTCGGCCTGAAGAGCCTTATGCGGGCGGATCCGGAATTTGCGCGCATTGTCAACGGTTCCGACGGCGCAAGAACTTTTGCCGAAACCGGCGTTCTTGTCCCGCGCAAAATAAGCGATGCGGATCTCGGAGCAATGGCTGCAAGGGTACGGCTTGTGATTGGATGAACACTGATTCACCTTGACTGAAATTTACTGAGAAGAAGAGAAGAAATGTTGATGCGGAATGCGGAATGCATGTGCCTCAGGCGTATTGTACGGATGACGTTTCTTCTCTCTTCAACTCTTTAAATACGCCCTATCGGTGCGGCACAAATACGGTTGAAGACGGAATTAAAAATATATCTTCAATCCTGTCCAAAACGGTCTTGACTTTGTACAAAATCCGAGTATAATGTGATATGCACTTGAAAGAGTGAATGCACCTTTAGCTCAGCTGGTAGAGCACCTGACTCTTAATCAGGGTGTCCAGGGTTCGAGCCCCTGAAGGTGTACCAACAAAAAGTCCTTGTTTTGCAAGGGCTTTTTCTTTTTGTTCACACTTCATTCAAAAGCATCGGAGCATTCCGCCTTTTGCTTTAGCCCGAAAAAAGCGGCCGGCGCAAATGCGGCTTCCGAAAGCATATCACGGGGTTTTCGTTCCCTCCGTTTCGCTTGCAAAAACGGGCGTTTCCTTCAGAAGAGTTTCGCAAAGAAGGGTTATCATACGGCGGACATTTTCCCGATTCAGCGAATAATAGGTTTTTCTTCCGACGCTTTTGTGGCAAACAAGCCCCGCGCCGGTTATTGTTATCATATGCTGAGACACGGTGCTTGTCGAAATGCCGAGAAGGTTCGCAAGCTCGCGCCCGTATGCGGGATGGTCCGCAAGCGTGCAGAGAATGTCAAAACGGGTTTGATCACCCATAATTTCAAGCGTTCGCGACAGTTCGCTGCCCTTGTTTGCGGAATTTTCGGCGGCATGTTTAAACTCTCCCTGAAGCACACCGATATAGCCGATAACGTCCGTTTCCGGCGGCACCGGCGTTAAAACGCGCGTAATGCCGAACAGGCAGACGGAAGGGAACGCTTTGTATTCTTCAATGGCGGATTCCCGTACGGAAAGGTCAATGCCCGTCAGCAGGGTTATGAGCCGCTGCGCATTGCCGCACTCCCCGCAGGCTTTGCGATAGAATTCAATGAGCGGCAGCCAGAGTTCACGTGCGGCGGAAAAAGCCGCGGCAATCGGGTGAAGCATGTTGTTCAGCCGGTCAATATTCCCTGCCGGGTCAAGAGCGGCATCCGCAAGCAGCAGCTTGGAACTCTCCGGAAAGTCGCTGCGGTTAACGGCCTGAAAAAGCTCGGCGGCGGAAAAGCTGCCGTCGGGTTCATCCGGGAAGGCGGCTCCGGAAACGGCCGCCATGATCCTGCACTGAATGTTTTTGACGGCATTCTCCGTCTGCAAAAGCGCGGCAGCATTGCGCTCCGATGCAAAATCGCCCTGGTCGCCGATGAGAATATCCGCAAGAGTTGCCGCGTCCGCGCCGAAGGAGATTTTATCGTTCTGCCGAAGCGGCGCAAAAAATGCGCGGACTTCCGCAATCGGAACGGGAATGCTTGCTTCAAGCCGCTGCCAAAGCTCGGAAAGAATGCCGCAGCAGGTTTCGTATTCGCGTCTGCGATCCGGCTGCCGCAAAATCATTTTGCGAAAAAAAGTCTCAACCGAAAAATCGGTGCATTTTTGGCAAAGGAAGGAGTAAGCTTCCAAAAGGGGAAAGGGTTCGTAACTGATCATTTTTCCTCCGGAGTGATCGGCGGCGGATGCAGTCGATCGAAACATTGAGAATAAGCTGAATTATCCGCCCGTTTCGCAGCGGTTCGGGGCTGATTTGCGAAATTTTCTTCCGAATCGGAAGAGGCTTAAGCCCCTGTGCAAAAACAGGCTGTTCAGAGCGTTTATAATTCTACCATAAAAAATTTGCAAAAGCTATTGACAAAGGCGGGTTCGATGAAATATAATGGTTGTGCAACGGACAAAGGCAATGTACGGCAGCGGGCGGATATACACTCCGTGCAGGAATTTGACCGAAAACAGAAATATTCTTATTCAAGGAGAGAACATGAACATGAAGAAACTGGTTTCCGCACTGCTCGCGGCTCTGATGCTGGTCGGCATCGGCCTGTGTGCAATCCCGAAAAACGCTTTCGCCCTTCCGCGAAAGGATGTCACCGTTCCCGAGGGCTACCCGGAATACGAATATCTTGCACTTGTTGATATTCTCGAGCAGGTGGATGCAAACGGCGTTAAAAACGGTTACAAACTCAATCCCGATTACGATCCCGAAGATCCCGACACATGGGTCGGCGTGTCGGAAGACGGCGGCTGGGTTCCGCAAATGATCAACTGGAATTACGACCCCGATACGGATTCAAACTACTGCGGCAGCATCGACTTTACGGACTGCGGAATGGTCGGCACGCTCTACCTTGCGGGCGGATTTGAAAAACTTGAATATATTGACGTTCCCGGCAATAGTTTCAGCGAACTGGTCGTTGACGAAAGCGATTGGCTTCAGCGTATTGACGTTGCGGGCAGTCCGATCGGCAGCATCGACGTTACCGGTTTCCGCGGCTTGAAATCGCTCAGCGTTACCGGCTGCGGTCTGACCGAGCTTGATATTTCGCAGAACGGCGTTCTGCGCTTCCTCTATTGCGGAGATAACGAAATTTCCGAGCTTGATTTTTCAAACAAGCCCGAGCTTTTGTGGGTGGAAGTCGAAAACAACAGGCTCACGGAGCTTGATGTAAGCGGATTGGAAGGTCTTTCCCCTTTCAATTGCAGCGGAAACGAGCTGACAAGGCTTGACCTCTCCCAAAACTCTGCGCTCTGGAGCGTTGATTGCAGCAATAATAATCTTACCGAGCTGCTCCTGCCAACAGGTTCGGAGTTCAACTCTCTCAACTGCGCAAACAACAACCTCACGAGCATTGACATTGCAGGCATTCCCGCACTGCAAACCATTGACGTCAGCAACAACAGCCTGACGGAGCTTCAAATGCCCGCAACGGTGAGCGAATTTTTTGACAAACTGGACATCAGCGGCAACCCGATTTCGCAGATCGATGTTTCCGGTATTCCGTCCGTTGAAAAGTTGCTTGTAAATAACACCAACATTTCAACGCTGGATCTTTCCGCAAACACGAATATCATGCTGTTTGATATGGATTTCATGAGCGAAATTGCCCTTGCTTCAAATTACAGCACGGATACGGGTGATATGCCGCTCTACCCCTGCAATATCCGCCTGACGCAGAACGGCGGCGGTGCGGTCAAATTGAAACTCGACGCCGAAGAGGATGTGAACTCCGTTTGGTGGCCGCGTCCTTATATCAACCCGTCTGCAATTGTTTCGGCAAGGGCAAATGATGGCTTTGCTTTTGAAGGCTGGTTTGATGCGGCGGGCGAACTTGTTTCAACCGATGCGGAGCTGACCTTCACCGATGCTGCGCTCACACTTGAGCTTGAAGCACGCTTCAAACAGTCCGACTCCCCCGTGACCCCCGAACCCACGGATAAGCCCACGGATGTTCCGACGGAGGACCCCACGGACGCTCCCACGGAGGCTCCCACCGCTCCCGCAACCCCCGTTCCCACAAATCCCCCGACTCCTTCAACCGGTGCATTCAGCATTGCGGCGTGCGGCTTTGCCGCGATTGCAGCGGGTGCAGGCGCAGTGCTTTGCAGAAAACGCAGGGACGAGGAATGAAACATACCGTTCCGAACCGAAAACGGAATATCTCATTGAATTGATGATTTTGAATTGATGAGTTAATCACGGTAAAGGTAATGCCCGGAATGTATCGGACAGCACAAGTTCGATTCATTCGCGGCAGTCCCCCGTCTGCACCTCGGATTTGCAGGCGGGGGCTTTTGCTTTATTTGCCGGAGCTGATTAATTTGCTTAAAGGGACATGCGGGTCTTTTGCGTGCCCTTGACTTTTCCCCGAATCGGTTCTATAATCATTGCATATAAAAAAGAGTCTGGAGAAGGAGGGTTAATCCATGCAGCTTCTTGTTATCACGATCGACGATTGCGATGAATTTCTTGCAACGCTTGAAGGGCTTCGCGCACACGGAATGAACGGCATCGTTTTTCAGTCCACAAGCCTTAAACACGCATTGCTGAACAGCAACGTTGACGCACCGCCGATTTTCGGTCGAGTCAGCAAAATCATGAGCCATGATTTTGAATCCAGTCACACTGCGTTTTTGCTGCTGAACGATGATCAACTTGAGCATGCAAAGCGCGTTATCCGCCGCAACACGCACGGATTGGGCAAAAAAGGCGTCATGTTCACGCTGCCCGTGCTTTCGTTCGAAGGAATCGATGCGGAATAACGCACGCGGAACGATAATCGAAAACCGACTTAAGTAAATATAAAACGGAAACCGCCGTTCGGCGGCATTCCGAAGAATAAGTGCGCTGAAAGATACCGACAGCGTGTCCATTGGTGCGCGGCAGAAAAGCGGCGCATGTTCCACCGCGCCGGTGTGCGCGAAATTTGTCGAAAATTCGCACCGCCGGATAAAAGGCGGAATTCGAACTGAGAGGAAAAACAACATGAAAATTCTGCTGATTCTTGCAATCGCAATGGCGGGCGGCCTTGCCCTGTCCCGCCTTATGAAGCTGCTCAACCTGCCCAATGTCACGGGCTACCTTATTGCAGGCATTCTGATAGGTCCCTTTGTGCTGAAACTTGTCACAAACGTTGATATCAAAAGCGCAAAGATTATCACAACCACCGCATTGGGTTTCATTGCTTTTTCGATCGGCGGCGAATTTAAGCTGTCCCTGCTGAAAAAACTCGGCGGCAAAATTGTCGTTATCACAGTTGTGCAGGCTGTTATGACCGTGCTGCTCGTGCTGCTTGCGCTTTTGCTTGTGCCGGGTGAATACCGCGTTCCCCGTGCGCTGCTTCTCGGTGCAATTGCGGCTGCAACCGCACCTGCCGCAACACTGCTTGTTGTTCGCCAATACAAGGCAAAGGGCCCCGTTACGGACACGCTCCTGCCTGTTACGGCGTTTGATGATGCGGTCGGCCTGATGATCTTCTCCCTCTGCTTTGCACTTGCACAGGCATTTGCCTCCGGCGATGCGCTGACGGTTCAGGCAATCGTGCTTGATCCGCTGCGTGAAATCGGCCTTTCCCTGCTTACGGGCGGCGTTATGGGTGCCGTGCTTGCGTTTGTAATGCGCTTTTTCAAGTCCAAAGCAAACCGTCTCTGCCTGATGCTTGCGGCGGTTTTTGCCTGCGTTGCACTTTCGGAAATGTGGGAGCTTTCTTCACTGCTGACCTGCATGATGCTTGGCGCGGTGTTTGCAAACATGCGCAGCGACTCTGTCATTGCGATGGAGCTTTGCGATGGCTGGACGCCTGCATTATTCATGCTTTTCTTCGTGCTTTCGGGTGCGGAGCTTGATTTTTCAATCCTGCTGACGGTCGGGATTCCGGGCGTTATCTATATCATTGCACGTTCCGCCGGCAAGTATTTCGGCGCGTTCACCGGAGCGGCAATGTCCCATGCCGATCCAAAGGTGCGCAAATACCTCGGCGTTACGCTGCTTCCGCAGGCAGGTGTTGCAATCGGCATGGCGCAGATGGTTGCCGCAAGCGACCTTCCGCAAACGCTTTCCGCGCAGGTTGTGACGGTTGCACTGTTTGCAACACTTGTTTATGAACTTGCGGGCCCCGTGCTGACAAAGCTTGCGCTTGCAAAAGCAGGTGAAATTTCGGCTGAAAATCTCGGAAAAAAGAAAAAGACAGCTGCTGCCGTCGAAAGCACTGCGGATGCACCGCAGGCATAAGCCGGGTGAACCGGAAAGCCGAAACATATCAGATTAATATTGAATTAAAAGAAAAGGGAGAACGCAGACCGAACCGCGTCCCCCCTTTTTATTCGCCTGTGCTTCGTTCCGATATGCACCGCAAGATATGGTGCCGCACCGATTGTGCATAATCTGTTCGGCCGACTGAACTTTTCCGCATTTGCCCCAAGATATTGTGCCGCCCGGCAGGGTTATCCACATGAGTTTTCCACAATCAGACCCCGTTTTCCACAGAGTTATCCGCAAGAGAGGGAGTTATCCTCAACCTTCGTGAGCAAAACAGCCGCAAAATGCGGAAAACTCCGAAATTTGGCGGTGTACAGGCTTGTTTATGTGTGGATAAGTCTGTGGATAATGTGGAAAACCCTGTTGACAGTTTCGAAAAACCCTGCAAATATACCAAATTTCGCCCGCCTTTGACAGGGTTTTCCGCAATTTCCACATTCTTCGCCGCAGAATAACCCGCAGAAAGTCAACAGGTTATCCACAAGGGAATTAGAAATTAGGAATGAGGAATGAGGAATTAGGAATTAGGAAGGAGGAATTAGGAATGAGGAATTAGGAATTATTTTTCTCGGTTGAACAGAGGTGAGGTCAGCACATCGGTAAGTGGATAGTGTCAGCAGATAGGTAAGCCGCTGGTAAGTACACACCTGTCTCGTCAAGGTGGAGATCAACGCAATTTCGGCAGGAA
>OHNN01000010.1_pt1 | contig 212206 bp, 162 predicted proteins | sample 1569541 | NCBI WGS metagenome assembly OHNN01 (sample SAMEA3879563, study PRJEB24766) | human gut metagenome | biome: human-associated habitat; feature: feces | place: USA | collected 1985/1987 | reverse complement strand
CGGAATTGTAGCCCTGGCCGGTGATGGCGGTGATTTCCGGCATCAGCTCAATGGTAGCCGCGGAAACGGAGGTTGCCAGAAAGGCCATGCCGAGGCAGATGGTGCATAATATTTTCTTCATTGATGTTGGATTGATGTTGCCGTTAACATGCCGGATTGCAAATCCGCCCGGATTCACATGAAACAGGAAAAGGTTTCAATCAATTCAACGTTTTATAGTTGGCGTGAAAATCCCGTGGTTTGGAACAAGGCTCCCGGGTTTTTCAAACATGCCTTTTTACAGCAAAGGTCAAAGTTTCAAAATATTCTCTTGACACCGGATTTGCAATTCGTTCTGGGGGGGAATGCCTTGAGTGTAAGATATTTTAATACAGAAAAAGGGCCGCTCTCCTTGCGGAAAGCGGCCCTGGAATATGGTTTGGGAACGGATTAGCGTTCGTTGTCGAAGTTGATGGTATCGTTCAGGACTTCTTCGATGGAGTCCATTTCATCATCTTCGCCGGCGAGCACGATTTCTTCAGCTCCTTCCGCGGGATCCACTTCAATCTTGCTGTAGCGGGAGAACCCGGTACCGGCGGGAATGAGGTGGCCCATGATGACGTTTTCCTTGAACCCTTCCAGCGTGTCGGTCTTGCCGAGGGTGGAAGCTTCGGTCAGAACGCGCGTGGTGTCCTGGAAGGACGCGGCGGAGATGAAGGATTCCGTTTCCAGGGAGGCCTTCGTGATGCCGAGCAGAACGGGCTTGGCGGCGGCCGGCTGGCCACCCTGGGCGATCGTCTGTTCGTTGATGCGGTCAAAGGTGGTCTTGTCCACCTGGTCGCCCCACAGGAACTCGGTGTTGCCGGGTTCCGTGATGACTACCTTGCGCAGCATCTGCCGCACGATGATTTCCACGTGCTTGTCGTTGATCTCCACACCCTGGAGGCGGTACACTTCCTGCACTTCGTTGACGAGGTGCTCCTGGAGGCGTTCCTTGCCGCAGACATCCAGAATTTCTTCCGGAGAAACGGGGCCTTCCGTAAGCTGGTCGCCCATGTGGACGTGGTCGTCTTCGTGAACGATCACGTGCTTGTTCATCGGCACCAGATGGTCCACCAGTTCGCCCGTGGGCGTTTCAATGGTGATGACCTTCTTGCCGCGGGAGGTGTTCTTGCTGCTGAGGCGCACAATGCCTTCCACGCGTGCGATGGTGCAGGCGTCCTTGGGCTTGCGGGCTTCAAACAGTTCTGCCACGCGGGGAAGACCGCCGGTGATGTCCTTTGTCTTGGCCACCTTGCGGGGCGTCTTGGCCACCATGGTGCCGGCGGAAATGGTCTCTCCGTCCTTCACGGTCAGGTTGGCCCCGGCGGGAATGGCGTGGTGGGCCAGAACCTCGCGGGTCTTGGCATCGCGGATGACCACCTGCGGGTGGAGTTCCTGCTTGTGTTCCATCACGACGAGGGTGGACGTACCGGTTTCACGGTCCGTTTCCTTGGAAACGGTGATCCCCACGATCATATCCTTGAATTCGACCATCCCGCCCTTTTCAGCGATCACGGGCACGTTGTACGGGTCCCATGTGGCGAGGGTTTCATCCTTCTTGATGGAGCCGCCGTTGGGAACGTACAGGATGGTGCCGATGACGGGCTGGTAGGATTCCAGCTCGCGGCCCTGTTCGTTTTCAATGCGGACGGAGCAGTTCTTGTTCAGAACCACGAAGTTGCCGTCCACGTTTTCCACCGTGCGGAGGTCTTCCGTGTAGATCACGCGGCCGTCGTTCTTCGCCTTCACGATAGGCTGCTTGAACGCCGTAGTGGCCGTGCCGCCCACGTGGAACGTACGCATGGTCAGCTGGGTGCCGGGCTCGCCGATGGACTGGGCGGCGATGATGCCGACCGCTTCACCGATCTTCACTTCCTGGCCGGTAGCCAGGTTCAGGCCGTAGCATTTGGCGCAGCAGCCCTTCTTGAGTTCGCAGGTCAGCACGGAACGGATCTTCAGCTGTTCAATGCCGATCTTTTCCAGTTGTTCCGCCTGCTTCTCGTTGATGAGGTCGTTGATGTCCACGATGATCTCGCCGCTGACGGGATCGACGATACGCTCGCAGGAAACGCGGCCGTAAATGCGGGAGGAAAGGGAGGCCACCTCTTCGTCGCCGTCATAGATGGCGTGAACGGTGATGCCGTTATTCGTACCGCAGTCGTCCGCGTAAACGATGACGTCCTGGGCCACATCCACGAGCTTGCGGGTCATGTAGCCGGAGTCCGCCGTCTTCAAGGCGGTGTCCGCCAGGCCCTTGCGGGCGCCGTGGGTGGAAATGAAATATTCCAGCACGGAGAGGCCTTCACGGAAGTTGGCCGTGATGGGGCGTTCGATAATTTCACCGCTGGGCTTGGCCATCAAACCGCGCATGCCGGAGAGCTGCTTAATCTGCGCCTTGTTGCCTCGGGCGCCGGAATCCACCATCATGAAGAGCGGACTGGCCATCTTGGAACCTTCGTTGTGTTCCAGCTTGCGGTACAGGGCCGCCTGGATCACGTCCGTAGTCTGGGTCCAGATATCCACCACCTTCTGATAGCGTTCGCCGTCCGTGATGATACCGTTCTTGTACTGCTTGGTGACCTTGTCCAGCTCTGCATAGGCCTTTTCGATTTCCGTCTTCTTCTGGGACGGAACGACCATGTCCACAATGCCGATGGAGCAGCCGGAACGGGTAGCTTCCTTGAAGCCCAGGTTCTTCAGGGCGTCCAGGGTCTGCACGGTGCGTTCCTTGCCCACCGTCTGGTAGCAGCGCCAGATGATGTCGCCCATCTGCTTCTTGCCCACGTTGCGGTTGATGTAGCCGAGTTCTCGGGGCCAGATTTCATTAAAGCGCACGCGCCCGGCCGTAGTCACGATCACCTTCTTGGTTACGTCTCCGTACACCACTTCGGACGGCTTCTTGCCGTAGTCCGGGTTGTGGAGGCGAATCCAGTCATGGTAGCCGATCTTGCGGGCGGCAATGGCGTATTCCACTTCATCGATGGATTCGAAGAGGGGCAGGTGCTGGTGGTTGTCCTGGTAATTCTGCACTTCCGCGGCACGGGTGTGCGTCAGGAAGTACGCGCCAAGGATGATGTCCTGTGTAGGCGTGGCGATGGGCTTGCCGGATGCCGGGGAGAAGATGTTGTTGGGCGCCAGCATGAGTTGGCGCGCTTCCATCTGGGCTTCCACGGAAAGCGGCACGTGCACGGCCATCTGGTCGCCGTCGAAGTCCGCGTTGTACGCGTTACAGACGAGCGGGTGCAGGCGGATGGCGGAACCTTCAATCAGGACCGGTTCAAAAGCCTGGATGGAAAGGCGGTGCAGCGTGGGCGCACGGTTGAGCATGACGGGGTGGCCCTTGGTGACTTCTTCCAGGATGTCCCATACTTCCGGCGTCTTGCGGTCAATCAGCTTCTTGGCGGAACGCACGGTGTGCACATAGCCCAGCTCCTTGAGGCGGTGGATAATGAAGGGTTCAAACAGGATGAGGGCCATCTTCTTGGGAAGGCCGCACTGGTTGAGCTTCAATTCCGGGCCGATCACGATCACGGAACGGCCGGAGTAGTCCACGCGCTTGCCCAGCAGGTTCTGGCGGAAACGGCCGCCCTTGCCTTTCAGCATGTCGGAAAGGGACTTGAGGGGGCGGTTGCCGGCTCCCGTGACGGCGCGGCCATGGCGGCCGTTGTCGAACAGGGCGTCCACGGCTTCCTGAAGCATGCGCTTTTCATTGCGGATGATGACTTCCGGAGTCTTCAGGCTCAGCAGAGTCTTCAAGCGGTTGTTGCGGTTGATGACGCGGCGGTACAGGTCGTTCAGGTCGGACGTGGCGAAGCGGCCGCCTTCCAGCGGAACCAGCGGGCGCAGGTCCGGCGGGATGACAGGTAGCACGTTCAGGATCATCCATTCCGGGCGCGTGTTGGACTGAAGGAAGCCCTGGGCCAGCTTCAGGCGCTTGGCGATCTTGCGCTTGTTCTGCTTGGAGTTGGTGTTGTCCAGCTGTTCCTGGAGGTCGGCCACGAGGGAGGGCAGGTCAATGGAGGCAAGCATCTTCTGGATGGCTTCCGCGCCCATGCCGGCTTCAAAGCTGTCATAGCCGTATTCGTCTTCCGCATTGCGGAATTCCTCTTCCGTCAGAATGGCGCCCTTTTCCAGGGGAGTGCTGCCGGGATCCACCACGATGTAATCTTCATAGTAAATCACGCGTTCGAGATGGCGGGCCGTCAGGTCCAGCATGAGACCGATGCGGCTGGGCATGCACTTGTAAAACCAGATGTGGGACACCGGAACGGCCAGTTCAATGTGGCCCATGCGTTCGCGGCGCACGCGGGCGTTGGTCACTTCCACGCCGCAGCGGTCGCAGGTGATGCCCTTGTGCTTGATGCGCTTGTACTTGCCGCAGGCGCATTCCATGTCGCGGGTGGGGCCGAAAATGCGTTCGCAGAACAAGCCGCCTTTTTCCGGCTTGAACGTGCGGTAATTGATGGTTTCCGGGTTGACTACTTCGCCATGGGACCAGCTGCGGATGGTATCCGGATCAGCCACGGTGATGGCTACCTGGTCAAAGGTCTTGGGCTTGTCGCTCAGACCGTGCATTTCCCGAATGGTAGGGGTATCAGACATATGTTAAAAATCTTAAGAAGGGTTGATGCCCCCTCCCGCACCGTGCAGGGCGGAAGGGGAATGCGATGGATGTTAGAATTTAAGGTCGGAGAAATCGACATCCGCCAGTCCGGCCATGTCGTCGCTGTCAAAGCCTTCCGTCATGCCGTCCACCGGGGCAAGGTCCGTACCGCCGAGCTGCAGGGAAGGTTGTTCATCCTTGCTGCCGGGGCGTACGTTCAGGCCCAGGGACTGCATTTCCTTCATCAGAACGTTGAAGGATTCCGGAGTGCCGGCTTCCAGGGTGTTGTCCCCCTTCACGATGGATTCGTAAATGCGGGTGCGGCCCTGCACGTCGTCGGACTTCACGGTGAGGAGTTCCTGGAGGGTGTAGGCGGCGCCATAGGCTTCCAGCGCCCACACTTCCATTTCCCCGAAACGCTGGCCGCCGTACTGGGCCTTGCCGCCCAGGGGCTGCTGCGTGACCAGGCTGTACGGACCCACGGCGCGGGCGTGGATCTTGTCCGCCACCAGGTGGTTCAGCTTGAGCATGTAGGTCTGGCCTACCACAACGGGGTTGTGGAAGGGTTCGCCGGTAAGGCCGTCGTACAGGATGCTCTTGCCTCCCACGGTGCCGTCCTTGCCGTCGCCGATCCAGGTAAAGCCGTCCACCTTCTTGGCTTCGGACATATAGTTCCAGATGGTTTCTTCACTGATGCCGTCGAACACCGGAGTGGCCACCTTGAAGCCGAGGGCCCTGGCCGCGATGCCGAGGTGGGCTTCAAGCACCTGTCCCACATTCATTCGGGAAGGTACGCCCAGGGGGTTCAGCACGATGTCCACCGGAGTGCCGTCCGCGAGGAAGGGCATGTCCTGTTCGGGAACGATCTTGGCTACCACGCCCTTGTTGCCGTGGCGGCCGGCCATCTTGTCACCCACGCCGAGCTTGCGCTTGGCGGCGATGTACACCTTGACTTCCTTCAGGCCGCCGGGTTCGGATTCGTCCCCGGATTCCATCTGGTCCAGTCTGTGTTCGCGTTCGTCGTCCAGCTCGGTGAAGCGGCCTTCGAAGGAGGTGATGATTTCCAGAATCTTGTTGCGGATCGGGCTGGGCTCGATTTCGATGTGGTCGTGAACCAGCGCCAGCTTGCGCAGCAGGGTCTTGGTGATCTTGCGGTTGGCCGGAATGATGATTTCGCCGGTCTGTTCGTTGACGACATCAAGCGGGATCTTTTCACCCAGAAGAATGTCGGACAGCTTCTTGGTCAGCTGGTCAATAAGCTGTTCCTTCTTCTTCTTGTGCTCGTCGTTGATCTTCTTGAACTGCTTCTTCTTCTCCGCGCTGTCCACCACAAGGTCGCCGCGGTGATGGCCGGAACCTGTGGAAGAAATGCGTACGTCCATCACGATGCCGGTGCAGCCGGAGGGAACGCGAAGGGAAGTATCCTTCACTTCCGCCGCCTTTTCACCGAAGATGGCGCGCAGCAGGCGTTCTTCCGGAGCCAGTTCCGTTTCAGACTTGGGAGTGATCTTGCCGACGAGGATGTCGCCGGGCTTCACTTCCGCACCGATGCGGATGACGCCGTCATGGTCCAGGTTCTTCAGGGCTTCGTCCCCGGCGTTCGGAATGTCGCGGGTGATTTCTTCCGGGCCCAGCTTGGTGTCGCGGGCCTGCACTTCAAACTCGGAAATGTGGATGGAGGTGAAGGTATCTTCCTTGACCGTCTTTTCGGAGATGACGATGGCATCTTCGAAGTTGTACCCGTTCCACGGCATATATGCCACCAGTACGTTGCGGCCGAGAGCCAGTTCGCCCTGGTCCGTGTTCGGGCCGTCCGCCAGCACGTCGCCGGCCTTGATCTTGTCCCCGCGGCGCACGATCGGCCTCTGGTTGATGCAGGTGCCGGCATTGGAACGCATGAACTTGCGCAGGGGATAGACGTAAATGCCGTTGTCGCGGTCGGTGCGGACGCTGTCCGGATCGGACAGGTACACTTCCGGGCGTACGGGCAATTCGCCGTCCTTCGTGGTGATGATAACTTCCGCAGAGGCGGAGGCAACGATGCCGTCCGCTTCCGCCAGCACGACGGAACGGGAGTCCCGGGCGCACTTGCCTTCGATGCCGGTGCCCACGTACGGGGATTCCGCCACCATCAGAGGCACGCCCTGGCGCTGCATGTTGGAGCCCATCAGGGCGCGGTTGGCGTCGTCGTGTTCCAGGAAGGGAATGAGGCCTGCGGCGATGGAGACGAGCTGCTTGGGAGACACGTCCATGTAATGCACGTCGGCCGGGTCCACTTCGATGAACTCGCCCTTTTCACGGGCGGTCACGCGGGAAGTGGTGAAGTTGCCCTGTTCGTCCAGCGGGTTGTTGGCCTGGGCGATGAGGTAGCCTTCCTCCTGGTCGGCGGTGACGTATTCGATGGTATTGGTGACCCGTCCGTTTTCCACCTTGCGGTAGGGCGTTTCAATGAATCCGAATTCATTGATGCGGGCGTAGGTGCACATGGAGTTGATCAGACCGATATTGGGGCCTTCCGGCGTTTCAATCGGGCAGATGCGGCCATAGTGTGAAGGATGCACGTCTCGCACTTCAAAGCCGGCGCGGTCGCGGTTCAGGCCTCCGGGTCCCAGGGCGGAAAGGCGGCGCTTGTGCGTCAGTTCCGCGAGGGGGTTGATCTGGTCCATGAACTGGGACAGCTGGGAACGGCCGAAGAAGTCGCGTACGACGGCGCTCAGCGCCTTCGGGTTGATCAGCTTGCTGGGCGTGACGCCTTCAATATTCTGGTCGATGAGGGTCATGCGTTCCTTCACCAGGCGTTCCGTCCGGGCGAGGCCCACGCGGCACTGGTTGGCCATGAGTTCGCCCACGGCGCGCACGCGGCGGCTGCCCAGGTGGTCGATGTCGTCCACCATCCCTTCGCCCTTCTTGAGGCGCAGGAGATACTTGAGGGCGGCCAGGAAATCTTCCGCAGTCATCAGGCGTTGGTCCAGGCTGGTGTCCAGACCCAGTTTCTGATTGATCTTGTAACGGCCCACGCGGGTGAGGTCGTACTTCTTGGGATCGTCGAAGAGTCTCTTCAGAAGCGTGCGGGCCTGTGCGGCCGTAGCGGGGTCGCCGGGACGCAGGCGCTTGTAAATTTCCTTGAGGGCGGATTCCTCGTCGTGGGCGGGATCCTTCTTCAGGGTCTTGATCAGCACGTCGTCCTCGTTCTGGTTGATGACGTCGATTTCCTTGATGCCGAACTGGAGCAACTGGCGTACCACGCCCATATTGAGCTGTTCGAAGGCTTTGGCAAGAACCAGATCCTTGTCCTTGATCGTATCGACGGCGACGAGGTTGTGCAGGTCTTCTTCCGTCATATCTTCGCTCAGGGGAAGAGTGCGGATATCGTAAAACTGGCTGACGATGTCGCGGTCGGTCTTGAAGCCCAGATAGCGCATGAACGTGGTCGCAAGGAACTTGCGGCGGCGGCGGCGGCGGTCAAGATAGACGTAGAGCAGGTCGTTGGTGTCAAACTGGACTTCCAGCCAGGAACCGCGGTCCGGAATGATGCGGAAGGAATGCAGGAGCTTGCCGTTCAGGTGCTGGGCGCTTTCAAAGCAGATGCCCGGAGAACGGTGAAGCTGGGACACAATGACGCGCTCGGCGCCATTGATCACAAAGGTGCCGCGGTTGGTCATCATGGGCATTTCACCCATGTAAACAGTTTCTTCCTTGGATTCGTTGTCGGATTTGAGCTTGAAGGTGACCTGGAGGGCGGCGCTGTAGGTTTCCCCGGCGCGGATAGCCTCGTAGTCGCTCATCTTGGGCTGTTCTATTTCATAAGAAAGAAAATCGAGCTCAATGTTTTCGTCATAGCTCTTGATAGGAAAGATTTCCTTCAGAACACCCTGCAAGCCGATGTTTTTCCTGGCCGCGGCCGGCGTGTCCTGTTGTAGAAAATCGAAGTATGATTGCAGTTGAATCTCAATAAGGTTGGGAGGTTCGATGACTTCCTTGATATTCCCGAAGTAGAGTCGCTTTGACATGGGCTGCTGTGGCGGAGATGTTATGAATGTGCATCCTTGCTGCCCGGATGCGGGGCAGAACGGTTCCTTCCTTGGGGAGACGGAACCGACTGGAAGCGATTTGATGTGCAAAAAGCCTCTAGTCGGTCACGCGGGATGTGAAGACGAGGAAGCGCAACAGGAGAAAAAACGGGATTTCTCCTGTTGCGCGGGAAGTAAAAAGCTTACTTGACGTCGATCTTGGCGCCGGCTTCTTCCAGCTTGGCCTTGGCGGCGTTGGCTTCGTCCTTGGAAACGCCTTCCAGGATGGTGGCGGGAGTGCCTTCAACCAGTTTCTTGGCGTCCACCAGGCCGAGGCCGGCCTTCACTTCGCGGACAGCCTTGATCACGGCGATCTTGTTGGCGCCGGCGTCCGTCAGCACAACGTCGAATTCGGTCTTTTCTTCTTCAGCTTCGGCAGGAGCGGCGGCAGCGCCAGCGGCGGCTACGGGAGCAGCGGCGGAAACGCCCCACTTTTCTTCCAGGAGCTTGACGAGGTCGGCGGCTTCCAGAATGGTCAGGGTGCCGAGTTCTTCAGCGATTTTATTAATATCAGCCATTGTATTGTTTTCTTTTTTGGTTCTAGTCGCGCCAAGAGCCACTTGGCATTTCAGTTCTCCGGCCGGAGTTCCGACAAGGAACCTCTAGGAGAGGTCGGGCCCGGTTTTCACGCATTTTGGCTAAAGTGCAACCGGGCCGTCCGGTCAAGGGGTTAGTATTAAGCAGCGGGTTCTTCGCTGCCGCCGTTTTCCTTGTCCACATATGCCTGAATGACTCGGGCAAGAGCGGAACCGGCAGCATTGATGGTGCCAAGGAGCTTGGCCAGCAGCTGGTCGCGGGGAGGCAGGTCGCCGATGGCGCGGATCTGGTCGGCAGTGAGGACTGCCCCGTCCAGAATGGCTACCTTGTATTCGGCCTTCTTGGAAGCCTTGTTGAAGGTATTGATGGCTTTGGCGGCACCAGCCACGTCGGATGCTCCGGTGATGAAGGCGGTCTGGCCGACGAGGTGTTCGCCGATGTCCGGCAGGCCGGCATCCGTCAGGGCCGTGCGCATGAAATTGTTCTTGGCCACGTGGCACTGGGCGCCGGAGGCGGCCAGGGCGGAACGCAGATTGGTGAACTCGGGCACGGTGATCGCGGTGTAGTCCACAACGATCAGGAACGGAGAGGCGTTGACGCGGGCGGTCAGGTCGTCAATGATGATACGCTTGTCAGGATTCATGATGTGCTAAATCGGTTCGGGTTACAGTTTGGCGATGGAAGCGGTGTCAACCGGGAGACCGGGGCACATGGCGCATGAAACGGTGACGGATTCCACATAGGCGCCCTTGGCGGAAGCCGGGCGTGCCTTGATGACGGAATCAACCAGAGCGGCGATGTTTTCGCAGATGCTTTCGTTGGAGAAGGACAGCTTGCCTACAGCGGCGGAGATGTTGGCGTTCTTGTCAACCTTGTAGTCGACGCGGCCTGCCTTCACTTCCTTCACGGCCTTGGCCGTGTCGTCCGTAACCGTACCGGTTTTCGGGTTGGGCATCAAGCCGCGCGGACCCAGTACACGGGCAACCTTGCGAACCTCCGTCATGGCGTCGGGGGTGGCAATGGCCGTGTCAAAGTCAACGAAACCGTCCTGGACCTTCTTGATGAGGTCTTCAAAACCCACGTATTCGGCTCCGGCTTCCTGGGCGGCCTTCGCGGCGTCGCCCTGGGCGAAGACGAGGACGCGGACGTTCTTGCCCGTGCCGTTGGGCAGGGAGACGCTTCCGCGGACCATCTGGTCGGATTTGCGGGGGTCCACGGTCAGGTGGAAGGAAACGGTGACAGTCGGGTCAAACTTCGGCGCCGGGAAGGACTTCATGGTTTCCACGGCTTCGGAGATGCTGTAGTTCTTGTTAGGAGTAACAAGCTTGGCTGCTTCTTGATATCGCTTGCTGCGTTTGGTAGACATGTGTGTATTTGGCAGTGCGTTCGGATTGGTTAATCCTCCTGCGGTGAGTGTTACATACCTTCAACTTCGATGCCCATCTGGCGTGCCTGTCCGGCAAGGATGCGGGCGGCGCTTTCGGGATCTTTCGTGTTGAGGTCAGGGAGTTTGGTGTTGACAACTTCCATCAGCTTGGCCTTGGAAAGGGTGGCAACCTTTTTCTTGTTCGGTTCGCCGGATCCGGAGGCAATGCCGGCGGCTTTCTTGAGAAGCACGCTGCCCGGGGGCTGCTTGGTGATGAAAGAGAATGACTTGTCCTTGTAAACCGTGATGACGGTCGGCAGGAGGTCGCCGGCCTGCTTTTGCGTGGCGGCGTTGAACTCCTTGCAGAATGCCATGATGTTTACACCGGCCTGACCAAGTGCCGGACCCACGGGCGGGGAGGGGTTAGCGGCTCCGGCGTTGATCTGGAGCTTGATGATTTTGGTTATTTCTTTTGCCATGGTTTTGCTTTGTTAGCGGAGAAAATGAACGGCGGGAATGTTGCGGGAAAAGTTTCAGGCCTTTTCAACCTGCCAGTATTCCAGGTCCACCGGAGTGGCGCGGCCGAAGATGGAAACGCTGACACGCAGTTTGCCTTTTTCCGGATCGATTTCCTCGATGGTGCCTTCCTGGCTCTGGAACGGGCCTTCGCAGACGCGCACCGGGTCACCGACGGCGAATTCCACCTTGGGACGGGCCGCGACGGCTTCTGCGTCCAGCAGGGGTAGCAGATCCTCCACTTCGCGCTTGCGCATGGGGAGGGGGGCGTTGCGGGAACCGGCAATGCTGATGACGCCGTCAATCTGCTGGATGAAGTACCAGAGGTCCTTGTTCAGGGAGCCGTCGGCTTCCAGCAGATACATGTTGGCGTAAACGTACCCGGGGAACAGCTTGCTGTGGCGTTCCGTCTTTTTGCCGTTGCGGACTTCGGAGATAAGTTCGGTGGGGACTTCCACCCGGTAGATGAAGTCGGAAAGTTCGGCGTCCTTGGCCTTGCGGATGATGCGGTCACGAACGCTGTTTTCCTGTCCGGAGAGGACATGAAGCACGTACCATTGTTCGTGAGGCTCTGGGGTACTGGGCATGATCGGAAAAAGAAAGTGGGGGATAAAACTAGACTGCCAACTTGATGAGGTAGTTGACCACGCTGTGGAGGAAGATGTCGAACGATGCGACAAACGCGCCAAGGAAGACCATGGCAATCAGAACGACAAGAGTGGAACCCCAGAGTTCGCGGAATTTTTTGAACCCTTTCACCTTGGGATCGCTTTCCCAGGGCCAGGTGGTCTTCTTAAGCTCGCCCTTAACTTCGGCGATGAATTGAGAAATCTTGCGAAACATGCTTCAAGGTGGGGTGATGTATTTGGAAAGAAGTGGCAGGTCAGGAGGGACTCGAACCCCCAACTTTCGGTTTTGGAGACCGACGCTCTACCGATTGAACTACTGACCTGTTGGTTTTCTTCTTTCGTGGGAGAATGAGGGGACCCCGCGGGGAGGCCCCCTCATTCAAACCGGATGTGTAGATTCCTCTACTAGTCCAGAAGGGACTTAGTCAAGGATTTCGCTGATACGACCGGCACCTACGGTGCGGCCGCCTTCGCGGATAGCGAAGCGCATGGCTTTTTCCATGGCGATCGGGGTGATGAGCTGAACTTCCAGGTTGACGTTGTCACCAGGCATCACCATTTCCACGCCTTCGGGAAGGGTGCAGCAACCGGTCACGTCCGTCGTGCGGAAGTAGAACTGCGGGCGATAGTTGTTGAAGAACGGAGTGTGACGGCCGCCTTCTTCCTTGGTCAGGACGTAAACTTCAGCCTTGAAGTTCTTGTGGGGCTTCACGGTGCCGGGCTTGATGATCACCTGGCCGCGTTCGATGTCTTCCTTCTTCACGCCGCGGAGCAGCAGACCCACGTTGTCGCCGGCCTGGCCTTCGTCAAGCAGCTTGCGGAACATTTCGATGTCCGTAACGGAGGTTTTCTGGGTATCGCGGATGCCGATGATTTCCACTTCTTCCATCTTCTTCACGATGCCGCGTTCGATACGGCCAGTGGCCACGGTACCGCGGCCGGAGATGGAGAACACGTCTTCCACGGGCATCAGGAAGGGCTGGTCAACGGGGCGTTCCGGCTGGGGAATGTAAGCGTCAACGGCTTCCATGAGGTCCATGATGGACTGTTCGGCAGCGGCGTCGCCTTCCAGAGCCTTAACGGCGGAACCCTTGATGATGGGGGTGTCGTCGCCCGGGAATTCGTATTCGTTCAGAAGTTCGCGGACTTCCATTTCCACGAGTTCGATCAGTTCGGGATCGTCCACCAGGTCGCACTTGTTCATGTAAACGACGATGGCGGGAACGCCTACCTGACGGGCAAGAAGGATGTGTTCACGGGTCTGCGGCATCGGGCCGTCGGAAGCGGCAACCACGAGGATGGCACCGTCCATCTGGGCAGCGCCGGTGATCATGTTCTTCACATAGTCGGCGTGTCCGGGGCAGTCAACGTGAGCGTAGTGACGCTTGTCCGTTTCGTATTCAACGTGTGCCGTGGAGATGGTGATGCCGCGTTCGCGTTCTTCGGGAGCGGCGTCGATCTGGTCATAGCCGCGTGCTTCGGCGAAACCCTTCTTAGCGAGCACTGAAGTAATGGCGGCGGTAAGGGAGGTTTTGCCGTGGTCAACGTGACCGATGGTGCCCACGTTCACGTGGGGCTTGTTGCGCTGGAATTGCTCTTTAGCCATAATGATATGTTTAGGTTTGGGCTGCTATGGGTCTAGCTTGAAGATGGAGCTTCTGGCGGGAATTGAACCCGCGACCTCATCCTTACCAAGGATGCGCTCTACCCCTGAGCTACAGAAGCATAGACTTCTTCCGCCTTTCGTCGCTCTAAGAGAGTTGTAACTCCGCCCAAACCTGCGGTTCTAGCGGATAGATAGCATCCTCCCGTGTTGCCTGACGAAAAGCGGACGCTAGATTACGCTTTTAAATGCCTGATGTCAATGAAAACGTGAACATTTTTTCGCCTGCATGCCGCAATAATGTGGCATGAGTTTCCAATCTGCTCATCAGGAGTGCGTTGAATGCTTGGACCTGTTCAGGTCTTCCGTCAGTTTCAGGTTGGGGTCAACATCTTCCTCCAGAGAATGGAAAAGCCCCCGGCGCGCCTTGAGGCAGGCTACGTAGGCAATCATGGCTGCATTGTCCGTCGTCAGATCAAAATCCGGCAGAATAAGTTCCACTCCTTCGCGTGCGCAGGTTTCCTGCAGGCGCGTGCGCAACTCCCTGTTGCAGGAAACGCCTCCGGAAACGGAAAGGGTGTGGTGGTCCGAAAGGCGCAGGGCATGCAGGGCCTTGCGGATCAGCACGTCCGTAACGGCTCGCTGGAAGGATGCGCAGAGGTCGCAGAGGGTTTGTTCCGCCAGGTTGTGGGGATTGCCACTCTCCGTCAGCTTGGGCAGGGTATAGAGAACGGCCGTTTTCAGGCCGGAAAAGGAAACATTGGCCGAGGCCCCCTTCATCAGGGCGCGCGGGAAGGAAAATGCCTCCGGATTACCCCGGGCGGCCATGCGGTCTATTTCCGGGCCGCCGGGGTAGGGCAGTCCGAGCATTTTGCCTACCTTGTCGAACGCTTCTCCGGCGGCATCGTCCAGGGAACGGCCCAGCAGGCGGTAGTCCCCCACGCCCCGGACGTCCACAAAAAGGGTGTGGCCGCCGGAAACGACCATGCCCAGATGCGGTACGGGGCCTTCCGGACGCTTGACAAAGGGGGAGAGAAGATGTCCTTCCAAATGATTGACGGAGACGAAAGGCTTGCCTGTTGCCAGGGCCAGGGCCTTGGCCGTACTGTTGCCTACCAGAAGGGCGGCAACCAGGCCGGGGCCTGCCGTGGCTCCGAACACATCAATGTCTGCCGGAGTGACGCCGGCTTTCCGGCACGCAGAGCGGATGACGCCGGGAAGGTCCGTGGAATGGTTGCGGGAGGCCAGTTCCGGAACCACTCCGCCATGCTGGCGGTGAATAGCGATCTGGGAGGAAATGACGGATGAGAGTATCTCCGGGGCTTCTTTCTCCCCGGAGGAGCGCAGTACGGCAACCGCCGTTTCATCACAGGAGGATTCTATTCCCAGGACGGTGAAAGTATCCGGCATGGCTGGGTGTGGGAAGCGGGGTTCAGGACGCCTGCCGGATCTGAGCCGGTTCCTTGTCGGTGACTGTTTTCCTGGTAATGGTTACGGAATCCGTGTTTTTCATGCTGGGCACCTTGTACATGATGTCCAGCATAAGGTTCTCGAAAATGGCGCGCAGGGCTCGTGCTCCGGTGCCGCGCTCCATCGCCTCAGCAGCCATGGCTTTCAAGGCGTCCGGGTGCACGTCCAGTTTAGCCCCGTACATGGCGAGCAGCTTGGAATACTGCTTGACCAGGGCATTTTTCGGTTCCGTCAGCAGGCGGACAAGCTGGGCTTCGTCCAGCTTGGAAAGCGGGCAGAAGATGGGGAGACGGCCTACCAGTTCCGGAATCATGCCGAAGGAAAAAAGGTCTTCCGGCATGGCCTGGGCAAGAATCTCCTCTTCCGAGTATTCCTTGCTGCCGCGCTGTTCTGTAATGGCCCCGAATCCCATCTGGCTGGCGCCAAGACGTTTGCGGATGATATCCTCCAGACCGACGAAGGCTCCCCCCACGATGAAGAGGATTTTTTCCGTATTGACGCGGATATACTCCTGCTGGGGGTGCTTGCGTCCTCCGGTGGGGGGCACGTTGCAAATGGTGCCTTCAATGATTTTCAACAGGGCTTGCTGTACGCCTTCCCCGGAAACGTCCCGCGTGACGGAAACGTTCTGGGTCTTGCGGCCGATCTTGTCGATTTCGTCCACGTAAATGATGCCTTGTTCCGCCCTGGCTACGTCAAAATTGGCTGCCTGGAGCAGGCGCAGGATGATATTTTCCACATCTTCGCCCACATAGCCGGCTTCCGTCAGCGTGGTGGCGTCGACAATGCAGAAAGGAACGTTCAGCATCTTCGCCAGAGTCTTTGCCAGCAGAGTCTTGCCTGAACCGGTGGGTCCGGCGAGCAGGATGTTGGACTTCTCGATTTCCACGTCGTCCAGGGACTTGTCCTCCAGCGTTATGGAATTCTGGCGCAGGCGCATGTAATGGTTGTACACGGCTACGGAAAGCACCTTCTTGGCATGATCCTGGCCGATGACATACTGGTTGAGTGTGGCGCACATTTCTTCCGGAGTGGGAAGGGGGCCTTCATAGGAGGTCGCCGGGGCTCCTGCCTCCCGCAGCATTTCCGTTGCTGCGGCTTTCCGGGCCTCCGCCTGGCACATGGCATAGGCGGAAGGCTCCATGTTCAGGATGCCGCGGATGAAGCGGGTGGCGAGCGGAAGGCCGTTGTCCTTCACAATCATGTTGACGCAAATTTCAACGCAATTGTTGCAGATGTAAAAATCTTCCGCGATTTGAATGAGCTTGTCCACCTTGTTCCCCGGCTTGCCGCAGCAGGAACAGGCTGGAATGTTAGGGTTGGAACCGGACATAATCTGATATTGAGAGAGTAAGGGGCGGCCGGCAGGATTCAGGCCTTGCCCTTCTTCTTGTTTTCCTGTCCGTCCTCGTGATGAGTCAGCACCTTGTCCACCAGTCCGTAGGCGGCGGCTTCTTCCGCGGTCATGTAATTGTCGCGGTCGGCATCTTTTTCAATCTGTTTTTCCGTCTTGCCGGTGTGCTTGGCCAAGATGCCGTTGAGGCGTTTTTTCAGGTTGAACATGAATCCGATGGTGCGTTCCACGTCGGAGGCGGTGCCCTGGGCGCCGCCGGAAACCTGGTGGATCATCACATGGGAATTCGGCAGGCAGAACCGCTTGCCGGGCGTGCCCGCGGCCAGCAGGACGGAGCCCATGGAGGCGGCGATGCCCAGGCAGTACGTGTTCACGTCGCAGGAAACGAACTGCATCGTATCGTAAATGGCCAGGCCCGCGGTGACGGAACCGCCCGGAGAGTTGATATATACGTGGATGTCCTTCTTGGGATCGGCCATCTGAAGGAAGAGAAGCTGGGCTATTACGGAATTTGCCACGTCGTCGTCGATGGCGGAGCCGATGAAAATGACTCGGTCCTTGAGAAGGCGGGAATAAATGTCAAAGGCGCGTTCTCCGCGGCCGTCCTGTTCCACCACCATGGGAACGTAATAGGACTTCACGGTTTCCGGATTGGAAGAGTGGGGTTGAAACATATGATTATTACAGATTCGATGTTTTATATTCGATGTAGTTCCCCTTCTGGCGGATACAAAACGGGGGAGTCGGGCATTCGCGCCAACTCCCCCTGGTAAAGTTTCTTGTGCAGAGGAGGGTTATTGCTCGTCTACGCTTACTTTGGCTTCTTTCGTCAGGAAGTCCAGAACCTTGGCTGTCAGCAGGCTCATTCTAATGCCGTGTACGCGGCCTTCACGCTGGATTTCCCGGATGTAAGCCTTGAGTGCCTTTTTCTGCTGGCGGGCCTGACGTGCCACTTCGTTGTAGAGTTCCATTTCCGTGACGGAGATCTTTTCCACCTGTGCCACTTCCTGAAGCATGAAGAAGACCTTCAGGTTGCGCCGGGCTTCGTTTCTGGCTTCCTCACGGGCGTCTTCCACGAACTTGTCCATATCGGCCGGGGGATTTCCGCTGTACATGGCCTGCTGGAGCTTCTGCTGGAGGATGCCGTATACTTCCCGTTCCACGACGGCTTCCGGCAGGTTGAAATCAAGCATGTCGGCCAGCTTTTCCGTGATCTGGTCGGCCTTGGCTTCGTCGATCTGAAGAGTCTTGCGCTGGGCGATGTTTTCCTTCACGGCGGCCTTGAGTTCCTCCAGAGTCTTGCCGGGCAGCACCTTGGCGGCGAATTCGTCGTCAATGGCCGGGAGCTCCTTCTCGCGCACTTCCTTCACGGTGGTGTGGAAAACAAGATCCTTGCCGCGCAATTCCGCGATCGGGAAAGTATCCGGAATGGTTACGGTAATATCCTTGCTGTCACCGGCCTTCAATCCTTCCAGGGCGGAGGCGAAGCCGGGCAGGAACTGGTCGTCTTCCACCTTCATCCACTGGTTTTCGCGGCCCTCCAGAAAGCCCACCGGCTTGCCGACGGCTTCCGCTACGGGCTTGCCTTCCAGCGTTGTTTTGAAATCAATGATCGCTACATCATCCTTCTTCGCGGCACGGTCCACGGGCGCAAATTCCGCAATCTGTTCGGCCAGGGAATTGAGGGATTCCTCTATGTCCGCTTCCGTCACTTCAGAGGAGGGAACCTTTACTTCGATCCCCTTGTACTCCGGCAGTTCAAATTCGGGAACCACAGTCATCGTGCTGGTGGCAGTATAATTGCCCTGTTCGTCGATGGACTGTTCCGGCTTGCCGAAATTGAGAACTTTCAGCTTGGGATTCTGTTCCAGAGCCGTGGAGCAGGCAGTTTCAAAGAGGGTATCCAGCAACTCTTCCTCAATCTCCTTCTTGAAGCGCTTTTCAATAATGGACTTGGGAGTCTTGCCTGGGCGGAAGCCGGGCAGCTTGGCCTTGCCGGCGTAGGAGTCCACAATGGAGGCGCGGCGCGCGGCCGTGGTTTCTGCGGGAATGGAAGCTTTCAGCGTGGCTGTGCAGTCCGGTTGAATATCAACGTTGATTTCCATAAATAATACGGTCAGTGTTAGAATGAAAGTGGTTTATCCCGGCTTCCGGCATAAGGGCGGCGTCAGGACACGGGCGGCGGTAAATGTAATGAGAGGCTATCTTAAGTGCAAGCTATTGCACAGGAATGACACAATTGCCATTCCGAGGCATGCGCGCGCAACAAGTAAAAATGGGCGGCAACTGCGTTCTACGCGGAATGTCGTCTTGACTATGTACGGGGAAAAGTCCTTTATATCCCAAGTATTAAGTTCCGCTCTCATGATTCGCCCCGTTTTCCTGATTGTTTCTCCTCTTCTTCTGGCGTGTTCGTCCGCCTTGTCCCAGGACAAAACCACTCTCAACAGGGGCGGTTACGGGTCCGTGATGACCCCGGAGCAGGTAGCTCGCGAACTGGGGCCGGAAACAGGTATTCTTCCCGGCGACCAGGCGTATGAAGGCAAGCCCGTCAAAAGTGTTTCCGTGCGTTACAGAAGCAGCGGGAAAACCGTCTCGGAAGATCGCCTGAAAAACCTGCTGGCTACGCAGCCGGGCACCAAATATTCCCCGGACGTGGTGAACAAGGACCTGGAACGCCTGTTGGAAAGCGGTCTGGTCGGGGGCAATACGACGGTTGCCGTAGAACCCTCCGGCGAGGGCGTCAGCGTGGTATTTGAAATGGCAGCCCAGAATCTGCTGGGCGGCGTCGGCTTTCAGGGCAATACCGCCTTCGACAGCCAGGATCTTTCTGAAGAATGCGGATTAAAGGGCGGGGAAGCTCTCAGCGACAAGGCGCTTAGCAGCGCCATCACCAAACTGCGCACCTATTATCAGGAATCCCGGTATCCGGACGTGCAGGTCTCCTATTTTTACCAGAAGACGGAACGCCCCGGCTTTGTGGATGTGGTCTTCAACATCAATGAAGGCAAAAAGGCCAACATTATCAACATTGATTTCGTGGGCAACGATCATGTCAGCTCCAAGGACCTGCGTCAGGTGATGAAGACCAAGGAAAAGGGCTGGCTGACCTGGATCACCAAATCCGGCCGCATTGACCGCGAACAGCTGGAGGACGACCGGGCGGAATTGGTGACTTATTACCGCAACAAGGGCTATCTGCGCGTCAAGCTGGACAAGGTGGAATACTTTGATTCCGGCAAGGGCAACGAGCAGAAGCTCACCATGAAGATCACGATCTCCGAAGGCCGCCGCTACAAGGTCAATCAGGTAGCGTTCGGACCCACCAAAGTATTCACTTCTCAGGAACTCGTGCCTGGCCTGAGCATGTACAACGGAGACACCTATTCCGCCCAGAAAGTGGCCGACGACGTGACGATGATCCGCCGCTATTACGGTTCCCGCGGTTATGCGGATGCCACGGTTCGTCCGGACATTCAGGAAGTGGGCATTGATCCCAAGACCGGCTACGGGCAGATCAACATCGTTTACCATGTGTCGGAAGGCAACCCTTACCGCGTGGGCAACATCCGTGTCGTCGGCAACAACCGTACGAAGGACTACGTCATCCGCCAGGAACTCCCCCTCCAATCCAATGACCCGATGAACTCCGTAGACCTGGATACCGCTCAGAAACGCCTCCAGAACTTGAACTACTTTGATCTGGTGGACGTAGCACAGGTAGGTTCCACCCGCCCCGGCTACCGTGACGTCAATATTGAAGTGGCGGAAAAACGCACTGGTTCCCTGAACATCGGCGTGGCGTTCTCCTCCATTGAAAGCGTGTACCTGTTTGCGGGGATTACGCAGTCCAACTTCGACATGTACGACTGGTCCTCCTTCGTGGGCGGCGGCCAGCGCTTCGCTATCAACACGCGCATCGGTTTTGAAACGCAGGATGCCAGCATTTCCTGGGTGGACCCCTGGTTCCTGCACCGCAAGCTCGCCTTCGGCACGGAAATCTTCTACAGCAACTCCTCCTACTATTCCGACTACTACGACCAGCAAAACTACGGCTTCGCCGTTTCCCTGCGCAAGCCGATCGGAGAACTGGACTACGTGAAGCTGGAATACCGCCTGGAACAGTACCGGATTGATGCCAAGGGGAACGCCCCCATCTTCTTCTGGCTTCAGGACGGGGATTATCTGCGCAGCCATGTGGAACTCTCCTACACCATTGACACCCGCGACGCCCAGATATTCCCCCGCAAGGGGGGCAAATTTGAGGTGCTGGCCGGTTATTCCGGTCTGGGCGGCGATGTACATACCTACAACTTCGGCATCAATGGCGCTTATTACTGGAACCTGCGGGGAGACACCATTTTCAGCATCAATGCCGGAGTTGCCACCGTGGACTCCTATAGCGGCCATGACGTACCCATTTTTGAACGCCTCTACCTGGGCGGTCCGTACAACATGCGCGGCTTCCGCTTCCGCGATGTGGCTCCTTACAATCCTGCCTTCAGCGGTGACGAAACCATGGGCGGCCGTTCCTCCTTCTTCTGCCAGTTTGAATACTCCATTCCGGTCATTGAAGAAGTCCGTGTCGCCGTCTTCTACGACATCGGCTTTGTAAATGGGGACGCCTTTGACTTCGGCACGTCCAAGATCGTTTCCGACTATGGCATCGGTCTTCGCCTGAACCTGCCCATCGGTCCGCTGGCCGTGGACTATGCAATTCCGGTCCAGAAAAACAATGCTATTGACCGCGGCGGCCAATTCCAGTTCTATCTTAACTATTCCTATTAATTTAATTCCTGCCTCCTGACCTATGAGCAATTTCCGTATCGTTATTCTGGTGCTTCTGGTAGTGGCCCTGGCTGTCCTGGGACTGATATACGTGAATCTTTCCGGAAGAATGGATGTCCTCCAGCAACAGCAGCAGCTTGCAGTCTCTTCTGCGGCTCCTGCTGTGAATGCTCCGTCTCCTTATCTGCCCATGCCCACGCAGGCCGCCCCGGCGTCAGTGCAGCCGGCAGTGGTGGCGGACCCCGTGATGGTTGAGGAACTGGCCCATAAGACGGCGGAATTGGAACGGGCGAAGAAGGAAAATGAAGAACTGCGCCGCCGCCAGGCCGTAGCGGAAGAAGAACGTGCCCTTCTGGTACGGCAGAATTTGGAAAAGGGGGATCCCCAGCTTCAATGGCTCAACGACATCAGTGAAGCGGAGCAGGTGGGCCGGGTGACGGAATACATCCGTGAAGCCAACCTCGTTTTGTTCCAGGCGATCGGCAAGCCGGAATTGACGGTCGGCCAGGAACTGGGCATCCGCCGCCGCGGAGGCATCTTCGCCGCGCTGATTGTGGACGGCGTTGATCCGGACGGCAAGACGTACCAGTCCTATGTAAAACGCAACAAACTTTTTGACAGCAACGACAAGGAACCTCTCAAGCCCGGGGATGAAGTAATTATTCCCCCTGCAAGCTGGCATGCCTCCCTGCCTGAACTGGACGAAAACAACGCGACCCCCGCCGGCAGCGCTCCCGTTGCCGCGCCTGCCTCTTCGGCTCCCGAGCCTTTTGTTGTTCCCATGGAACCCTGATCCGGCCTGCCGGATGCATCCAAGCAAAAAAGAAAAGACGTGCACTTGAAAGAAAGACTGCAGTCGGGCGCCGGTCCCACCCTGTCCTTTGAATTCTTTCCGCCCAAAAACGAACAGGCGGCAGCCGCCTTGTACCAGACCATTCGTGAACTGGAACCCTACCGGCCCAGCTTTGTCAGCGTGACATATGGCGCGGGCGGCTCCACCAGGGAACTAACGCGTGAAGTCGTCTTGCGCATCCAGAATGAATCCCGGATTCCTACGGTACCCCACCTCACCTGCGTAGGGCACAGCCGGGAGGAAATATGGAACATTCTGGATCGGTATGCCCAGGCGGGAGTGCGCGCGGTATTGGCCCTTCGCGGTGATCCTCCCCGCGGCGTGGGGCATTACAACCGTTCGGCGGATGCCTTCAAGTATGCGGCGGATCTGGTGACATTCATCCGTGAATACAATGAATCCGGTCACCATCCGGACCCGGGCGGTTTTGCCATTGGCGTGGCGGGTTTTCCTGAAGGCCATCCCTCCACTCCCAACCGTCTGCGGGAAATGGACTTTCTTAAAGCCAAGGTGGATGCCGGAGCGGACTATATCTGTACCCAGCTGTTTTTTGACAACCACTGTTTCCTGGATTACCGGGAACGCTGCCTGCTGGCGGGAATCAAGGTACCTGTTCTGGCAGGCATCATGCCCGTCACCAGCCTGTCCGGCATGAACCGCATGGCGGAATTATCTGGTGGCACCTGCTTCCCCGCCCGACTGCTCAAGGCCCTGAAACGCACCGGGGGCAATCCGGATGCCATTCAGGAAGTGGGAATCCAGTTCGCTTCCAGCCAATGTGCGGAACTGCTGGACGCCGGAGTGGACGGCATCCACTTTTACACGCTCAACCAGAGCCGCGCAACCCGCCAGATTTACCGGAATTTGGGACTGAGGGACTCCCTCCAGCTTCTGGAACATGGCGAAGATAAGTAAAAAGCTGATTGATTTGGACGGCACAACACTGTAGAACCCTCTTCAACGTACTATGGATATCAAGGATATTAAGCGGGCCATGGACAATATGCCCATGGGGGATGGAAGCGCTTTTGCGGAAATTTCCGTCGGACCGGCCAAACATGAGCAATTTCTGGATGAGCATTACGGCAAGGTTGCTTTGATCGTGTTGCTGTGCATTCTTGGCGCTGCCGGCTGGATCATTTACAGCGGCATGCAGGAATCCATGGAGAAAAAAGCCGGAGCCGCTCTGGTGGCCGCCATGCCTGAATCTCCGGCCACCGGAGAGATTTCCCTGAATGAACAGGGCCTTCAGCAGGTCATGTCTGACTTTGATGACTCGCGTGCCGCCGTCACGGCTTCCTATCTCCAGGCCGTAGCCCTGTGGAATGCCGGGAAGGAAGAGGAAGGCATCTCCAAAATGAAGGCGTTTATTGATTCTGCTCCCACGGAAGAATGGAAGGCCCAGGCATCCGTTACGCTGGCCTGTCGCCTGATGAACGGCGGCAAGGCGGACCAGGCGGCAAGCCTGTTCCGTTCTGTGGTTGATTCCGGTGATCCCACGTTTTCCGCTTTTGCCACCATGTGCCTGGGAGATATCGCCAGGGCCGGAAAGGACAGTGCTGCGACTGGAACCTTCTATCGTGAACTGGCGGAAAAATTCCCTTCCAGCGCGTTTGTTCTTGATTTGCAGCGGAATGGCTATATACGCCGCAAGGCTCTCTTTGATATCCAGAGTCCCGTAAGGATTGAGCCCGTTGAGGATAAAAAATAACCCCTCTCTTTTAAGAATACAGTTTTATGACCGCATGCCGCAGTAATACAGGGCATGCGGTTTTTTGTGTCCGGATGCATGGCTGACGGCCCATTGCTGACAGGTGCGTGACATATTTAGACAAAAAGGGAACTTTGTTCGCGCTTTACGGATGTGGACCTGATGGTCCATGATCCATCAAACCATTTTCCGAACCATGAACAAGTACATGAAATCTTTCTGGCTTCTCCCGCTGTCTGGACTGTCCCTTTCCCTGCTGCCGTCATGCACGACGGACAGCTATGGAAACACGGCAGTGACGCCCGGGGGCGCTGCCGCCATTGGCGTGGGCGCTCTGGCTGCCGGAGCTGCCATTGGGGCGGCCGTCCAGCATGACCGTGATAAGGACAGGCACCGTAATGACTGGAACCATCATAACCCGCCGCCCCCTCCTCCTCGTCCCTACCACCGACCTCACCGGCCGAGGTAACTCTCTTTTTTGCGGAATGATTGAAAGCAGCCCGTAAACGGACTTGTTTACGGGCTGCATTATTTTTGAGGGGAATTGAAAAAATGAAAACCGGAAAGCAGAACATCCCATCATTGCGGAATTCCGGGAGGCGGCCTTCCCTTTGATGCCGCCTTATGGGTGTAAAGGAACGGTCTTGACGCGAATGCTCAAGTGCATTCTCCCTGGCGGATGCCGTTCAAAGCCCAGTGCATGCGTTGCTTGGCGCTGGCCGGGTCACTGAGAATGGACCCCAGTAACTCCAGAACGGGACGTGCCGCCTGGGGATCGTGTACCTGGAGCTGGCCGGAAAGAATAAAAGGAGCGCCGCCGCAGCAAACCAGATAAATAAGAATGTTCATGGGATTCCCGCTCACGATGGAGCCTTCCTCCTGGGCCGCCTGAATGGTCTCCAGCAGCACGAAAGGATGCCGTGTATGCAGCCCGGAAATAAAGCGGATCGCCTCCTTTTCCCCTGCCAGGGCATCCAGCACCAGCTGGGCGATAAACTCTCCGTGAAGGAGGAGGAAATCCATAATGTCCTCCAGAATAATCTCCAGCTTCTTTAAAGAGGGCAAATGAATATTGGCATGCGTCCTGACGCCGGTAAACAGGGGTTCGTACCAGCGTTCCAGCAATTCATTCAAAAAGGCGTCGCGGTTTCCAAAGTGATAGACGAAACTCCCCGGATTGGTTCCTGCGCGCAGGGACAGGCCGCGTACGGTAAGACCGCGGAGTCCGGATTCGCTGGCGATCATGGCTCCCGTATTGAGCAAATGCTCTCTGGTGGATCTCCGTTTGGTCATATGGAGGGAATGATAAAACCATGTGTGCCCCTTATGATTTGGAAAGGCAAGGACTTGTTACGTCTGTTATTGTAAAAGGTGGAACCGGGGCCTCGTCTATTCCCCGGTTCCGCCGGCTAGAATCCCGTCTGGTCAGGACTTGGATTCCAGCTCTTTCCTTCGGGCCGAAATCCAGCGGGAGAACAATTTGGCCGTAGCCGGAATAATGAGCAGGTTCAGGATCGTTGCTGAAACCAGTCCGCCGAACTGAACGATGGCCAGGGGGCCAAGCAGTTCGCCGCCGGGCTTGTCAATGGCCCAGATCAGCGGCAGCAGTCCCAGAACCGTGGTCAGGGACGTCATGATAATGGGAACCACGCGCTCACGTGAACCTTCCCGGATAGCTTCCACAGGGGTCATTCCCCTGTGTTCCAGGGCCCGGTACCTGTTGAGCAGGATCAGGCCGCTGCGGATGGCAAAGCCGATGACGGTTACAAACCCGACGATGGAAGCTACGGAGAGAATAGGCGGAATGTACGTGGCGCCGAACAGGGAGGACAGGGTGCCCGGAGACGCCAGGAAAACGGCCACAATGCCGCCCACCAGGCACAGCGGAATATTCACCAGCGTCAGCATGGCGCGGCGCACGCTTCCCAGGGCGGAGGACAGGAGCAGCACGATCAACACCATCACGATGGCTCCCAGCACGTAAAGCCGTTCGGAGGCTGACTCTCTCGCCTTGATGGTGCCGTCATAATCAACAGTACAGCCCATGGCATTCATGACGGGGTCCAGCTTCTCCCGGCAGGCCTTCGCCAGGTCCCCCAGGTTGGAATTGGGGGAGGGATTGCAGGAAATCATGGCTTTCCGCATGGTATTGTCTCTCAGGATCAGGTTGGAAACCTCCTCACGGTACACCTGGGCCACGTCGTCCAGGCGCACGGTCTTCCTGTCCGGGGAAATAAGCTCCAGACTCTTGACGTCTTCAATGGACGTCTTCAGCTTGGGGTCGATGCGGAGCACGATATTCCAGTGGTCCTGGTTCTTGATCACCTCTCCCAGCTTCTGGCCGTTCATGGCCGTGGAAACCTGTTCAGCGGCATTGGCCATGGTCAGGCCGTAGGAGGCCAGGGCCTCCTGGTTGTACTGTACGCGAATGGTATCCACCATAATCTCCCGGTTGGCGCGTGCGTCGGCCACTTCCGGCAGGGAGGCCAGAATCTCCTTGGCCTTCTGTGCTGCCAGCCGGAGCTGGGGCAGCTCTGTTCCGTAAATGTTAATCGCAATTTCCGAATTGGAACCGGACAAGGCGGAACTGATGCGGTGGGCCAGCGGGTAGCCGATCATGGAACTGGTGCCGGGAATGTCGTCGATGCACTCCTTGATGGCGGCGCGCAGTTCCTTCTGGTCCTTGTTCAGGTCTACCCGGACGAGCAATTCGGAAGCGCTGACGGGCTCCGCGTGCTCGTCGTTCTCCGCCCGCCCCGTGCGCTGGGTAACGCTGAGCACGCCGGGGATGTGCTCTATATCTTTCATCACCTTGCGGGAAATGCGCTCCGTTTCGTCCAGGGACGTTCCCGGTACCGTGCTGACGAACACCGTGTAGCAATCTTCATTGAACGGAGGCAGGAAGCTGGTGCCGAAAGTGGAGCCCAGCCACAGGGCCAGCAGGGTGACAGCCGCCATGATGGCGCAGACCGTCTTGGAAAAACGCAGGCAGAATTCCAGTACGGGCGCGTAAATGCGCTTGATGAGGCGGGAGCTGAAGGAATCCCCGCTCTCCAGCGTGGCGGCGTTCTTGCTCTTCTTGAACCACATATAGCACAGCACCGGCGTGATGGTAACGGCTACGATAAGGGAGGAGAGCAATGCCAGCATGTAGGAAATACCCAGCGGACGGAAAAACTGGCCTTCCAGCCCGGACAGGAAAAGAACAGGGGTAAACACCAGCAGGATGATTACGGAGGAGAAGGAAATGGACCCTACGATCTCTCCCTTGGCCTCCATCAGCACTTCATACTTGCTCTTTCGCTGCTCTTCCGGCAGGGCGGCATTCCGGTTTAAATGCCGCCAAGCTATCTCCACGAAAATGATGGCGTTGTCCACCACATCCCCCACGGCCACGGCCAGGCCGCCCAGCGTCATGATATTGATCGCCAGGCCGAAAACCGGAAACATCATCATCCCGAACAGGACGGACAGGGGCATGGAAATCAGCGTAATAATAGCTGTCCGCAGGTTCAGCAGGGTAAGGAAAATCACGATCATGACCACCGCTCCCGCAATCAGCAGGGTCTCCGTGCCATTCTTCAGGGACATCTCAATGAAATCCGCCTGGCGGTACGCGCTGGTGTGCAGCTTCATTCCCTTAGGAAGCTGGCTCTGGCTGAACTCCTTCATGGCCGCATCCACGGCTTGCGTCAGCGCCAGTGTATTGGCTCCGGGAACCTTCTGTACGGAAAGCACAACGGCGTCCTCTCCCATGAATCCGGCGTCGCCGCGTCGCGGAGCTCCGTCGATCTTGACCTCTGCCACGTCCTGAAGTCGCAGAATGCCGGAAGGATGCCCAGGAACCAGGGCGCGGTTAAGCTGTTCGATATTGGCTGTGCGGGTATCCTGCTGAATGGGAAGCTCCTGCCCGGCCACGTCTTCCAGATACCCGGCGGGCACGGAAGACTGGGACTCTTCAATGGCCGTTTTCAGGCTGGAAAGATCAACCCCGGCCAGCTTCAGCCTGTTGGGGTCGTAAACCACCTGGTATTCCGGCAGGCGGCCGCCCAGCACCGTCACCTGGCCCACACCGGGAATGGCCAGCAGGCGCGTGCGCAACTTGTATTCCGCAAGCTGCCGCATATCCAGCGTGGAAGTATCCTTGTCCCCCGTCAGGGCAATCAGCATAATCTCCCCCGTCACGGAAACGATGGGGGCCAGTTCCGGGGATGTATTCTCCGGCAGGGTATCCCGGACGGCAGCCAGACGTTCCGCCACGATCTGGCGCGCCTGGTAAATATCCTTGTCCCAGTCGAAATCCACCCACACGAAGGAAAGGCCGCTGCCGGATGAAGAGCGCACCCCCTTCACCCCGGCCGTGCCGTTCATGGCAGACTCAATGGGAATGGTGATGTACTGCTCCACTTCCTCCGCCGTCAGGCCGGGGGCTTCCGTCTGGATGGTGACGCGCGGCACCTTCAACTCCGGGAACACGTCCACCGGAATATTCTTCACCACGAAAATGCTGATCACCGCCAGGGCGAGCGTCAGCAGAATCACGGTGATTCTGTTATTCAGGCAGAATGAAATGAGAAAATTCATAAACTTTTAGTTATTGAATGCTGATAATTAAAGATCGGTGGGAATATTTCAGAAACCGTGCACTGATTCATTCTCTTCTTAATCTTTTGCTTTTGGTCATTGCGGATTAGTGCTCTCCTTCGTGGAACTGTCCGTCCGCATGGAAATGCCCGGCTGCTTTCTTGCTGCCTGAACCTTCTGCGGGCAGGATATACTTTAGCTCATATCCTCCCTTCGTAACGATGGTCTGGCCGGGAATCAGGCCCTTCACGGGCGTCTTTCCCTGGCGTGCGGGCAGCGTCTGCACCTTTTTCATGACAAACGCGTCCTCTCCCGTCTTGATAAACACCACGTCATTCACGCCCACTTTCACTACGGCACTGTTAGGTACGGGAATGAAGCCATCCGTAGCGGAATCGCGGGAATACAGGTCCAGCCGTGCAAGTTGTCCGGCATGCGTGCCTTCCGGCAGGCGGTCCGGCGTAAAATACAGGGCGCGTGACTGTGTAGCTGGGTCCACCTGGTCCGCCACTCTCAGAGAGCCGTCCAGCAGCTCCGTATTCTTGCCCCGGGTCAGCGCAAGCTGGGCCTTGGCGTAATGGACGGGGTCCGTCCCGTAAATGGTGGTGGCAAATTCCAGATCCCCCTTGTTGGTCATCACGAGCGCGGGTGCGCCCTGTTCCCCCCAGGCCCCCTGGGTCATATCCACGGACTGCACGGAGCCGTCCGCGGCGGCGTACACGTAAAGCAGGTTGTCTTTCAGCTCTCCGGAGGCGGTTGCCAGTTTCAATTTATTTTCACTGGCGTTCAGGGTGGCTTTCAGGCTCTCTTCCTCCGTCTCCTTGAACCGAATGGTGGTATTCAGCTCGCTGTTCTTGGTTCCTATCTTTTCCAGCGTCTGCCGCCGTTCCTTGAGGGCGGCTAGGTCTGCGATGCAGCGGTTCAGTTCCGCTTTGGCCTGGGCGGCTGCTCCCTCCATCTCCACAATGTCCGGAGAGGCCAGCGTGTACAGGAGCTGGCCTTTGCGCACCTGCTGGGCGGATTTTACATGGAATGTGACCCGGCCCGCTGCGGGAAGAGCATACGTATTCACGGCGTGCGGGGGAATGACCATCTGGCCGTGCAGGGTCCTTTCCGCCCCGTGGGGCACGGCGGTCACCTTCTCGAAGCGCATGTCCAGAGAATGGCGGGCTTTTTCATCCACGTGCAGGGGAATCATGTCCTCCAGGGCGCCGGCCCCTCCTGCTGAGGGCTTGTCGTGGTCATGGTCGTCCGTGCAGGCCTTCCCTTCCGCATGCTGGTGGCCTTCATGGTCGTGGTCGCCGGTGCAGACCGTGCCGTCCGGATGAGTATGCTCCTTGTGGTCGTGCCCTTCCGTGCAGGTTTCCCCCTCCTTGTGCTGGTGTTCGTCATGGCCGTGGTCTGCCGTGCAGGGAGTGCCGTCGGCGTGGTTGTGTTCCGCGGAAGTCTCCTGGGCGCCGAGAACGGGGCTGAGTCCGAAGACGGGGGCAATTCCCAGAATGATGGAAAAATAGAGACGTTTCATATTTGTGAAAATGGTTGATGGAAGTGAATGAATTATTTTGATTGGAGATTGGCGTGGGTGAGGTAGCGCAGCTGTGCCTGAATGCCCAGCAGCTTGTCCAGATTATCCAGAAATGCCAGGCGGCTTTCGTACAGCTGGTGGCGGTTTTCCGCCAGTTCCAGCAGGGAGGCTTCACCGATGTCGTGCAATTTCTCCATGGTCTGAACGGAGGAGGAAAAGGACTCCATGCGCTGAAGCTCCGTCCGGCAGTGGCGGATCATCATCTGCTGGGAAGCCTCAAGCTGGCGGGTATTAAACAACTCCGTCTTCCAAAGCTGGACGGTTTCCATCCGGGCCGTATTCCGTGCGCCGTGCGCCTCCGCAATGGCCTTGCGGTTGCGGTTCCACAGAGGAATGTTGAACCCTATTTCCCCCCCTACTTCCTTCTCCCCGTCGTCGCGAGTGAAGGAGGGCCCCAGTTCCAGTTCCGGATACTGCCTGCGGATTTCCGTCTTGAGCAGGGTTTCCGTGGTGGCATAAGTAGCCATTTGAGCTTTTATCTTGGGGGACTCCATCAGCGCGGCGGGAGACGGCGCGGTTACGGCGGCGGGGAGGCTGAACCCTTGTCCGGTGAGGAAACGGAGCCTTGGAACGCTGGAAGGGTGCATGCCCATCAATTTGACCAGCTCCATCTGCTGCTCCAGTTCCGTCTCCGTGACATTCTGGAATTCCCGGATGGCGTCGTTCATGCGCTGGGAGGCCACCTGGCGTGAAGAAAACTCAACTTCTCCCGCCCCAATCAGCTTTTCGATCATGCCGTTCTCCTTTTTCAGCACGGCCAGGCGGTCCTGAATCACGGACTTGCGGCGTTGCGTAACAGCCAGCCTGTTCCATGCCTGGTCCAGGGAACTGAGGAAATCCAGTTCCGCCTGGCGCAGCAGCCAGAAATCCGCTTCCTTGTACTGTTCCGCCACCTTCTTCTCCAGGGCGGGAAGGCCGGTGACCGGAATCGTGAAACCCAGACTGCCTGACATGTTGAGCGTATTCTCCTGCAGGACTTGTTCAATGTCCCAGGAAAAGGATGGATCATTCCACCAGCCCGATTGCCTGGCTGCTTCCTTGCTGGAAGCAAGCTTCAGGCGGGCCTTGTTCAGGTCCGGATTCAGGACCAGGCCTATCTGGCGCGCCTGGATCTGGGTGACGGTAGTATTGCGGTCAATGGCCCCGGACTCCTGCCTCCACGCGGCTTCCTCCGCGTTCAGGTCAATGGGGGCGTTCTTATAGACGCTGCATGAGGCCAGGAGAGCCAGCAGGCCCAGCCCGGAATAAAATGGTATGGATTTCATGTTGTGAAAGAGATGGGTAAACAAGGGAGTCCAATTTGAGTTGGACAATGCGGGAGACGATTCCGCGGAAAAAAGGGAACGTCCGGATTCAAAAAACAGACGCAAAACGGAAACACCGTCAAAAAAAGGTGTTCCTGGAAAAAATCCTCTCTAAATCAGAAGGGGGCGTTGAAAACCCGCATGTCCCATACCGTCGTCCGCCAGCGGGTCGGGAGGGACTGGCGCAGGGGGCTTTGCCGTCTGACTTGTCAAAAGAAGAACGTGGGCCAGCTGATGGAAATCCGGCAATACTTGCCAGACGATGCAGGGAAGGGAAACCGGGGAAGAAACGGCCGGAACGACTGGATCGTCAATCTCCAGTTGACCGTGTTCGCACCGATGGTCTGCCGCGGGAATGGAATCCGTGGAGCTGGAATCATGGCGGCCACAGCCGCAATCAACTGCCTTTTCATGGCAGGAACAGGAGAACAGGAAAATCTCCGCATGGCACGAGCACACGGAAACGATGCCCGCTCCGCCGATAATAACCAGCAGAAGGGAAATCAGCATGATGCCGTTGCGCAATGCTCTAACCATTGTACGTGGCGAATCGTAGAAAGGTGCCGTGGAAGCGTCAAGAGCAAAGTGACGGATGGCGGAATCACGGGCGGCAAGAGATAGCAGTGATTCTGTAGAAAAAGAGCAATCGTTCTCTGATTGAACTTGTAATGAAAAATTATACATTGTATTAAAATAACAGTAAAAAGGAATGTTGATTTTCTGTATGGAGAGGCCACAAAGGCCAAGTATCCGTTATCCTTGGCCGGATTCTCTTCTATGGAATAATCTGAATTCCTTTCTGAATTGATTTTGCTCATATAAATATATTGATGATCAAACATCTGTGCATTTAATACATTTGAAAATGGTAAGAGTGCAATCAATAAGGAATTGTCTGAGACCGTAAAAAAGAAAAAGCGGGAACAGGAAAAGTATATGAAAATTCAGAAAGTTTACCAATTAAGAAAATAAATGATATGAAAACAAAAGTAATCATCATCAGCCTGTGTTCTCTTCTGGCATGGAGCATTTGCGCGGCGGAGGATGTAAAAGATATAAGTAAACAGCCTGAAAGAAGGAGCATGCAGGAAGGACCTGTTAAAAAGGCTGTAAAAGTAAGGAATGAGGTTTCGCAACTGCAGCAGGAGCTCAAAAGATTCGTTTCCGCTTACGAAGAAAAGAAAATATCGTTGGAGCAGCTCAGGAATTTCTATGAAAAACGGGTGAAGAGTTTCTGTCTTTATTACCATAAGTTATCCAGGGAGGAACTGGCCGTTCTTCTCGATATACCTTCTAGATTTTCTATGAATACAGGTTTCTTATGGGATATGAGAGTCGGGTTGAATGATTTGACACAAATATTCATAGATGAAGACCAGGGCGACGGATATGTTTGGGGCAATAAATCCTACACGGGGCCGAAAGAGGTGGTGGCGTTAAAAGTGTTTTCCGACGGGATGGATAATTTCCTGGAATGGATGGAAATATTCAAAGACAGCATGGATGGCGCATAATTGGGACAGTTCCACTTACCTCTTGGATTAAATGAAAGTTGCAAGATCTTCGGATTTATGGATAAGGTCTTCGGGCTTGGGCCTGCCTCTTGAGAAAATAAACGGTATGAAAACAAAAGTAATCATCATCAGCCTGTGTCCTTTGCTGGCATGGAGCATTTGCGCAGCGGCTGAGGTAGAAGATATGGGAAAACAGCCTGAAATAAGGAGCATGCAGGAAGGACCTTTTAAAAAGGCTGTAAGATTAAGGAGTGAGGTTTCGCAACTTCAGCAGGAGCTCAAAAGATTCGTTTCCGCTTACGAAGAAAAGAAAATATCGTTGGAGCAGCTCAGGAATTTCTATGAAAAACGGGTGAAGAGTTTCTGTCTTTATTACCACAAATTGTCTCGAGAGGAGCTATCCGTTATTTTTGATATAAATCTTATATTTTTTAAAAAGGTAGGTTTTTGTGCGGATATGAGAATCAGGTTGAATGATCTGACAGAAATATTTCTCAGTGAAGACCAGGGAGATTCCATTCCGTTTACAGGACGCAATAATTCATATACGGGACCAAAGGAAGTGGTGGCGCTGAAGGTGCTTTCGGATGGGATGGATGATTTTCTGGAATGGATAAAAAATTTAACTGATTATGAAGAAATGCAATGAATAAACGGGAGAGACTCCGTTGCTTAATGAAATATTCCTCAGCTATTTTAATGCAGATCATTTATGATTAAAAAAGTGGTTCGTACAGCCATTATTTATATCGTGTCTTTAGCTGTGTTTGCCTGTGCGTTTGGGCAAGCCAACACCCTTTTGGAAAACTGGAGAGCGGTTCTGTTTTTTCAGCTTCTTGTATTTTTCATTATTAATGAAGTTTGGTATTGGCTGTGCACGTGGCCGGGCATCTTTCTGTCCCTTTTTCAGCAGATAAAAAATAAAAGGGTTCCGGAGCAAAACCGGGAAAAATATGTGAGAGGGTTGAACAGGCTCGTCAGAATGACAAGCATCATTATTCTCTTGGTGCCGCATGTTATTTATGGCACGTTGTGGCTGGTCAATCTCCTGTCGCAGCATGCCTTGCAACGATGGGGAGGGGTGAACCTGGATGCGTCTCTTTTCCTTCCGTCCTACCTCTCATGCATTGTCTTTTTCATTCTGGTTTTTATCTTTCCCATTCAGCCGTATTCCATCAGCCATTTCATGATGGAATGGTTTGAACCGAATCTGGGTAAGGAGAAAGTGGCTGAGGAAAAGGATGATTCAAGAACTTCTTCGTACACTGTGCCGCTGAATGTACGGGCTGAAGAACACGGAGGTCGTTCCATCCTCTTTGACGTCCATTACGGAAAGATAATGAAGGAGATGGAGGCCGGTGAGGAACTTCTGGCCATGGCCGCACCTGTTCCCTACGCTTTTAACAGGCAGACCCGTATGGAATTCATAATAGGCGTGCCGTTTATTTTTGCATCTGCATGGGTGGCATCCATGCTTTTCAAGGTCGTTTCCCAGTCTGGTGTCTCGCTCATTTTCTGGGCGCTCTTCGTGATGCTTCTTGTCTTTTTCTCGGTAGGGTGTTTGTTGGTCTTTTCTCCGGCCCGGTGGAAAAAGAGGCTTTCCCGGACTGATTATTTTATCACTTCCAGACGTGTTTTTCTGGCGGAGGGAAATGATTTACGCCAGTTTTTCTGGAAAGATGAACCGTATGTTTCCTTGCAGATGCACCATGAATTGCTGGGAAGCGTCTATATTTCACGCAGAACCCGTATTAATGCCTGTCTGGATAAATTGTTTGGCAAAGGAAAGGTCAATGCCTATGAGACGGATGAAACGGGGAAAATGAACGGATTGCTAAACATTCCGCAGGCAGAAAAAGTATATGCGATGATTGAATCCCTCATGGAGCATTCAAAAGAGCCATGAATATCTGTTTTGAGAAGGGGCTATCATTTGGCCGGAATTCTCAGCAGTGATCTTTTTATTTTTCCCCGTCCTGTTGATCGTAGTTATGCCATCTTTTTAGGGGGGAGCAGGAATTGAGTTTTGTCATTAAAACAAGCTCTGGGAACAGTTTTCTTTCCCAATTCGCCCCATTTTCACACATCCTGTCCAGTCCTGGATTCATTGCCTGAGCCTTAAATGGCGTAGAAACCGTACAGTCGGGAAGGCATGGCTGCCGCCGGCCGGGCGTGCGGGTAGGAAATTCCTTTCTACACTGGTTATTTCACCGCCGCCTTGCGGAGCAGGTCCACGGTGCGCTCAAAAGCCATGCCGCGGACGTCGATGATCTGAGAATGCTTCGCTACGGCTCCCATGATTTCTTCCTTGAACTTTCCGGCGCTCTTCTCCGTGAGCAATTCTTTGGAAATCAGGTTGCGCGTAATGACTTGGAGGACATAGTCTGTTTCCACAAAAGCCTGACGGCCGACTGCGGTTTTCATGGCCTCCATGAATTCGGAAGCATGTTCGGGGGAGGTGGTGGAGACGACCTTTTCATAGGCTTCCGTAAAAGTATCAAGTGGAGCTTTGGAAACTTTCGTTTTGGTCAGTTTAAAGCTGCCCTGGTAGGCTGTTGCCCCTTCTTCTGCAAGTTGAAGAGCGGTTTTTCCGAATTTGTTGACGGCGTTCATGTCCGCTCCTTTTTCCAGCAGAAGAGCCGCCACCTGGATATTGCCCCGCATGGCCGCCAGCATCAGGGGCGTGAAGCCGTTGTCCTCCTTGTTGTTGATGTCCGCCTTTTTCTCAATCAGCATTTCGGACAGTCGGTCCAGCCCGCTCCAGGAGGCCCAGTGCAGTGCGGTCCATCCATCCTTGTCCTTCTGGTCGATCTTCAGGCGGGGATCCTGCAAAAGCCTTCCCAGATAAGGGGCCCGCTTGGCTTCCAGCTTGAGCGTTGTTTCAATATTATTGTAATTGGCGTAGCACACCCACATGACGGGTGTTCTGCCATGCGGGTCCGTCATGTTGACAAAGGCTTTCCCCTGTTTTTCAGCCAGCTTTTCCCCTTTTTCCAGATTCTGTTCAAATTCCTGCATGCCCTTTTCCCGGGCTTCCCGCTCCTCCTTTTCCGTGGAGGCATTCACTTCCTTGGCCTCTGCCTTTTTCATGACGGTGATGAGGTCCAGGGCCGGATTGTCTTCCCCTGAAAAGGATTTGGAAATCAGCAGGCTGAGGCCGCCGAGGACGGAACTGAAGGCCACCAGGACGAGGGTGTCCAAAATGATGTTGCGCGTGTGTTGGGTCATCGTCTCGTTCTGTCAGGAGTTGGCTTCCGTAAGTTCTTCCGCTGTCACGGCCGGGTCCGTTTCTGCCGTAATGGCTTCAATGGGTGGAGAGTCCGCGTCTTCTTCCGGGTGGTCGGAAGTGATGGTCTTGCGGGTCATAATGATGGCAATGGGACTAATGACGGCCAGGGCGAGGTAAATGGTCCACATGAATTCGGGGGAGGACCAGAAGCCGATGTGCCCGGTGTCCATCTTGGCGCAGATGCCGTCATAGCAGAGGTAGGCTACGAGCAGGCCGCCGATGATCCCGTTGATGGGCTTGGCGATGAACATGGGCAGGGCGGCCAGGGACATATAGGAGGCTACCTTGTCCTTGGGAGCTACGCGTGCCACATATTCGGAAAAACGGGGGGAGAACAGCAATTCGCCGAATGCAAAGACCAGGATCTGGGCCACGATGGCCACCAGATACGCCTGGGAGCGTGTTTCAATTCCGGGAACCACATAGTACCATTCAATGGGAATAGCCATGAAAACAAGGGAAAACGCGGAGATGGACATGCCCACGATCATCAGGCTGACGGTGGAGAAGCGTCCCAGCAGGGGAATGAGAAGAATGAGGCCTGAAACGATGATGGCCGGGTTGATGGCATTGATGGTGCCGATGGCGAAATCATCGTAAAGCGTGCGCACATAATACTTGGGCATGACCAGGAATTGCAGCGTGAAGACGATGCGCACGCCCATGGTGAGGACGAGGAACAGGATCAGCTTGCGGAAGGCGGATTCCTTCCAGACCTCCCTGAAAAGCTGAAGGGGGCGGCGCTGCGGGGCGTTGAGGTTTGCCTCCTTTTCGCTTGGCTCCGCGAAATTGTTTTCATCAATGAAACGGGTGGTGATGCAGCCCAGCAGCACCATCAGCGTGCCGAAGTTAATGATCCAGAAGCCGCTGTCCACGGCCCCGAAGTGTTTCCGGAAAAATTCGATCAGGAAGACATTCGCGACGACGGCGGAAATGTTCATCAGCAGATAATAGATATTGAACCCCGTGGAACGCGCATTCAGCGGGGAAAAGCGCCGGATGGAAGTCTGAATGACGGGAGACATGAACGCCGTGCCGAACGACATGATCAGGATGCCCGTCATGACGGCCAGGCGTCCGCTCTCCACCGTGGGGCAGATATCCGGGCCCAGCCCCATGATGAGGCGTCCGGTGATGAGGATGATGAAGCCGATCAGGTAGGCGCGCCGGATGCCGATGATGTCACAGATGGAACCCACTGCAAACACGAATGCGGAAATGAACAGGGTGTACAGTCCCACCCACAGGGCCGCGTCCGCATCGTTGAAGCTGCAATAATCCGTCAAGTAAAGGACGAACACCGTGATCATGGAGAAATAGGCCATGCCGTCAAAAAACTGGACGACGTTCGTGAGCCAGAAATCTTTGGAAACGGTTTTTAGTATCTTGAACTCGGAAAAATATTTAACGATGGGGTTGGCGGATTCATTCATGCGGAAATAGGGAGGAAAAGTGAAATTTAACGACGGTGAAAGAGTGGGTTACACGCCCTGCCGATTCAAGATTTTTTTCTCCCAAAAGCCGGATTATCCGGTAAAATGCAGAATAACGCCGCCCCCTGCCGCCTACCTGGGCAGGATGCGCCGGAACCCGGCCACATGGCACCAGGTGAGTGCCTTCAGGCACTGTTCAATGGCCATGGCGTCCGAAGGGAGCTGGGGCCAGAGTCCGGCTTCCTTGAGCCCGGATTTGGCTATTTCCGCAGCTTTCCATTCACGGAACTGGGTGGGAATGGCGGAAAAGGTGAAGAAAGCCCAGCACGCCAGGCCTATGGCCAGGGCAATCTGGAATTTCAGCAGGCCTGCCGCTATCATGCCCAGCAGGACCAGGCCGGTGAAAAAGGGAATCATCGTGGCGCGTGCGATTGCCGTTTTGCGGGCTTTTGCCGCTTCCGCGTTTTCCTTGACCAGGCGGCTTAGAGCCCAGGTGTGGGCTACACAGGCCATCCGGCCCGCGGTCACCTTGCCCTCCCAGGCGGGGGGCAGGCTGATCAGACCGTTTTCATCCACGCCGGGTGTGCGGGCTTCCGCCAGTTTCCTCCGGCGTTTTTCGGCGCCGTCCAAACGGCGGATCAGTCCCGCGGGACCGGGAAATCCCGGCAGTTCTCGGGATTCATAGGTACGCAGCGGAATGACGCCCTTGGTGAAGCGCAGCGCTGCAATGACGCCAAGCACCACCAGGGAAAGGAAAATCACTACTGCGAAAAGCATAGGGTGATCTTTCTCATATCCCGCTTTTCCCGTCAATCTCCGCTCACGGCATCGGTCATGCCCGGTACAGGCTGGATTTGGATTGCTTTTGCGGAACTTTTCGTGTAATTGCTGACCGCAATGGCATACCTCCGGGAATGTATGGGGAAATGGCTGCCCTTCGTTGTGATGGCGGCGCTGGAGGTGTGCCCGGCCCAGGATGTGGCCAGTCCGGATGCCGCGGAACTGGACCTGGATCTGGTCAAATTGAAAAAGGGGCCCAAGGGCAGGCAGAGGGAAGCCATCCGGAAGGTTCTTTTGCTCGTGTACCTGAAGCAGAAGGAAGCATGGCTGGCGGAATCCGCGGAAGATCCCTCCGCCCACCTGGCCGCGGAAATAGCCTTCCGGCGTTATCTTTCCTCCGTGGATGTAGCTGCGTGCCCGGAGGAATTCCAGCGCGCTTTCCGCCGTTATGCAGGTCTTCTGAACTCCTTTGAGGAAAAGAGCCTGAAGAGTGTCAAGGACTTTCCGGCCGTTACCGTGCAGGAGGCCGGCAGAGAACTGTTCCGCGTATTGCTCAACTACCGTCTGGAACCGAACCTTCTTCTGGAGGAAATGAAAGCCCTGGTAGATGAGGAAATTGAAGGGAAGGAAGACCTGTCCGTGGAGCGGATGACGGCCATCGTTCAGGAATTGAGGGAATCCCTGCAGGCCGGAAAGCGCCCGTTTCCGGAAGAACGCTCCGCCGATGAGCTGGTGCCGGAGAATTAAGTGTCTCCGGTTCAGTCAGCCTTCTAGGCTTCAGAAAACATCTTTGCAAGCATTGTCAAACGCCTCTTCATTAATATTTTTCAAGGTTGATTTTACTTTTTCATTGGCGCCCATGGATTTCAGAAGAAACTTGAAAACAAATTCATATTCAAATGAATCCAGCTCATGAATGTTTGTAAGAGAGGGCAGCGGCGTCTCATGGCTGCCGAGCGCCGTCCGGTAGCGTCGGTAAAAGTCAGTTTTCTTTTCTGCTTCTGTTAAAGGAAAGATATTCAACCGGTCCAGAGCGTAGAGGAGATAAAGGGCATCGGAATTATTGGCATCCGCCGCCTGCCGGAAGAGGGCGAGGGCTCTTTGCTCGTCTGGTACAATGTTGTAATTGTTGAATGATGAATAAATGCAGCCCAATTCCCAAAGAGCGGGTCCGTAAGACTGCCCGGCGGCTTTAGTCAAATAGCTGAAAAGCTCCTCCTCCGAAAGATCAACATTATAATACACGTCCATTTGAACTGCCGGGTTCCCTCCCGTGTCGGCCGCTTTTTTCAGCCAGAACTCATAATCTTCAGAGAGGAGGCTCTCTTTGTCCATGAAGATATCCTTCGCCATCTGGACCATGGCCGGCACATGCCCTCCCTGCGCCGCTTTCTGCAGAAGATTCTCTCTCTGACCAAACCGCAGGGATGGAGATAACTCCATGTATTGCCGGTACAGTTCCTCAGGGGAGGGTTCCCTCGGGGAGGCTATCCAGTAAACACCCAGCGAGGCTGCGAGAACACAGCCGGAAATGATTAGCGCGGATTTGACTTTCATGGTTGATGAGCGTTTATCCTCCGGGATTTTGTCTTCAGTCAGACGAATCAGCTGTTATTTTCTCCAAATGGGTCCTCCTCAGGCAGCAGGAAATCCGGTTCCGGGAGAGCTTTGACTTTTTCGTTAGCCGGGAGGTAGGTCCTTAGGAGATCATACGCCTGAGAGCTTTCTGTCACGTCTTCCGGATAGTCAAGCGATGGGGAAATTTGATGCTCCGCCTGTTTTACGTCTTTCTGATAGCGTTGGGTTATTTGAGCAATTTCCGCTTCCGGAAGAATCTGGAGCCGGGCCAGGAGATACATCAGGCAACGGGCATCCGGTTCTTTGGCTTCGGCGGCGCGCCGATAACATTCGATCGCTTTTCTCTCATTTCTGGCAATATAATGTCTTGGACTTCCCTCGGCGTAGAGGAGACCGAGGGCCAGGAGAGCCGGGCTATGATTTTGTTCAGCTGCCCTGGACAGGTAGGCAAGGCCTTCTAAGTCGCTCATGTCGCATTCGCGGAAGGCTTCATATTGCGCTTCCGGGTCTCCCATGTTCGCTGCCTTCCTTATCCAGAAATCATATTCATTTCCTATCGTGCCTTTGGGAGTTCCTCCTTCACGCGCTTCTGCGGCCATTTGGCGAACTGCGGGAAGATAGCCTCCGTGGGCTGCCTTGGCCAGTAGCGTTTGCCGCTTTCCGGTTCTTTCCGCAGGGGAGAGCTCCATGTACTGGGCATACAGTTCTTCAGTGGAATGCTCTACAGGCTGCTTGTCCGCTTTATCACGGGAGAAACTGCACGACGGATGAATAAAGCAAAAGACGGCAACAGCTGCAAGAATGAAGGAAAGAATAAATGCGGCAGTGAAGGCACAAACGTATTTAATAAAGCTCATGAGGATGAAGTTGGATGTCTCTATATGTTAGAGATTAACTAAAAATAATGGAAGGTCAATTTATTTTATCGTTTCCAGGCAGCGGCCATCAGGGTCTGGAAATGGGGCGGTTCCGGCTCCCTGTCCACGATGTCCGTGTGGATATTCCCGAATCCCGCTTCCTTCAGCATGCTCTCCAGGGCGGCTGGGGTGAAGCCCAGCCAGCGGTCCGCATACAGTTCCCGTGCCTCCTCCTGGCCGTGCTGGAGCAGGTCAAGAACGACCAGGCACCCGCCCGGTTTCAGGATGTTCCAGGCGGCTTCCAGCGCTTTGGCGGGTTTTTGCGCATGGTGCAGGGCCTGGCTGAGCAGGGCCAGATCCACCGTTCCGGGTTCAATGGGGGGAGATTCAATGTCTCCCAGGCGGTATTCCAGATTGTCCAGGCCGTGCTTGCGGGCCAGTTCCTGCCCCAGTTCCACCATGCTCGGGGAATTGTCCACCGCAATGACCCTTTTGGCGCTGGGGGAAATGAGCTGGGAGACGAAGCCTTCTCCAGCCCCCAGATCGGCTACTACGTCGTAATTCAAGATGCGGAGCAGCGCTCCGGCCAGCGCCTTCCATGAACGGCCTGGGGCGTAATTCTTTCCCAGGCGGCACACCACTTCGTCAAAATAGGCCTGCGTACGGTTTCTGCGCTTGTCCAGAATAACCTGGAGAGCCTTTTTGTCCGCCTCCGCCTCCGGCAGTTCCTCACAGGCCTTCATCGCTACGTTGTGCAGGTCGTCGGCCAGGGAGAGCGTGTAAAAAACGTTCTTGCCGGAGCGCGTGTCTTCCACCAGCTCTTCCTGCCGCAACTGGGCGAGCTGGGTGGAAATGCGGCTCTGCCCCATGCCGAGAATTTCCTGAAGTTCCGCAACGCTCAGGGATTCTTCATCCAGAACGTTGATGATGCGCAGGCGGGTGGGGTCCGTCAGGAGTTTTAGCGTTTTTAGAATTGACTTCATGGCAGAATAATATATCAACGCATCACGATTTATCGATATGAGTAAAAACAACCCTCACATCTTCACCTCGGAATCTGTGGGAGAAGGCCACCCGGACAAAGTGGCCGACTACATTTCCGACTCTATTTTAGACGCCTGCCTGGCTCAAGACAAAACTAGCCGCGTTGCGTGCGAAACCCTGGTGAAAAGCAACATGGTCATCATTGCCGGGGAACTGACGACCAAGGCGGTCATCAATCCGGAAAAAATCGCCCGCCAGGCCATCCGGGAGATCGGCTACTGCAACGGGCAGGATGACGACGTGTTCCATGCGGACACCGTCTTTTTCACGAACCTTCTTACGGAACAGTCCCCGGACATTGCACAGGGCGTGGACGCCCGCGAGGCGGAGGGCAAGGGCCATGCGGAACAGGGCGCGGGGGACCAGGGCATCATGTTTGGCTTCGCCACGAACGAAACTCCGGAACTTCTTCCGGCCCCGATCGTGTTCGCCCACAGAATTCTTATTGAACTGGCCAAACGCCGCAAGCGGGGCCATGTGGACTGGCTGCGTCCGGACTGCAAGTCCCAGGTGGCCGTGGCCTACGGCGAGGACGGGCGCCCGGCCCATATTGAAAACGTGGTCATTTCCACCCAGCATACGGAGGACGTAAGCCATGAAACGATCTCCGACTACTGCAAAAAGCTGGTCAAAAGCGTCCTGCCTGAAGAACTGCTGGATGAAAAGACGGAATACTTCATCAACCCCACCGGCAAATTCGTGGTAGGCGGCCCCCATGGGGATTCCGGCCTGACAGGGCGCAAGATCATTGTGGACACGTACGGGGGAATGGGGCGTCACGGCGGCGGCGCCTTCTCCGGCAAGGACCCGTCCAAGGTGGACCGCTCCGCCGCGTACATGTGCCGCTGGGTGGCCAAGCACATCGTGGCCGCCGGACTGGCGGACAAATGCGAGCTTCAGGTGGCCTACGCCATCGGCTACCCCACACCGGTATCCATCCGCGTGGACACCTTCGGCACCGGAAAAGTGGAGGAAAACGTTATTGAAGACGCGCTGGAAGGCATCTTCTCCTTCAAACCCGCGGACATGGTCACCCAGCTGGACCTGCTGCGGCCCATCTACCGCCAGACGACCCATTACGGGCACTTCACCAAGCCGGACCTCCCCTGGGAGACGCTGGACGAAGCGCGTCTTGCGTCCCTGAAAAACCTCCTCCATTAAACCATCACCACACTGACCACATGTTTTCAGAAACGGAACACTACAAGGTGCGCGACATCAGCCTTGCCGACTTCGGACGCAAGGAACTGGACATTGCCGAACATGAAATGCCCGGCCTGATGGCCGTGCGTGAAAAATACGCCGCTTCCCGGCCTCTGGACGGAGTGCGCATCATGGGCTCCCTGCACATGACCGTGCAGACCGCCGTACTCATTGAAACGCTGACGGCCCTGGGCGCTTCCGTCCGGTGGGCAAGCTGCAACATCTTCTCCACCCAGGACCATGCCGCCGCCGCCATCGCCGAATCCGGCACGCCCGTTTTTGCCTGGAAAGGGGAGACCCTCAAGGAATACTGGGACTGTACCTGGAAGGCCATGAACTTCCCTGGCGGCCTGGGACCGCAGTTGATTGTGGACGACGGTGGGGACGCCACGCTGCTCATTCACCGCGGTTATGAAATGGAAAACGGCAGTGACTGGGTGAACACCCCGTCCGAATCCGAGGAAGAACAGGTCATCAAGGACCTGCTGAAAAAAATCTCCGCAGAAACGCCGGGCATCTTCCACCGCTGGCTGCCGGAACTCAAGGGCGTTTCCGAGGAAACGACCACAGGCGTGCACCGCCTGTACCAGATGCAGGCTGCCGGCAGGCTTCTGATTCCCGCCATCAACGTGAACGACTCCGTCACCAAATCTAAATTCGACAACCTGTACGGCTGCCGCGAATCCCTGGTGGACGGTATCAAGCGCGCCACGGACGTAATGATTGCGGGCAAGGTGGCCGTGGTCTGCGGCTACGGAGACGTGGGGAAGGGCTGCGCGCAATCCCTGCGCGGCATGGGCGCCCAGGTGGTAGTGACGGAAGTCGATCCCATCTGCGCCCTTCAGGCCGCCATGGAGGGCTACCGCGTGCTGACGGTGGAGGACACGCTGGGCTGGGCGGACATTTACGTGACCACCACGGGCAACTGCAACATCATCCGCATTGAACACATGGAAAAAATGAAGGACCAGGCCATTGTGTGCAACATAGGCCACTTCGACAATGAAATCCAGGTGCACAAGCTCCAGACCTACCCCGGCATCAGGCACCTCAACATCAAGCCGCAGGTGGACCGTTACACGTTCCCGTCCGGCAACAGCCTGTACCTGCTGGCGGAAGGGCGCCTGGTCAACCTGGGCTGCGCTACGGGCCATCCCAGCTTCGTGATGTCCAACAGCTTCGCCAACCAGGTGCTGGCCCAGCTTGAACTGTGGAACACCCGTGAAAATCGTTCGGTGGGCGTCGAAGTGCTGCCCAAGGTACTGGACGAGGAAGTCGCCCGCCTGCACCTGGGCAAGATCGGTTGCAAGCTCACCGTCCTTAGTCCGGAACAGGCAGACTACATCGGCGTTCCGGTGGAAGGCCCCTACAAGCCGGACTTCTACCGATATTAGAACAGGACGGGGAAAACGGCCGTCCGTATTTCTCCTTTCATGGCCGCAGCCCCTTGTTGGCGGCTGCGGCAGTTTTATTTTCAGTAATGCCGCAAGAGGGGAATCCTTTTCCGCCACTGCTTTTGCCTTCCCGTGTGGTGGGGGATAAAAAATCTCCCGCCGCGTCTCCATATCCCGGGTATTATGGGAAGGGGTGCACCGTTTTCGGCATGATTCTGATAAAATTTGTTACCGTAACAATGATGCGCCTCATTTAGTGCCTGTCCAGACGGACCTTGATGGAAGCCTGTCCGGTTTTCAAGTCCTGCGTGCGTGCCCATGCACAAATGCGCCAGGCATTTGAATGAGGATCGAAGTTGATGGGAACCCGTACTGTTCCCTTCTCATCCGTATAAAGTGTGCTGCACCATTTGACACACCCGGGAGACCGGAGCGTGCCGTGGAACGGCAGCCCGGTTTGAAGAAAAGCTTTGTTGGAAACGGCATGCCGCCATGCCTCGGAGATTTTTGAAAACGATGCCGCATATGCGTCAAACTGCTCCAGGTTATGGGCTGAGCCCCATGAATGCTCGAAGTAGGGACCGGGGATGGCGGGCGTATCCGGAGTGAGAAAATGATATTCGTGTTTGATCAGGTAAGGATGTTGATCCGGATCTGACAGGCTGTGGTCAACATGTTTATGGTCGTTCATGGATGGCAGTAAAAAATCATTGCTGCATGCTTTCAGAATGGTATTCGGTTTTCGCCAGATGAACTGTGTGAACATGGAATTGTGAAGAGGGGAATGGAGATGCAGGGAATTGTCATAGGCACTCAGGGTCACCCGGCTGTTTTTGACGGGATTTCCGCATTTGTCGCGTACGGTCACAAGGGCTGCAGCGTTTCGACTGTTTGCCTTGTCTGGGAACTCCATGGAAAGTGCCACATTCAATTCTTTTCCGGTGTGGGGCACCGATAGCTCAACCGCGTGTTCGGCGGAAAATTTCCCTTCCAGAGTGAAAGCCTGAATTCCCAGATTGGGCATGTCCCCCGTTGTGACGGGGACCTTGACGACTTTTTGCTGTCCTTTCACATGCAATATCTCATAGCTTTCTGTTTCCCATCCGCCTCTCAGTACAAGGCACACCCGGGTATCCGGTTTCCGTGTTGTAATCAGCAGGCGCGCCGTGTCTCCCGGACGGTAGAATGCCTTGTCGGGAATCAGCCTGATGTCTTCATAATCCAAAAGCTCATGTTTTCCAGGCCCGGAGCATGACAAATAAGTATTTTTCTCCACTGTGCGCCCCTCTTTGTCTTTCAGTACGGCCTGCAGGATATACTGGCCCGGGCTGGGCGGAATGAACGAAAAAACCGCCTGTCCCCGTTCATCCGTCGCAACGGGAAAATCCTCAATGGTTTTCTTTGCTGTGGGAACAGGGCGGTTCTCCTTCATGCCCATCTGCTGATGAATGATTTTCAAATGCCCCTGCGCTCCGGGTACTCTGTTTCCGTAAGCATCGGCAGCAACGACGGTTCCTTTGAAAACACGCCCGGATTCGGCAAACAGCCGTTCTCCCGTGAAGAAAATGCGGAAAGGCCGGGAGGACTTGACAATGAATTTGGTTGTAGAAGACGGGAGGGCGTTTCCCTCCGTTTCCATGGATGCGGTTATTTGATAGCAAAGATCTCCGTCCGGCCTTCCCTCTGCATCCGGGTTCGGATGGAAAGTGAACTCCGCACGTCCCTCTGCATCCGGTAGCAGCGTATCCTGAAAGACAGGATCATTGTTCAATGGAGCTGGGACGTATTCATAAGGGTTGCTGAACAGATTTTCCAAAGCGGCGGGAAGCGGTTTCCACTCCCGTTCCCTGGGGATGGTGAACTCCCGGACGGCGACTTTTATCCGGGAATTCGAGGAAGGAACGTTCACCTGAACATGAAGGGGAGACATCATTTCTGCCGGGTCCGCCTGCACAGTCACCATGGGTGGCGGTACAGACTCCGGTTCCACTATCTGAAATTCCGCGGCGGTTTCCCATGAAAACCTGTCGTCCTCATTCTCAAACCATTCCGGGGGAGTTTTTCTGGGAGGGGGCTCCAGGGAGACCAGGATATGGCAGGCTCCGGCCGGAACAGTGAGAGGGAGGCGAAAGTCCAGATCGAACTCGCCGGCTTCATCCGTTGTGACGTTTTTTTCCAGAAGAGTATGTTGTTCCTGTGTGCCGGTTGCAATGCGGACGCGCAGGGAAAGGCCGGCTGTCGTGGATGCGCTGGATTCGTGATTGCCGGCTCTCCAATGGATTCCTTTGACATGTACAGTCTGTTCAGGGAAATAGGCCGGCTGGCTGGTGATGCAAAATGTTTTTGCCCCATGGTTTTTGGGAAGCGTTTCTTCGGGAGGAGTCTCTTCGGAGAGGAAATGGAACGGATCGTTGTCGGAGCTGGGAGACTGCGTATGAAATGGAAGAATCGGGAATGTCCCTTCCCGATTAGTGTCAACCCATCCCATGATCATGCATGTATCGGGCAGAAGGGGCTGCTGGAAGCAATAGCCTTTTGCATTGGTTGTCTCTGTCAGGAGAAGAGGGGAAGCTCCCTGTTTGCAAATGGCCAGATGGATGTTGGCTGAGGGAATGGGATTACCTGTCCGGCTGTCGGAAATATACCACAGGATTCCTGTTTTCAGGGTAATGCTTTGAATGCGTATGCGGTTGAGATGGATCAGAAGGCGGGATTCGCTGGAAGGATGGACGGAAGCCCTGAGGATGTAGGAACCTGGCTGGGCTACAGGTATGAAAAGTGTGGTGGCAAGGTCGCTGTGATCCTCTGGTTTATTGAGTTTCCGCATCAACGGCTCTCCCTGGGTTTCCAAAAAGGGCAGAAAGGAAATGGCTGGCTGTCTGTTTTCCGCAAGGGAGGGACGAAGGCCGATGGCGCGCAAAAATTTTTCCGAGTTATCGAATACGTCAAAAAATGCCTGAAGTTCCTCCTGTGTGGGAGGCGTTTCCTTCCATTCCTGTATTTTTTGACGGATAGCCTGAACCAAATTCAACTGTTCCAGCCGCAGAGTTGCCTGGTCGGCATTCCGGGAAAAAAACGGGAATTCGACGCCTTCTGAAACGGGCGTATAAAGAAAGGAATATAAAAATCCTCCTCTGGGCTGAGTGATAGAATCCAGCAGGTTTTGCAAATGACCCAGTAATTGAGCTCCTTCCTCCTCTTTCCTGATGTCAGGAGGAAGCTCTTCCATGTTTTGACGTAACTGCTTTACGGCTTGATCCAGGTTCTTTTGGCGAATGCATTGGAGCACCATGTTGGACATTTGGCTGGCAGTGTGCCGGCAGATTTCCGGAGAGGAAGGGGAGAGATTTTCCCCTGGCATGGCGGAAAGAGCGGCATTCCCCACGGCGGAAAAAAGCAGAAGGAACAGGCAGGACCGTAAAACCGGATTCAGGAGAGTGAATGGCATTCTTCCATGTTAGGAAAAATGCCGATAATGAATCAAGAATATAACGTATTTGAAATAAAAAAGCGCCGGAATTTTCCGGCGCTTGGAAAGAGAGGATTGACAGACCGCCCTGTTACCAGGTGGCGTCAAATTTGGGAATGGGCGTACCCTTTCCTCCGGGACAGTTTTCCGGGACTTTGTAGGTCTTCCGGAGTTCCTGGTAGCGCTTCTTGAGCTGTTCCGCCGTGGTTTTGTAGGCCGGATCGTTAATGACGTTCTTCATCTGCATGGGGTCCTTCTGCATGTCGAAAAGCATCCATTCGTCGCTTGTCCAGATGTAGGAAAGTGTATAGCGGTCTGTCCGGATGCCGTCGTGGCGCGGAGCGTTGTGTTCGCCGGGATTCTCGTAGAAGCAGTAGTAGATGGCATCCCTCCATTGGTCCGGCTTCTTGTTGGTGAAAGCCGTCGGGAGCAGGGAGACGCCCTGGAACGTGTTCATGTTTTCCGGCGTGTCGGCCCCGGCCGCGGAGACGATGGTGGGGGCATAGTCGATGTTCTGCACCATCGTGTTGTTGCGCGTGCCTGCGGGAATCTTTCCGGGCCATTTCATGATGAGCGGCATGCGGAGTGATTCTTCAAAAATCCAGCGCTTGTCGTACATGCCGTGTTCACCCATGTAAAAGCCCTGGTCCCCGCAATAGATGACCAGCGTGTCTTTGGAAATGCCTTCCTTGTCCAGATATTTCATGAGGCGCCCGATGCTGTCGTCCACGGAGAGCAGGCAGCCCAGGTAGTCTTCCATATACGCGTGCCATTTCCATTCCGCAAAGGCTTTCGGATCTTTCAGCTTTCCGGATTTCATGCCGTCCACCAGGGATTTGGTACGCTTGGCGTAATAATCCGTCCAGGTTTTCTTTTCTTCCGGAGTCATGCGGTTCAGTTCCCCCAGATCCCAGCCGTAGCCCGGGGAGACGATGCTCTTGCGCATCTCTTCCGGTACCTGGTCCTTGAGAACCTTGAGGTCGGAATAGATCGCCATGTGTCTGGCGACGGTCTGCTGGTTTTTCTTCAGGAACTCCGGACGGTTGGCGTAATCGTCGTGGAAGTTGGCGGGCGGCGACAGCCTGGAGGTATTCACCTTGCCCAGGTGGCGCAGGGCGGGACACCAGGCGCGGTGGGGTGCCTTGTGGCCCACCACGAGCAGGAAGGGCTTGTCCTTGTCCCGGTTTTCCAGCCACTGGATGGATTTGTCCGTGACCACGTCCGTGGCATAGCCGGGGAAGCGCTTCGTCTGGCGTCCCTTGCCGTTCGGCTTGGGGATGATGAAGTCCGGATTGTAATAACTGCCCTGGCCGGGGAAAATTTCCCAGGTATCAAATCCGGTGGGGTTGGATTCCAAATGCCATTTCCCGAATAGAGCCGTCTGGTAGCCGGCTTTTTGCAGCATCTTCGGGTAGGTGGGCTGGGAGCCGTCAAGCGGCCTTTGGCCGTTAAAGACGAAGCCGTTCATATGGGAATGCCGCCCGGTCAGGATGCAGGCGCGTGACGGGCCGCACAGGGAATTGGCGCAATAGCTGCGGTCAAAGACCATGCCCTGTTTGGCCAGCTTGTTGAAATTGGGCAGGGCAACGGGAGAATCATGCTTGCTGGTGCCCAGCGTCTGGTAGGCATGGTCATCCGTAATGATGAACAGGATGTTCGGTTTTTTATCCTTTCCGGACGCAGTCTGCGCCATCAGGGGAGAAGCCGCCAGCAGCGCCAGTGTTCCGGCGAGGATGGTTTTTAGAGAGCTCATAGTGGTGCAGAATATAGAACGCACACACCATGTCAATGTCATAGGATTCCTTTTGCCGTAATTTTGCGTTATGGTACAGTAACTCTCATGTATTCCTCCTCTCTGGAAGATGCGTTGCGCCAGTTCGGCAAACGGGAATTCCGCCCCATGCAGCGGGAACTGATGGAATGCTCCCTGCGCGGCCTTTCCTGCATTGGCATTCTCCCGACGGGGGCCGGCAAAAGCCTTTGCTACCAGATTCCGGCAGTTCTGATGGACGGAGTGACTGTAGTGGTTTCTCCTCTCATTGCGCTGATGCGTGATCAGGTGGCCGGACTGGAAAAACTGGGCGTGGCTGCGGCCAGGTATGATTCTTCCCTGAGTGATGAAGAAAAGGAGGCCTTGATGGGCTCCCTGAAATCCGGCGTTGTCCGTCTGTTGTTCGCCGCTCCGGAATCCCTGGAATCCCCATGGATGCAGCAGGCCATGGAGTTCGTTTCCCCAGGTCTGTTTGTGGTGGATGAGGCTCATTGCCTCTCGGAATGGGGACATAGCTTCCGACCCGATTATCTGGGATTGCCGGATTTTTTCAGAAAATACGGCTTCCGGAGCGTCATGGCTCTTACGGCTACGGCTACAGAACGGGTCTGTCGCGACCTGGCCTCCCTTTTCAGCGTGAAGGAGGAGTGCATTTTCCGCACCCCGCCGTACCGCGCGAATATCGTCCGCCAGGTGGAAACGCTGAAGGAGGAGGATAAAACCGCTCGGCTGGTTGAGTTTTTGAAGGAGGACGGCCACCGTCCCGCCGTGGTGTACGCGCGCACCCGGAAGGATGCGGAAAGCCTGTCCTATGAGCTGGGCCGTGCCGGGTTTGCCGCCAAATCCTACCATGCGGGCATGCCTCCGGAAACGCGCGCCGGGGTTCAGGACGATTTTTTGAAGGGGACGGCGGACGTACTGGTGGCGACGATTGCCTTCGGCATGGGAATAGACAAGCCGGACGTGCGCTCCGTGGTGCATTACCACCCGCCTGCCAGTCTGGAGGCGTATGTGCAGGAATCCGGCCGTGGGGGGCGCGACGGGCTGCCCTCCTTCAGCCTGGTGATGCTGTCCGCCCGCGACGGCGTGGCCGTGGTCAACCGCCTGCATGCGGTGGAACCGGACCGCCACGGCGTGAAGGGGCTGGCGTCCCTGCTGTCCCAGAGGGGGGAGCACGTTGTTTCCCTGTATGAAGCCTCCGCCATTCATGATTTGCCGGATGTGGCGGTGGACCGGATGCTGTTTGACCTGAAGCGTTCCGGCTCTGTGCGGGAGCAGGGCAGGGGATGCAAATATTACAAGGTGCGCCCCCTGTTCCGGATGGAGGAAATCCTGTGCGGCCGTGATGGCGAAGAAAGCACCCGCCTGCAATGGATAGACGGCTGCCGGGAGGGGGAAGTGGAGGCCCTGGCCGTGGAGTGGGGGATTTCATGGGAAGAGGCCGCCGCCTGGCTTGACGAACTGGCCCTTTCCGGGGAATGGAAGGTGGAGCTGCGCCAGATAACGCTTCATCTGCATTCCGAAGGTTTTGATGCGGCGGAAACCGCGGAGGAATTCGCGCGGTATTTTTCCCGGTCGCGGCTGAACGGGCTGGAACGCTGGAAAACGTGCGTTTCCACGCTGACGGCCGCCGCCTGTCTTAACAGGAGCCTGGACGCCTACTTCGGCTTCCGGGAACCGTCCGGTCCCTGCGGCCACTGTCCAGCATGCTGCGGTGCGGTTCCCGCGGAGATGGAAGAGGAGGAGCCCGGCCCGGTTCCGGAAGAACTGCGTTCCGCCGTCATGGAACTGGCGGCGCAGAGAAAGCCCGCGCTGTCTCGCCCTTCCCAGTTGACGCGTTTTCTGCTTGGGCTGGCCTCTCCGGCGGCCATGCGCGCGCGGTTGTGGGGCCATCCTCTTTACGGAGCGCTGGCGGACAGGAACTGGGCGGACGTCTGGATTGAAGCCCGCGCCCTCTTGGGAAATTAGGGGTCAGTTCCCGCTTTTGGCGGCTTCATAGGCGGCAATGATGCGCCTGCAGGAGTTTTCCGCATGCAGCAGGGAGCACCAGTAGCGGGAGATTTCCTCCGGGTTGCGTTTCCCTTCGTCCCAGGCGCGGATTTCTTCCAGCAGCGCTTCGGCAAGGCTTTCCGGAGAATCCTTTGGGCTGAGCGTGCCGGAATCATGGGAAACATACCATTGCAGGCAGTTCAGCAGGGGGGTGAGACGCGGCCCTACGACGGAGGCTCCGGCGCAGAGCGCTTCCGCGGAGGCGATGTGAGAACCTTCATAGCGGGAAGAGCAAAGGCAAATTTTAGATTTTACATAAATCTTGATGAGTTCCTGATTGGGCACCACACCGTTCAAATGGATATGACTTTGATGTTCCGGAGATAATGATTGGTGCCAGTCGTGCAGGGAGAGGGGAATGTTCCCGTAAATCTCAACGACCCATGGGGTATGCCTGCTCACGAATATTTCCAGTGCACGCATCAGAAGTTTCGTGTTTTTTTGAAAAAAATCATCCCAGCGGCCCACGGCAATGATCAGATTGCGCTTGGGCGATTCGGGTTCATAAATATGCTGAGAAGGGATTGGGTTGGGAATGAGTGCAAGTTTTTCACAGATCTGTTTTCCGTAAAGCCATTGGAGGTCTAGGATGGAGAGCAGGGCCGGCGGAGACGGAAAGGAAATGAGATCCGCCATCTTCAAGTGTTTTCTCCTCCCCCAGTCCAAAGCTCCGGCAGTATGGTATTTGATGATACGGAGACAGGCAAAAAGGGGGCCCTTTAAACTTCCTCTTTTATTTTTCTCCATGTTCCAGATATGGCGGGTGAGCGTTTTCCAATAGCGCCAGGGATAAAACAGCCCGGAAGTGTCCATATATACCACCAGGTAAATGCCTGCCTCATGCACAGCGCGGGCTACGGGAGTGTACTTTCCCATTCCCCAAGCATACAGAACCAGTCCGTCAATACCCAGGGATTTCCACCAGCCGGAATCTTCCAGGTTGGAGTATTCCGTGCGGATGAGGTCGGGGTCGTCCCCTTCCTGGATGGGCGTGGGCATGATAGCCCTGCTTTCCACGCCGATTCGCTGGAAGGCCTTGCAGAAAGCGCCGGAATCACGGCAGAAGAAGGTGTGATCTCCTTTAAAGGGAACGGGCGTGCAGGTGTACCATTTCATGATGCCGAGGTGGTTGAGGATTGACGTAAGATGCGGAGTTCTTCAAGAAGGCAGCCCATGGCCTGGAGCCATGCGGCGGGGGAGTGCGTGGAGGACAGAAGCTCTTGCCCGTGTGCGCCCATTGATGGCCAACGTTCTTCTTCCTTCAGGGCAGTGTGCAGCATTTCCGCCAGCGCGTCCGCGGAGGGTTCCCGGGCAATCCAGCCGTTCCGGTCGTGGGTGATGAGTTCCGGCAGGCCGCCGCACGGCGTGACGATGACAGGCGTGCCGTGCAGCCATGATTCCAGAACGACCATGCCGAAGGTTTCCTCCCAGAGGGAGGGTGCGACGGCTATGCCGCAGGAGGCGCGTACGGTTCCCTGTTCCTCATGGGGAATGAATCCCGTCAGGCGGATGGATTCAAGGCGGCGGGAAGACACGTAGTGCTCCAGTTCCCCGCGCAGGGGGCCGTCTCCCATCAGGTAAAGAGTGCGTCCGGGCGGGGAAAGAAGCTCCCATGCACGGATAAGCTGGAAGACGCCCTTTTCCGGGGCGAGGCGTCCGGCGTACAGAACGTCCCGGCGCGGGGCGTCCGGTATGGGGACGGGTTTTTGCCGGATGAAATGGGGAATAACCCTGATTTTTTCTTCAGGTATTCCGGACTGGATGAGAAGTTCCCTCTGGCGGCGGCTGACGGCGATGTAGGAGGAAAGGCGGGTCCAGGCGCCCATGCGGCGTGTTTTAGAGAGCACGGCCGCCGCCAGGGCGGAATAGGCCGCGTTGCCGTGCCAGCAGGCGTGCATGACGCCGGGAAGGTAATTGCCGTTTTTACAGGAGAAGCAGGGCGCGCCGTCCCGGTAGAATACGCCATTGAGGCAGCCGGAGCGGTAGTTGTGCACATAGTGGATGACCGGAACGGATTGTTGCAGGGCCAGCTCATAGACGCAGGGAGACATGGCCGGAAACGTGTTGTGGATGATCCACGCGTCATAGCGGCCGCGGCGCAGGCATTCGCGCAGCTTTTCCTCCACGTCTCTATTGTGGAGCATGTAGCGCATTTTCGTCAGCGCGCCGTGGGAGCTTTGGAACAGTTCCGCGGTGGAATAGACAAAGGGGGTAACGTCCGCCACGGCGCCCAGCGCTTCCGTAATGGCGTGGAAGCAGACTTCTTCTCCCCCCACCCCGCCGTAGCGGCTAAAAATGTGTAGAATGCGTGGATGTTGCATGACCGCGGCGGAATGGGGTTATCCCTGAAGTTCCCTCCTGAGTTTCTGTGGATCCTTCAACAGTTCCCGCTGAATGGCTTCCTGCTGCTGGCGCAGGCGGTCTTCCCGGGTCTGGAGTGCTCTCTTGCCTGGCCCCAGACTGGGATTGACAAAGGGGTTGTTGTCTCCCCACTTGGACCAGGGGCCGCGGGGAATGCGGTAGAATTCCACAAAGCGCCAGTGGACGATGGCCGTTCCACCGGGAATGCCCAGATAATCGCGAACGGCAGGGGAAATGTCGATGCCGGCCCCCTTGTTGTGGGTGTTGACGGGGGGCTTGTCGCCAAAAACATAGGGCCAGTCCTCCGTGGTGAACGGGCCGCAGTCCTCCCATTGGGCAAAGCAGCTCCGCTTGTTGTAAATGATTTGCACCCACCTTCCCTTGCAAACGGATTGTCCTTTTCCGGAGAATTCCCGGTGGAACCAGGGAATGACGCGGGAGGCTTCCGGCTTGTGCTCCCCCTTGCAGACGTCGTTGTAGGGAAGAGCCACATAAAAGGGATTCTGCCTGGGGATGAACGTCTTGGGCCGGAAATCCATCGTGCGGTGCAGGGGGTCCGGATTGTCGAACCCGCCGAAGCTTTCCTTCCACGCGGAATCCCAGGAACTTTTGTGGTTGGCTACCGGATTGCGCTCCGTGGCGTCTTCTCCCACCCAGAACACGGTGGCGGTGATGTTGAGCCGCCACGGATAGGTTCCGGGGCTTTGCGGAGCCGTCCGGGGGAGAATGCGCGGCTGGGGCGCCGGGCGCTTGCCCGCTCCGGACGCCGTAGGAGATTTGACGACGACGCCGGGCAGCGGGTCCCGGCGCGTTGGGGTGATGACGACGGGGCCTTTGGGCCGTTCCGTGCTGGACAGGGCGCGGGCGGCAGTCCGTCCGGACTGGATGTCGGCGCGGGCATTCCCCGCCAGTACGGCGACGAGCAGCGGCAGCAGGCATGCGGCAAGAGAGGGTTTCCAGCAGGAACCCTTCCATGATGCCTGTTGACGCTGCCTGTGATTTACCATCGGTGCAGTTGAGTGACGAAACGGTGATCCAGCTTGCCGGGATAATCCGTATTGAAATTCAGGCCGCGGCTTTCGTTGCGGCGCATGGCGCAATCCACGATCAGGGAGGCCACGGCTACCAGGTTGCGCAGTTCCAGAATATCCGGCGTAATGCGGTACCCCCAGTAGAAATCCTTCACCTCCCGGTGCAGCATGCGCAGGCGCGTTGCGGCGCGGTCCAGCCTCTTGTTGGTCCGTACGATGGAGACATAATCCCACATCAGGCGGCGGATTTCATCCCAATTGTGGTAAATGACGGAAAGTTCATCCGGCAGGGCCGTATCTCCGTGGTGCCACGCGGGAATGCTGTAGTCGGTGGGGGCGTCTTTCCGCAGGGGCTGCTGGGCCAGCATGGCGTTCAGGGCGCGCTTGGCCACCACCACGCATTCCAGCAGGGAATTGGAGGCCAGCCTGTTGGCTCCGTGCAGCCCGGTGCATCCGGTTTCCCCAGCGGCGTAAAGGCCGTCCAGCGTGGTTTGGCCGTTGACGTCCGTCAGCACTCCGCCGCATTGGAAATGGGCGGCGGGAACCACCGGAATGGGTTCTTTGGCGGGGTTGATTCCGTAACGGTTGCAGGTTTCGTAAATCAGGGGGAAGCGTTCCTGGACAAAACCGTCCGGCTTGTGGGAAATGTCCAGGTAAACGCACATGCTGCCCGTCCTTTTCATCTCGGAGTCCACGGCCCGGGCGGTGATGTCCCGCGGGGCCAGGGATTTGCGGGGATCATACTTGTGCATGAATTCCCTGCCGTCCGCACCGGTCAGTACGCCGCCTTCGCCGCGGACAGCCTCGGAAATGAGGAAGGACCGGGCTTCCGCGCCTTCCGCCCGCGTGTTGAAAAAGCAGGTGGGATGGAACTGGACGAACTCCATGTTGGCAATCGTGGCCCCCGCGCGCCACGCCATGGCTACGCCGTCGCCCGTGGCGGAATCGTTGTTGGTGGTGTACAGGTACACGCGGCCGCAGCCGCCCGTGGCCAGCAGAACGCGGTCCGAACGGAAAATCTCCACTTCCCCGGAATTGCGGTCCAGCACATAGGCGCCCAGGACCCTGTCTTCCGTGACCAGTCCCAGCTTGGTCGTCGTGATCAGGTCGATGGCGAACCGGTCTTCCATCAGTTCGATGTTGGGGTGCAGCTTGGCCGCTTCCAGCAGCTTGGAGGTTATTTCCAGGCCGGTGGCGTCCTTGGCATGCAGGATGCGCCGTTTCGTGTGGCCTCCCTCGCGGGCCAGCTCGTAATCCTCCCCCTGCGTCGCCTGGTCGAAGTTGACTCCCCGTTCCAGCAGTTCCCGGATGGCTCCGGGGCCTTCCTCCACGATCGTGCGGACGACTTGTTCATTGCACAGTCCGGCTCCGGCGTCCAGCGTGTCCGCGACATGGTCCTCGAAAGAGTCGTCATGGTCCCACACGGCGGCTATCCCGCCCTGCGCCTTCGCGGAACTGCAATCCAGAAATTTTCCCTTGGTTATGACCGCAACCCTGCCGTGTTCCGCAGCTCTCAAGGCGAAACTTAATCCGGCAACACCTGCCCCAATGACTAAAAAGTCGCTCGTCTTCATCTTGAATGGTACGAAACTGTAACATACGGGGGGGCGGCAAGTCACGCCCAATGATGGGGGCAGGGGGCATATTTGTCTGGAAAAAAGGCAGGAAACACGCTAATTCATGCGCATGAGACCCCAAGGGAATGAACAGGAAGCGCGCCGGAACAAGCATGTCCGCAGCGCTCCGGCAAAAATCGCCGTCAGGGCGCTGGGCGAGGATGCATTGGATGAAATCCTTGACGGCGCGTCCAATCCCCTTTTGCTGATCCTTGACTGCGTGCAGGATCCGCACAACCTGGGCGCCATCCTGCGAACTGCCGACGGCGCGGGAGTGGATGCGGTGATTGCCCCCAGGGACAAGTCCGTGGGCATCACGGAAACCGTTCTGCGCATCTCCGTGGGGGCGGCGGAAAAGGTCCCCTTCATCCAGGTCACCAACCTGGCGCGGACCATGAAGCAGCTCCAGAGCCGCGGCATCTGGATATTCGGCACGTCGGACAAGGGAGACCGGGATTTGTACGGAACGGATTTCACCGGCCCCGCCGCCCTGGTGATGGGCGCGGAAGGGGAAGGCATGAGACGGCTGACGGAAGAGAATTGCGACTTTCTCCTGCGGATTCCCATGAAAGGTTCCGTGCCCTGCCTGAACGTATCCGTGGCTACGGGCGTGTGCCTGTATGAAATCCTGCGCCAGCGGTCCCTTTCCTGATTCGTCTTATTTCTCCATTTTAAGCTCATGATCAAGGAACTTTCCCTTTCTCCGGGAGAACGCGTACGGCTTGTTTCCGATATCCACTTCGGCCATGCCAAGGCCCTGGTCAGGGAACCTGAAGAATTGAAATTCCTGCTGGAAGGGTGTACCCATCTGGTCGTATGCGGGGACTTGAGCGAAACACGCGAGAGCCCCTATCAGGCGGAAGGACTGGAAAAACGCGCCCGTTTTCTGTGCATGTGCACCCAAGCCGGAGTGCAGCCCATCCTGCTGGCGGGCAATCATGACCCAGATGAGGAATTCAGCCTGCTGAAATTGCAGGGCGGCCGTTTTTATGCACTCCACGGCCATGCCCTGTTCAAGGAAGTGGCGCCATGGGGGTGGGAATACCTGAAAAACAAGCATATTTCCCGCGAGTTGATTGCCGCTTTTCCGGACGCGGATGCGGATCTGTGCCGCCGTCTGGAGCTGGCCCGCGCCATGAGCGTTCTGGTTCCGCCCATTTACACGCGTTCCCGGGTTTACAGGAACAGGCTGGTGCGCTTTCTGGCACATTCTGCATGGCCGCCGGAGCGCCCTGTGCAGATTCTTCTGGCATGGTTGACGATGATGCCCCGCATGCGTCGGTTTGCGGATCGTTTCTTCCCTGAGGCGGAGACAGTCTTCTTTGGCCATTTGCACCGCCGCCTGGTGAGCGGCGGACGGGGAGGGCGCCGGTATGTCAACCTGGGGGCCTGTTTCCATCACGCCGCGTGCTACGCGGCTGATCTGACAGCGGAAGGAGCGGTGACTGTCCGCAGCTATACGCCTGCGGGGTATGAAGGCCCGGCAAGGGCTGTCCGCTGAGAATTTGCTTCTTGTGGAAGGGAAAAAGGGGGCGGGGAACGCGTCCGGGTTTGGCGATAATGTGTTAGAGCACCGGATGACTAGTCCATACAGTTTTTGGACGCGTTCCCCAAAGGAGCTGGCCGTTCCCATGTTTCCTTCCGGGACGTGCAGGCCTTTCCGCTGCACTTCAACGTGCATTCCCGGCAGCAGCGGGGGTGGGAAGAGGAAAAAAGCCGGGAGAAGAAACCGCCGGTCCTGTTGAAAAATCCGTCGGAATCTTTCCGCCTCTGGTTCTTTTCCGGAATTGGGCTGACCATGGACAAAAGTTAGTTCAAGCTAACAACGCTCGCAAGAAAAAAGTTTGCCATTACTAATATTTATTCAGGAAGTAATTGACTTCATTGACACTTAATATATTGTTGTGTTAGTTGAATCTAATAGTTCTGTGATGATGAATAAAAAAAATGGATTTCCCGAATTGAGCAACAGCTTGGAAGACTATATTGAAGCCGTGCGCAACATTGAACTGGAAAAAGGATGCGCCACCGTTGGGGAGATTGCGGAGGCCCTGAACGTGAAAAAGCCGTCCGTCTCTCTGGCCATGAAGCAGTTGAAGGAACGTGGACTGGTGGAATATACACAGTATTCTCCCATTGTTTTGACCAAATCCGGCCGCCATGAAGCCGACCGCGTGATCTCCTGCCATACCATAGTCAAGGAATTTCTGATGACGGTGTTGCATATGGAAGAACCGCGTGCGGATGAAGTGGCCTGCGGCATTGAACACATCATGTCTCTGGAGGAAATTTCCAGATTCCAGTTGCTCACGGACCATGTCCGGAAGTACTGAGAGGAGTGTTTATCCAAATAGGAACTATTTACGTTGGTCTTCTCTCACCCTATCTGCCTTTCCTGCGGATTGATGACTGAATTTCAATATTCAGCAATCATGCAGTATTCCCACAAGATTATTCTGCATAATTCCGTTTATATTTTCATCTCATTATTATTTCAATATGAAATCAAATTCTTCTTTTTTCTATTTTCTTCAATACATTTATTATTCTAAAACACTCAACGGCTATAATAAGATAAGCAAAAATCAATGCTATATATGATATTAAAAGTCCATTCGAAAAATTTTTCCATAATATATTTATGCCATGATAAATTGTTGATAAAACTCCAATTATTCCTGAGATCAGAAATAAATAAATTGTAATTTTGATAATTGGAAAAAGGAATTTATTAAATGAAAAATTAAGAGTATTTTTTTTGATCCAAACAAGGATTCTTAAGAATAAGATTACGAAAATACATCCACACCATGATTCGAGATATTCATATACAGTTAAAGGAGATTCGGGATAATTCATAATACAGATGATTAATTTCTAAAAATACAAGAAAATATTATTAATTAATTCCGGAACTATATAGAATAGTCTGGTTATGTCAATGATCCTTCATCAGATGATGAGATTGGAATGTGAAACGCTTATAATGCTCCCTTATTCAATGACCAGATGAAGACAAATCAAACAACTGAAGCGGGACAAGATTAAAGTAGATAATTTCGATTAATTTTAATATTGAATTCATTATTTGGAGCATAATTTTATATTTTAATTTAAAAATTTGTTAGTAATTTCTTCAGTTTGATCTATAACAAACGGAATTTTCAAAGTAGCTATAATCTTAACATAACCGTATGCATCTAAAGTTAAAGAATTGGTTCTGCATTCAAAGTTAACTTTGAACTTTTCTTAAGATCAATAGAATAAGATGATTTTATATAAGATGATAATGTAATGCCAGCATCAATTCTATGAGACAACCCTAAAAATTCTTCCCGATAGAATGGTGAAGTATTGCCATTACAATTGTCGATTTTAAGTGTTTTTTCACTACTTAATCCGGCAACCATAGCTCGTAAAAAATATTCAATATCAGGCAGACAGGCAGCCATTTTTGTTTAATTTTAAATCCCGCACCTGCACCTGTATCAACATCCGTTCGGAATTTTGCTTCAATGCACACAATTTTTCTATTAATATACTTCCCTCAATAATAATAAGAATGGACATGAAACCTGCAGGGATAGTCATTGCTTAGCCAAATTCGTTAGTTTCTTTTCCTAGATAACCAATATATAATACCATTCCATTATTGACGGCCCCATAAAGATTCCATCCCCCCCTTCTTCAGCGATGGATCTCTATTGATCCACCTGCCGTCTGCGGGATTGTAATAGCGATAGTTATAATAGCCAGCTCCAACTCCTTATCGTTCATCTCACTGCTCCACTGCACCGGCTGGAGGAGGTTGCCTGTGCTGTCAACTATCCCCTAGGGAGAGTCGTCGTAAGCTGCCACGACCGTTCCCTGCGCGTTGAACACCTCCGTCACGTTCTTGTTAAAGTCCGTTCCATAGCAGTAGAGGGCATTATTCTGCACTAGGGCCAACGGGCGGGTGGCCACCGGTTCCAGGGGATCCCACAGCAACGTGCGAATCACGTTCCGGCTGTCCAGCATGTCCAGAGCCGCTAGTTGCAGGTAGCCGCGGTACAGGTAGCGTTCATGGCTGGCGACCGTTCCGTTGACGGTTACTTTCTTCATGTAGAGGCGTCCCTGATCGTCGTAGCCGCATTCCACCACCGTGCCGCTTTTCACACCCGCCGCCGCAGAGCCCGAGCGGGCCAGCGACGGGGAAGGCGGCGTTCCACCGCTGTTATCACACGTGTCTCCTTCACAGGAACACGGTTCGGGCTCTTTCTTGCCTCCCGGCTCCGTCGGAACCACGTCGATGCTGTAGTTGCAGATGGAGACATTGGCGCTTGAGGGCTTGTAGTCGATGTTAGTCTGGTTGACTTCCCTGCTGCAGGAGCCGGAGGGCAGCTGCGCCCCGCCGGTACCCGTGTGGTATTTATGGCCGCCCTGGTCTCCCGCTTCCTGCGAGTTTTCCTTCAAGTCCACCTGCGCCACCACCTTGCCGCCGGAGTCCTTCACCTCCAGGCTTCCCCAGTCGTCCACCCCCAGGAAGAGCGAGCAGGTGCCGTAGAGCCAAAGTACCATCTGCGGTAAACAGGAACGAAAGAAGACTTGCTGCCAGGAGTAGCAGCTGGAGTGTTCATAAGGTATTAAGGTGTTGGAATTGATGATGAAATGAGAGGAGGGCTGTCCTCCATGATCATTTCCCCGGTAGTATTATTCAGATCCAGTGTCAATAAAGTTTATTTGAAAATTTTTGTTTGCTTATAAAATCATGGTGAATTTTTCATATAAAAAGAAGTATATAGTTTTTATGATCAAGATATTTCTCCTCTGGACAAAACTATGAGCTATTTGTTAGAAAAGATTTCTGATAGAAGGTCATTTTTTCCTGCCTCCTGTCATATTCCCGGAAAAGTTTATGCCATGGAGAAAGAATAGTTGCTGACTCAGGAGTTTGTCTTCACCGGATTTACAAAAACAATTAAAACATGGTAAGTCATTCAAGACATAAAATTCTATTCTGTCGGGGTTCTCTGTATCGTTAAGCCGTTGTGTGAACTGAAAGATTGACGATATGGTTTTTTGCTCTGTAGTGGTCCATATGCAAAAAATTTGCTTTGCATGTGACGTTCATCTTTCCTCCGGTCGACAAACGTCTTGCCTGGCAGAGAGGCAGCTTCCGTGCTATACATATCGATGTGCACTCCAAGGGGGAATAGGGCGGAACTTGCCAGTAAAGAACCAGTTTTTTTGCTGATAGCATTGTCCATCATGATTTGCAATTGATGCTATTTGATTGCCGGAGAGGGAGAGGAAGCGGGAATTCCGCCGTATAAGCTTGCCGTGAATTCAATTTTATTAGTTGAGGCTAATTTTTTTGAAGAAGAGAAATTTCCCTCCAGGAAATCTTCAATCAATTTATAGTTAACATATTTTGTAGTTACTTGCGCAGAATTTTATCCGTTCCGGGAAAGAGTATTTTGAGAAAAAGAGTTGACTTAAAAGTTAGATCAAACTAACTTCCGTCCGTTGCATGAACTTGACCCATACAGGATATCACCGTTTCTTTCACCGGGCTTGCCGGTACTGGAAGCTTGCCGGCCTTCTGGTCCGGCGTCCCAGGTACCGCCTGCTCTGCGGGGATTGTGTATCCTGCATGGGCGCATGCGGCAAAGTCGTGGAAACACAGTCCTCCGCAGGCCGGGAACAGGAAGGTTCATCCGGTTCCGCGCAGGGTTGAACATCCGCCAATGACGAGGAAGACTCAAAATACAGCATTACTATGAAGAAAAGCTACATGATACCCGCCCTGTTTGCCTGCTCCGGCTTGTGCATGGCCGGTACGGCATCCGTAGCCACTCCCGCCGCTGCTCCGGCTGTGGAGGAGGCTGAAGGCAAAGGGGCCATTCTGGACGACATCGATCTGTTCGGGGATGAGTACGGCGACGAAAGCACGCCCATTCCGAACGATGCGCTTACCCGCGCCCTCACGGATCTGCACAAGGGAGCTTATGAGAAAGCCAGGTTCCAGTTTCTGCTGGAACAGGCGTTTCTGTATACCAGAGGCCATCACGCCGCGCCGAATGACGAGACTTCCGGTTCCAGCCAGAGCTGGTACAAGCTGCACGCCCAGGCCGGGCTGCAATTGTTCAAGTCCGGCCGCCACCAGGGCACCTGGATCAAGAGCGAGCTTTCCGGTTCCGTGGCTCTCAACAGGCATACCCACCGCACCACCCTGGACGATTCCTGGGGAGCGAGCGGCCCCGCCAATTGCGACGTTTTTGAAGACGGGTATTTCTATCTTCCGGAATTGCTCATTTCCCAGGGTTTTCTGGACGGCCAGCTCGTCATCATGGGCGGCATGATCAACCAGACCAACTACTTTGACGCCAATACATATGCCAATACCACGTTTGGCCAGTTCGGCGGGGCTCCCTTCGTCAACAACCAGGTGCTTCCGCTGGGCGACTCCAACTTCGGTTTTGTGGGCCAGTACCAGTTCAATGACAACTGGTTTGTCCAGATAGGCGGCAACATGATGGACAATGAGCCGCGGCGTAACCCCTTCCACAACACGACGGGGAAATCCTTCAACCTGCTTGGTGAAATCGGCTGGACGCATGAAAAGGCCTTCGGCATCGGCACCGGCACTTATCGTTTGCAGCCCTTCATGTTCCACGCGAATGGCAAGAATCACGGTGGCGTGGCGTTCAACCTGGAACAGGACCTGGGCAGCAGCCCGTTCGCCCTGTTTGCCCGAGCCGGGTGGAGCAGTGCGGAATCAGGCAACATCTGCGGGGCGGAAGCCCAGGCTTCCGCCGGGGTAGTGTTCAAGAAGCCTCTTGAAGTCATGACCGGCATGAAAGAGGCGGACGGCAACTTCTTCGGAATCGGTTTTTCCGTAAGCAAGCCGGATTCCGATACGCTTGCGGAAACGCGTCCGGGGCACGACCGGGAAATGATTCTGGAATGCACTTACAGCTTTTCCATCACACCGTACTGCCTGATCCAGCCCTCCTACCAGTACGTGAAGAATCCCTCCGGGCGGGATGACGTCAATTCCGCCAATATATTTTCCGTTCAGTGTGTAATTACCTTCTAGGCTGCCATGTCCGCACGCCTGTGAAACCACGATAACGTTTCCATCTTCCTTGCCGTCCTGCATGTGGAATGCGGATTCCTGCATGCATCGGCACTGAAGAGGTCTGCATGACCTGGCAACGTCGCATTCTCGATCAGGTAGGGGGTGCGGCGTTGCTTATTTGTCATATTATCTCAAAGGAAGCGAAAGACGCTTGAAACGTCTGTGCTCCTGAATCTTCTTGCCCTGCTGGTCGGCCGGGGCAGCGGAGGGCCTGGCTTGTGCGGAGGCTGTGGCCGATATGCTCCGTACGGGTTCCGTACGGACGGCAGCAGCCTGGCAGGCGGCTGCCAGCAGGCAGCCGGCTCCCGTTATGATTAATGTGTACTTGTTCATCATCGTATTATTCGCGGCTGGTTATGACCGCTGATGGTTAGATTAGCACCAGAACAGGGATGTTGAAAGTTCTTTGACTTGACTAACAACAAGTTAGATGAATTAAACACGAGGAAGAACATTCTGATCAGCACGTTGCGTAAGACCGGATTTATGACAATTAATGACGTTTCCGGCATCCCGGTCCGTTCAAAACCATGTTGACTTGCACGGAAAGCGTTCTAAACTGACAGAATGAGTAAGGTGCAATGGGAAATTTCAAATAACGAAGTGACCGACCGTGATACCGCTCTGCGCCGCCTTCAGGAAGGGACGACAGGCCATGTGGTGTGCGCCCGTGATGGAGCCTGCCTCCAGTCTTACAAGGAAATGGAAGGTATTTACCACTGTGAAATCGTGTTCAAGACGGACAGCTGCTGTCCGCCCGTATTCGCCGCTCCGGAAGGGGTTACGGGAAAAGAGCTGGAAGCGCTGTACGACCGTTTCGCGAACGGGGACGATTTCTCCTTTGTGGAAAAGGAATGGGAACCCTTGGTTGCAGTGGAATACCGTCATCGCCACAATATCATGTGGTTCGTGTTTCTGTTCATTGCGATGGTGGTTGTGGCTGTGATGGCCTACGAGCACGGCTGGATGTGAGAGTGCCGGAAACGGGCTGCGGCGCTTGTCTGCGGATTGTTCCGCAGGGGAATGTTGTTCATCCTTCCGGGAGAATTGGCACCGGGGGCCTGCCTTGAATCCAAAAGCCCCCGGAAGGTATTCCGGAGGCTTTCGGGAGAAGCACATCCCTATGGATGCGCCTGATTTCATAGACTGTTAATGGTGGTTGTGATGACCGCCGCAATGGCAGGAATGCTTGTTGCCGGTTTCCCCTTCAGAGGAGGGGGGGCCTGGCTGGCAGCAGCCGGAGCAGTTGCCGCAACAGGATTTCCCCTTGGAGAAAAAAGTGCGGTAAATGGCGTAGCAGAATGCCAGGAAAATCAGGGTTCCAATGATATATGTAGCCATGATGAATAGGAATTAATGGGTTGATTTCTTGGGAGCGGCCTTGCGGAAGATCAGGTAGATGCCTCCCGCCAGGCCGATCAGCGCGACGACCTGTCCCGCGCCGAACGTGCCGTCCCGGACAAGGATGCCCAGCTGGTACACCAGGAAGGCCACGTAATAGGCCCAGCCGCAGAGCCAGAGAATGGCGAACCATGTCCATTTGGCGCTGTTCATTTCCCGGCGCATGGCGCCCATGGCCGCAAAGCATGGGGCGCACAGCAGATTGAAGAGCAGGAAAGAGAATGCCACGACGGAGTCGCCGCCCAGTGCATTGGCGGCACGGAGCACGCCGGCGGTGGCTTTTTCTTCCTGTGCTTCTTCGTCAAGCGCTTCTTCTTCAGCAGCAGCGGAAATTTGTTCGCTGCCGGACGGTTCATCGGCGGCAGATGCCGGAGCTTCCTCCCGGGGACGGTGGGAGTTCCATGCGTCCAGGGCGGTTATTGTCAGGGCGCTAAGGGCATTGCCCTGTGTAAAGAGGCTGAATTCCGGCTCTGCGGGGGCTTCCTCCTCCTCTTCTTCAGAGCCCGTGCTGTAAAGCATGCTCATGGTGGCTACCACGTTTTCCTTGGCGATCAGCCCCGTAATCGTGGCTACCGTGGGCTTCCAGTCGCGCGCCTCATTTCCCACTTGCGCCCACCCGAGGGGGGCAAACACGGGGGAGACCGCACTGCCGATGTCCGCCAGCATGCTCTTTTCAATGGGTAGGGAGGCAGAGTCTTCCTCCGTGGGGGCAACGGCTTCGGCATGGTTTTCATCCAGATAGTTCATGCTCCAGTCATGGCTCTGAAGGAACCAGATGAGGGCGCAGGCAAAAAAGATGACCGTACCGGCCTTTTGAACGAACGCCTTGCATCGTTCGATCGCCCGGAGGCTGACATTGGAAACCGTCGGCGTGTGATAGGCGGGGAGTTCCATCACGAAGGGAGCGGGATCTCCGGCAAAGAGGGAACTCTTTTTCAGGATAATGCCGGAGACGATGATGGAAGCCAGGCCGATGAAGTAAGCGCTGGTAGTGACAAGGCCCGTGTCTTCCGGGAAGAAGGCGAAGGCCAGAACGGCAATGATCGGGATTTTGGCTCCGCAGGGCATGTTGGTTGTCAGGATGATCGTCATGCGGCGGTCCTTCTCGTTTTCAATCGTGCGGGTTGCCATGATGCCGGGCACGCCGCAGCCCATGGAAACGAGCATGGGGATAAATGACTTCCCGGAAAGGCCGAATTTGCGGAAAATCCGGTCCATGACGAACGCCACGCGCGCCATGTACCCGCAGTCTTCAAGAATGGCCATGCAGAGGAAAAGCACCGCCATTTGAGGCAGGAAGCCAAGCACGGCGCCCACGCCGTTGACAATGGCGTTCTGGACGAAGTCCACCAGCTTGTGGTCGCAGTTCAGCGCGAGCGTTCCGAGCATCGCTATGCCGAAGCAGACTAGGGAAAGGACGATGTACTGCACCCAGAAGGTTGCGACGCCCGTGCGCCCTTTGAGAGAGAAAATATGGGTCAGATTTTTGCGGGAGAAGGGGGATTTGTCCGGAACGGGGCCGAATTCATTTTTGTTCCTGGTGCCGGGCTTGAATAGGCAGAGAGCCAGGAGGGCGGCATTGGCCGACGCCAGCACCCACATCAGGGGCTTGTAGAGGAACAGGAGAACGCCGCCCAAAGCGGAGGTCAGGCCTTCCACGCAGGAGTCGTAAAATTCCATGACGGATGAAAGAGTTCCGATGACGGCTCCTTCATCACTTTTTTCTTCTGCTTCCTCCGGTTCCGCCGCTTCTCCGGCGGGAGTGCCGGCTGCGGCAACGACAGTGGCAGCGCTGGCGGCTTTCCCTTCTTCCGCCGTCGTGCCCTGGACATTGGCGGAAATGGCAGCCGGAGCCTCCATGGGTACGGTGTTTCCTTCGGAAGCCTCTTCCTCCTCAAAGTTGGGCATGACGATGAACGCCAGAATGAAGGGAACGATGGTCAGATACATCCATGCCCCCTTGAGATTCAGGTCGTGCAGGCGGCGCAGGAGAAGCGGGAACAGCACGATCATGGAGAGAATGACGGCGATGAAGGCCACCAGGCCAATTCCCGCCGGAGCTGTACCGATGAAGCCGTCCATCCAGGGACCGACGATTTCCCCGAAGAAAGTGTCGTTGGCCCAGCCCGTGCCCCAGTCGCCCACCGTGTTGATGGAAAGGTAATACACGGCCCACATAACCAGGAAGAAAATGGGAAGGGCCAGAATGCGGTGGGTGACGATTCTGTCTATCTTGTCGCTGATGGAAAGCCCCATGTGCTTCTTGGTCTGGCTTTCCTTGACAATGCCGGCGATGGCGGCATACCGCTCACTGGTGATGATGCTTTCGCTGTCGTCATCCATTTCTTCTTCCACGGAAAGGATGATTTGTTCAATGGCCTGGGAAGTCTGCCCGTCCAGATGGAGATGTTCCACGACCTTCGGGTCCCGCTCAAAAAGCTTGATGGCGTACCAGCGTTTCAAGTCCGGATCGCAGGAAAGGTACTCCGCAATCCGGGAAAGGGCTTTTTCCACAGTATCGTCAAAATGAACGCGGGACGCTGGTTTTGCCTCCGGATTCCCGGCTGTTTTGACGGCCAGCTCTACCAGTTCCTTAAGTCCGGTCCCTTTGAGGGCGCTGATCTCCACCACTGGGCAGTGAAGCGCTTTGGCCAGCTTGGTTTTGTCAATGGTGATGCCCCGCCTGGCCATCAGATCCGCCATGTTGAGGGCGACGATGATGGGGCGTCCCAGTTCCTGTAGCTGGGTAGTCAGGTAAAGGTTGCGTTCCAGGTTTGTTGCGTCCACCAGGTCGATGATGACGGACGGTCCGTCCTGAACCAGGTAGTCGCGGCTGATGACTTCTTCCAGAGTGTATGGGGAAAGGGAATAAATGCCTGGAAGGTCCTGAACTTCAATTTCCGGGTATTCATTGAGTTTTCCGGCTTTGCGTTCGACCGTCACCCCGGGCCAATTGCCCACGTATTGGCTTGCGCCTGTCAGCGCGTTGAAAAGCGTGGTTTTGCCGCAATTGGGGTTGCCGGCAAGAGCGATAGTTATGTTGGTCATGGATGTTTCCTTGTATCTTGAGATGGGAATATCCGACGTCTTGCTGTCAGGTCAGGAAACGTGCGGCGGAAGAAGGGTATTAGCTGATGTGGATGTTTTCGGCTTCCGATTTGCGGATGGAAAGTTCGTAGCCTCGGACGGTGACTTCAATGGGGTCTCCCAGAGGCGCCACTTTGCGGATAAAGAGTTGCGTGCCTTTGGTTACTCCCATATCCATGATGCGTCTTTTGATGGGGCCTGCCCCTGACAGCTTGCTGACGGTGACCGTATCCCCGATGGCTGCATCCCGTAATGTACGTTGCGTTGTCATAGATGATGTGTGGTGAATGAATGTGAATTCAGGAGACGAAAATCTTGCTGGCAAGCAACTTGCTGAGCGCTATCCTGGATTCCTTGATGTTGACGATCAGGTTCCCGTCGCATTCGGAGACGACGGAGACCGTAGTACCGGCTACGAACCCCAGGCTTTCCAGAAAGTGCCTGGTGTCGTCCTTGCCGTGAATCTTGTTGACGTGGCGAATATCGCCGATATTGAGCATGGAGAGTGGCATGATATGGTATTGAATCAAATCCGAAGAGAAAGTTAGTCTTATCAAACAATAAGTCAATAATATTATGCGCCTGTTTTACTGTAGATTTTTTTATTGGTTCATTATTAGAATTTTATGGATTAGCTTCTTCTAAGTTTGACGACATCTGATTAAAGGGAGAATTAAGAACCTTTCCCTTTTTGGATGGGAAACCCCGGCGGCCGACTCTCGTGTCTCTTTTCCGCGGAGCGGGAAAACAAAAAAGCCGCGCCATGAATGTTCATGGCGCGGCTGAAAAGGAGAAAGGGAGCCTTATGGAGCAGGACAGACCTCACCCTGTACGGGCTTGCCCTGGTATTCGCCCGTCAGGGTTTTCAGAAAGGCTACCAGTAGCCGCACTTCGTTTTTGTCCAGTTTGTCGTAGCCAAGCTGGTAGTGGTACATTTTGGTGATGGCTTCTTCCAGCGTCTGCGCGGAAGCATCGTGCATGTAGGGCCAGGTGAGCTCCACGTTGCGGAGGGTGGGAACGCGGAATCTGTGCTTATCCGTTTCCTTCTTGGTAAAGTTCATCAGGCCGTTGTCGTCGTTGGTCTTGGCGCGTCCGCTGAAGAAGTCACCCTTGAGATCGGCGTATTCAAAGGACTGGCCGCCCATGGCGGGGCCGGTATGACACGTCTGGCAGCCGAGCTTGAGGAACAGGCGGTAGCCCTTCTTGGCGTTCTCGCTGATGGCGTTTTCATCACCCTTCAAATAACGGTCGAACGGGCTGTTCGGCGTAATGAGAGTTTTTTCATACTCTGCAATGGCGTTGGTGATGGTTTCCCCAGTGAAGCCCTGGGGGTAAACCTTCTTGAACTCCGCAGCAAAGGCGGTGTCCGCATTTAGCTTGGCGGCGATCTTGTTCCAGTCGTCCGGATGTTCGTATCCCATTTCCACGGGATTCAGGGGAGGGCCGCCTGCCTGTTCCTGGAGGTTGGCGGCGCGGCCGTCCCAGAACTGCTTGGTGTGGAAGGCGGCGTTAAAGACTGTGGGAGCGTTGATGCCGCCCTTCTGGCCGCGTACGCCTGTGGAAGTGGCCAGGTTATCCGTGCCGCCCTTTTCCAGGGAATGGCAGGTCGCGCAGGAAACGGTGTTGTCCGTGGAGAGCCGCACGTCATGAAACAGCTTGTAGCCCAGTTCCACCTTGGCCGGGTCCGCGGGCAACTTGTCCGGAATGGGCGCGATGGGGGAAATGGCGTATTCCGCGCCCACCATGTCGCCGAAGATCTTCAGGCGCTCGTCCCTGATCCATTTCTGCATGGCCGCTTTTTCCAGGGGGGTGAGCGTGCTGCCCCAGTGAACCATGGTGTAGGAGGTGGGGGGCATGGAGCCGGTCTGGAGCACATGCTCCAGTTTGGAGAGGGTGACGGCGGAGGGCGGTTCCTCCATGTTGTAGCTGCGTTGGCCGTCCCTCATGTGGCGGGCGAGAAGGCCGCCGGAAAGGGTATTCACCAGTCCAGGAACCTCGGTCCCGGGCTTGTGACAGTCCGCACACTTGGTATCCATGGTATGTGCGGTAATTTCCGCCGCCTCGGCGGACGTCAAATCTTTCGTGTTCTGATTGGGCAGGAACAGCGGTGCGACGGCGGCCGTCACGATGACGGTGCCGCCCAGAATGGCTCCGGCCTGGAGGAAGGAACGTGTTTTGCTCATAAGATTCGCGGTTGCAGGAATTGGTTGTATGGTAAAGGGTGGATGAGGGAAATCAAGATTTATTCTAAAGTTCTCCCGCCTTTCTCAAATCTTCGTTGATGGCTTCCAGGACGTCCGCCTCCGGCTTGAAATTGGCGGCGTGGTAGGAACTGCGGACAAGCGGACCGGACGCCACATGCCTGAATCCTTTGGCACGGGCTATTTCTTCATACCGTGCGAAGTCGTCCGGATGGATGTACCTGACCACCGGCAGGTGATTGCGTGTGGGCCGCAGGTACTGGCCCAGGGTCAGTACCGTAACGCCGTGCTCCAGCAGATCATCCATGGACTGGAACACTTCGTCCTCCGTTTCTCCCAGACCCAGCATGATGCCGCTCTTGGTCGCTACTTTTCCGTTTACACAGTCCAGGGCCATCTTCAGTACGCGCAGGGAGCGGCGGTACTGGGCGCGGAAACGCACAATGGGGGTGAGGCGTTCCACCGTTTCCAGATTGTGGCCGAAGATATGCGGACGCGCAGCCATCAGTGTCTGGATGGAGGATGTCTTTTCATTCAGGTCTGACGCCAGAACTTCAATGATGGTGGACGGGCTGGCCTTTCTGACAGCGCGGATGACCTGGGCGAAATGGGCGGCCGCACCGTCCGGCAGGTCGTCCCGGGTCACCATGGTGATGACGGTGTGGCGCAGCTTCATATGCACGACGGCGTCCGCCACGTGGCGGGGTTCTTCCGGATCAAGGGGGAAAGGTTTGGCCGTCTTGACGGCGCAGTAGGCGCAGGCGCGCGTGCAGCGCTCCCCGGCGATCATGAACGTGGCCGTGCCCTGGTTCCAGCATTCGTAACGGTTGGGGCAATGGGCTTCCTCGCAGACGGTAAACAGGTTTTTGCCTTCCACGAGCTGCTTGACGTCCCAGAATTCCCTGCCGTTGGGAAGGCGTACCTTGATCCAGGAGGGCTTGCGTTCCGTGTCGCCCGTAGTTTCGTTGTCGTACCGGGGTTCCATAGAGCCGTTAGCTTGCCGTGAGTCGGCCTTTTTGGCAAATGCAAAGTGGTTTATTCGGGGGCTTTCCCGCCATCCTCCTGCGGGGAGGGGGGAAGTTCTCCGGCCTGTTTCCTTTTCTCCCTGGCCAGCAGGCGGGCCTCCCGGAAAAATTGCTGCAGATGGTACAGGCATTCCTCCCCCAGCACTCCGGACTGCACCTCGCACCTGTGGTTGAGGGGGGGATTGGAGTCCAGGAGGTTGATCCACCCTCCGGCGGCTCCCGTCTTGGCGTCCGGACAGCCGAATACCACGCGGTCCGGGCGGCAGTGCACGATGGCTCCCGCGCACATGGGGCACGGCTCCTTCGTGACGTACAGGGTGCAGCCTTCCAGCCGCCAGTCCCCAAGGGCTTCCTGGGCGGCCGTCAGGGCGATCATTTCCGCATGCGCCGTGGCGTCCTTCAGCGTTTCCACCTGGTTCCAGCCGCGGGCGATCACATGGCCGTCCCTGACCACGACGGCCCCGATGGGCACTTCCCCCCTGGCCAAGGCTTTTCTGGCTTCCTTCATCGCTTGGCGCATGAACCACTCGTCCGAACCGGGCATTTCCATCATTGCGGCCTTTATCATGGCCTGTGCGAAGGCCGTCTGGCAAGTCCTTTTTAAGGGATATTTATTGTACTATATACAAGAAGTGGCCCATAGGACGGAATAGGATGGCTGCGAATGCGTTTTTGCGTTGATTCCCGAAGGTTGCTGACATAAGTATGAACCATGAGCTTTTCAGAACCCTGCGCACTGGCCGTGGACTTCGGCGGCACCAGCATCAAGATGGGCGTTACGGCGGGCGACCGCATTCTGGCAACTGCCGACCGCATTCCGACAACCATGTTTGAAAGTCCCCAGGCAATCATTGACGCCATGGTAGCGACGGCACTGGTCCTGCGCGAGCAATTCCCAACCGCCTGCGTGATGGGGATGGGCATGCCGGGATGGTGCGATTATTACAAGGGGGTGCTCTACCAGCTTACCAATGTGAAGGTGTGGGACCATGAGATCCCTGTCAAGGAAATGATGGAACGCGCGGTGGGGCTTCCCGTCGTGCTGGACAACGACGCCAACTGCATGGCCTATGCGGAATGGAAGCTGGGGGCCGGCCGCGGCATGTCCAGCCTGGTGTGCCTCACCATGGGAACGGGCATAGGAGGGGGGATCGTGTTGCAGGACCGCATTCTGCGGGGCAGGCGGTTTTCCGCGGCGGAGGTCGGGCAGACGAGCATCCATTACCAGGGGAAGACGGGTCCCTTCGGCAACCGCGGCGCCATTGAGGAATACATCGGCAACAATGAACTGGCGGCGGAGGCCGTCCGACGGTACACGGGGGCGGGCATTGACAAAACAGTGGACGAGTGCACCCCGCGGGACCTCGACGTCGCCGCCCGCGCCGGGTGTCCCGTGGCCCTGCAATTGTGGGAGGATACCGCGGAAATACTGGCCTGCCTGATCATGAACCTGATGTACACGCTGGTGCCGGACGCCTTCATCATTGGCGGTGGCGTGGCCAAGGCCGGGGACTTGCTGATGAAGCCTCTGATGGCCAAGCTCAGGGCGCAGATGTTTCCGCTATTGATGGAGGACCTGGTGATCCTGCCTGCACGGTTTGGCTCGGAAGCCGGGTTGCTGGGAGCCGGAGCCATGGCCATGGATGAATTCATGGGGCATGGCGTTCTGGAAAGGTTTAAGCGGAAATAAGACTGCCAAGCCTTGTGTTAGATATAACTAACATGAGGCTTGCCATAGTGGCGGAGCAGGCGTACAAGCGGAACAGATCATGAGCAAGGAACATTCCCACGAACACGCTTTTGAAGAAATGTCCTGCGGGACCGGGTGTTGCTGCTCCGGAGGTTCCTGCGGAACGGAAGGGGCAATTAGGCCCGTACCCGCCGTCCTGGGGATAGCCCTGTTTGCCGCGGCTCTGGTGGCGGGGGGCGATACCTGGTTCGGTTTGGCGGCTTATGCGGGGGCCTATCTGCTGATCGGGTGGGATGTCTTGAAAACGGCTTTTATCGGACTGAGGCACGGGCGCGCCATGGATGAAAACTTCCTGATGAGCATCGCTTCCCTGGGAGCCATGTTCCTGGGGGATTATTCCGAGGCGGTGGGGGTAATGCTTTTTTACCGGGTGGGGGAATACCTCCAGGAACGCGCCGTAGGGAGTTCCCGCCGTTCCGTAAGGGAACTGATGAAATTGAGGCCGGATGCGGTACATGTAAGGGAGGACGGCGCCGTCCGGGACGTTCCTCCGTCTGACGTGAAGCCGGGCACCCTGATTGAAGTGAGGGCCGGGGAGCGCATCCCTCTGGACGGAGTGATCGTGGGCGGCCGTTCCGTGCTGGACACTTCCGCCATGACCGGGGAATCCCTGCCGGTGGAGGCGGGGGAGGGAACCGCCGTCATGGCCGGATACATCAACGGCCAGGGCGTACTGTATGTGCGCACGGACCGTGACTGGAAACACTCCGCCCTGGCGCGGGTGCAGGAACTGGTGGAAGCCGCTTCCGGCAATAAATCCCGCATGGAGGGAAGGCTGAGCAGGTTCTCCCGCATTTATACGCCGCTGGTTATCGCCATTGCCGTCCTGGTGTTTCTGTGTTACCCCTTTGTAACTGGCGGAAGCTGGGGAGACGGCCTTTTCCGCGCCCTGGTGCTGCTGGTGATTTCCTGCCCGTGCGCCCTGGTGCTGTCCGTCCCCCTGGGTTTCTTTGCCGGGATAGGCCGGGCGGCGCGCAACGGAATCCTGGTGAAGGGCAGCAGCTATCTGGATGCGCTGCGCAAGGTGAAGACCGTGGTGTTTGACAAAACGGGGACGCTGACGGAAGGCGCGTTTGCCGTGGATGAAGTTCTGCCGTGCGCCGGGGTATCCCCGGAAAGCCTGCTGTACTGGGCGGCCCACGCGGAAAGCGCCGCTTCCCATCCCTTGGGCCGTTCCATTGTGAAAGCGTATGGAGGCGCCCTGTTTCCGGAGCGTGTGGCGGATATGGTGGAAGTGATGGGCGGAGGCGTTTCCGCCCGGGTGGAGGGCAGGTCCGTTCTGGCGGGCAAGAAGGCATTTTTAAAGGATGCCGGTGTGGCGGTCGATGACCTGGAGGAACGCGGTGCAACGATTTACGTGGCCATGGACGGAGTGCTGCTGGGGCGTCTGCGCATGTCCGACCAGGTGAAGTCCGGAGCGGCCCTGGCCGTCAGGGAATTGAGGGATTTGGGTGTAAACAGGCTGGTCATGCTGACGGGGGATTCTTCCTCCGCCGGCAGGGAAGTGGGGGACAGGCTGGGACTGGATGAAGTATTCAGCGGCCTGATGCCGGCGGAGAAACTGGAACATATCCAGGAATTGAAAGGCGTAAACGGACTGGTAGCCTTTGTGGGGGACGGCATGAATGACGCGCCGTCCCTGGCCGGGGCGGACATAGGCATTGCCATGGGTGGCGTGGGATCGGATGCCGCTCTTCAGGCGGCGGACGTGGTGCTGATGAAAGGTGATCCCGCGGCCGTCCCGGAAGCCATCCGCCTTTCCATGGCAACAGAGCGCATCATTGTCCAGAACATCGTCATGATTCTGGGAATCAAGGTATTGGTCATGGTTCTCGGCATTTTGGGGCTGGCCGGCATGTGGGCTGCCGTGATGGCGGACGTGGGCGTTTGCCTGCTTGCCGTCGGCAACTCCATGCGCATTTTCCGCATAAAAACCCGGCAGGGGAAGAAATAAAGGCGGTTTCCCTGTCCCTTCCGGCGTGACTTTGGCAGACATGGCAACTTGCGGGCCGTGTGACGGGAATTCATGCCTTTTCCTGCCCTCCCGCTATTCATGCGCAGCAAGCGGTAACATGAAATCCGGGCAGGAAGGGATGAAGGTTTTTTCTTCATTTTTGCCCTTGATTCATCAAAAAGCCTCCGTGCCGGGATGCGGCACGGAGGCTGGAGGAATGAAAAGCCCGTGAATGCTGGGTTTAACGCAGGCCGGTCAGAAGCAGCTCCGCGTTGTTCTGGGTTTTGGAAATATTTTGCAGCAGGGCCTGAAGGCCTTCCCAGCCGGGCTTCATGGCAAGCTGGCGACGGAGCTGCATGATTTTGACGAACTCCTGTTCGTTATACAGCCTGTCGTCATTGCGGGTGCCGCTTTGGGAAAGGGAAATGGCCGGATAAATGCGCCGTTCGGAAAGTTCCCTGTCCAGGCGGATTTCCAGATTGCCCGTACCCTTGAATTCCTCGAAGATCACTTCATCCATCCGGGATTCCGTGTCCACCAGGCAGGTGGCGATGATGGTCAGGCTGCCGCCTTCCTCCACATTGCGCGCGGCGGAAAAAAACTTGCGGGGCTTTTCCAGGGCATTGGAGCCGAGGCCGCCGGACATGATGCGGCCGCCCGTCTGATTGGCATTGTAGCCGCGTGCCAGGCGGGTCAGGGAGTCCAGCAGGATGACGACGTCCCGGCCCATTTCCACCAGACGCTTGGCGCGTTCAATGACGAGGTCGGAGACCTGGGCATGGCGGCGGGAAGGTTCGTCAAAGGTGGAGGCATAGACCGGGGCGTCCACGGTCTCTTCAAAATCGGTCACTTCCTCCGGGCGTTCGTCCAGAAGAAGAACGATCAGTTCCACCTGGGGATAGTTGGCCCTGATGGAGCGCGCGATCGTTTTCAGGAGAACGGTCTTGCCGCCGCGGGGAGGCGCCACGATGAGTCCGCGCTGCCCCTTGCCGAAGGGTGTCATCAGGTCCAGCACGCGCATGGCCGCGGAATTGACCTCCTTGTTTTCCAGCAGCAGGCGCTCCTTGGGGAAGAGGGGGGTGAGTCGTTCAAAATCCTGGGCCGCCCTGTATTCTTCCGCGGGAATGCCTTCCACGCTGATGACGGCGGAGGCGGAGAGGTATTTGTCATGGGGCCTCAGCTTGCGCAGCCTGACCTTGATCAACTGGCCCACGCGCAGATGCAGGGGCTTGATCAGGTTGCCGCCCAGGTAAATGTCGTCCGGGGAGGTGCGGAAACTTTTGACCGGGTCCCTCAACATCGCGTAATTGTCCTTGGCCTGTTCCATGACGCCGGAGACGACTACTTCATGGCCCTTGGCGAGAAGCTGCTTGCCAAGTTCAAAAACAAGCTGTGACTTAGTGAGGGAGGAGGCGTTCCTTATGGGAAGGGCTTCCGCCATTTCCTGGAGGTCGTTCAGGGGGCGGCGGCGCAGCTCGTTGATGTCGATCTGTTCCAGAACGGGCCGGGATTCCGGTTCCTCCTGCGGAGATTCCGGGAGGAAAGGCGAATCCGGGGCGCTCTCTTCCGCCGGGGCAGGGAGCAGGACCGGAAGAGCCTGTTCCGGAGAGGAGGCATTCTGTGCGGAGTCGGCCTGGGGAGTGTCTTTGTCAGGGGGCGGCTGGTTTTCGCGTTCTTCAGTCATGGAAAAAGTGTTGATAAAATCTTTGGGTTTGCTGGCGGAGCTGGGATGGAGGGCCTTCGTTCCAGATCACGAAATCGGCTTTGGCCACCTTTTCCATGATAGGATGCTGTGCGGCCAGGATAGCCTCAATCATATCCTCGCGGAATCCGTTCCTGAGGGCCAGGCGGGCCTTTTGCGTTTCCCGGGAAACAGCTACTACGCATACGGCATCCTGATGGTAGCGCGCCGATGTTTCAAAAAACAGCGGCACGTCGATGACAAGCCCGCTTACCGCCGCATTCTGCCGCGCCGCCTGCATTTGCGCAAGACATTCTTGGTGCAGCAGGGGATGAATAAGCCCTTCCAGAATCTTTCTGCTTTCCGGATTACGGAAGACCAGCTCCCTCAGGAAATGTCTGTCCGCCCGTCCCGCGCCGTCCACGCTGCCGGGGCCGAATGCCCGGATAAGGGCGTCTTTCAGAAGACCGCTGTCCAGCAGCCTGCCTGTTTCCGCATCACAGTCAAACAGGCGCAGATGCGGACCGCCCATTTCCATGAGCAGGCGGATGGCTGTGGATTTGCCTGCGGCGATTCCGCCTGTTACGACGAGTGTTTTCATGGCGGGCAAGGAGGAAAGACGTTGGGTTGGGATGCAAAGAGCGGGTGAAAGGTCACCCTTTCACCCGCTCCGGTATGGACTTTACGCACACTGACTACATAGGAGGCAGCAGGGTTGCATCAGCAGACGGCAACGCGGTTTCCACTCCGGCGGCCGTCGTCGGGAGGGAATTCCCGCGGACAGGCTGTCCGGTGGCATCAATAATCTGACCGGTCACGAAGATCATCAGATTCTTCTTGATGTGGTTGTCGGAATTGCTGCGGAAGAAGCGGCCAACGAGGGGCAGGTCACCGAAGATCGGCACCTTGTCTTCCACCGTCTGGACGTTTTCCGTAATCAAACCACCGATTGCCACGGTATGGCCGTCGTAGATGAACAGGGACGTTTCAACGGAGCGCTTGGAGAAGATAGGCTGCTCAATGCGGTTTTCCGTCAGGGTCAGGGACATCGGCTTGCCGTCGGAACCCACGCCGGTGGATTGAATCGGGCTGCCGTAGTTCACGAAGCCTTCAAACTCCACGATGCTGGGCTTGAAGCTCAAATCAATGATGTATTTGTTCTCCGCGATAGTGGGCACCACTTCCAGGGTAACGCCAACGGGCTTCATTTCAAACACGCCGGGAGTGGCGGGAGTGACGGGGAAGCTGGTTACCTGGACCGGATTGTTGTTGAGAACATCATCCAGAATATTATTCCGGTTGTTGTTGCCGCCCCAGCTGCTGACGTTGTTGGGAAGTTCCGGGGGTTCGTATTCGGTGGGATACCAGAATTCGCGGATGATTTCAATTTTGGCTGTTTCTCCGGACTTGGCGGTAACGCTCGGAGCGGTGAGAACGTCGGAACCCTTCTTCTGGGACAGGCCGCGCATCAGCATCTGGAAGGAGCCTTCATCATAAATGCCCGTGAGGGACATGATGCCGGGAGCCGGGTTCTTTTGCGTCGCTTCGGAACGGTTGGTGCTGGTAAGCAGGTTGTCCACGGAGTTCTTGGAGATGGCGAAGTCGCCCGTGCGGTTGCCGCCCACCAGGCCGTTCACCAGGCCGTTGCCGTGTGAATCCGTGCTGCTGCTGTTCACGGGCCAGCCGCTGACGCCGCCGGGAGACTGGGTGAAGTCGCTGGAATTGAGTCCGGAACCTTCGCTGGTGCCGCCGCCTAGGAAGGTGCTGCGGTCATTGCTGACGGAGAACGGAGTGACAATCCAGTCAAAGCCGAGTTCTTCCGTGTTCTCCTGGGTCACTTCCACGAACTTGGTCATGATGCGCACCTGCTGGGATTCACCGCGGGTTTGTTCAATAAGCTGTTCAATGAGGTCCAGGTTGCCCTGTGTGTTGCGGACAATGAGGGTGCCGTTGCTGGCGCTGAAGATGGCGGACGCCCCGTCCGGGAACTGCACGCCGGCCTTCTTGAGCAGGTTGTAGGCGGAAGGCAGGGGCCTGATGCCGGAGGAGGAGCTGTCGCTGCTTCCGAAGGGATCGGTGTCGCTAACGTCGTCGCTGCCGCCCAGGGAACTGGACAGGGAGCGAAGGAAGCCGGGAGGTACGGGGAACGTACGCTGGTACAGGTCCACATCATTGCCCCCGGCGGGAAGAATGGTGACGGCATAGTCTTCCACCTTCTGGCGCAGGCCGGCATTGCGGCAGATGAAATTGAGCACTTCCAGCATCGGAACGTTGGTGAGCTTCAACTGGCCGATCTTGCGGGTGCGGATGCTTTCCTGGGGAGCCGCCGCTACCGGAGCGGGTTCCGTGGATTCCATGCTGTCTTCACCAAAGCCGGGGTCATCCGCCGGAACGGTAGCCACGGGAGTGGTGCCCACGGGCTGGGCGTCATTGATGACAAAGTTGATGCCGCGTTCTCCATTCGGGCCTACGGTGCGGTCCAGTTCCACGGACTTCCTGCGAAGGTAGTCGATGGCATCTTCCACCGTGGTGTCTTCAAAGGAAACGGAGGGAATGATGATGCTCTTGAGCTTCATCAGGTTGGCGGTAGCGCCGCTGACTCCGGGGTCAGGAGCGGTGCCGATAGTATCCGCATCGCCCGGAATTTCAACCGGAATGGGGCGTTCCCAGATCTGGTCCACTTCCGCCAGCATGGTGCTGCGGGTTTCGTCATACGCAGCACGGTAGTAGGCGGACCTGCGGCGGTTTACCGTTTCCATGCCGCGGCGCGCTGCCACGTTGTAGCGGTCAATCGTGAGAACCTTGTTGAATTCGGCGATGGCTTTATCATATTCGCCGAGGTCATAGTAACCATAGGCCATGTGAAGGAGGGTGTTCACCTTTTCCACGTTCTTGACGTGTTCGGGAGTGAGCGCCGGATTCGTGCGAATCGGGTCCTTCATGTATTCGAGCGTCTGTTTGGCAAGCGCAGCTTTCTTGGGATTAAGCCGGATGGCGTCCTGCAGGAGCTTGTCGGCTTCATCATAGCGGCCTACCTTGATGTATTCCTGCGCAACGGCAATGCTGGCGTCGCCAATATTGTTGGCGATGGCCTGCCTGCGCTGGTCATTGATCGGTGCGGCGGGCAGCGTGCTGTAGGCGGCATTGAATTTATCCAGGGCTTCCTTGTACTTGCCTTCGCGGTACAGCTCACGGCCTTCGGAAAGGAGCTGCATCGCTTCCTGGGTTTGAGCCTCGCGGCGCGCCATGGCGCGGTGTGCCGCGTCTGACTGGCCCGCAGAATAGTATCCAGCATAGGAGGTACCCAAGGCGCTGGAGGCTCCGACGCTGCCGTAATCACCGGCCTGCGCAAAAGGGCAGGACGCGGCAATAGCCATCAGCGCGATCAGAGAACGCTTCGATTGATAAAGTGGTGCGTGGTCCATAGTTAGGTTCTTCTTTTTACATGTTTTTCGGATTTGTGAAGCTTTTTTTTTAGAAAAGTGAAAATCCGGGTCTATTTTTTCTTGTTCAGTGTTGTTTGTTCTCCTGTTGTTTTGTTGGCAATGGTTACGGTTTGTGTTGCATTATCAACGGTTTTCAGCGTGTAAGTCTGCTTGGTGTCACCTGGTATCTGGAAGTCGGCACCTTCCTCTACTTCAAAGCTGGTATCCCGTTTGGGACCAGCGGCAATAGTAAGGTTTACTTTCTTATCAATGATGGGTATGAAATACTTGGCTCCCCTTCTGATCGTGTAGGTCTGTCCATTCTTGGTCAGTTTCAGATCCTTGACGGTCGCTTCGGGGTCCGTTTCCACCATGTTGAGGCTTTCATTCTTGAATTCCTTGTTGGCCACGCTGACAAGCTCGAATCTTGGCTTCTCATTCGTGTTTTTCCTGGCTCCGAACTGGCCGTTGAGCTGGACAGTGCTTCTCCACAGGTCCTGCCGGGCGCGATTCTGTCCCTTGAAGGTGAAGTCGTTGCCGTCCGCCTGAGAGAAGACCAGGTAAAAGCCGAATTGCTTGATCTCGTCCACATACAGCTTGTTAATGAGGGACGGGTGGCTGTTCGGATCGTTGGGATGCGTTTTGGCTTCGTATTCCTCCTGGACGGTAAAGCCGTCATTGTCCGGGTCCCGTGTCAGGACGTCCGAATAAATGAAAATATCTTCCAGCCCGTTGTCCAGGAACCATTTATTGGGGATGTTTCCATGAATGGGCGGTCCGGACACGATGTCGAAGGGTTCCGTCCCTCCTGTCTTGATCCAGAGGTTGGGGGCGACGAACCCCACATATTCCTGAGTTTCCTGGATGATGGGTTTCAGTTCATGGGAAGCGGAAATTTCCTGGTTGACGGTTTCCGCCTTCTTGATGCCAGAGGGCGGTTCCACGGGCTTTTCCGAAACACGGGTGGTAAATTTATACTGGTCATCCAGCTTCAGGAAAGTCCAGGCGCCGTAGGCGGCTACCCCCAGACCCAGAACGATGCCGGAGACCATCAGGATCTTGTCGTAGTTTTGTTTTTCAGACATGGTGAAATTGTTTTCTGCGAATTGATTGCCGTAATTAGTCTTCAGACGGTTCCTGCACCTTGGGCTGTGCGAAGTGAACCAGGTTCAGGGAGACCTGGACCATGACCTGTTCCTTGCCCATGTAGGGCTTGATTATTTGCTGGATGGGCGGTTCCGCCGGAGCAGCCGTTTCCCCTGCCGGCGTCAGGCTCGCCACTCCCGTCTGGGGCTGTGCGGCGGCAGGCTGTGCGGCTGCCGGATTGGTGATGGGCGGCGGCATCATCCGTTCGTTGCGGATTCTGATAGAATTGACCGTGAACAGGTATTCCTGGGAATCCGTAATGGCGTTCATGGCTTTCAGGACGCTTCCCCGATCTCCCTGGAAGGCGATTTCCAGCGGCATGCCCGTCCAGGGAGCCTTCAGATCTGAATCTTCCTCCTCTTCCAAGTTACGCGCCGGGTTTTCAATGGGAAGCTGGGAACGGTAAACCTTGATGAATTTGGTCAGTCCGCAATCCGTGAGCTTGTTGACCAGGCTGTTGATGGCCTTCATTTCAAAGGTCAGCGTGGGCGTAGCCTGCACGGAGGGAGCCTGGGTGCTGTAAAGCTGGAAGCCAAGCCAGGAAGAAGTATCCGTAATCTGGATGTTTTTCTTCTTGCAGGAGGCTATCAGGGATTCCCGGAAGGCCTTCAGTTCATTCTGGAACGCCGTGGGGGTGGTGGGCGTCAGCACGGAGGAAGCCATGAAGGGTTTGTAGGCCGTTTCCAGATTGCCGATGGCCTTGGCATAGCGGTTCAATTCCTTTTCCAGTTCCTTGTTGGACGTGCGGCTCGGTGTAATTGGCGCGGCGTTGGCCGACTTGATTTCCTGAGAAGCGGTTTTGATCTTCTTGTCCAGGTCGCTGCGTTCGGAATTAGCCATGTACCCAGCCACGGACAGCCCAAGGAATAAGAGAAGCCCCACACCCGCTACCGTAGCGGCAGGCTTGTTGTCTGTAATCCAGTTGCTCATAAAATGTATCTTGTTGGTGTTGGGTAGGTATTACTTGTTAAAATGTACGGGAATGGGGGTTTTCAGCGGAAGCACCAGCTTGAAGGGAATGAAAGCCCCGGCCGCAGCGTCTACCTTGGCATCCTTAGCGCCCAGTTCCATGATCTGGCGGACTTCCAGCTTTCTGTCTCCGTCCTTGAATGTGAACAGGGAATCCTTGTTCGCATCCATTTTGGCCTGAAGATCCTGAATAAGCTTCTGGCCGCCTTCAGAGCGTTTGGCGAGGCCGGTCAGACGGATGGCATTGACACTGTAAACGGCATTTTCCTCTCCGTCATTGGCAGAGTTTGCTGCCGTCTCCGTCCTGATGTTCTCCACCAGGGAGGTGTTTTTGTCGGAAAGGAAGGAATCCTTGATGACGGAGTAGCCAGTGATCTGGGTGGCGTCCTCCGGGTTGAAATGCGCCACAGGTTCAAAATCCGTGAACCAGTAGGGGTAATTCTTGTGTTCCGATTGTTCCAGAAGATGTTTGATAATGTCCGCATAACCGTACCGCTGGAGGGTCAGCTGCTGGTAGGAGGCGAGGGTGGCGTCCATCTTCTTCAATTCTTGTTCCTTGAGGCGCAGGGCGGATTGTTCGGACTTGATGGCGCTGACGGTGGGCGATACGCCGGAAAGGGTCTGCTTGGCCTTTTCCACGCCCATGTAACCCGTGACCGCATAGGCGGCCGCGCCGAGCATGGCGATGACGGCTCCGGTGATGATGGCGGGCATCTTCTTCTGGTTGGCCCGTTTTTTAGCCACTGCAGTGGGCTCCAGGTCAATGTTGAGGGAAGCGCGGTCTACAGCGTTGATGGCCGTTCCGATCATGCCGCCCAAGGTGAAGGCTTCACGTGAAATGGTGTTCACGTCCACACCGGAACCTACGCCCACGTTGTGCATGGGGTTGAAGAAGAAAATTGGTATGCCCAGCTTGTCTTCCAGGAATTCCTTGGTGTACGGAAGGGAGGAACCCCCGCCGCACAAATAGGCCTTCACTGGCGCACTCCCTTTCATCTGGGCGCGGTAGTGGTTGGTCGTGCGCTGGATTTCGGAAGCCAGCCTGGTCATGGCCGTGCGGATGATGGTGGCCAGATTGGCGGTGGCCGGGTCCAGCCCTTCCGTCTGTCCGTTGCTCATGGAAACGAGTCCGCTGGTGATCTTCAGACGTTCGGCTTCCACGAAGGGAAGATTGAATTCACGGGCGATGGCGGAAGTGACGAAAATGCCCCCTGCGGAAATACTGCGGGTGAAGAAACGTCCCTGTTCGCTGTAAATCAGGTCGGTGGACTTGGCGCCGATGTCAATGAGCATGACGGGTTCCTTTTCTTCCGGATAGCTGTCTACGTATGCGTTGTACAGAGAAGTCTGCGTGCAGTCCACTTTGCCGGTGGAAAGCCCGTGGGAGGTGATTTCATCATTCAGGGAATCCAGGTCTTCCGCCTTGATGGCGACCAGGACGGCCTCGCGTTCCAGCCCGTTGGCCGGCAGAAGGTGGTAGTCCCAGACGACTTCGTCCAGAGGGAAGGGAACATGCTGCTGGGCTTCAAACCTGATGAGCTGTTCAACGTCCGTGTCGTCCAGGGCGGGAAGTTTGACAAAGCGGATGAAGACGGACTGTCCGGATACGGAATAATTGGCAACGCCGCCTTTGACGCGGAGCTCCTGAACGAGGTCGGCGACGGCCTCCCCCACCTTTGTCAGGCGCATGCCTTCTGCGGACGGATCCAGTACGATGAGGCGCGTAGCGTAGCGGTCCAGGATGAGAGCGTTCTTATTCGTCTTGGAAAAGACGCCCATCGATACTCGCTGGGAACCTACGTTTAATGCGACGATTTGTCGTGAATTAGCCATGGGTGATTTCTGTTAAATAAAAAAGTGAAATGTGTACAGTCTTGGAGGAATCGGAGCGGAACGATTAAAGATCGTCGGTTTCCGGAGGCGTCGGTGTTCCGAAGCCGGAAGGTTCCGGAGCAGAGCCTCCCTGGTGAAGATTGGGCTTCATGATTTCCGGATAACGGTCATACCAGTACACGGAGAAGGGTGTTTCATCCTTGTTCAGCAGGGGATAATAAGTGGTTTCCACAATGCTGGGAGACTGGATGGTCCACCATTTTTCCATCTTGCCGCGTTCGGAGGAATAGGTGGCCACTACCTTGCCGTTGTATTCCACGACAACGCCTTCATACTTGACCCACTTGCCGCGGCCGCCTTCCGAGCCGGTGATGCGCTTGACGGAGGAGGGGGAAAGGTAGACGGAGGCGTAAGTGGATTCACCGACCGGAACGTTGACGTATTTGATTTCCTTGTACAGTTTCAGGTACTGGCGCGCGCGGTCCGGATTGACCACGGCAATATAGAATTTGAAAGTCAGGGAATCAATGTAGCCGGATTTGGGCATCGGAGAAGCTTCCACCTTGAAGGGCACTTCAAAATCCGCCCATCTTTTCGGCTTGGGCAGGGGCCGCGGATCGTCCTGCGTGGTCACGTTGGGGGACTGGCGCATGTACAGGGACAACTTGTCCAGCGTAACGCGCACCTGCGTTTTTGGATTGCTCGTGCTTTGTGCGGATGACGCAGGAACAAGAAGCACGGCAGCCAGCATAGCCGTGATGAAAGTAAGGATGGATTTCATAGCACAATTCGATTCCCTGATTAGTTACACCAAAAACCGGGTTGTGGCTAGCAAAAATCTCTTGTTTCTTTCATGAAAATGGCAGGAAAAATTTGCTTGCAGTATTTGGGGGCTGCAAGCATCCGGTCAAGAAAAAATCATGAGGCACGGCTGCGGGCTTGACCTGGGGAGGGCGTTTTCACATGCTCGGCCCATGGCGATTGATTCGGATCTGCTGAAAAAATTTTCGGAAGCCCACGGTATCTCAGGGCATGAGGATGAAGTGAGGGCGCTTGTGGCGCAGGAACTTTCCGGATATGGGAAATTTTCCGCAGACGGCTCCGGCTGCCTGTTCTGCACCAGCGGGGATTCCGGCCCCCGAGTCATGCTGGCGGCCCATATGGATGAAATAGGCTTTCTCGTCCAGAACATTACGGCTAGCGGTTTTTTGCAGTTGGTGGGCATCGGCGGCTGGTGGCCGCATACCCTGCTGAGCCAGCGCGTTCTGGTGAGAACCCGCTCCGGACGCAGCGTTCAGGGAGTGATCGGCTCCCGGCCTCCCCATTTTTTGCCGGAAGGCCAGCGCAACAGCGTCATGGCCATGGATGCCCTGTTTGTAGATGTGGGTGCTGAAAGCGCGGAGCAGGTGAGGAACGAATTCGGCATCCGCCTGGGAGATCCCGTGGTGCCGGACACAGCCTTTTCCCGCTTGGAAAATCAGTTCCGCGTCATGGGCAAGGCATTTGACAACCGTGCAGGTTTAGCCGTCATGGTGGAAGCTTTCAAGGCACTGTGCCGGAAAGGGCACCCCAATACGCTCATCGCCGCCGCGACGGTGCAGGAGGAAGTGGGAACCCGTGGCGCCAAAACGGCGGGCGCCGCCATGAAGCCGGATTGCGTGATTGTGCTGGAGGCTCCCCCCGCGGATGATACCCCGGGATTTGCTCCCGGCGACTCCCAGGGGGCTCTGGGCGATGGCGTGCAGATCAGGTTGTTTGACCCTACGGCGATCACCAATCCCCGGCTGGCCGCGCTGGCGGAGGAAGTGGCCGTAAAGGCATCCATTCCCTTCCAGCTCACCGTGCGCCGTTCCGGCGGTACGGATGCCGGAGCGCTTCATCTCTCCGGAAAGGGAGTGCCCTGCATCGTGCTTGGAATCCCCACCCGGTACATTCATTCCCATAACGGGGTGCTTGACCTGCGTGATTACTGCGCTGCGGCGGAGCTGGCGGTGGCCCTGGTGCGCGCCCTGGACCATGAAGCTGTGGAAAGCCTTACCCAATACCTGCCCGGAAAGGAACATTCATGAGTGCGTCTCCCTATATACACGATCTGAACCCCGTCATTTGGCAGATTACGGACTCCATCGCCCTGCGCTGGTATGGCGTTGCCTACCTACTGGGATTTATTGCCGGGTACTTCCTGCTTTCCTGGCTCTCCCGCAGGAAGCTGTATCCTGTTCCTCAGGACAGGCTGGCCGATTTCGTGACTTATGTGGCGATCTTCGGCGTGCTCCTTGGAGGCCGGCTGGGTTATGTGCTTTTTTACCATCTACCCAATCACGGGTGGGCCCATTTACTGGAGGATCCCTTCATGGTCCTGCGCGTGTGGGAGGGCGGCATGGCCAGCCATGGCGGCATGATCGGTGTGGGGCTTTACACATTCTATTATGCCTGGAAGCATCGCGTCAAATGGGTGGCGCTTCTGGACGGCCTGGCGATTGTCGCCCCTGTCGGCCTGTTCTTCGGACGCATGGCCAACTTCATTAACGGGGAACTATACGGGCGCATTGTCCCTCCCGGCTCCTCCCACGGCATGATCTTTCCGGCGGAACTCGCACAGGACCCGGACTTGTTCGTGCGGGTGGCCTCCCGCATTTATGAGGAGCCCGGATTGCTGGACAAGATGCACCTTTCCGGCATCTCCGTGCCGGAGCAAATGAATGCCGCCTGGGTGGCGGACAGGGTCAGGGATACCCCTGCCGTCAAGGAAATCGTGGCCCAGGTGATGGAGGACCATGCGCGCTACCCTTCCCAGTTATATGAGGCCTTTGCGGAAGGCGTGGTACTCTTTGCCATCCTGTGGTTCATCCGGGTGAAATTCCCGCGTGCCTGGAACGGCGTGTTTTGCGGCGTATTCGCCATTGTCTATGCCATCGGCAGAATCGTCTGCGAGGAATTCCGGGAACCTGACTCCCCGTTCTCCATGGGAATGACGCGCGGCCAGTTCCTTTCCGTATTCCTTATTTTCGTGGGCCTTGCCTTTCTGGTGTATGCTTTCAAAACCCGGAAGACGGTGCAGGACTGCGTTTTCTATGATCCCGCGGAAAAATCTGCCGCGGACGAGGAGAAGAAATCCGCTTAAAATGGGTTCAGATCAATCTGGCCCGTCTTGGGAATGTAGCTTGAAGGGCCATCCTTGAAAATAGAGGAAACTCCGCTGGCGAAAAGCCGGAGGTTCCGCTTGTCAAAGGCAAAACGTTCAAATTCCTTGACGGAAAACAGGGTGATGGGGTCCGTATTATAGGCTTTGAACTCCATGATGCCGGCATCCGTGCGCGTGTCCACAAGACGCCCTTCAATACCCACGTCTCCGCTCATGCAGCTGCCCAGCAGCAGGGATGTTCCCGGCAGGGGGGAAACCAGGGAAACCAGGTCCGACATGATGTTGCCGCCCACGTCCGTAGCTTTCAGCTTCACCATGGCCACGTCCAGAATGATGCAGCCTTCCGTGGGGCGGGAAACCAGTTTCCAGTTGATTTTGCCGCCGGTCTGTCTGTTCTTTTCTTCCAGGACTTTGGCGATGTCCTTCTGGAGTTCCGTTCTGAACTGTTCCGCCAGCGCCGGGGCTTCCTTCGGGAACTGTGTCTTGATGTAATTGATATTGACGGGCGCTACATACACGTTCAATTTTGGGGTGCTCCAAATGGCCTGTTCCGTGGGATTGTACCATACCCCTTCAAAGCAGCTTTGCCTGGAATCCGGGTGCAGGGGATGGGTGATCAGGGGTGAGGAAGGCAGCTTCTGGGAATTGGAGCAGGAAAGCGCCAGTCCGGCGCCCAGCAGCAGAAAAAATCGTGAAACCGTTCCGGACATGCAGGGTGTGACGGAATTCGAAAGACTCCTGTTAGGGGGTATGACCCGATTCCTTCCGAACGCTCTTCTTTTCTTGCGGAAGGCCGCTGAATCCATGCAATGCGCCTGTCCCGATGCATGATTGACAAGCCGGAAAAGCGGAGCATGCTGTCGGTATGAGATACGAGCCGCTTCCCTCCTCCTTCTATTCCGGCAACCGTAAGGAACTGGCCTCCCGGCTGCCTGCCGGCAGCATGCTGATCCTGCACGCCAACGACGTATTCCCTACCAATGCCGACGGCACCTTCGCCCTGCATCAGAATGCCAACCTTTTTTATCTCACCGGCATCGACCAGGAGGAATCCGTTCTGATCATGACCATCCGGGAAGACGGGTGGGATGAAATCCTGCTGTTGAGGGAGACGAACGAACAAATCGCCATCTGGGAAGGCGCGCGGCTCTCCCAGCAACAGGCCCGTGAGCTGAGCGGCATTCAGGATGTGCGCTGGACGAAGGAATACGACTCCCTGCTGGACCGCCTGGTACCGTCCGCCACGATGGTCTTTGTGGAGGCCAACCAGCATCCCCGCTGCACCTGCCCGGTGGAAACGCGCAATGCCCGCATGACCAAGGAGCTGAAGGAAAAATTCCCGGACGTGGTTTTGAAAAATGTCTATGAAATCCTTTCCCTGATGCGCCAGATCAAAAAGCCGGAGGAAATTGAAGCGCTCAAAAAAGCCTGTGAAATCACCAATGAAGGGTTCCGTGCGCTGCTCGGCTTCATCAGGCCGGGGTTGGGGGAATGGCAGATAGAAGGCTTTCTCTCCAACGAATTCATCGGCAGGGGCGCCCGCAAATTCTCCTTTCTGCCCATCATCGCCTCCGGAAAAGATACCTGCGTGCTGCATTACATTCAGAACAGCAAGCGGTGCGAAGACGGCGCCCTGGTGCTCATGGACATAGGCACGGAATACGGCAACTACAACTCCGACATGACCCGTACCGTTCCCGTGAACGGGAAGTTCACGTCCCGCCAGCGCGCCGTGTATGAAAGCGTGCTGAACATGATGACCTACGCCAAAAGCATCCTGAGGCCCGGAATCCTCAAATCCGAATACGAACGCCTGGTGCGCGTCTTCGCCGCGGGGGAACTCGTCAAGCTCGGCCTCATTACTCCGGCCCAGGTGGCGGAAAACCCGGCTGATCCCCCCATCGTCCGCAAATATTACATGCACGGATGTTCCCACTTCCTGGGACTGGACGTGCACGACGTCGGCGAAAGCAACCCCGTTGTGCTGCCGGGCATGGTCTTCACCGTGGAGCCGGGCATCTACATCGCGGAGGAATCCATCGGCATCCGCCTGGAAAACGACATCCTGATCGGCGAGACGGAAAACACGGACCTGCTGGGGGACGTGCCTCTGCTGCCGGATGACATAGAACGGCTCATGGCCCGTTAAATTAACCGGGATGAGGTTCTGAACTTGACAATGAGGGCCGCGTGGGTTTTCATTTTCGTCCCATCATGTCGAAGAAACTCAAAATAGCACTTCCCAAAGGCAGTTTGCAGGACTCCACCGTGGAATTGTTCCGCAAGGCCGGCTACAACATCTATGTATCCAGCCGCGGCTACCGCCCGACTTCCGATGACGACGATCTGGAGCTCTTCCTGATCCGCGCCCAGGAAATCGGCCGCTACGTCAACGACGGTTTCATCGACTGCGGCATCACCGGACGCGACTGGATTTATGAAAACCGCGCGGACGTGGAAGTGCTGACGGACCTTCCCTATTCCAAGGCCACCTCCAGGCCCACCCGCTGGGTGCTCGTGGTCCCGGAGGATTCCCCCATCACCTGTGCGGAAGACTTGCAAGGCAAGCGCATCGCCACGGAAGGCGTGGGCATTACGGAACGCTGGCTTCAGGAAAAAGGCATCAAGGCCCATGTGGAATTCTCCTGGGGCGCCACGGAAGTGAAGGTGCCGGAACTCGTGGACGCCATCGTGGACATCACGGAAACGGGCAGCTCCATCAAAGCCAACAAGCTCCGCATCGTGGACACCCTGATGACCTCCTATCCCCAGTTCATCGCCAACAAGGAAACGATGGAGGACGAATGGAAGAGGCAGAAGCTGGAAGCCATGGTGCTCATGCTCAAGGGGGCTCTGGAAGCGCGCCGGAAGGTGGGCTTGAAAATGAACCTTCCCGCCGCCGCCCTGGACGGCTTGGTGGAGGCCCTGCCGTCCCTGAGGCGCCCCACCATCTCCCATCTGGCGGAAGAAGGATGGCTGGCCGTGGAAACGGTCATTGACGAATCCGCCGTACGGGATATCATTCCCCGGCTCAAGGCCCTGGGCGCGGAAGGCATCATTGAATACCCGCTCAACAAACTGGTTTATTAACCTTTTCTCACCACAGTAAAACAACAAACGAACCACAATCATGGGATCGCTCAAAAAACGCCGTAAAGCAAAAATCAACAAGCATAAGCGCAGCAAGCGCATGCGTCAGAACCGTCACAAGAAGCGTTTGCGTTACAAGTCCTAAGGTTTGTGCGCTTCGCTGCTCAAACTGGCAGTCTATCCGATTTCCGGAAAATCCCGGCGTCCTCCGTACCACGGAAGGACGCCGTTTTTCTTTTGGACGACTTCATGGGAACAATTTGATTTTATTTTGCTAATTTAAAGCATATGTGTTGACATTTAGGATTTATTTGCACATAAATAGAATGTGTATCTAATAAGTAAAAAAATAACAACATCTGTCTTTGCCGGAGCCTTGTGTTTTTGTTACTTGCTAGCGGTTGCTTTGGGGAGGGATATTCCGCCGTGTCCTAATGCTTTTGTTGTGGCCGCGCTGTACAGCAGATCAGGAGATTTGTGGGTAGCGACGGAAGGAGAGGGACTGTTGAAACTTTCTCATGATTTGGATCATTGGGAAAAACAAAAGGGAAATGGTCTGCCGGGGACGGTCAATTTTCTTTCTTTGGTGGAAGACCGGCAGGGGCGTATTTGGGCCGGTACGGATAATCAGGGCGTGGCCGTCTGGAATGGAGAAAGCTGGATGCAGTATAATCAGGACAATGCCTTGTTGGGTGAGCGTGTTCCGGCCCTGGCGGTATCTCCCTTGAATGGTGATGTAGCCATAGCTACGTCCGGAGGATTGACCATTTATTCCGCTGAAACGGAAGAATGGAAGGACTTCACACGTGCCGACGGCTTGCCGGAGGATCAGATCGTATCATTGTCCTTCAATGAGCAGGGCGGGCTGTGGGCGGCGTTTTTAACAAACGGGATAGGGTATGCTTCCCCTGCTTCCCGATATTCGGATTGGAAAATGGTACAGACAAAGTTTTATTGGGATAAGGAGCAGCGTCTTCGCCAACCTGTGGAAGCGCGTGGAAAAGGACTGCCTTCCAACTTTAGTAATGCCGTTTGCGCAGCAGGTGGATCTGTCTGGGTGGGAACGATTGCCGGCCTGGGCTATGGAAAGAGCCTGCATGACTGGAATTTTTTAAGAGGCCGTGACTATGAAAGAAAAAATGCTGGCCTCTGGCTGGACACAGGGGACAAGCGCAAAAACAGGAGAGCGGGTTCATTATCTGATTCCTCGTTGCTACCGGAAGACTACGTTACTTGTTTCTATCCGGTTCCCGGAGGAATGTGGGTTGGATTCCGTGAATCGGGAGCCTGTTTTGTCCGGACACCGTCCCTGACGATTCGTGAAGTGGATTTAAAGAAAGAAGTAGAGGAAAAGGCCCCTGTTTATACAACCTGCTTCGTAGTGCTGCCGGGTGGAGAATTGTATGCGGGAACATACGGACATGGTTTGGTCAAGGCAGGGAAAACGGCCGTGAGACCTTCACCGGCATCTGGGCGGACAACCTCCGCGAATCATCCGCGTCCACCGCTTCTCCCGGCAATGCGGCAGATGGCAAGTCTGTCTGCCGGTCGCACGACTCTGTCTCCAGAAGAAAAATTCGATACCTGCTACTGGTATGAGGATTGGGCCACGCAGGGAGATTGGTGCGGGCGTTACGGACAGGGGTACGCCATGTTGTGTGCGGCTAATTCTCCTATAGGTGATATAGAGTATTCTTTTGATCCATCCTATGGATGCTTGCCAGTCCGGGGGCCACATGCAAACGCAACATGGTTGAAAGGTGCTGTTACTTATATAAATGAACCAGGAATGCGTAGCATCCTGTATTGTCCGGAGAGTACTACAAGAACGCTGGCTTCATGGGGAGATGGTGGGGAAGATTATCCTTCCACTTTTGATGGTCCCGATTTGGGCGCTATTGTTACTGTTCCCGAAGGGAGACACCTTTTATCTCTTTATTTTTATGATCCAACTCCGCTTGCGGAGTACGATCTCCGCAATGGGATGCGGGATTATCTCATTGAAGTACGCAAAATGACTTCGGATTTCAACCTGGATATGGCTACAGGGAATGCGAAGTTGGAGAAAGGCCGGAAGCCTCTTCAGTATTTGATGGAGGCTTTGACTACAACCAGCAGTATGCCCGTCCAGGCCAGGGGCCGTGTTAAGTCCTTTTCAGGAGGTGGAGTTTACAAGAATTTTATACTGGATGGAAAAGGATGTTATTACATCCGACTGGTTAGGAATTATTCCGTCAATACAACGGTCAACGGTATTTTTCTTTCTTCTCTGGATGAAACAAAAAAAGCTTGGATACGTTATAATAGCGTTGGGAAGATGTCTGTCCCCTACGGTTTAAAGGCTCCTTATCCACCTTCTTTGAAAGAACAAGATTTGCACAAGTTGCCTGAAACTCTATTAGCAAGCTGGGCGGCAAGCCAGGATGTGGCCAGGAAAAACCTTCTTGAAATTTGGGAGAGCCGGAGGCAAGGAATTTATATTTATCGCAATTTGTTGATTTCGGATGGTTTGGATCATGTTAAAAGGAACTGGCGCTGGCATTTGAAGATATGGAATGACAGGGATAAAAATTATTTTAAAAGGCAGATGGAGAACGCGTGGGAGAGCCTTCAGGATTGTTTCGTCTTCTATCGTTCAAATGAATGGTCCCATTACGCACCTGAGACTACTATCCCTTTTTCCATTGAAGAAGTGGAAAAAATGCAAAGAAATAACATTGATTGGAAGCAGTACCGTGCCGATTCTGCAGTTAAGCCGGAAGTGAGCGTTGAAGAAATGAAAAAATGGTTAAAAGAACATTAAAAATGACTTTGAGACAATTATTGCCGCTGATATGCTGTTTATTTTCTGCACAAGTTTTTGGTGCAGATGGAATATATGAATTTAAGGTAAAGATAGTTCCTGAAGAACTTGGTGAGTCTCAAATGACGCCGGATGGGGAAACCTTAATTGTGGGACGATGTGAAAATGATTCATCAACAGAAAATTTTTCATTGAAGGCGATAACACAATTCAAACCCAACAATTCCGGATATGAAGAAATGATCAGGCCTCCACAGAGAACGTATGAATGGAAATCTGGAGGAGATGTTGATATTCGGGATGAAAATAAGAAGATTGCAAAATTTGAGACAACTGAGAAAACATGGGGAAATGAATTTGAAGTTGAGGTTAAAGTTCAAACAATTATTGTGGGGGGGAAGAAAATACGTATTCCTGGGCAAGCCAAACAGAAAGCCATTGCTCCCAAGATAACATTGAAATCAGCCGTATTTAGTGAAACGGGAGGGGGAAGCGGCTTCAAAATATTGGATACATTCCGAGGGAAGCCAGTATCAACCCCTGAATTTATTAAAGATGATGAAAATGAGGAAAAAGAACAACCTCCAATAGGTTTTTATGCAGGTAGAAAAATCTCTTACATTCCTGAATTTGAAGTTTTGCCGCAAACCATAGAAACCTTGATGGCGTGGTGTGAGGGGAATATATTGGAAACAGAAAAAAAAGAATTTTCCGTCAAAGGGGGGAAGGCTAGAGATACGGTAGAAGGGAAAAAAGTTCCTCCACAAAAATGCCACCGTGGGCCTGAAGACCCATTTGACCAGAATGTATGGAAATTTAAAATATATGATGTGGAATTATCACTGGAAGAAAAAATGGATATTTCCTATTATGTATTATTGAATGAAGGAAATAGTCAGGACAAACCGTGGAAAAATTTACTGAAAGCGGCATTTGACAAATGGGAAATTGGGGGTGCTGAAAACAATAACGAATTGATGGATAAATTGAGTGGGGGAATCTCTAAGAGTTCAACATATCATGATGGCTGGAATCCCAAGGAAAATAAACGGACTTCTCTTTATATAGATCAGCAGCAATCTCCCATGCCGTTGTCCATAAGCAAGATGGTAGATGCTTTTTGCAATAGTAATGCAGAGATTATTTGTATAGAGGCCGCAGGATTGATGGAATATGCAGCCGGTGTATTGGGAAATGGAGGCGTTATCACCAAAGGTGTAAATTGGAAGGAGACAGGCCAGGTTCGTAACCCTGTAACGGGTCAATTGGAGGACAAGACTTGGTGGGATGGACACGCTTATTGTATTTTTGAAAGTCATGTTCATGATCCTGTTCCGAGGGGAGGCGGTCCAACAAATATGAATGAAAATAACTATATTGATCAAAAACTAAAGGATGGAAAACGAAGTGATTTCACTGATCCAGATCTCCGAAGCTTTGAATTTAAATAGATGTAATAATAATGATGAATTCCATGTGTCCAGCTAGTCGTTTCGGCCTATGTGTGATAGCATTTCTATGTATATTCTGTCAGGGTGTATATGGGCAATCAACGTTAAAGCCAGAGCCTCCTTTTGCCTTGAAGGATTACTATCTGAACAAGATAGCCTGGAGAATTGAACCTGGCATGAAATGGGAAAAGGTTTCTCTGGATATTTCCCCTGAAGAAAGAAAAATCAGCCTTGGGAATTTATATGAGGAGATTGATATAGATGAAAAAAAATCTGTAGAAAAACCGCCGCATACGGGGAATATTTTCGGATTACGCTCCTCTCTTAACTATTATATCGTGGGGAACAAAGGAGATAAAATGTGGAGCGTCGTAGATTCATTCGGTGAAGTATATATGAAATTCACTATTTTTTATTCTCCTGACAGAATATACAGCCGACAGGTAACGATGGAGAATTTCATGGAAATGGCGAGTCGTATGCCGCATGTACACCATGGGCTGTTCATCTATCAGATACATGAAAACGGCTCAACGATGCTTGTCAGGAAGGATATGGTTCCCAGAAGTCTTTATTCTGTGGAGAGAGAGGGCTACTCGTTATGGATAGATCCTTTTTCCTCTCTAAAATTGACGAATGAGGAAGCTATTCAGTTGACAGGAGAAATATTGGATGCTCTGGCTGGAAAGAGGAAATTTGGATTTTTCCCGACTCGAGCGCGTCACCTTGAAGCGATAAGCAAACTCGGTCCCCGGAAAAGGTCCATCCGGATGAGTCTTTTGAAAAGAGAAGCCAAATCGAAAATGGCTCCCGGGATTTGTGATGGCATAAACGGGAGAGGTTCAAAATTGATCAGAAAATTAAATACGATGGAAATCATCCGTCAAGCCGGTGCAAAGGAAAAAAGAGAGATCTTCCCAAACATCAACAACGGCATAGGAACACTGGGCTGGATTCGGAAAAATATGGATGTTTCTTTTGAACCAAATGCCCGGAACGATGAGACGCATACTAACGGAATCAGTGGAAAGTTTACGATAAAACAGGAAGATCAGGAATACATTGTACATTACATGATAGCCCATTTGGGATCTCGAGCAGAAGCTTTGTGCTCCCTTTTTGCGATGCAGTGTAATCAATACGGACAGCGCGTTGATGTGGACCGGATCGCCGGCATGACCCGCGTGCATCCGGGACGGGTGGGGGATTATGATCTTTGTGTGAAGCCGATTTTGAATGAATTGGGAATGCCGGTAACCGATTCGGAGAATGCGTGGATTTGTTTTGTGCGTGGCAATACAGCAGTGATGTTGAAGAGTGAGAACATGAAAATATCCGTGTTGCCTTTGGCTGAAATCATCGATAAAGCGTTGAAAAAAAATATTGAATCATACGAAACACCGGAAGTAGTTCGGTAATATTTTTGTAAAGATTACTTATTCACCTAAAGGTTGTGCGCTTCGCTGCTCAAACTGGCAGTCAATCCGATTTCCGGAAAATCCCGGCGTCCTCCGTATTACGGAAGGACGCCGTTTTTTATGTAAAGGAAGAGTGGAGATGAGAAGACTTACCAATAAAACGGGAAAATTCTTAAGAATTTAGGTATGAAAAGAAAATTTAGCTATCCGTGAAAAGGTATAGTCCTATAATTTTGAGAACATTTTTTGAAATAACTTGACTTTTTTATAATACATGGTTCTGTATTGATATATTACCGTATCTATTAGCTATGAAACAATTATTCATATGGGGAAATCTTTTTTGTATAACGATTGGAGTATTTTCTTTTGGGTGGGCTGGAGATGAAAGTTCGGAAGAAGTAAAAGATTTATATATCAGTTCCAAGACACGTAATATTTCTGCCGAATGTGAAATTTTTGATTTAGACGAAAATGAAGATCGAAAACGAGAAAATATAGGAATTGGAGAAGTGGTGGATTTGAAGTTAGAAGGGAAATGGCTTTCTCTAGTAGATAAGGACAAAATAGAATGGAAGCTTTCCGAAGGAAGTGAAAAATGGGCAACATTGACTGTTAACAACAAGGATAAATATAAAGCAGTTTTAACGGCTAAAAATGATCCTGTTATCAAAGGTGAAGTATGTGTGGATGTCAAAACTAATTTGGAAGATAAGCCCAAGCCTAAAAAATTTAATGTTTTAGTGCCAAATAAGATTGAGGGGATAAATCTTTCTGAGCGAAGTCCTGATGGCCCTCGTGATGGAAAAGTGAATGAAGTTGGGGCTTCAACAAAATTAGCTTTATCATTTTTTCCTCGTACGGTCAGTTTTTCAAATGTAGATTTCATAGAAAAATCATTGGATGGATCAGGAGATGTACCTGACTGGGTAAATCCTCATACACCGAGCCCAGTTCCTCTAAGAATTGATGAGTATAATGGACATATGAGTGACTTAATTGGGAGTTATCCACCCAAGGAGTATAGAGAAAACTCAATATTATTATTTCAGAATCTTCCATTGCCGGTATTTTATTTTTATCGATGTGGATATTATACTGTTGCCAATGGAAAAGAATGTTGCTTGATAGGTGATGTAGTATATCTACAGACATTTGATCTAAGTTATGATGGGAAACGGATTGATGGATTGGAAAATTTCAAAGTTAAAATTCGTAAATTTAGATGTTCCGTTGAAAGAAGTACAGCTGGGGAAGCGATCCATATAGATACTGGAACTAGAGAAAATGATTGATCTAAAAGTGCATTGATAAATTAATTAAATAAATAATCATGGCATGAAAATAATATATATAACATCATTTTTAATTTTAGTTTTATTGTCGATTAGTAGAGCTGAAATGTTTGATAAAGCTTTAAGGAAACCCCCTCTTCATAGAACTGGCGAGTCTCTGGATACTGTAATATCACAGGCGGAAAAAATGGCAGTAGAAGGAAATATTTTTCAATTTTATGAACAAGTTTCAAAAATATTGCCGGATGCAATTAATGATTTACAAAAAGGAATGCGGCTTTTTTATCTGGTTGCTGCCGTACCTCTTGTTAATGATACTGTAGAAAGTAATGGAGAATGGTTGAGAGCCAATTCGGATCTGGATTATTGGGTGAAGGAAAAAATGATTCTATCATTTTTTCCGAAAGAGTTCATACAGTCCAATGAGGTTAAAATTCAACCGGAATTGCTGATGCTGAGGGAATTGTTTTTAATATACTCTTCCAAAATATTAAAACAATTTCGACAGGAATCAAATCCTCTTTTTCTTTATACTTATAAATATAATAGATTTTTATATTTATATAATATGGATCTTAGGCAAAATAGAGATAAATTTACAAAATATTGTAATTACATGAATGTTAGAATTGGGAGGCAAAGAAAATTGAATTCAATCATCAATAATATGGAAGAGGATTTTGTAGGGATATTAGTCAAATTTTATCCGACTAAAGCTGTACATGTGAAAAGATATCTTAAATTGGCAGGGTATGGGGATGATGAAATTCCTGATTTATTGGATAGAACAATTGGACGAGTTCCTCAAGCTTCCTACTTGTACAAGGGTTTTTCCAAGCGCAGAAAATAATTGGAAAAAATATTCTCATAGATAGCTTTCTTATTTAGCCTATTTATGTTTAAGCTCTTATTCCTCTATTTGTTTTTCTTGCCAGCAATTGTTGCTGGAGATCTGTCTCCCCAGCGTCTGGCGTGGCGAATGGAAACAGGGGATGTGCGGAATATTGCCGGGCTGTGCCGGGAATATGTTCAAAAGAAACTGGAGGCGGAAAAAACGTTTTCCGTAGAATCCTTGTTGAAGGACCGGGAGCTGGCGCAGGCTTGCTATATGGCCCATTTCTTTGCGTTGGTCGGGAAGGAGAGGACTTATATCCTTCATGAATTGAAGGACAGGGGATTCGTGAAATGGCTCCTGGATCATCCGGAGGTATTTGAGAAACTGACGTTTGCCAAGTCATCAGGAAAGGATACGCTGGCTGTATTGAGAAATATTTGGGTGAGGGAAGGGAAGGAACTTTCCGGAGTCGGTTTCAATATGGCGTTGGGAGCAGCGCTGGTTTCCACATCTCGGGAACCGGAAGCATGTGAGGCCCGGTATGATTTTTACAAAAAGTCTTTTGCGGAAAAGAAATTGTTTCCGCAGTTCATTACACTGGAGCCATGGGAATTCGGCATTCTCTTCCGTGGGAGGGAAAGCCTGGAGGAACTTGCATGGGCTCAGGATTATCTGGCTGGTAAAAAGAAGATTAAGGCGGGGAATGCAGGGTATGCCAGTTGCAGCCTGATCCCCTACCGGATGAAGAACAAGCAGGGAATCAGCGTGCATGCGGGTGGAGCGTTTTACGACCACAAACCGATTTCCTTACAGATTTATGTAGAGTATGGAGGCGTGTGCGGCGCCGTTTCCAAGGGGGCGGCCGGGTTTGTGAAGGCGAAGGGGATTCCTTCCTACACGATCGGGCAGCCAGGGCATTGCGCCTTTGTGTGGAAAGGGGCAGACGGAGAATGGAAGATAGGTAATAATATTTATGGCTGGATATGGTCGGAGGGCGGTTCCGGGGGGCCGTGGAAGGGTGCTGTTTCCACCATCACGGAGCTTCCACGTTTTTGGAAAGGAGAGGATGCCTCCGCTTCCAATTTATGTTATTATTTATCTCTTCTGGCTGCCGATCCCCAGAAGGCGGAAGCTCTGTTGAGGGAAGCGCTGAAACGGAATGCTTCCAATTATCCCGCATGGCAGGCCTTAATGAGGAGGAATGGCCGTTTGGCGGAGAAAGACAAGCTGGCTTTGTTGGAAGAGTTCAAAGAGGCCTTTCCCGGAAATCCCACTTTGTGGGAGTATTTTTTGAAAAAAGAACTGGGGCTTGATTGGAAAAAGGCGAATGGTTATGCCATTTATCCCGGATTGCTGGCAGAAAATGAATCGTGGGATTCCGTGGATGCCTATATGCGTAATTTTTGTGCTTTAGCCCGGAAGGATATTCCGGACATGGCTGGAAAGTTGCCTTATGAAGTGAAAACCAAGAGAATCTTTTTCAAGAACTGGCTGAAATTTTACCAGCAGAATAAGGTAGACCGGAAGGTGAGAGTTCAGACTTGCGCCGTATTGGAAAAGGCGCTTCCTCCGTTATTGAACCATGAAAAAACGGCTCTTCAATTTCTTGAATTTTATGGTCAGGTGCTTGACTTGTGGAAAGACAAACAGCTTTCGGCGCGGGCCAACGCTTGCCTGACTGCATGGCTGAAAGAGGCGGACAAGGCTTCCGTACGCAAGAAAATGGCGGAAATAGGTTTGAAAGTGGCCGACCAGCTGGGAAACAAAAAATCGCTGGTACGTTATGCGGAAGTCCATGCTGAACATTAAATAGAGAAATTGGTGGACGATAGTCTATTCTCTCTTAGACTAGAAAATGGATCAAAGATTTTGTAATTATTAACTTGTCTTCCGGAGTTGGAGTCAAATATTTTTGACTGTGCTTTTATTATGCCTTTGCTTCTTCCCGGAACCGTTTCAGAGGAATGGTGATGGTGAAGGCGGTTTCCCGATGGGGGACGCTGGTGACGGTGATGGTGCCGTCATGGGCTTCCACAGCCCGTTTGACGATGGAGAGGCCCAGTCCCGTTCCCTTGATTTCCGAGGAATGGTGGGTTTCCACCCGGTAGAATCTGTTGAAGAGGAAGGGAAGGCTTTCCGCGGGAATGCCCACGCCCGTGTCCGTCACGGTGATCACGCAGGCTTCCGGCGTTTTGGCGGCTGCCACAGTGACGGAAAGGCCCGGCTCCGTGTTCTGCTTGAGGGCGTTTTCCACCAGGTTGAACAGGACTTGCGTCCAGTAGAAGGGGTCCCCGTAGAGTTCCCAGTCCGGCGGAATGTCCATGTGCAGGGCGGCCTGTTTTTTCTCCCGGATGGAGTCCAGGCGGGAGAAGACGTCGTCCACGCAGGAGGTGATATGGAACCACTGCTCTTTCAGGATGGCCTTGTGGCCTGATTCCAGCTTGGAGATCATGAGCATGTCTTCAATGATGTTCATGAGCCGCTGGCTGTTCTGGTGCATGATGCCGATGAATTTGCGGGCCAGGGCCGGGCTTTCCTCCACCAAGTCGTCCTCCATCAGATTTTCCAGGTATCCCACGATGATGGTGAGCGGCGTGCGCAGTTCGTGGGAGGCGTTGGCCACGAAGTCCCGGCGCATCTGGTTGGTGAGGTAGTTCTGCGTGACGTTGCGCAGCAGGATGCGCTTTTCCCTGATGGGGGAGTCCGTGACGGCGCTGTCCAGATGCCAGGCGGTGATGCCGTTCTGCACTCCGCCTGGGGAGTTGACGGCGCTGAGGGTGAATTCCTTGGTGACGGGGCCGTCCGTGTCAAAGGCTTCCTGCACGTGGCCCAGAAGTTCCTGGTTGCACACCAGGGAGCCGACTTTGCGGCCTTCCAGGCGTTCTTCCTGGAAAAGTTCGCGCGCCAGCGTATTGGCCAGCACGATGTGTCCGGAAGGGCCGATGAGCAGGAAGGCCTCCCCCAGCGCTTCCAGAAAGCGCCGTTTGTCCGCAATGGCCTGTTCCTGGGCCTCCTCCCCGCGCTTCAGCAGGCGCTGGGCGTCCCTCAGGGCTTTTTTCCTGGCTTTCATGGCTGACCGGCATGTTTGCGCCAGGTGCCAGTTCAGGTACAGGGAGGCCAGCAGCAGGAGGATGAGGATGTAGTCAACGGCCGACATGGCGTGAAGACGTTAGGCAGGCTCCTGCGGAGGGCGGCGTCCGGGCAGGAGGAAGCGGTAGCCGATGCTGCGGACGGTTTCAATGCAGTCCGCATAGAGGGCCAGCTTCTGGCGCAGCCGCTTCATGTGCGTGTCCAGCGTGCGGCTCTGGGCCTGGTGGCTGTACCCCCACACGCAGCTGAGCAGATCATTGCGGTTCAGGATCTGCCCCTCGCGCTCAATCATGTAGATCATGAGCTTGAATTCCGTGGCCGTCAGGTCCACTTCTTCCTTGTCGATGTAGAATTTCAGGGCGTTTTTGTCAAAAGTGAAGGGGCCGTATTCCGCGATGACGCTGCCCGGCGTGTGTTCGCACCGCTTCAGCACGCTGGCCACGCGCAGCACGAGTTCCTTGGGGCTGAACGGTTTGGTTACATAGTCGTCCGCGCCCAGTTCCAGCCCCTGAATGCGGTCTTCCGCCTGTGCCTTGGCAGTCAGGAAGATGACGGGAATGCCCTGGGTGCGGCTGTCGCGGCGCAGTTCCCGGAGCACGCCGTGCCCGTCCATGCCCGGCATCATCTGGTCCAGCAGGATGAGGTCCGGCTTGTCCCTGCGGGCCACTTCCAGAGCGGTCAGGCCGTCGTAGGCCGTCACCGGGGCATGTCCGGCACGTTCCAGGTTGTAGGCGACGAGGTCCGAAATGGCGTGATCGTCTTCAGCGATAAGGATGGTTGCCATGGCTGTTTTTTTAGGATGAAGGCGCTGCCGTGTCTTGAGAATAGGTGTGACGATTTGTTCACATTTCCCTGCCGCGGACGGGAATCGGAGCAGGGCGCCCGCTCCTTCCGTGAACGGATTGTAACGGAAGCGCTTCCGTTTTGCAAGACTGGCCTAGATTCAACTTCTCTTCCCGCCGTCATGTGGTACACTTGCCCCGCACCACAATATATTGCCATGCGAAGCGATAAAGTTAAAGCAGGTTTCGAGCGTGCGCCGCACCGCAGTCTGATGCGCGCCACGGGGATGACGGATGAGGATTTGAGCCGCCCGTTCATCGCCATTTGCAATTCCTTCAATGAAGTGATTCCCGGCCATGTTCACCTGAATAAGGTAGCCGCGCTGATCAAGGAAGAAGTGCGCAAGGCGGGGGGCACCCCCGTGGAATTCAATCTGCCCGGCGTCTGTGACGGTATTGCCATGGGGCACGGCGGCATGAAGTTTTCCCTGGCCAGCCGAGAATTGATTGCGGACAGCGTGGAGACGATGCTCAGCGCTCATGCGTTTGACGCCATGATCTGCATTCCGAATTGTGACAAAATCGTTCCCGGCATGATCATGGGCGCCCTGCGCTGCAATATCCCCACCATTTTCTGCAGCGGCGGCCCGATGGCCGCAGGCATGGCGGAAGACGGCACCGTGCTGGACCTGAACAGCGTATTCGAAGCCGTGGCCCGCTTCAAGGCAGGCAAGATCAATGAGGCGGAACTCCATTCCCTGGAATGCCGCGCATGTCCGGGCGCAGGTTCCTGTTCCGGCATGTTCACGGCCAATTCCATGAATTGCCTGAGCGAAGTGATCGGGCTGGCTCTCCCCGGCAACGGCTCCCTGCTGGCGACGTCCGAGGAGCGCAAGGAGTTCTGGAAGCAGACCGCGCGCCGCGCCGTGGAAATGGCGAAGGCGGACGGCCCCCTGCCGAGGGACATCGTGACCCGTGACGCCATTGACAACGCCTTTGCGATCGACATGGCCATGGGCGGCAGTTCCAACACCGTGCTTCACACGCTGGCCATCGCCCGGGAAGCGGGAGTGGAGTATGACCTCCAGCGCATCAACGACATTTCCCGCCGCACCCCGAACATCTGCAAGGTGGCGCCTTCCTCCCGCTTCCATATGCAGGACGTGCTGCGCGCCGGCGGCGTGAGCGCCATCATCCATGAAATTTCCAGGATTCCCGGCTCCCTTCATCTGGATGCCATGACTGTCAGCGGCAAGACGCTGGGAGAAACCGTGGAAGGATGCGGAATCACGGATGAAACCGTGATTCATCCGCTGGAAAACGCCTATTCCAAAGACGGCGGCCTGGCCATTCTGTTCGGCAATCTGGCGGAGGAGGGCGCGGTTGTGAAGAAAGCCGGGGTGCACCCGGACATGATGAGTTTCCGCGGACCTGCCGTGATTTTCGAGTCCCAGGAAGATGCCTGTGAAGGCATCCTTGCCGGGAAGGTAAAGTCCGGCGACGTGGTCGTCATCCGCAATGAAGGGCCCAAGGGCGGCCCTGGCATGCAGGAAATGCTGGCTCCCACCTCCTACATCATGGGGCAGGGCCTGGGCGCGGAAGTGGCGCTCATCACGGACGGCCGTTTTTCCGGAGCCACGCACGGCGCCTGCATCGGCCATATCTCCCCGGAAGCTGCGGAAGGCGGCCTCATCGGCCTGCTGAAGGACGGGGATATCATTGAGTATTCCATTCCGGACCGCACGCTGAACGCCTGTCTGACGGAGGATGAGATCGCACGCCGCCGTGCGGAGTGGAAGCCCACGTACAACAAGGTTTCCTCCTCCTGGCTCAGCCGGTACCGCAAGCTGGCTACCAACGCCAGCCGCGGCGCCGTTCTCCAGAGCGGTGAATAAATGCCATCCGTTTTATTTCCGGCCGCTTTCCTCCTCCGGGGAAAGCGGTTTTTTATTTCCGCCCGGCTTTGTATTTGCACGGAATTCTCCTCACAAAGAGAGCCGCTCCCTTTCGGGGGGAGCGGCTCCGCTATCAACATAATACCGAAAAAGCATGCATTACCTGGTGATCCTGAAGGGGCCGCCCAGGCCTACCGGAGACATGGCGGAGGAATCATAGTCTGTTACCTTGTAAGTTCCTTCCGTGGCGGAGGTAAAGGTCATTTCTCCGGAACTTTTAACGGTCCGGGGATGTTCGCGGTCTTTCTCGGTCAGTGTCATGGAAAACCGGGCGGAAGCGGCGCCGGGCGCATACGTGTATGTTCCGGAAAAGATGCCGTCACCCGTTTCCAGGGTGCTGGACGAGGTGATTTTGTAGGATACGCCGTGGCCGTCCGTCATCACGATGGTGCTGTCTGTTTCCAGCGTCTGCGGAGGGGCCACGGCGGATGAGTCCGATTTGCCGGCACCGCCGCCGCAGGAAGCCAGCAGACATGCGCAGCCCAGAAGAATGGCGGGGCGGATTGAGGTTGATGAGTTCATGGAAAAGAATATGTCCAAGTAAAAAATTGCCTTCCCGGCCGGGTAGCAGACCGGGAAGGCGGGAACGGCTTTCCGTTAGAACGAGTAGCTGACGGAGCCGTTGATGCCTTGGGCTGTCAGGCCGGCTCGGCTTTCCAGGGAGTACCCGATGCGGGCGCTCCAGCGGCTGCCGAAGGTGGCGCTGACTCCGGCGTTGACGCGCAGGGCCGTGCGCCCCTTATTGATGCCGCGTGCCGTCCAGGATCCCAGATCGCTGCCGACCGTGCCCTTGGGATTGATGCGGCTGAGGTCCTGTGCCACAGCCACTGTGATTCCGGGTGTCAGGGTGGTCTTGGTACCTACCGCAAAGGTACGGGACACGGTAATGCCTACGGGCAGAGTCCAGTTCTGGGCGCGGGCTCCGCTGAAGGTGCGTGCCAGGTCGCCGCTTTCAGTGAAGCTGTCCGTCTTCCCGGTCATGAATTCCAGCCCGGCAAAGGGTGCGATAACCAGCTTGTTCTCCAGCTCTTCCGTCCAGGTGGCGTAAACAGCCGCTCCGAAAGAGTCCGCGTCAAACTCCCCATGGGCGGAGGTATCTGCTACGCGGGCGTTTCCGTCAAAGGAGGTGGTGCCGAAGGCGGCGTATCCGTCCAGGGTCAGTTTCTTGTTGCGGGAGGGAGTATAGCGGCCGTAGGCCATGGCCATGAAGGAATCCGCATCATAGCTGGAGAAGCCTCCCTTGTCCTGGAAAGTGCCGAAAGACTGGCCGACGGCCACCCCCGCCAGGGCGGAAGAGGAGAGCTTGAAGTCCGCGCCGACGGCATAGCCGCCCGCATCGTACTTGTACCCGTCAATGCCGTGGCGGGCGTTCTGGTCCGTCCAGGAGCCCAGTCCGCCAACCCATACGGAGCCGCGGCCGGAGGCTACGGGAGCCATGGCGATGGGGGAACCCTTGGCATCCACGGCCTGCATGGGCCTGGCAGCCGGGCTGTTCAGACCCTGGGCTGCGGAAAGTGCCCCCTGCGTCCGGACGAGGGACGCAAAGCCCTTGAGGGCGTCATTGGAGGCCCAGGCCGCATTGACTACGGTTTCTCCGCTGACGGACTGGATCATGGCTGCCGCGGCATCCGCGCTGGAGGTTCCCAGCAGGTTTTCAAAGAACCTGTGGGCGGCGGAGCCGTCCCGCACGTTCATCCGGACCTGCTCCATGCCTGCCGCCACTCCGGAAACGTTGCCGGAATATCCCTGCATGGGAGAAGCCACGCCTTTCATGTTCTGGGACAGCCGGATGGTGCCGTCCTCATTGGCGGCGGCCGTTGTGGAAACGAAGGCGGAGTTGAACAGGGGCAGCCCGGCCGCATCCGCCCCGGTAATGGTAACGTTGTCCACGGATGAGATGCCGGAGGCCGTGTGGGTAAGATCCCGTCCATTGCCCGCTTCGTCAGTGTGCCAGAGCTTGACGGAGGAATTGCCGTTGAACGTGATGTCGTTGAGCAGCAGGGAGGAGCCTTCCCCCACTTCCACCACGGCATTCCCGTTGAGTTCCAGCGTATCGCCGGCCAGGGTGGAATTGTCCGTCAGGATGATGCCCTTGCCGTTGATTTCATAGTCCGTCAGGTCTTCAACGCCCAGTTGGGCGCCTTCCACGACAAGTTCGTTGTCAATTTCGGCCACATGGCCCACGATCAGGGAACCGGCTCCGGAATACTGGAGGAAGTCGCCGCCGAATCCGTTGTCTTCCTGGTCTCTGCCGCCATAGAGCAGGTTGCCGCCTCCCAGCTGGACCAGGCTGGCGGATCCGCGGACCCATTCCGGATCGTCATCCAGGGTGAAATAGTCGGCGTCGGAAATGCCGCTGTTGATGACGGTGGTTGCGTCCGCGTCGGTATTGACTACGATGGCAGCTCCATCTTCGGCAAAAATGTCATTGGCTTCACCTCCCGCCATGTTGCCGTCGAAGAAGGAACCGGAGTCGATGACCAGAAGGCGGTCTTCCATCAGGTGAATGGCGCCGCCAAGGCTGCCCGCGGTATTATCCGTGAAAACCGTGTTTTTACCGAGCCAGATATTGGCTCCTTCGTTTTCGAAAAGGTCGTCCACATTGTCGCCTTCCTGCCAGGCCTGGTTGGCCGTCAGTTCGGAGGCGATGGCGCCTCCGTTGACTCCGGCCCGGTTGCCGGAGAAGACGGAACCGTTGCCTACGACGATGTCCAGAACTTCCGTGGTCAGTTTGGAGGTCCGTTCCCCGTCAACGTAGGTCATTGTCTCGGCAATGTTGTTCTGGGCAAAAACGGCGCCCCCGGACCCGGAGGCCGAGTTGTCAATGAAACGGTTGTTTTCTCCGATCACGATGTCTCCATGCGCATACAGGGCTCCCCCTCTGGAAATATCCATGGCGGCGGACCTGCCCGGAGCCGTGCTGTTCATGAACGTATTGTTGCGGCCCGTGGTGATTTTGTTCTCACGCTCCGTAATGGTGACGGTCCCGTTGAGGATGTTTCCATTTTCATCCGTGTCCCTGATGCTGGCCTGGATGAGGCTGTTGTCCGAGTCGCTGAAGGCGCTCATGTGGTAAACGGAGGCATCTTCCGTTCCCTGGTAGGTGACGTTGTCACCCAGCGTGATGGTATTTTCCGCCGCGACGGTGGTCATGGTCAGGGTGACGTTGTTGCCGATGACGATGCTGCCCCCGTAGGTGCCTTCGCTGTATTCTCCGGAGGCCAGAACGTAGTCGCCCTCCGCATCCTGCTTGAGCGTTCCTTCAAAGGAAATGGTCCCGCGGGTGGAAACGCCTTCATCGTCGATATCTCCCACCGTATCCGCCGCCCAGATGTCGGCCATCTGGCTGCCGGAAAGGTCGTTGTCCCCGGTGATGGTGGTGTTGCTGCCAATGTAGATGTCTCCGCCCTCTGCGTAAATGTCCACGTCATTCAGCGTGGAATGGTCGCCGATGGAAACAGTGGCCTGGTCGCCCACGGCAGTGGTCATGTGTACGGTTCGGGAGCCGTCTTCCTTTTCAAAGATGGAGACGGAATCCAGTTCCACGGAAATGGCGTCCAGCGTGACAGAGGTCAGTTCCGCGCCATTTCCTATGAAGATGGAGCCTTCGGCATCCAGATCATAATTTTCGATGGAGCTGTTGCTGCCGATGAATATGTCGCCGGACAGCCCCATGGATTCCTGAATGCTGGTTCCGGGCTGGTAGCGGCCCTGGTTGTCCTGGATGGAAATGCCGGACGCGAGCACCAGGGCTCCCGTGGTGATTTCCGCCCGGTCCGTGGCGGAAATGTCGCTGCCGTCTCCCAGGAGAATGTCGCCGCCGGTATAGAGGTCGCCGTCTCCTGCCGTACTCAGATCGGTATCAGTCATCGTAACGGCGCCGGCACTGAAATCGATGCCCCCCGTGGCTCCCACGGATTCCGACTTGCCGATCAGGATCTTGGAATCTTCGTCTTCATAAACGGATGTCGTGTTGACGGCCCCAGTGGAGATGAGAGTGGAATCGGACAGGGAAATATCTCCATGGGAGACAATTTTACCGCGGACGCCGTCGTCCATGGACAAGTCCATTTCATCAATCCAGACATCCTTTCCCAGTTCCATGGCAATTTCTCCCGGAGTATTGGTGACAACCGTGGAGATGAAGGCTCCCGTTTCGGGGTCGATTCTTGTCTCTATGGAGGTGGAATGTCCGGTGGTGACATTGTTGCCGTCAAGAAAGACGCCGTCTCCCGCTACCAGCTTGTTGTTTTCCAGCAACAACCATGTGCCGTCCAGGGTGGAGCCGCTTTCTATGGAAAGGATGATTCCACTTTCATCCGTTCCGCTGAGCATGCCGTCCGTCATGTTGCCGACCCGGACGGTTCCCGTCCCTGCTACATTCACATTCTGCATGGAGACTGAGGACATGTCCCCGTAGTTGAAATTGGAGACGGTGCCATGGCCGTCCGAGGCAAGGGTGATGCGGGCGTCTGCGGGCAATGCCGTCAGGTCCGTTCCCTGGAAGTCAATGGCTCCGGTGATCTTGAGCGTATCTCCATCAGCAAGCTGGTTCCAGGCTTCCTTGAATTCTTCCAGATTGGAAGCGGTGTATTCGGCTGCGAAAGCCTGGCAGCCAAGGGCGCACATGGCTGTCAGTAAAGCCCGGCGCAGAGGTAGTGGTAAACGAGGATTCATGATTTGGTATGTTTGTGTTCATCGGGAAGAAAAAGGATAGAAATGCCTTTTTCTTCCCAACACCTACATACAGGATTGCCAATCCTGTGTTCGTGAATGCATTTGTCTCGTTTACATATTGTTAGAAAGTCCTCTTTCCTTTTTCCCGGACGGGAGCGTCGATGTTTTTAATCTAACAAATAGATTGAAATTTGTACATGATGAATTAATTCTAAAACCGCCATAAAATATGAAATATTGTAGTTTTTTTACTTGCTATCAGGATTGGCAATCCTGTGAGGCATAAAACATTATTTTACAATTACATTACTCGAATGAGGGAACATATCGAAAATCGCGCCGAATATTTGGCGGCGGAAATGTTGTTGAAAGGGAGCGGGCTGAATATAGTGGAGGCGGCTACCCTGGCTCTGGAGCTGGTGCAGCTCTGCGGCGGTTCCCGATGCAGCATGCGCCGTGCCAGAAAGGCCATTGAGCTGGGAGCGGAGGAACTGAAAAACGGAGAACAGACGGTATCCTTTGCGGCCGCCGTGGATGAAACGCTGAAAGTGAAGTGCGGGCGGCGCCCCGCCACCCTGCGGGATATCAGGTACTTTACCGGCGCGCTGATGCGCAGATGCCCGGAATTAAAGAACTTCCCGGTCAGGAAACTGACTCCGGAGCATTGTTCGCGTTTTCTGGAATCCGCCTTTTCTTCAGGGAGGCAGCGTTACAAGGCGAGGGCTGTAATGAGCGGGGTTTTGAGTCTTTCACTGCGGCGCGGGTGGTGCGGAGAAAATCCTCTGGCCCGGGTGGATGTTCCTTCCTTCCGTGAGCAGGTCATTGCCGTACTGAATCCTGAGGAGATAAAATGCCTGAGGAACGCAGCGGAATCTCCCGAATTCCGTGATTGCGCTCCTGCTGTCTGGATCATGATGTATGCCGGAATCCGTCCGGGAGAGGTGGCGCGCCTCCGGTGGCGGGATGTGGATTTGGAAGAAAGGGTGATTTCCGTAAGACCGTTGGCAAGCAAGACGGGCGGCGCGCGCCATGTTACCGTTCAGCCCGTGCTGGAACGGCTTTTGACGGGGTATGGCATTCCGGAAGGGAACAGGATTTTATGTCCATCGAACTGGCTTCTGCGCTGGAGGCAGCTCAGGAAAAAAGCAGGGTGGGGAAGCGGCGGCAGGTTCGGGGCATGGAGGCCGGATGTCCTGAGGCATACCTACGCTTCCTTCCATGCCAAATGGTTCAGGGATTTCCCCCTGCTTCAGATGGAAATGGGGCACCGTTCCTCCGCCCTGCTGCGCGCACGGTACTTGAATATGGAGGGAGTAAGCCGTGAGAGGGCGGCTCTGTTCTGGGAAGTGCCGGAAAAGGAGGAACTCCATGGATAGGGAAGCCTGACTGTTCCGGACGCTTTTGCCGTTTCTTCATGGTACCCGGCTCGGACACGGCGCGGGAGGGAATATGAAAGCCGGGGCGCATGGCGTCTTGCGGTGGAATTCCCACGGTTTCTGCAAATGGCGCTCGGCACGCTGACGCGCATCAGGGGCAGGCCGCCGGGTTCTTCCGGTTTGGCTGCGGCATGTGTAAAAGGGAGCAGGGAGTTTATTCCCTGGGCAGGAAATAGCCGCGCTGCTTTTCGGAGACTGGCATGCCCATCCGTTCCATCACGGCCAGCATGTCTTCCCATACCTTGCGCTTTTCCCGCGGATTGTCCGACCTCAGCAGGTAGCTTGGGTGGTAGGTGACGCGCACGGGAATGCCGTTGAGATCGTGGAACCTGCCGCGCATGGAACTGACGGAACCCTGTTCCCCCAGCAGGCCGACTGCGGCAGTGCCTCCCAGGGCAATGATCATCTTCGGCTGGATGACCTGGATTTCATGCATGATGATGGGAAGGCAGGCTTCTATTTCCTCCGGCGTGGGGGCGCGGTTGTTGGTTCTCTGGTTCGGCAGGGAAGGCCGGAATTTGACGATGTTGGAAATATAAACCATGTCCCTGGAAAGCCCCATGGCTTTCAGAATCTGGTTGAGTTTTTCCCCGGCCCGTCCCACGAAAGGTTCCCGCTGCACTTCTTCATAGTACCCCGGAGCTTCGCCGATCAGCATGAGCTGCGTATGGGGATTGCCCGTGGCAAAGACCATGGTATCCCGCAGGGAGTTGAGGTCCCGTGCAGGCTTCCAGTTTTGGGCCAGGTCCCTGAGGTATTGCAGCTTGTCTTCCATTGTTCCCTCCGGCAGCGTGATGGAGGAAGACGGTTTCCGCTCTTCCGGGAAAAGCTCCGGATTTGTACTTGGGGGCGGTGTTTTTGTGGGTTGCGGTTCTGGTCGCGGAGACGGGGAAGACGGGGAAGACGGGGAAGACGGGGAAGACGGGGAAGACGGGGAATGTGCGCGGCTTCCCTTTTTGGCGGTTACATACCATGTTCTCAGGACGTCCCGGGCCTCCTCCGTCAGGCTGGCGCGTGTGGTTCCCCTTTGGATCAGGGAATCAAGGTAATGGCGGAAAAGGCTGTTCGGCGTGGAGGTCATGGGAGGATAAGGCCAGATTAGTCCACGGAAGGCCGTCTGTCACGACGATTTGCAGCTTCCCTTTTTCTCCCGGAATCCCGCCGTACCGGGAAATGACACGGTAAAGGATGGAATCCCCGGTGCAGAAAGGAGCAAATTGGCTCTCCCGGCGACGGTGCGGAGATTCCGCACAGGGATCGGTCCTCTCTCATTCCTGATTAGTTATCCTTATGCCCTTCTCTGAAGAATTAAGCACACTGACGGCCCATCCCTCTCCCCTCGTGCGCCGTTTCATGTCCCTGCTGGAACCTGTGGACGACGCCCGGCTGGAGGCGATGGCGCAGGAGAGCCGGCGGCTGACCCGGTTGCATTTCGGCAGGACGATCCGGCTGTTCGCCCCCATCTACTTGTCCAACGAGTGCATCAATAATTGCAAGTATTGCGGCTTTTCCCGGGACAATCCCATCATCCGCACCACCCTGACGGTGGATGAAGTGGTGCAGGAGGCCCGCTACCTGTACGGGCTGGGCCTGCGCAGCATCCTGCTGGTGGCTGGGGAGCATCCCAAGTTCGTTTCAGACGGGTACATGCAGGAATGCCTGGACGCGCTGCATTCCTTTATCCCCTCGCTGGGGCTGGAAATAGGACCGCTTCCGGACGACCGCTATGCGGAAATCGTCCACCATGGGGCGGAACAACTGGCCGTGTACCAGGAGACCTACAACCGGGAGGTGTATGAAACCCTGCATACGGCGGGCATGAAGAAGAATTTCAACTGGCGGCTGGATTGCCCGGAACGCGCCTACCAGGGCGGCTTCCGCCGCATTCAGATAGGTGCCCTGTTCGGCCTGTCCCCCTGGCGGCGGGAGGCCATGGCGCTCGCCGCCCATCTGGACTATTTGCAGAAGCATTGCTGGAAGTCCGCGCTTTCCGTGGCGTTCCCGCGCATGCGTCCCTACGCCGGGAATTACGAGTATGAACCCGATCCGGAATTGATGCTGGACGACCGCCATTTTGTCCAGCTTATGGCCGCCCTGCGCATCTGCTTCCCCAGGATAGGCATGTCCGTCAGCACCCGTGAGCCGGAGCCCATGAGAAACGCGCTGATGCATCTGGGCATGACCCACATGTCCGCCATTGCCCGGACGGAGCCGGGCGGCTACACGGGGGTGGGAACGGCCACGGCCCACCTGACGGTGCGGGGGAACAGGGTGGATTTGCCCGAAGAAAAGAAGGGCCGCTGCAAGGCGACGGAACAGTTTGAAATTTCAGACCAGCGTTCTCCGGAACAGGTGGTCTGCGCCATCCGGGGCGCCGGGCTGGAACCCGTCTGGAAGGATTGGGATTCAGGGCTGGACGTGGTTTGATCCCGGAATTTTCTAGACGCCTGCCGGACGTTCCTCCCTGCCGGGAGGGGAGACGCGTTCCGCTCAAAAACCGGATGACAGCCTTGTTGTCCTGATGCTGTAATGTGACATTGACGACTTGTTTCCTCCACTATATTTCATGGAGGCCATGATTCGTTATTATTGGGGCAGGTTTTGGCCGTTTCTCCTGTTTGCGTTCGGGATTGAAGTGGTGGAAAACCTGTTTACGGTGTTTTTTGAATACCGCAACATGGATTTCGGTTTTCTGCCTTTGCTGAAAACGGGGTATATTTTCATAACGGAGTTCCTGATCACGATGTGCTACTGGCTTCTGCCCTATGCCATTTACCTGTGGCTTCTGCCCCGCAGCAAGGCCGGAGGCAGGGCGGACCGCTGGATTACCCTGGCGTGGTTTTTCCTGTTTGCGCTGGCCAACCTGTTTGAAGATGTGGCGGAAGCCTTTTTCTGGAACGAGTTCGAGGCCAGTTTCAATTTCATTGCGGTCGACTACCTTATTTACACCAAGGAGGTGATCGGGAACATTTACGAATCCTACCCCATTGTTCCTATTCTGCTGGGCATTCTGGCCGTCTCCGTGCTCGCGGCCTGGACCATGCGCCGCTTCCTGGTTCCCGGGAATGCGGAGGCCCCCCGCGGATGGAAGCGAGGCTGCGTGGTGGCCGCTTTGCTGGCTTGCGTCACAGGCGGTTATTGGCTGGTGGACATTAAGGACGCGGATTCCGTAGGCAACCGCTATAATTCGGAAATGGCCAAGGACGGCCTTTACAGCCTTTTCAGTGCCTTTATCAAGAATGAACTGGATTACCGGACCTATTACAAGACCCTGCCGGACCAGGACGCCGCGGAATTTCTGGCCGCGGAATTCACGGCAGACGATACTTCCGTGCCGGATGCCGCCGCCGGAAGCGTGAAGAGGCTGGTACGCCCCGCCGGGGAGGCCATCCGCCCCAATGTGGTGGTGGTCATTATGGAGAGCATGGGCGCGGAATTCCTGAATGAATGCCGGAAGGACGGGGAGGACATCACCCCATGCCTGAGCCGTCTGGGCCGGGAGGGAATCTTTTTCCCGAACACGTATGCTACGGGCACCCGCTCCGTGCGGGGGCTGGAGGCGGTGAGCACCTCCATTCCGCCGCTGCCAGGCATGTCCATCGTGCGGCGGGAGGGCAATGAAAACCTCCGGACAATCGGTTCCATTTTCAAGGAAAAGGGATATGACCTCAAATGGATTTACGGGGGGTACGGCTATTTTGACAACATGAATTATTTCTTCGGGAACAACGGGTTCCAGGTAATGGACCGCAACTCCATGGATGATTCCGAGGTGACCCATTCCACCATCTGGGGTGTCTGTGATGAAGACCTGTTCCGCCGCGCCATCCGTGAGGCGGATGAGTCCTGCGGACGCGGAGTGCCGTTCCTGCAGGTGGTGTTCACGACATCCAACCACCGGCCTTATACGTATCCGGAGGGCCGCATTGACATTCCCTCCCACACCGGACGCCTGGGAGCCGTGAAATACGCGGATTATTCCGTGGGGGCCTTTGTGGAGGAAGCCAGGAGCAAGCCCTGGTTTGACAACACGCTGTTCGTTTTTGTGGCCGACCACGGCGCCGGGAGCGCCGGGAAAAAATCGCTCAATCCGGAAACGCACCGCATCTTTTCCATTTTTTACGCTCCGGCCCTGCTGAAGCCGGAACGGCGGGAGACGGCGATCAGCCAGATAGACGTGCTTCCCACGCTTCTGGGCCTGTTGAAATGGCCTTATGACGCCTCCTTCTACGGCAAGGATGCCTTGAAACCCTCGTACCGTTCCCGTTACTTCGTGAGCAATTACCAGTACATCGGCTACCTGCGGGGGGACGACATGGTGGTGCTCAAGCCCCAGCGCGGCGCGGAATTCTACCGGGACGGGAATGAAGTGGCCCCGGACGACCGCATGAAGGAGCTTGAAAAGGAAGCGATTTATTACTATCAGAACGCTTCCGACTGGCGGAAGCACCTGAAGGAATAATTATTGATTCCCCTGATGTGTGCCGGGATGACCGCTTGGCTTTCCGGAGATGGATGGTTTCTGATAACGTTCCTCCCCGCCGGGTGCATATGCCTGTCTGGTGAAAGGATGAGACGGGTATCCGGAGTCCGCCGGGGAGAATGAGTGCCCGGAGAAGGAATCTTTTTCTTTGATTCAGCTTGCCGTCCGCCCATACGGAGGGCGCAGGAACCAGGATTTAATCAGGATTTGTCCGTGTCCTTGTAGTCCTGGAGGGCGTCCCGCAGGAACTTGAAGTGCTTCTGTATTTGCTGGCCGTTGGCAAGCACGAACATGAGGGAAATGCGGAATTCGTTGTCTTTCAGCCCATCCAGTTCCTTTCTGTCGATCTTCATGGAGAACTTTCCGCTCTTTTTCCCGAGGCGTTCGGAGAAGGAGACAGCATCGTAATCCTGGTTGACGGCGTAGGGAGGGTCCTGTACGTAAACGTTCAGGGCCTTGACGGTCTGCGGGCTCTTGTAGTTTCCGGAAATCAGGATCTGGTCCCCCTTGAAGGAGATGGAAATGCCCTTGGCTTCCACTTCCGGTTTGCCCTGGTAGTATTGCTGGCCGGGCGTGACGGAAAACACCTCGCAGGCGTCCAGCAGGGCGCAGCTGGCGGGGGTCAGGAACGTGGGGCTGGTGCCGAACGTGTAGTTGCCCGCTCCCATCAGGGCGGTGCCGTACTTCTTGCCGTCGGACGTGGTCTGGTGGTTGTGGGGCAGGTTGAGACCGTGGCCCAGTTCATGAGCCAGGCCGCCATACCATTTGGTCAGCAGCCTCCCTTCCTTGGTCGGCTGTCCCAGGTGCTTGATGTCGAAGGCGGGGTAGTCCAGGGCGAAGCAATAGCGGCCCATGCCGTAAAAGGGAACGCCTCCGGGATTGTCCGGGCCGTTCTTGTCGTCGTTCCATGTGGGCATGATGATCAGGGTGTGCTGGCTTTTCTTTTTGTCCGGATTGGCCTTGAAAAACTTTTCAATTTCCTGGGCCGCCTTCCATCCGCCGCCGTTTTCGTAGGGGTAATGGCTGGCCGGATTCTCGGCCTTGTATTCAATGATGTTGACGCGGCCGGGCGACTTGATGTCCATCCCGAAGGCCCTGGCTCCGTAGCCGTGCCTCTGCATCTCCTTTCCGTAAAACTGCTGGAGGTAAAGCATCAGTTCGCTGATGCGGCGTTCGTAGTCCGGCACGGGGTCCGTATCGCTGCCCAGGAAATAAACGATGTTGAGTTGATGCTCCGTTTTTTTCAACGGAATGCGGTTTTTCAAAATATCCGGGACTGTGACCTTGCTATCGGCCAGTCCGGCGGAAGCTCCGAGAAAGAGAAGGGAGAGAAGAATGGAAGCAAACCGTTTCAACATGATGAAAACGGTATGAAGCCTCCGGGGAAAGGCAAGGAAATTTATTGTCCTCCTTTTTGAAGGGCATGCGCGTTTGAAGATGCCGGAGACTGGATATTGCTTCCCGCTGCGGTCCTGGCCTTTTTTGGATGGATAATAAAGAAGACTGAAAGATAGAGATTGCAGGAGGGGTATTTTTATGAGAGTCTTATTAAAGCAATGCATCTTCAATCCCTTCTTTTCTCCGCTTTATCCGTAAGTGCGGTATCGCTTGGCTGGAGCGCTCTGGACAAGCCTTCCGCCTCCAACCTGATCTGGGACGACAAGCCTGCCGTGGTCGTCTATCCACAGGCGGACAAAAACCCTGACGGCAGCTTGGGCAAATACAAGAAGCCCTCCGCCGTATGGGAAGCGGAAGGCTATCCCATCGGCAACGGCCGCGTGGGCGCGATGATTTTCAGCGCCCCCAACCGTGAACGTTTTGCCCTGAACGAGATCAGCCTCTGGTCCGGCGGTCCCAATCCGGGGGGCGGCTACGGCTACGGTCCGAATGCGGGGACCAACCAGTTCGGCAACTACATGCCTTTCGGCGACCTGTTCGTGGACTTCAAGAAAGGGGACCAGCCCGCCTCCGTGTCCGTGGAGGACTTCTCCCGCGCCCTGGACCTGCGCGACGGCATTTACAAGGTGAATTACAAATCCGACGGCGTGACCTACGACCGTGAAGCTTTTGCCAGTACCCCCGCCAATGTCCTGGTGATCAACTACCGCGCCAGCAAGCCCGGAAGTTTCAACGCGGACTTTTCCGTGAATTGCCAGGTGGATGCGGACATCTCCGCCAAAGGCCCCGTACTTACGTGGAAAGGTACCCTGAAGAACGGCATGAATTTTGAAGGCCGCGTCCTGGTACGCGCGAAGGGGGGCACCGTTTCCGCCTCCGGGGACAGGATTTCCGTGAAAGACGCAGATTCCTGCACGGTTGTCGTCGCCATGGAGACGGACTACCTGATGGACTACAAGAAAGACTGGAAGGGGGAGGCCCCTTCCAAGAAGCTGGACCGTTATGCGGCCAAATCCTCCTCTACGGATTATGCCGCGCTGAAACAGGCGCACATCGCCCAGTACAAGTCCATGTTTGACCGCGTGAAAGTGGACTTCGGCAAGACTGAGCCGGAAGTGGCCAAACTTCCCATTCCGGAACGCCTGAAATCCTACAAAAATAAGCCGTCCGATCCCGACCTGGAGGAGACCATGTTCCAGTTCGGCCGCTATCTGCTGCTTTCCAGCTCCCGGCCCGGAACCCTTCCCGCAAACCTCCAGGGCCTTTGGAACGAATACGTGAGTCCGCCGTGGGCCTGCGACTATCACAACAACATCAATGTCCAGATGGCCTACTGGGGCGCGGAACCCGCCAATCTTTCCGAATGCCACCAGGCGCTGATTGATTACGTGGAAGCCATGGCTCCCGGCTGCCGGGACGCCTCCCAGGCCAATAAAAAATTCAATACCAAGGACGGCAAGCCGGTGCGCGGCTGGACGGTGCGCACTTCCCAGAACATCTTCGGCGGCAACGGGTGGGCCTGGAACATTCCGGGCAATGCCTGGTATGCCCTGCACATATGGGAGCATTATGCCTTCACCGGAGACAGGAAGTATCTGGAAAAACAGGCTTATCCCCTGATGAAGGAGATCTGCCATTTCTGGGAAGACCATTTAAAGGAACTGGGCGCGAAAGGCGAAGGCTTCCTGTCCGGCGGCAAGCCCCTGAAGGAAGAGCAGCAGAAGGAACTGGCCGACATCAAGGCCGGCACTCTGGTGGCTCCGGACGGATGGTCCCCGGAACACGGCCCCCGTGAAGACGGCGTGATGCATGACCAGCAGCTGATTGCGGAACTTTTCACCAACACGATCAAGGCCGCCCGCATTCTGGGCAAGGATGCCGCCTGGGCCAAGAGCCTGGAGGGCAAGCTGAAGAGGCTGGCCGGCAACAAGATCGGCAAGGAGGGCAACCTCCAGGAGTGGATGATCGACCGCATTCCCAAGACGGACCACCGCCATACGTCCCACCTCTTTGCCGTTTTTCCCGGCAACCAGATCACCAAGCTCAAGACGCCCAAGCTGGCGGAGGCCGCCCGCCTGTCCCTGGAATGGCGCGGCACGACCGGCGACAGCCGCCGTTCCTGGACGTGGCCCTGGCGCACGGCCCTCTGGGCGCGCTTCGGGGACGGAAACAAGGCTCATGAAATGTTTGAGGGCCTGCTCAAGTACAATACTCTTCCGAACATGCTGACGACGCACCCACCCATGCAGATGGACGGCAACTTCGGCATCGTGGGTGGCGTGTGTGAAATCCTGCTGCAATCCCACGCAGGCGGCATTGAAATCATGCCTTCCCCCGTGGATGCGTGGCCGTCCGGTTCTGTGAAGGGGTTGAAGGCCCGCGGCAACATTACCGTGGATTTCTCCTGGAAAAACGGCAAGGTGGGCAACGTGAAGCTTTATTCCGAGCAGCCCAGGGTGGTGCCCGTGCGCGTCAACGGAAGCGTGACCCGCATGAAGACCCTGCCGCTGCAACCCAAGGCGGCGGCAGCGCCCGCCGCAGACAGGAAGGGCTAAAATCTGGGATTTCAGCAAAGGCCGAAGCGGCGCGTGGAGAATTGACGGCGCGGTGCGCCGGGGATTTCCCTGTCCGGTTTCCGGTTCTCATCATTACCCTGCGGGTTGGCCCGCAGGGTATTTCTTTCCGGGTCATTCAATTAAGGGCATCAAGAAGACGCGGCCTCAAACCGGGATGATGGGAAGCGCTCCATCCAGAAGCAGGAGGATGGATTCTGCGGTGCGGCCGGATCAGGGACGGGTCAATTTTCCGTACCTGCGGATAGGGGCAATGGGCGCGCCTTCAGGATTTTTTCCCCGGGATTCGCTGGGGACTCATCCTGCCGGTTTGCGGCAGAGCACGGGAACTCAACTGATGCAGCGGTTATAGTAGTCCACGCGGGAGATGAACCAGGACCATTTGAAGCCGGGTTTGCCGTTGTCCAGCAGCAGATGGGGGCAGCGCTTGCCCGTCCAGTAGTAGTGCGGCACCACGTTGCGCAGCGGGATGTTCTGGGAGTACATCGTGTAGGCGGCCAGCTTGGCGGCGCGGTCGAAGGTTTTGACGATGCTTTGTCCGCGCTTTTCGCACATTTCAATGCCGATGGAGTACATGTCTCCGGGGCCGCCGCGGTCCGCATGGCGGCCGGTTTCGTTCAAAGGGAGGTGCTGCATGGCCACGTACGGGTCCACCGTGTAGTGCCAGTTGCACCGCAGGGCTCCGTTGTTCAGGGCGCGGGCGTGCTGCATGGCGTCTGCGGACGGGTTTTCCGTGTTGTGCATGGTGATGAAGCGGGGCTTCATGCGGGAGGAACGCCGGCGCAGGGGGGAGGTTTTGGGCATGAACAACGGCTGCACGTTGCATTCCGCGAGGAGCTGGCGCGGGGAACGCTTCACCAGTGGAACGCTGGAGGGTGTGAAGGAGATCATGGGCGCCGGGCCGGCCTTGCCGGAGGTTTCAGCGCAGCTTGTCAGGGCGAGCAGGGCGGCGGCTTCCAGCAGGAATGTCCTGCGGTCCATGCCCTGGACTTTTTCCAGCATGGGCTGGAGCTGGCCGGAAACACGGGAAAGATACGTGGCGATGGTGGAAAGGTTGTTCATACGACAGTCGAAGGGCAAGGAATGGGAGACTGGTACAGGAAAAAGTTTAGTCCAAACTAAGAGCCGCCCTGTTTCTTTGCAACGAAAAAGTGTGAAAGCCCCGGCTTTGTGCGGAATTCTTTACCCTTTTTGTCATATTGACCTGTTCAAACCGTTGTTGAGAGGAGAACCGTGTCCGGTTCGGTGGCTGTTACGGCCGCCGACCGGACGGGAGAAAGAATGAATTCCCCCTGCGTGGCTTTCCTCCCGTCCCAGCCCACGCCACCCTGGAGCACCGTCAGGACGGCAAAGCGGGAAGCATCCTGCGGGATGAACCGTTCCCCTCTGTCCAGGCGGTATTCCCGGGAGGTGAAGTGGGGCGTGTCTGACAGATAGCGTGGATCGCGGCTGAGTTCCCTGAATTCACGGATGGAGTCCAGGGCCTGTTTCAGATGCAGTTCTCTTCCCCGTCCGGAGTCGTCCGTCCGGTTCCAGTCGTAGAGGCGGTAGGTGGTATCGCTGTTTTGCTGGATTTCCGCGATGAGATGGCCCGCGCCGATGGCGTGAACCAGCCCGGCGGGAATGTACAGGTGTTCCCCGGCGTTCAGATGGGCGGAGCGGATAAGCTGTTCCATCCGGCCCGCGTCCGCCGCACGGTATATGTCCTGCTCCGTGGCGGATTCCTCCATGCCTCCGTAGATTAGAGCGTCCGGTTCCGCGTGGAGGACGTACCAGACTTCATTTTTCACTTCTCCTCCCCATGCCTGCGCCGTACGTTCCGGAGGATGCACCTGGACGGAAAGGTTTTCGCGCGCGTCCAGTATCTTGCACAACAGGGGGAAACGCGGGAAGTGTTCATAACCGGGGCCAAAGATTTCCTCCCGGTGTTCCTCCCACAGCCGGTGCAAGGGCATGCCTTCCCATTCGCCTTCCTTCACGATGCTCATGGCTTCCGGCCTGTCGCTGATTTCCCAGGCTTCCCCGTAGGCCGTTTCCCGGTCGGGAAGTTCCCGTCCCAAGAGGGTTCTCATGTGCTGTCCGCCCCAGATGCGGGGCTGGTAGATCGGATGGAAGCGGAAAGGCTGCATCATGTCCGGAGGCTAGGATATCTTTGTTTCCCAGGCAAGCAAAATGCCCGCAGGAGGCCTGCGGGCATGAATGTGGGGGAAAGAAAGGTTTTCCGTGCGTTATTTCACGGATTCCCAGACGATGCCGATTTCGTCGAAAGGTACGTGTTCCTTGTTTTTGTCCGGCTTGGGCACGCCGTAATTGGTTCGGAACAGCGGCAGGATGGGGGCGCCCGTCTTGGGATCCTTGCTCATGGGTTCCATGCCTACTTCTTCCAGCAGCAGGGTCATGCCGAATTCCCCGCCGGGGATTTCACTGATCAGGATTTCAATGGGATAGACATCCCCCTGCTTGACTGTGAACGTTTTCCCGGCGACCACACCGCCCATGGTGTCATTCCAGTGCTTGGTGGTGGAGTATTTGTAGAAGGTGGAGGGCGGCACGTTGATTCCGGCGTCCCGGAGTTCCTTTTTCAGGGCGTCGTTGCCGGGCTTGTTCTGCATGGCATTGATCCATTTCATGTCCTGCGCCGCCGTCATCTTGCCCAGGGAGGCCTGGAACCAGCCGTAGTCGAATACGTTCTGGTTGTTGAAGCGGACGGCGATCACGTCGTCCCCGGCACCCACAAAGCGGAACGTTCCGGATTTGGGTGCGCGCACCTTCCCCCGGTAGATGGCGATCCACCGGCTGGGCTTCACCTTGTCCGCGCAGCCGTAGGCTTTGGGCGCCTCACTGGCGGAGGTTCTGGGAACGTAGAACTGCGCCGCGTAAAGCTGCTGCGGGGATTTGTAAAACCGGTTCAGGTCGGCTTCATTCCAGCCCCGGTTCACGAAGCGGGAAAGAATGGAGCAGAATTGTTCCTGTGACAGGTCGGTGGGACGGCCGCCCTGCGTCTGCTTGGTATCGTAAAAGGTGCCTACCAGCGTGCTGCCGGCGGGTTCCTTGGAGCCGAAGGCGGATGTGGAGTCTCCCAGGTCCGGTCCGAATCCGTTCCCCATGCCGAGCATGTTCCCTTCTTCCAGCATGACGGGTTCGTCGGGAGGGTCAATGTCGATCTTGGGCAGGTTCACCGGGGCTGCCGCAGCGGCCACCACTACCTTGACGGGAGTTTCCGCATGGGAGGGGGAGGAGGTTTCCCTCTGCACTTCCGGCGGGGGCGGCGTATCTGACGGCGGCGCGTCGTCAGGCGTGATGTAGCCTACGACCTTGGGTTCTTCTGGCGCGGCGATGATGATGGTCAGGGAGTAGAGGATGGCCCCGGCAAGGACTACGGAGAGAATGGATGTTGCCAGTGCGGCAATGTAATTTTTTCGCCTTTCCTTGCGCAGGGTTTCTACTGCTTCTTCTGTGGGTTCTATATGAAGGCTCATGCATGTATGATAACATGTTTGCCCCATATGTTGAGTAACATGCGGATAACAAGAGTAACATGTCGGTAACAAAGACCCTATTCCCTCTCGTTTCAAGAAGGAAGGCCCTCCGAATGCCTAGGCCGGATTTTCCGGACCGGAGGCATGTTTCCGGTTTGCCCTTCCGCCGAGGACAATGGCCGCCGCGGAGCACACTCCCAGAATCAGGGGGTAATACAAGTATTTCATGATCTGCAGGGGGGAGATCTGGGCGATTCCCGCGGCCATCAGCATCTGGGCACCGTAGGGAATGACTCCCTGTACCAGGCAGGAGAAGGTGTCCAGGATGCTGGCGCTGCGCCTGGGCGGAATGTTGAAGCGGTCGCTGATGTCCTTGGCAATAGGACCCGCCGTGATGATGGCGATGGTGTTGTTCGCCGTGCATAGGTTGGCGAGGGAGACCAGTGCGGCAATGCTGAATTCCGCTCCGCGCCTTCCCCGGATATGGCACGTGATTTTTTCAATAATATAGGCGATGCCGCCGTTGAAGCGGATCATGGCAAGCACGCCGCCCGCCAATAGCGTGACGATGATAAGTTCCCCCATCCCGGTCATGCCGTCGCCCATGGAACGGAACCAGTCCATGCAGGAGAAGTAGCCCATGCCCATGCCCACCATTCCCGCGGCCAGCAGACCCAGAGTCAGCACGGCCATCACGTGGATGCCCGCCAGGGCTGCGGCCAGCACCAGCAGGTAAGGAAGCACCTTGAGCCATTCTATCTGCACGTCCGCGCCTGCCGCCGGCGCCTGGACGCTCCACCCCGCTGCCATGTAGCAGGCCAGGGCGAGCAGGGCGGCGGGCAGGACCACCTTGACGTTGGCCCGGAATTTATCCCGCATGGCGCAGCCCTGCGTGCGGGTGGCGGCAATGGTGGTGTCTGAAATGAAGGAGAGGTTGTCGCCGAAGAAGGCGCCTCCCACCACAATGGCCGTCATCATGCCCGTGTTGACGTTTGTGGCTTCCGCCAGTCCCACGGCTACCGGGGCCAGGGCCACGATGGTTCCCACGGACGTTCCGACGGAGAGCGAGATGAAGCAGGAAGCGATGAAAACGCTGGCCAGAAGAAGGTTGTCCGGCAGGAGGTGCAGCGTGAGCCGGACTGTGGCGTCTATGGCCCCCATGTCCCGCGCGGACTGGGCGAAGGCCCCCGCGAGCACGAAGATCCAGACCATCATCAGGATGTTCCGGTTGGCCACTCCGGCGGAGAACAGGTCCACGCGTTCCGTGATGCTTTTCCCTTTCGTGATGGCTACGGACCAGATGGCCGCCGCCGTAAACGCCACGGTGACCGGCACGGCGTAAAAGTCCTGCACCGCCACGGAAATAACCAGGTAGAGCAGGAAGAACACCAGCAGAGGGCTCAGCGCCCACAGGCTGGGTTTGGCGGGGGGCGTATCCTGGCTGTTCGGAAGGCGGGTCATGGGCTGCGCGGAGCTGGCGGAAGGGTCAGTTGCCGGCTTCTGCCGTCCGGCCCAGATACCACCTGTAAATGCGTTCCACGCCCTCTTCCAGTTCCACGCGGTGTTGCCAGCCCAGGGAGTGCAGCTTGGAGACGTCCGTCAGCTTGCGCATGGTGCCGTCCGGCTTGTCCGCGTTGAACACCAGTTTTCCTCGGTAGTCTTCCGTAGCGGCAATGAGCCGCGCCAGATCGCCTATGGAGATTTCCTTCCCGGTGCCGATGTTGATATGGCAGTTCCGCACGTTCCTATCCTCTCCCTTCAACTGGCTGAAATCTACCTGTTCCATCACATGGACGCAGGCGTCCGCCATATCCTCGCTCCACAGGAATTCGCGCAGGGGAGTTCCCGTTCCCCACAGTTCCACGGAACCGGGGGAGATGCCGTATTTGCCCAGCACGGCCAGAATGGCCTCTTCCGCCGCCGTTCCGTCCACCTGTTCCACAGGGCGGGCGTCCAGGTCTCTCCGGACAGCGGCCCAGTTCCCTTCCATCAGGCACTTGGCCAGATGAATCTTGCGCACCATGGCGGGTAGCACATGGCTGTTTTCCAGGTGGAAGTTGTCGTTGGGTCCGTACAGGTTCGTGGGCATGACGGCGATGTAGTTGGTGCCGTATTGAAGGTTGAAGCTTTCGCACATTTTCAGCCCAGCTATTTTGGCGATGGCGTAGGGTTCGTTGGTGTATTCCAGCGGGGAGGTAAGCAGGGCGTCCTCCTTCATGGGCTGGGGCGCCTCCCGCGGATAAATGCAGGTGCTTCCCAGGAAAAGAAGCTTGGATACGCCGTGCCGGAAACTTTCCCCGATGACGTTCTGCTGGATCTGGAGGTTGCGGAAGATGAAGTCCGCCCGGTAGAGGGAGTTGGCGATGATGCCGCCCACGAACGCCGCCGCCAGAAAGACGTATTCCGGCTTTTCCCGGTCAAAGAATTCCCGGACGGCTGCGGGGTCCTCCAGGTCCAGTTCCCGGTGCGTCCGGCCGATCAGGTTGGAATAGCCCTTATTTTCCAGCGCTTTCCAGATAGCGGACCCCACCAGCCCGCGGTGCCCGGCCACAAATATCCTGCTGTCGTTGTCCATGGTCAGCGGATATCAACGTGTTTGACGTATTCCATATCATGGCGGACCATGATGCGCACCAGTTCTTCAAACGGCGTGGAGGTGGGATTCCAGCCGAGCAGGGTTCTGGCCTTGGTGGGATCGCCCAGGAGCTGTTCCACTTCCGCAGGACGGAAATACTTGGGGTCCACTTCCACCAGGATTTTGCCCGTTTTTGTGTCCCGGCCTCGTTCTTCCGCGCCTTCCCCTTCCCATTCCAGCTCGATTCCCGCTTCCCGGAAGGCCAGCGTGCAGAATTCGCGGACGGTGTGCATTTCCCCCGTGGCGATGACGAAGTCTTCCGGAACGTCGTGCTGGAGAATCAGCCACATGCATTCCACATAGTCTTTGGCGTAGCCCCAGTCGCGCAGGGCGTTCAGGTTGCCCAGGTAGAGCTTGTCCTGCATCCCCTGGGCGATGCGGGCTGCCGCCAGCGTAATCTTGCGGGTGACAAAGTTTTCCCCGCGGCGTTCGCTTTCATGGTTGAACAGGATGCCGTTGACGGCGAACATGCCGTAGGATTCCCGGTAATTTTTCGTGATCCAGAATCCGTACTGCTTGGCTACGCCGTAGGGGGAGCGCGGATAGAAGGGGGTGGTTTCCTTCTGGGGGACTTCCTGCACCAGGCCGAAGAGTTCCGACGTGGAGGCCTGGTAAATGCGGCATTTTTTCTCCATGCCCAGGATGCGGACGGCTTCCAGCATGCGGAGGGTACCCACGGCATCCGTTTCCGCCGTGTATTCCGGCACGTCAAAGCTGACCTTCACGTGGCTTTGAGCAGCCAGGTTGTAGATTTCATCCGGTTGGACAGTCTGGATGATGCGGATCAGGGAGCTTGAGTCCGTCATGTCTCCGTAATGCAGGTTGACCAGACGGCTTTTTTTCATGTCCCTCACCCATTCGTCCAGGTACAGGTGTTCGATGCGGCCCGTATTGAAGGAAGAGGAGCGACGCAGGATGCCGTGCACCTCATAGCCCTTGTCAATCAGGAATTCAGCCAGAAAGGAGCCGTCCTGCCCCGTGATGCCGGAGATCAATGCAATTTTACTCATGAATGGAAGTAAGTGTATGTTCAGGGTACGTTCGCCGGAACGTTTATGAACCGGAAAACCGGCTCCGTTCATTCAGAGCCGCAGGAAGAAATAGCGCATTTTTCCAGAAGTGACGAGGAAAAATGCGGCGGCATGAAAGGCGTTCGTTTTTTTGTGCTCCGCCTACAGCCCGCGTGAGGCAATCATCTGCTTGAAGTCCCGGAACAGGTACTGGGGATCCCTGGGGCCGGGCGCGGCTTCCGGGTGGTACTGCACGCTGAAAATGGGGAGCGTTTTGTGAGCGATGCCCTCCACGGTATTGTCATTCAGATTCATCAGCGTGATTTCCACGTCGTCCGGCACGGTGTCCGGATCCACGGCAAAACCGTGGTTCTGGGACGTGATGCTGATTTTACCCGTGCGGAGGTCCTTCACCGGATGGTTGGCGCCGCGGTGGCCGAACTTCAGCTTGAAGGTCTTCGCCCCCAGCGCGTGGGAAATGATCTGGTGCCCCAGGCAGATGCCGAACATGGGAACCTTCCCGATCAGGGCGGCTACTTCACGGTGGATGTCCGTCAGCGTGGCGGGGTCCCCCGGACCGTTGGAGAGAAAGACGCCGTCCGGTTTCATGGCCAGCACTTCCTCCGCCGTCGTGTGGGCGGGAACCACGGTCACACGGAAGCCGTTTTCCCTCAGTTGGCGCAGGATGTTGTACTTGATGCCGAAGTCGAAGGCTACGATGTCGTACTCCGTGGGGGGCAGTTCCCCTTCCGTCACCAGCGCGTCCACTTCCTCCGGCGTCATGGGGTGGGAGCCGATCTTGTCCACGATGTTGCAGCCTTCCATGAAGGGGGCATTTCTGGCGGCTTCCACGGCTTCCTCCGGCGTCAGCTCCGTGGTGAGGCAGGCGCGCATGGCGCCCGCGGAGCGCAGGTGCTTGGCGATCTTGCGGGTGTCCACCCCTTCAATGCCGATGACGCCCTGCTTTTCCAGCCACGGGCCCAGGGCTTCCGTGGCGCGCCAGTTGGAAGGAACCTTCGCCAGCTCCGCCACCACGAAGCCGCTGACCTGCGCCTTGCCGGACTCGTAATCTTCCGGGTTGACGCCGTAATTGCCGATCAGGGGGTAGGTCATCGTGACAATCTGGCCGCTGTAGGACGGGTCCGTCAGGACTTCCTGGTAGCCGGTCATGGACGTGTTGAAGCAGGCTTCCCCCACTTCCGTGCCCGTGGCTCCGAAGTGTGAACCGATGAAGACGCTGCCGTCTTCCAGTGCGAGAATGGCTCTCATGATATGGGTATTCTGTATGGTGCGGGGTTAAAGGGTTTCAGCGTGGTATTCCTGAATGATCCGGACCTGGAGGGTCCTGTTTTTCAGCGCCTCGATGGCGTTTACGCAGGCCTGGGCGGAGGCCAGGTTCGTGCAGTAGGACGTCTTGGTGGCGATGGCGGAGGAGCGGATGATGATGTCGTCCGCACGGGCGTCATGGGAGCCGGGGGTGTTGATGATGAAATTGATCTCCCCGTTCTTGATGTGGTCCACGATGTTGGGGCGGCGCTCCTCGTTCACCTTGTAGGCGCGTTCGCACTCAATGTCGTGCTGGAGCAGGTGGATCATCGTGCCGCGCGTGGCGCACAGGATGAAGCCCATGTCCGCCAGCTGGCGGGCCATGTGGAGCACCCGTTCCTTGTCCCGGTCATTCACGGAGATGAATACCTTGCCCTCCGTGGGCAGCGGGTTGAAGGCGCTGACCTGTGACTTGGCAAAGGCGATGTCCGGGTCCGGGTCAATCCCCATGACTTCCCCGGTGGACTTCATTTCCGGTCCCAGCACCACGTCGATGCCCGGGAAGCGGCCCCATGGGAAGACGGCCTCCTTCACGCAATGGTATTCCGGCGTGATTTCCCGGGTGAAGCCCAGTTCCGCCAGCGTCTTTCCGGCCATAATCTGGGCGGCCAGCTTGGCGAGCGGCTTGCCGATGGCCTTGGAGACAAAGGGCACCGTGCGGGAAGCGCGCGGATTGACCTCAATCACGTAAAGCTGTTCGTCCTTCACGGCAAACTGGATGTTCATCAGGCCGCAGACGTTCAGGCGGCTCGCCAGCTCCTTGGAGGCGCGCGTGATTTCCTTGTGCATTTTCATGGAGATGCCCATGGCCGGGATCATGCTGGCGGAGTCTCCGGAGTGGATACCCGCGGGTTCCACGTGCTGCATGATGGCGCCGATGACGGCGCGCTCCCGGTCCGCGATGACGTCCACGTCAATCTCCACGGCATTTTCCAGAAAGCGGTCGATCAGCACGGGGCGTTCCTCGGAGGCCTCCACGGCTTCGTTCATGTACCGGCGCAGCTCCTGCTCCTCATACACGATGATCATGCCGCGTCCGCCCAGCACGAAGGACGGGCGCAGCAGCACCGGATAGCCGATGCGGGCGGCAATGGCGGCAGCGTCCTCCACGTTGGTGGCCGTCCCCGCGTCCGCCTGCTTCAGCCCCAGCTCCTTCAGCAGGGCGGAGAAATGTTCGCGGTCCTCCGCCAGGTCAATGGCCTTCGGGCTGGTGCCGATGACGGGCACGCCGTGGGCTTCCAGGGCGTTGGCCAGGTTCAGCGGCGTCTGGCCGCCGAACTGGACGATGACGCCGTCCGGCTTCTCCTGCTCGCAGATGTGGAGCACGTCTTCCAGCGTCAGGGGTTCAAAGAAAAGCTTGTCTGAGGAATCGTAGTCCGTGGAGACGGTCTCAGGGTTGGAATTGACGATGATGGTTTCATACCCCATTTCCCGCAGGGCCATGGAGGCGTGCACGCAACAGTAGTCGAACTCGATGCCCTGGCCGATGCGGTTCGGGCCGCCTCCCAGGATGAGGATCTTCTTCCGGCCCGTGTCGCGCGCCTCGTTTTCGTCCCCGTAAGTGGAATAGAAATAAGGCGTGTACGCTTCAAACTCCGCCGCGCAGGTGTCCACCAGGCGGTAGCCGGGAATGATGCCCTGTTCCACGCGTTCCTTCCGGATATGTTCTTCCGTGGTTCCGCGGGCCAGCGCGATCTGCCTGTCTGAAAAGCCCAGTTTCTTGGCTTCCCGCAGGTCCAGCGTATCCAGGCGGTCGCCCGCCTTCGCCAGGTCCTGCATCTGGGCCAGGAACCAGGGGTCAATCTGGGTGAGCTGGTGCACCTCGTCCAGGGAGAAGCCGCTGCTGAACGCCGTCTGAATCCAGAAAATGCGTTCCGCCGTGGGGACGGCAAGCTTCCGCGTGATTTCCTCCGCGGTGGGCTTCTGCGGCGCCTTCGCGTCGAATCCCCAGCCCCAGCGGCCCGTTTCCAGGGAGCGCAGGGCCTTTTGCAGGGATTCCTTGAACGTGCGGCCTATGGCCATGGCTTCCCCCACGGATTTCATGGAGGTGGTCAGGTGCTCGTCCGCCTGCTTGAACTTTTCAAACGTGAAGCGGGGGACCTTGGTCACCACGTAGTCAATGGTGGGCTCAAAGCAGGCGGGCGTTTCCCTCGTGATGTCGTTGCGCAGTTCGTCCAGCGTGTAGCCCACGGCCAGCTTGGCGGCCAGCTTGGCGATGGGGAACCCCGTGGCCTTGGAGGCCAGAGCGGAGGAACGTGAAACGCGGGGGTTCATCTCAATGACGATCATGCGGCCGTTGGCCGGGTTGATGGCGAACTGGATGTTGGAACCGCCCGTTTCCACGCCGATTTCCCGGATGACGGCGAAAGAGGCGTCCCTCATGACCTGGTATTCCCTGTCCGTCAGGGTCTGGATGGGAGCCACGGTGATGGAATCCCCGGTATGCACGCCCATCGCGTCAATATTCTCAATGGAGCAGATCACCACGCAATTGTCCGCGCGGTCCCGCATGACTTCCATTTCAAACTCCTTCCAGCCGATGAGGGATTCTTCAATCAGGATTTCCGAGACGGGGGAGAGGTCCAGCCCGCGGGCGCAGATTTCCTCAAACTCCGTCTTGTTGTACGCCACGCCGCCGCCCATGCCGCCCAGCGTGAAGGCGGGGCGGATAATCAGGGGAAAGGTGCCTATGTCCCCGGCTACCCGGCGCGCCTCCTCCATCGTGTGGGCGATGCCGGAGCGCGGCACGTCCAGGCCGATGCGGATCATGGCCTCCTTGAACAGGTTGCGGTCCTCCCCGCGGTCAATGGCGTCCGCGTTGGCGCCGATCATGCGCACGTTCTCCCTCTCCAGCACGCCGCTGCGGTGGAGTTCCATGGCGCAGTTCAGGGCCGTCTGGCCGCCCAGGGTGGGGAGCAGAGCGTCCGGCTTCTCCCGGATGATGATCTTCTCCACAAACTCCGGAGTGATCGGTTCAATGTAGGTGCGCGGGGCGGTCTCCGGGTCCGTCATAATGGTGGCGGGATTGGAGTTTACCAGCACTACTTCATAACCTTCTTCCCGGAGGGCCTTGCAGGCCTGGGTGCCGGAGTAGTCGAATTCGCAGCCCTGGCCGATGACGATCGGGCCGGAGCCGATCACGAGAATCTTTTTGATAGAGGTATCTTTAGGCATAATGGCGATGGAAGAATCCTGTGGTTCTGGACCGTGGATTTCCGCCGGGGGAATTAAGTGCCCGCAGGGCTCCGGAGGAAAGTTTTTTTACAGCCAATGACGCGGATTTTTCAGGGGGTGGTGGTCGGTGGAAAACAGTGGGAAAAGGGCGGCCGGGACAGGGGCGCCAAGGCCCCGGAGCCGTGCCTTTTCCTCTGCGGGCAGAGGCTTGCCCCGCAAGGGGCCGGCAAAGCTCCGGAGCTCGTCGGTGCACCCTAATAGATGAACAGCATTTCCCGGTACTTGGGGAGAGGCCAGGACCGGTCGTTCACCAGGGTTTCTGCGGCATCGACGCTGGTTCTCAATCGGGACATCGCGGCAAGGATGTCTTCATGGCAGCTCGTGAGCGCGGTTTCCAGAGTATCCAGGTCGGACACGACGGAATCCAGGGCGTCGCCCAGCTTGTCCGCCAGCTTTTGTAGGGCGGCGGTCCCGTTGGTCCGCTTGGCGTCCAGCGCCCTGGAGAGCGCGGAAACGGTTTGCTTGTATTCGTTGCGCAGGGCAGGGAGGATGATGGTGGCCGCCATTTCCCAGGACAGGCGCCCTTCAATGCGGATGCGCCTGTGGTATTCCTCCAGGAAAATCTCAAACCGGGATTCCAGTTCCCTGCGGGAGAACACCCCGTACTTCTCGAACAGGGCCACATTCTTCTCATTCACCAGGCTGTGGAGGGCGGTCATCGTGTTTTTCAGGTTGGGAAGGCCGCGGCGTTCCGCTTCCTTCACCCATTCCTCCGAATAATTGTCTCCGTTGAAGATGATTCTCTTGTGTTCGGAAATCCTGCGCTTGAGCGTCTCCTGGAGCTGGGACAGGAAGGTTTCCGGCGCGAAGGAGGAGAGTTCCTCCGCCAGGGAGTCGAAGGCTTCCGCCACGATGGTGTTCAGCGTCATCATCGGTCCGGCGCAGGACTGGGCCGAGCCGGGGGCGCGGAACTCGAATTTGTTGCCGGTGAAGGCGAACGGGCTGGTGCGGTTGCGGTCCGTGGCGTCCCTGGGCAGGACGGGCAGCGTATCCACGCCGATCTTGAGCGTGTCGTTCCGTCTGCCGCATCCGGCCTCCCCATTGATGATATTCTCAATCACCTCATTAAGCTGGTCGCCCAGGAAAATGGAGATAATGGCGGGAGGCGCCTCGTTCGCGCCCAGGCGGTGGTCGTTGCCCGCGCTGGCTACGGAGTTGCGGAGCAGGTCGCTGTGTTTGTCCACGGCCTCAATGATGGCGGTCAGCACAGTCAGGAAGATGGCGTTCTGCTGCGGGTCGTTTCCGGGGTCCAGCAGGTTCTTTTCCCCGTAGGAAATGGACCAGTTGTTGTGCTTGCCGGAGCCGTTAACGCCCACGAAGGGCTTCTCGTGGAGCAGGCATACCAGCCCGTGCCTGCTGGCCTGCTGGCGCAGGATTTCCATCACCAGCATATTGTGGTCGATCGCCAGGTTCACGTCCTCAAACAGGGGGGCCAGTTCAAACTGGGCCGGGGCCACTTCATTGTGGCGCGTCTTGGCCGGAATGCCCAGCCGCCAGAGTTCCTTTTCCACATCATTCATGAAATTGAGGATGCGCGGCTTGATGGAGCCGAAATAATGGTCTTCCAGCTGCTGGTGCTTGGCGGGCGGCGAGCCGAAAAGGGTGCGGCCCGTCTGGACCAGGTCCGGGCGGTTCAGATAGAAATTCTTGTCAATCAGGAAATACTCCTGTTCCGGCCCCAGCGTGATGGTCACGCGTTCGTCCGGCAGCCCGAAGCACTTCATCAGCCTCTTGACGGCGTTGCCCAATGCCTGCCGGGAGCGGAGCAGAGGGGTTTTCTTGTCCAGAGCGTCTCCCGTATAGGAACAATAGGCGGTGGGAATGCAGAGGGTGGCTCCGTTCCCGTGCCTCTTGATGAAGGCGGGGCTGGTGGGGTCCCACGCGGTGTAGCCGCGGGCCTCAAACGTGCAGCGCAGGCCGCCGGAGGGGAAACTGGAAGCGTCCGGCTCGCTCACGATCAGGTTCTTGCCGGAAAAGCTCATGATCGGCTCCATGTCCTTGGGGTCCAGGAAAGAATCATGCTTCTCCGCCGTGGAACCCGTCATGGGCTGGAACCAGTGCGTGTAGTGAGTGGCTCCTCGTTCCAGCGCCCACTGCTTCATGGCGTGGGCTACATCCGCGGCAATGTCCGCGTTCAGCGGCAGGCCGTCCTGGATGGTGGACAGGAGAGTTTTTGCCGTGTCCCTGGGCAGGTACTTCTTCATCACCTCCGTACTGAAAACGTCGGCGCCGTAATAATCAATGCGGACAGGAGCGCTCTCGCTCACCCCGCTCACGGGAAGGGAGGCGATGGCGCTGATGGCTTGTGTTCTTGTCGAGTCACTCATCATGGTTAACTGTTGTATCTTTTTCCTAGCAAGAACCGTGCCAGCTTTTTGAATCAACTTGTGCCAGAGTGGTGTGGTGTTTTAAAAATTTGACTATAAATATATTATATAAATTGTGAAAGGAAGCCGTGGAAAGAAGAGGGATGAAAAAGGTGAAAGCATTGATTACAAAAATGTAAAATCACGGTAAAGGGGTAATTACGAAAATGTAAAAATATCTGCTTGGGAGAGGGAAGTCCCTTTGCCGCCATGGGGCCTCTGCCGTGCCGGAAGGCCTGTCAAATCATATAAAACCGGGGCAGCGGCGTTCGAAAAACAGGGAGGGTGGAAGGAGTGCATAATGTTGGCACGGTTTTTGCTATAAGGAAATCAGCTTAACTCAAATAAAACAGCAAACTGATGAATAGTGATCAATTCGAGACAGGCATTCCTGCGCCGCAGGGATTGTATGACTTTGAACAGGAGAGGGACGCCTGCGGCGTGGGGCTGGTGGCGGACCTGAAGAATGAACCGAGCCACAAAATCATTGAAATGGGTGTCACCGTTCTCAAGAGGCTGATGCACCGTGGTGCCGTGGGAAGCGATCCCGATACCGGGGACGGAGCGGGCATTCTGCTGGCCCTGCCGGATGAATTCTTCCGCCTGCTCCTTCCCAACAAACTCCCCGCCAGAGGAAAATACGGAGTCGCCATGATGTTCGGCGGCTGCGGCCATGAAGAGGAACTGGAGGCCGCCGTCACGGAAAACGGCGGCAGGGTGATTGCCTGGAGAGAGGTTCCCGTGGACCGGAACAGCATCGGCGAGAACGCCCGGCGCACCTGCCCCCTGATTCGCCAGCTCTTCATCGACGGCAGCGGCTTTGCGGACCAGGCGGCACTGGAACGCAAGCTCTTCGTGATGCGCCGGGAAATGGAGCGGCGCGTGGAAGGATGCTACGTGTGCAGTTGTTCCAGCCGCAGCATCGTGTATAAGGGATTGTTCCTCGGCACGCAAATTGACGGATTTTACGAAGACCTGCGCCATGAGCGTTTCAAATCTCCGCTGGCCCTCGTCCACCAGCGCTACAGCACGAACACCTTCCCCACGTGGAGCCTGGCCCATCCCTTCCGGTACCTGGCCCACAACGGGGAAATCAACACCCTGCGCGGAAACCTGAACCACCTGAGCGTGCGGGAACCGCACCTGTCCTCCGCCCTGCTGGGGGATGACTTGCAGAAGCTCCTGCCCCTCATTCCTCCCGGACAGAGCGATTCCGCCTGCCTGGACAACATGGTGGAACTGCTCGCCGCCGCCGGGCGCGACCTGCGCCACGCCATGCTCATGCTCATGCCGCAGGCCTGGGGCGTCAACTACCATCTGGGGCCGGACGTGCGCGGCTTCTTTGAATACCATTCCGCCCTGATGGAGCCGTGGGACGGCCCGACCGCCGTCGTCTTCTCCGACGGCGTCAACGCGGGCGCCATGCTGGACCGCAACGGCCTGCGCCCCGCCCGCTACACGCTGACCACGGACGATATCTTCATCCTGGCCTCGGAAACGGGCGTAGCGGACATTCCCGCGGAAAAAGTGGCCCGCAAGGGCCGCCTGCGCCCCGGAGAGATGATCTACTGCGACCTGGTGAATCACCGTCTGGTGTCCGATGCGGAAACCAAGAATGAAATGGCCCGGCGCATGCCCTACCGCCGCTGGGTGGAACAAAACAAGATTTCCGTCCGCTCCCTGTTCGACTCTGTTTCCGCCTCCGCGGAAATGCCGGACCTGGCGGTTCATCAGCGCCAGTTTGGCTTCACGCAGGAGGATGTGGAACTCATCCTCCGCCCGATGATGATGAAGGGCACGGAACCCCTCGGCTCCATGGGGAACGACGCGCCGCTGGCCGTCCTCTCCGGAAAGGCGCCGCTCCTGTTCAACTACTTCAAGCAATTGTTCGCGCAGGTGACCAACCCGCCCATCGACCCCATCCGGGAGGAACTCGTCATGAGTCTGACCACGTACATCGGCAACCATCCCAACATTCTGGAGGAAACGCCGGAGCACGCCCGGCTCATCAAGATGGCGCGCCCCGTCATTACGGACGAGGAGCTCAACCGCCTCTGCAACATCCGGGAAGCCGGCTTCCCCTCCGCCAGGCTCCCCCTCCAGTTCCCGGAAGGCGGGGACGGAAAGGCTCTGCGGGAGACGCTGGACAGCCTGGCGGAATCCGCCGTGGGGCTGGTCAGGTCTGGCGTGCGCATCCTGGTGCTGACGGACCGCAACATAGGCCGCGGCTATCTTCCCGTTCCCAGCCTGCTGGCCTGCTCCGTGGTGCACCGCGCCCTGGCGGCCGCCGGACTGCGTTCCGACGTGGGCCTGATCCTGGAAACGGGGGAGGCGCGGGAAACGATGCACTTCGCCCTGTTGCTGGGTTTCGGGGCCACGGCGGTCAATCCGTACCTGGCTCTGGCGACGGTCACCTCCCTGGCCGCGCCTCAGGACTGCCCGCTGGACGTGGTGAAGGCCTCCGGCAACTACATCAACGCCATTGACAAGGGGCTGCTTAAAATCATGTCCAAGATGGGCATTTCCACCCTGCGTAGCTACCGCTCCTCCCAATTGTTCGAGGCTGTGGGGCTGAACCGGGAACTGATTGACGAATTCTTCCCCGGCACCGTCAGCCGCGTGGGCGGCATCGGGCTGGAGGAAATAGCTGCGGAATGCAACCAGCGCGCCGCGCAAAACGCCGGGAAGGAAGGCTGCCTGGATGCGGGCGGCCAGTACAAGTACAGGAAGGGCGGAGAAAACCACCTCTGGAACCCGCAGACGCTCCAGGCCTTCCGCGCCGCCGTTCGCGACAATGACGAACGGAAATACCGGGAATTTGCGGACTACAGCAACCACCAGGCGCAGCACCTCTGCACCCTGCGCGGCCTGTTTGAATTCGCTCCCGCGGACGCCGTCCCGCTGGAGGAAGTGGAAAGCGCGGATTCCATCCTGCGCCGCTTCGTCTCCGGGGCCATGTCCCTGGGTTCCCTCAGTCCGGAGGCCCATGAAACCATCGCCATTGCGATGAATAAAATCGGAGCCAAAAGCAACTCCGGGGAAGGGGGCGAGGATGAAGCCCGCTACAAACCCAACGCCAGGGGCGAGGTGCGCTACAGCGCGATCAAGCAGGTGGCGAGCGGACGCTTCGGCGTGACCATCAACTATCTGCGCCACGCCTCCGAGCTCCAGATCAAGATGGCCCAGGGCGCCAAGCCCGGAGAGGGCGGCCAGCTCCCGGCGCACAAGGTGGACCCGTACATCGCCCGGCTGCGCCATTCCATGCCGAATGTCAGCCTCATCTCTCCCCCGCCGCACCATGACATTTACTCCATTGAAGACCTGGCCCAATTGATCTACGACCTGCGGAACTCCAACCCAGACGCCCGCGTCTCTGTCAAGCTCGTCTCCGAGGTAGGCATCGGCGCCGTGGCCGCCGGAGTGGTGAAGGCCCACGCGGACGTGGTTGTGGTCAGCGGCCACGACGGCGGTACGGGCGCTTCCCCGCTCACCAGCGTCAAGCACGCCGGACTGCCGTGGGAACTGGGACTGGCGGAAACACAGCAGACGCTTGTACTCAACAAGCTCCGCTCCCGCGTGCGGCTCCAGGTGGACGGCCAGCTGCGCACCGGGAGGGACGTCGTCATGGCGGCCCTGCTGGGAGCGGAGGAGTTCGGCTTCGGCACTGCCGTTCTGGTCGCCATCGGCTGCGCCATGCTCCGCAGGTGCCATGAAAACACGTGCCCGGTGGGCGTCGCCACGCAGGACCCGGCTCTGAGGGCCAAGTTCAGCGGCAAGCCGGAATACGTTATCAACTACCTTCGTTTCGTGGCGCAGGAAACGCGGGAAATCCTGGCTTCCCTGGGCCTTCGCTCCCTGGATGAAGCCGTCGGCAGGGCGGACCTGCTCTCCGTGAACCGCGCCATTGACTTCTACAAGGCTCAGCATCTGGACTTCTCCTCCATTCTGCATGCGGCGGAGGGGGACGGACGCAGGTTTGACCCCTCCTTTGAAAAGGAACCTCTGGACAACTACGATCGGAACCGCCTGCTCCCGGACTTGAAGGGCCTGCTGGAAAAAGGGGAAAAGACAGAACTCTTCCGCGACGTCCGCAATGTGGACCGGACGGTGGGCACGGAGCTATCCGGAGAGCTGGTGATGAAATTCGGCCCGCGCGGCCTGGCGGAGGATACGCTCACGGTGCACTTCACCGGATGCGCGGGGCAGAGTTTCGGGGCCTTTCTTGCGCCGGGCATTACCTTTGAACTCGCCGGGGAGGCGAACGACTTCGTAGGGAAGGGGCTTTCCGGGGGCAAAATCATCGTGAGGCCTCCGGAAAACATCTCCTACGCTCCGTCGGACAACGTCATTGCCGGCAACGTCATCGGCTATGGGGCCACGTCCGGCAGCATCTTCCTGCACGGGCAGGCCGGGGAGCGTTTCGCCATCCGCAACAGCGGAGCCAAGATGGTGGTGGAAGGCATCGGCGACCACGGCTGCGAATACATGACCGGAGGCCGTGTGGCGGTGCTCGGCAAGGTGGGCGTCAACTTCGCCGCGGGAATGACCGGTGGCCTGGCCTACGTGTATGATGCGGACAACGACTTCGATCAGAAATGCAACCTGGGCAGCGTGGACCTGGAAACGGTCCTGCCGCACTCCGCCGACGAGGCGGAACTGCTCCAGCTCATTTACGAGCACTACATGGCTACGAAAAGCCGCCGGGCCTGCGACCTGTTAAACAACTGGCCGGAGGAACGCGGCAAATTCATCAAGGTCTTCCCGGTGGAATACCGGCATGCTCTGGCCATGCATTCCTGAAAGAATGCATGCAGCAATTTTCTGTTGTTTGGGTAAGCTGGGGCCTCCGCGGGTGCGGAGGCCCCGTTTTTTGACCCTCCTGAAAGAAAGTGCGAAAAAGGAATATTCCGGGGCTTACTCTTCAACGGAACGTGAAGATGTGGCTTTGCGGAGTTTTTCCTCTAGCTCCTTGGTTAACAGCAAAAGCGCTTCCTCATTGAGGTACGATTCAGAGCTGATGATTTCTGCATGGAATTGTCCGATACCCGTCAGCTGTGACGGAAGTTTTTCCTGGAGCTTATAAAGTTCAGCAAGTTTTTTTATTACTTTTTGATAGGTTGAATTGGCCTCCCTTGACGCGGGAGCCAGAAAAAAGTATTGGCTGAAAGCCGTGTCGTAGAAAAACTTACCAACTCGTTGCTGGGCATCTTCTTCATTTGGCGGGAGCATTCTCATCACGGCTTTTGCTTTTTGAGCAGCGTTTTCCCAGGCTTGATTGACTCGGGCGATATCCTCCGTTCCTTTCATTTCAGGAAGGACGGTGCATGCTGCGTCCCATGCCTGGCGCAACTCCTTGACAGCTTTTATTTGTTGTTGTTCGTTCTCCCCCCATTTTTTGAATTGAGGGGCATATCCTCCCCTTCCCAGGTGATTTGGTATACGAAGTTCACCATGCGTAAAGGCATTGTATATCATATTTTTATACAATTCTCCATCAAGGATGGAAGAAATTGTTTTCTGATGTGGACTTTCAGATGAAAGTTTCTTTTTCAGAGTAAAGCAGAGATCTCTAACGTGCTGGTCTCTCCAATTCATTGCCAGCAGATTATCGCGTTCTCCCTCAAAGGGTTCGAAAATAACGCTTTCTAGAAATTGACGTTGTGCCGGATTCCTCAGGTTTGCGTGCCTAACCAGTTGCATGACCATCTTTAAGTAATCTTCATCCGGGAGTTTACGGAGATAACTAACAAGAGAAATTTCTTCGTTGTGGGAAATACTTTCTAATTCTTTAATAATTTCAGGAATAGTTCTGAGAATAATCCGGCGGAGTTTAGCATCGGTTTCCGCCGCTTTTTCCAGGTTCCCCTGTCTGGCGTATTGATATCGAAGCTTCTGATATTCCTGAATATGGTCTATATTTCGAATTTCCCCGGCATATCCTGATAGAGAGCACTCAATGAAAAGAAGGCAGAAAATGGATTTATTCATATTTTCTAAAGGATGAAGGGAAGGTAAGATAAAGCACTTTATTGACGTCGGTGGTACCTGCACTGATGCCGGCCCCACCGTAGTCTATGATGGCCGCATGAGCTTTGTCGAATTCAAACCATCCCGGTTCCGGTAGAGTGTTGGTTGGATTCATTCATTTCCAGGATCCTATTTTTTTGTCGGGATCTATCCAATCTTTTACTAAGGGAGCGCATGCTTTCCCAAGAGGAGGCGTTAAAGTACCGTAGATAATTGTTGGAATTTACATGCCGCAGGAATGGGCTTGATAGTAGATAAATAAATTTCATTTGCTCAAATCTTTCAGGTTATTGGAAAAATCGCTATGACCGTAATTTTTTATTTGTCTTCTCAGGAGGGAACTCCTGATAGGTTTTTTTGTGGAGGAGTGAGGGGTGGAGAGGAAGTTTGAAAAATAAATTCCAGGTCTTCCACGGCGTACCACGGCGTTGCCTTGGCAAAATGCTTTTTGGTCATGTATTCCATAGCGCTATTGATAAGGTTTTTTTCATATTGGCTGTTGACTACTCCTATGCAGTCGGGATGTCCTTTTTGTAGAAGCTTGGTCTCTTTTGCTTCAAAGGCTTTTTCCCTTCTGGTATATGTAAAAATTTTACCATTGACGTTAGCACGTACACGATAAATTCCCGGAGTATTGCACTGGTAAGTGCATGTGGTTCCATTCCCGACTTTAGCCCATTGAGTTTCGTAATTTCCTTCTCCTGTCGTATCACACTCCAACCGGCATATTTCCCAAGTGGTCCGGTCTTCAAATTTGCTTTTTTGTCCCAGCATATCCTTGTTCAGCGCCATTTCTACGGATTCTCCCTTGATCAGAAGTACCCGATGATTTTCCGTGGGAGCATTTTGTTTGCGTACGGAAATGTCAACAGCAATAGGAGTGACGAAAAGGGTGATGCCATCCAGATCTTTTCCCCGGTGCCGGATTGTAGTAGGTCTGGGAATATTCAATGTTCAATGTATGTGTGCCGGGCATCAGGACATTGGGATAATCCCTTCTGCCTTTGGAAATGTCGTGACCTTTGCCGCTCTCTTTCAGCCATTCCTGTTTTTTCCCCTTGTCGCCTGTAATGGAAATGGTACAGCCGTCATCCGATACCAAGGTCACCAACCCAATGCCGCAAGGCTGCCCTGAGAAATCCAGGTTGGTGTCGTCGTCAGGATATTTGGGGCGTGTACGGGCATGGGGAGATTCCTTGAATGTAAAAGAGACGGAATAATTTTCCTTGTGAGGTTGGTGAGGATCTGTGACGATGGTCGAATTGGATTTTTTGACATGTCCTTGTAGAGCGCGTTGAATGAGGGGCGCTGCAACTTCATCCGCGGGATGCTCAATAATGTGGACAATTTTCTGCTGATCCTGTTTAGAGAAGATGTCGTCAACCTTGATATCGTCCTTGGCGGAAGCTTCTTGAAATGCTGCCGCTGATGCGGCAATGAGGATAAAGAAAAGTGTTTTGGATAGGGTAGTCATGGGTGGACCTACGGTTCATTTCTTTTTTTTCTGCTTGGACTTTCCTTGTCTGGCCCATTGTTGCAGCCTGGCGGGTGCCTCCGTCATACCTTCGCACAGCGGCATTTTTTTTTGCCCAGGTAATGGCTTCATCATATTGTTTCAATTGGAGATATCCCCATGAAATCCAGTAAACGTATTGGCTTTGCTCGGACATAGTCGTTCCGTACGCCTTTAAAAGACGCTTGTATGCCTCAATGCCGAGGGGATAGAACTTCTTTCCCATATCAAAAAAGTCGGCAGCATGGAAAGAACCGATGCGCAGCATGCGTTCCGGAAGATAGGACTCGGTGCGGATCTCCTTGAAATAAAGGCTAGGGAAAAAGTAGAAATGGCCAAGCAAGAGCCTTAAAGCCTTGTTTTGTTTCTTCTCCGGGGTGGTGGTAATTTCAAAGGCCAGCATCAGGTTGGTGAGATCGTCAAGGCCTTCCAGGCGGATGGAAGAGTCCTGGCTCTGGAGTTTTGGAAGGGTTTCCTTGAGGACGGCAAGGGACCGTTTGTTGATGACGGACCAATCCTTTTCAAAGCCTACGTAGGTGATGACGTTCTTGTTGCGTCCGGCTTCCGGAGTGTATCTAGTGACATTATCCTCGGTTTTTCCTGCTTCCTTCTTCATGTATTCGAGGAGGGCTGTTTTAAGTTGCGCCTTGGTTCTGGTGCCGTTTTTCAAATCCTGAAGCAGGGACATCGGGGTAATGTCCGTTCGGGATCTATGGGGAAGCGGTCCTGCAATTCCTTTATTCACAGTAATGAAACATGTAGAAACAGCGATTCCAAGGAAGCACAAATGAATAAAACCCTTCATAAAGAGATACTTTATCATCTAAAATTTAATGTGTGTTGTCTATATATTTTTTGACGTTCCGGGAAAGATGAAGGAAAATTTAGAACATGATGGCCTGTTGCTGATTACCCTCTAAAAGAGAAGAGAGGCGGATTTCTAGAGCAATGGCCGTTCGCCCATTAAAATTTAAAAGGGGAATGAGACGGCCTGATGCACTACGGGCCGGAGGAGCGGAACAAGCTGGTCAGGGGCTTTCCCGGTAAAACGCCTGCCTGCTCCGGTCATGCATTTTTAAAAGAAGAATGCAGGGCTCTCTGCTGTTTGGAATAACGCCCGGACCATTCCATGCATGGGAATGCCCGGTTCTTTTGCCAACACCCTGTTCATGGCTTCAAACCGGGCGCTTTTGGAGAAGCTTGGCCGGAACGGTGCCTTGGGAAAGCAAGTATTGTTCCTTCCCCGTCGCCTATTCCGAATTTAAAGGGGTGCGTTTGCCTGTCCGATTGGTTTTTGAACTTTGGAACCCCGTCGTCAAATATTTGTATCCCGGTTAGGGAATATGTTGAAAACTGGACAGGCGGTCTTTTTCGGTAAGATGAAAAGCTGGAGTTTCCGTATGTGCAGAAACTCCGGCGGCTCCAGGAGGAATGCCCTAGTGAAAATATTTGTTCTAAACAACTGCCAACGGCACGTCAACGGGCCTCGCAAGCCATGAACATCCAGACGAGTTGTTCCTGGTCCTGAAGGAAGGCGGTGAGCAGGTCGGCCGTGCCTTCGTCTTCCGCCCGTTCGGCCACGTCAATGGCGTTGCGTTCCATTTCAATGAAGTGGTTCAGGCTTTCCAGGATAGTCTGGATAGCTTTCTTGGCGTCGGAGATTTCTCCCGTTTCCTTAAGATGGGCCTGGGAAAGGTACTTGCTGAATCTGCTTTCCGGCGTTCCACCCAGGGCCAGAATGCGTTCTGCAAGCTGGTCGACTTTTTTGGCGGCGTCCAGATAGAGTTTTTCAAACTGGAGGTGAAGGACAAAGAAATTCGGTCCTTTGACGTTCCAGTGCAGTCCGCGGACATTGGCGTAGTAAACCTGATAGTCCGCCAGGAGTTCCTGCAGGGACTCGATTACTTTGTTGAGGTCTGATTTTTTCAGGCCGATGTGTTTATTGCTCGTCGTCATTGGTTTCATGAGTTTGGTTGACGGCCGGCGTGAACCGGCCGGGAGAGATGGTTCTCTCTTGAACAGGTTATGGCAATTTCCAGAAGGGCGATGCTCATATTATTCCCGTCATGGGAACCGTTTTCAACAAGCGGAACGACGGTTGCGGTATGTTCCCGGAACCGCGCGAAGGGAAGGGGAAAATGTTTTTTCATCCCCCTTTCAGCAAGCAGGGGCTGTTCCGCATACTCTTGTAACGGAACAGCCCCGGGAGAGTCGTGCTATAAGCTGGCTTTAAGAGTTTTTCCGCTGTCTCATCAGTAGGGACGTAAGGCCCAGCAGGCTAGATGCGGCCGTGCCGGGTTCCGGTACGGCGAGACCGGTGAAGGTCAGGCTGCCATTGTTGTAGGTGACGCCGTCCCAGATCAGGTTCTGGCCGTTTTGGGTGAGCGTCAGAAGGGCGTCCCAGTCGATGTAATGCTCCAGGGAAGTGCCTGAGCCCAAGGTGACCAAGTCGATCGTCTGGGAGGCGGAATCAAACATTAGAGCGCTGTCCAGGTTCAGCGTCAGGCCGCCGGTCACGTCCATCGTGGACGATCGATCAGCGCCGTGTTGAAGCTGGAGAGGTTCAGTGTGGCTGGCCGCTATCCTTCGAAAGGGAAGAATTCACGGCGGGGCGAATGGGGAAGGGAGCGCGGTTCCGGCTGCTTGGGAAAAGTGAAGAAAACGTGAGGTTTAGCATGGAATCGGTACGTGGAAGGTGTTGGAGGAATTTATTTCATCTCAGAAATAGGTAGATTTTTCTTGGAAATATCAGTTTTTGAGTAGGCGGAAAGGTGGGGAATGATTATTTGATGAGTTTTATAATTTGTTGATTATTAGTATTATATAATATATATAAAGCTATTCTTTCGAGATGTGGAATTAATAATGAAAAATAATGATTTATATATTTTTTATAAAATAATGAGAATAAATAAAGAAATGATGGGGAAATGGAAGAGGCAATTCTGATGCCGTTCACGGTATTGATGGGGTTCGTGCACTTCGATCTGGACATGAAGGATTTTTCGTATAGCTTATCGGAACTGACAGACAGTAAATTTATTATATTTTTAGATAGGGATAAATTGCTGTATTTGTTTGGAAATAAGTTGAATATTATTCGTCTTAATGAAAAATACCTTATATCATTAGAAATCATAATAAACTTAATGTATGTTATTGAGCATTATTCGTTTTATCGGAATGGCGGCAGTTGTTTTTTCTTTTTTTGGAATGCATGTGCAGGCCGCCTCTGTCAATGTACCGGAAAAATTACCCGAATGTCCGGTCAAGTTCATCCGGGGAATATTGGCGGACAGCCAGGGAGCCATCTGGGCGGTGGGGGAGCGCGAGAGCATCTACCGTCTGGATGTTAAAAACGGGGCTTATGAGAAGTCATGGGTGAACGTGAATTATTCTTCCAGCTTTCCGCGGAAAGCCAATTTCACCTGCATTGCGGAAGACCGGCAGGGCCGGGTCTGGGTGGGGACGGACGATTGCGGCGTGGCCGTTTTCAATGGGCAGGGATGGAAAATGTATGACCGCAGCAACGCCCTGAATGGAGAGCATGTGTATGCCATTGCCGTTTCCCCTGTTTCCGGGGAAGTGGCCGTGGCCACTTCCGGAGGCGTGGCCTTGTACGATCCCGCCGGCGATTCATGGCAAATGCTGGACCGCTCCACCGGAATGACGGAAGACCAGGCGGCTTCCGCCGGTTTTGATTCCAGAGGGAACCTGTGGCTGGCGTACGGGTTTGGCGGTGTAGCCTGCGCTTCCCGCAAGTCCGGATATTCCCAATGGAAGGCGGTGCAGGCTCCATGGTTCTGGGACAAGAACCAGTTTGTCAGCCAGCCGTATCAGCCGCTTGGCGACGGGCTGCCTTCCAATGCCTGCAATGTTCTGGTTTGCATGGATAAGGACCGGATACTGACGGGAACCTGCTCCGGGCTGGCTTTCAGCAACGGCATCAGTTCCTGGAATTTTGTGCGCGGCAGGGATTATGCCCGCAAGAACAACAGCCTGTATGGAGCCGCTGCAAGAAAGACCGCCATTCCTCCCCAGGGAGATACGCGCCTGTTGTCGGAGGACTTTGTGTCGGCCCTTGCCGGAAACGGAAAGGAAATCTTCGTCGGTTTCCGGACACAGGGGGTGGATGTGCTGGATGCCGATACGATGAAGGTTAGAAAGAGACTGCGGAAAGGACTGGAAGGGACCCATATTTCCGATTTGCTGGTCCTGGGGGACGGCAGCGTGCTGGCGGGGACCTATGGGGGCGGTCTGGTTATGGTGCAGGCGGGCGCCTCATCCTACAACCTGGATGCGCCGGAGCGGGAAAAGGAGCCCGGCTTTCCCGCGGAGGCGCGGATGGAAGAGTCCGCAAAAGTGTTGAAAAGCCTGGAGGATCTGGGACGCCGCGGCGACAAGGGGAAAAGTATTGTTTTCAAGGGAGAGGACTGGTCCACCAAGGGTGACTGGGGCGGCAAGTATGGAATGACGCGCGCCACGCTGTGCGCCACGAATGCCCCCATGAGCAATTCCGAGTTCATGGCCAAGACGGTTCCCTTCCGCACGCTGACGTCGGTTCCGGGATTTCCAGGCGTTACCGGAGCGGTGTCTACCTATTGGATTCAGGGAATCATGGGCCTGAACCGCAACAAGAACGATGCGCTGCGGTGGTGGGTGGAGAAGGTGAAGGACGACGGGAACCGGAATGTTCTTTTTGATCCGACCGATTCCGTCCGGACTGAAGCGGAATGGGACGACCACGGAGAAGTGTATCCGCATTATGTAGACGGGCCGGATATCTGGGTGGCTGTGGAAGTGCCGGAAGGGGTTCATGAAATAGCCCTGTATTTTTATAATCCCAACGGCTACCTTCGGAACGAGTCCAGGCGGGATTACCTGATTGAAGCCAGGCGGCACCCAACCACCTCCTTCATCCAGTTTCAGTTCAACAATATAGGAGATATTGAAATAGGGAGGAAGAGCAAAAATGGGCTGGCGCTTGCCAAGTCCATGGAGCAGTGGCAGTCCTTTCCTGTGGAGGCGCGCGCGCGCGTTTCACGCTTTGCCGGGTCCGGCGTTTACGAGCGGTTCATGTGCAGGCGGGGTGGCCTGTATCTGTTCCATGTCCGCAGGAACGGATCGTTCAATACTATCTTGAACGGAGTGTTTGTGAGTGAAAAAATTCCGTGGGAAACGCGGCAACCGGAAGAACTGCCCTATTATGTGCCCGGAGAATTTGCCGGCATCATTCCTACTCCGGGGAAAGTCAACTCATCCATTCCGGGGGAAAAGCACAAGGCCCTGTTCAAGCCGCTGTATGAGTTGCAGTATGATCGCAAGTACCTGACTCCGGAAGGGTGCAGTCTGCAGAACAGGTATCTTCTTGCCCTGTGGCGGGAGGCTTCCCGGCAGGAGGAACAGGATAAATACACGGTGGACGGCCTGCAGTGGGAGGCCAGGATCAGCGACGAACAGGTGCGGAAGTCATTTGACGAGACGATGAAGCGCTCATGGCACCAGAGCCAGATTTACTATCCGTGCAACCGGTCCAGGGAATTTATGCCGAATGCACCGGGAACCATTCCCTTCTCGCTCCAGGAGGTCATGCTCATGGCGAGACTGCGCATCGACTGGAGGCAATACCGGGACGATGCCAAAACCCTTCCTGAAAAATCCGTCCAAGAGATGAAGGAATACCTGAAACAGGAATTGTTGAAACAACAAAAATCAAGAAGAGAACGATGAATAAAATTGCATGTATACTAATGCTGATCTTGTCGGGGACATGCCTGCTGAACGCGGAGCTGGCTCCGCCAAAAACTTCGTGGTATGGCAAATACCTTGATTACACGGGCGTTTCCATCGTGAATAAAGTCCCTCTTCCGCAAGCGGGTATCAGGCGCCATGACGTGGATAGTACGGCATACGACATCACCCCCGTGAAGTTCAAGATGAGCACCACCCTTTCCAAGAAGCCCAAGACGAAGGAGGAGTGGTATTACAAGGGTATCTATTACATCATCGTCAAGTATTGCGGTCCGATTTCCGATCCCGATGACGGAGGAACCATCTATTTTGAGCAGAATTACGAGCACCGTGTCGTATTCGATCCCAAACATTACGGAGAATGGGGCATCATTTATACCTGGGTACACGTGATAGCGCGCTTTACCAATACGGACATTGATGCGGAAGGGGACCGTGGCATCAGCGGAGAGGATGGAAGCATCTTCTTCCAGTATCTTGAAAAATTGCTGGTGGAATTTTAACTTTCCGCCTTCTTTCCGTCCGGCTGCGGGGCATGGCATGTTCATGCTCCCTGCCGGACGCGTTTATTTCTTGGGTGCATGGCGTGGGTCCGCGGAGGGGGCGGGAGGATAGGGAATGCGTTTTTTGATGCGGGAAAGACCTGCAAAAAGAGGCATTCCCCGGTGTGCGGGGAATGCCTCTTGAATAGAACAAGGTAAAGGTCAGGCGCGGCGTTTGCGGCGCATCAGCAAGGATGCCAGCCCCAGAAGGCCCAGCGTGGCTGTGCCGGGTTCCGGCACGGCAAGACCGGTGAAAGTCAGGCTGCCGTCGTTGAAGGTGACATTGTCCCAGACAAGCTGCTGCCCGTTTTGGGTAAGGGTCAGCAGGGAATCCCAGTCTCCAGGGTCCGTGAAGGACGTTCCCGCGCCCATGGTGATGAGGTCAATGGTCTGGGAGATGGAGTCAAAGACCAGGTCGCTGCCCAGATTGAGGGTCAGTCCTCCGGTCACGCTCAGGGTGGACGTGCCCTGGAGATCTACCAGAGCCGTATTGAAGCTGGTGATGTCCAGAGTGGCGTTGTTCAGCGTGGCCGTCGTGGCTCCCGTCATCGTCAGGACCTGCCCGGTGGTGATCATGGGAGCATTGCCCGCGTTGTTCAGGACAACCGTGGAGTTGTTGATGGTTGCGTTCCCCGTCAGGCTGACGGAGATGTCCTTCGGAGCGGATGCATTGCCGAAGTTCTGCACGGCGCCCTGCTGAAGGGTGATGGCGTTTGCCAGAGACTGGCTGTTGGCGTTCAGCGTGCCGCCATTGATGATGACGGAGCCCTGGCCCAGCGCCGTGGCGGAGTTGGTCTGGACCGTGCCGCCTGTGATGGTGGTGCCGCCGCTGTATGTATTGTTGCCGGACAGGGTGACAGACCCCGTCTTGTTGACTCTTACGCTCAGTTTGTGGTCGGCGTCCTTGTCGGAGATGACGGAAGAGACCGTGTAGCCGTTGGTGCCTGACGAACTGTGAGTGAACAGGATTTCTCCTTCTCCCGTGATGGTGCCTCCCAGCTCGGTGCCATCCCCGTACAGAGAGCCTGCGACCGTGATGCCTGAGTCTGCGGCGTCAACGGTGATGTTGGCGTTGACCAGGGTGTTGTTCCAGCTTTTGCTGTTAAGCATTTCAAACATGGAACCGCTTTTCATCAGGATGGAGGGGGTATTCTCGAATACAGTTCCATAAGCCGCCAAGCTCAACTTTGCATTTTGGCCGATAGTGATGGTCTGGAATGTATAGCTCGTGTTTTCCTCCGTCAGGTTGACCGTGCCGGCATCGATCATCAGGTGGGCGATGTCAGAGACGTGGTTGGCACCAATGGAGCCTGTACTGTCCGTGGTCTTGCGGACCGTCAGTGTGCTGTCCGCATGCGTGATGGGGATGAGCGTGCCGCCTTCAAACGTGTATTCCACGTCCCCGGCGCCGGTAAGGGTAAGGGAGGAGGCGTTGTGGGCCCAGGAGTCATTGGCATTGTAGTTGGCGGCGGCCATGGTCAGGGCGCCTCCGAAGGTCCAGTTGGGGTTGGATGCCGTGATCGTAGCGTTTTCTCCCAGAGTCAGGGACCCCGTATAGCGGGAGACCGCATCTCCCGTGATGGAAAGGGAGGCATTGTCGCCCAGCATCAGGTTGCCGCCTCCCGACAGGCTTGTCAGGGAATTGGTCCCGTTCATGATGACGGTGCCCGCTCCGTCCAGGGCGGCGTTTCCCGTCAGGCTAGTGGACAGGGTGAGCGTTGTTCCCTCCGCCACGCGGAGAATGCCCGGGCCGGTCAAATTCAGGCTGCCGCCGGAGATGGTCAAATTGCCGCCGGAAACGACAAGGGCGTCCGTGCTGCGGGTTTCCCCGCCGGCAATGGTGAGCGTGGATGGGCCGTTGGTGACGTCTATGGAGGCATAAGTGCCGTCAGAGGCCGTGGAGTCCGTCCAGGCGGCCGTTCCGAGCAGGGAATCCGTCCAGGCGGAAGTTCCTCCGTCAAGCGTGGCGGCAATTTTGGCGCCGTCATAGGTATTGACGATTTGGATGCCAGAAATGCATCCGCGCGTTCCGGTGCCGGAACTGTTGCCCGTGCTGCCGATCGTGAGACTGGATGCAGTTTGTCCATCAACGTAGAGGACGTTTGTCCCTTCGATCAGCTGGTCCGTGGTGCCGGTGGCGCCCCAGCCCGAGGAGCCGGTTACTGTGGAAGAGCCGTTCCATGTGTAGGAGATGCCGTTGACGGTTTTGGCGGAAAAGTCCGTGCCGTTGTCGGTGTTGCAGTAAATGTAGACACCGTAGGTAAGAAAATCGAGGCCGCTGACCGTGATATTGATGCCGTTGCCGTCGTCCAGATAGCCTTTAAGCAACTGGCCGTCCCCGGTAGTGGGGGCGGCGTTGGTCTGCCAGATGTTTTTGCTGGACCAGGTGACGTCGGCTCCCGTGGCGGCTCCGTTGTTGTCTTTCAGGGCCTGTCTGGTTGACTGGGAAGCGTCGCTGAACTGATTCCAGTTGGAACCCGTAACGGAGGAAAGTCCGGCGGTTGAAGAATCCGGGATGGTTCCTTCATTGGAGCCGAAGTTGATGCTGATGCTTTCTCCGGCGGCCTGAGACTGGGAGGCCATGGCCCCGAAGACGGAGGCTGCAAGAACCCATGCGGCGAGTTTATGCGGTAAATGAGGTTGCATAAATTGTTTTGTTAATTTGGATGGATGAAATTGAACCGGCTCCAGAATACGGAATGAATCGTTCGTAGCGGATTATGAATTCGGATTATATGGAAAAATGGAGAATACTAAGAAAATGAATTGATTATAGTTATCATCACTTTCGCTTTTATTTTTTATTTATTAAATTTCATTTAATTAAAGTTCTCTTAACCTGTTTTTATTTAGACTTTCGGATTGACTCCGAATTCATAATCCGCTAAATTTTGCCTTTTCAGTCGGGCTTTCCGGAGTGACAGAGGAAGGGTGGAAGACAACGCCATGACGGCGGACGTTGTTGACAGGGGAAGGATAATTCCGATAGATACCGCCGAAGGTATGAAGATTGTTGTTTGCTGAATGCGGTATTTTTCAGGGAAAGGCCCCCTGAAGATACCCGTGCCTTGATTTTCCGGCGTTTCCTGTTCTCTTCAGGAACGTTCCAGGTACGACTTGCTCCATTTGCTCAAGCCGGATTTTCCCTGCCGCCCCGTCCGGGCAACATTTGATTGAATGAAAAGGGCCTTTTGCGCCCTCTAATATAAATGCATTACATACCTTGAAAGGAAATAAGACATTGAAAACATACCTTGAACAGCAATATTTGAAGGAGAACATGATGGGGCCCAACGCCATCACTCTTCTCAGGGAGTTGAGCTGCCAGATCCCCCTTGAGCCTTCCATGCGCGTGCTTGACCTGGGATGCGGCCGCGGGCTGACGTCCGCGTATCTGGCAGATACGTTCGGAGTCCAGGTTTTTGCCCTGGATTTGTGGATTCCGGCCACGGAGAATTATCTCCGTTTCCGGGAGCTTGGACTGGATTCCCGCATCATTCCCCTGCATGGGGATGCCTGGAACATGCCTTTTGCGGAAGAGTATTTTGACGCCGTGGTGAGCATCGATTCCTACCACTACTTCGGACGCGACGAGAAGTATATGGATTCCCGCCTGGCTCCGCTGGTGAAGCGCGGCGGCCTGATTGCCCTGGCTTTGCCCGGATTGAAGAAGGAACTGACGGGCGGGCTTCCTCCGGAAATGGCCCTTTCCTGGACGGAAGAGGACATGGAAACCATCCGCAGCGCCGGCTGGTGGGCGGAGCTCCTTTCCAAATCCCGTGAGGTGGAACTCCTGTCCGTGCGGGAAATGGACTCTTTTGACGAGTGCTGGGCGGACTGGCTTGCCTGTGATAATTCCTATGCCGTCGGCGACCGCCGGGCCATGGAGGCCGGGGCAGGGAAGTACATGAACTTCATCTCCGTCGTCTGCCGCCGCAAGTAAGGAGCAGGGTTCATTCTGAAATAGGGAGGCCGGCGGAACGTCAGGTTCCGTCGGCTTTTGTTCCGGAAGGATAACGGGATTTTAGGGAGCCTCAAGGTAAACTGTGCCGTGTGAGTCATTGCCTCCAGTGCCCTTGAATCTGGCTTTGACCGTGTAGGAAGCCCCCTGCCTGGCTTCCGGAACGTTCAGGATGTACTGGATGTTTTCCTGCTTGGCGCCGCTCCTGCCCACATGAGCGTCCCGGGCAATTTCCTTCTCGCCTTCATACAGGGCCACGGATTTGATTTCAATGGCGTGGGCGCCCTTGTCATACAGCAGAGTGACGGTGTATTTTCCGGGAGTCTTGACCAGTTTGGTGACGTCGAATGAGTGTTCCTGCCCATGCAGGGTGTCAGGCGTCCATGTGCCGATGTGCGGCGTATTGAAAAAGTCGGACTTGTCTATTCGGCTGATGGCATCTCCAGCGTACTTGACGCCCATCAGGTCCATGCGCCTGCTATATTCCTTCAAGCGTTTTTTAAAGTCCCGGAAGTCTTTCTTACCGGAAGGTGTCCAGCCTACCTCCGCGAAGGCGCAGGTCCGGGGGAATGCCTGGTAGTGCAGGCGCTCGGGATTGGCAATCCATTCCGTCCATACCTGTGTCCCCAGTCCCTTGACCCTGGAATGGTATTCTTCCTCCAGGCCGGGGAAAATGGGCTCGAAGCCGTATGCCTTTTGCAGGGAAATTCTGCCGTAGCTGTAATCAAGGTAAGTGGAGCTGTGGAGGGAATTGACGATTTCATGCCCGTCTTTGATGGCGTTTTTAGCCAGGTCTGTATTGCCTTTCCAGAAGTGGATGACGGCGTTCGTGTTCAGCTTGGAGCTGGCTTTGCCTCCGCCGTCCCCGTTGACGTCATGGCCGTAGATTTCATTCCAGCCCATCATGCGGCGTCCTTTGCTGGCAATGATGCCGGACATGCGATTGGTGAAGTGCATCTGGACGTCGGAAAGGCTTTTCAACTTGTTTTTCTTCATGAACGCCTCAATTTCCGGCACTCCTTTCCACTGCTTGTCGTAGCGCACTTCATCCCCGCCGATGTGGATGATTTTACCGGGAAACATGGAGACGACTTCGTCCAGTACGTCGGACAGGAAGGCATAGGTTTTTTCCGAGGTTGGGTCAAAAGCCGTGTTGACGATGAAGGTGGTGGGCACTTCCGCGGGAGTTTTCAGGCTCAGGAAGGGATAGGCGACGGCAGCCGCGCTGGCATGCCCCGGCATTTCGATTTCCGGAACGATGGTGATGTTGCGCCGGGCCGCATACTGCACGATGTCCCTGATCTGCTTCTGGGTGTAAAATCCTTCATGCGGCGTACCGTCCGATTTGCCGCTGTTCCACGTTCCTGTTTCCGTTTCCCTGCGTTTGGAACCGACGGAGGTAAGGCGCGGGTATTTTTTGATTTCAATGCGCCATCCAGCATCGTCTGTCAGGTGCCAGTGCAGAATGTTCATTTTCAGCAGGGCCATCTGGTCAATGATTTGCTTGATGGCTTTTTCACCGAAGAAATGGCGGGCCTCGTCGATCATCAGCGCACGCCAGGAGAAGCGGGGATAGTCCACGATTCCGAACGGCGTCCGGGAAATGTTCCATTGCACGGAGGATTTGTCCGCATTCCGGTCGTGGAAAATGACGGGCATCATCTGGACCAGGCTTTGGGTGGCGTAGAAAATGCCTTTCGGATCTGCCGCAGAAAGAATGATTCCACGGGGGGAGGATTGGATGGAATAGGCTTCCTCTCCTTTCGATGCCAGGGAGGAGTCTTTTTTAATGATGATATTGGCGGCGTTTTTTGGCGCGTCCTGCGGCGTTTTCAGAGGAAGGGGAAGTTCTGTTCCTTCGCTCAATATTTGTTGCAGCTGCATGGCCCTGTTCAGGAACGCCTTGTCCCGAACGTCGGGTACGATTGCGGAATTCCGGGTCAGCATGGCCGGGGAACCCTTTTGAAGCGTGATTTCCGCCGGTTTCGGGATGATCTGCTCCTGCGCAAAGACGGAGGGAAGACAGAAGAGCAGAATGCAGGCCGGCAGGGTTAATTTCATTTGTTTTTGCATGAAAATCTACAGGTACATACCGGAATGAGGTCCGCAATCTTTCACGGCTTCCCTTTTTGGCATTTCTCCGCATGGATGACTCTTTTTTCCTCCGGTGCCCGTCTTTTCGGGAGGGGCTCCCTGATTATTGACTTGCAGGGGAAAAGAAGATGGACGTATAACTTGAAGGAGTGCGGTTCCCGTCCGGGCCTGCCGCCCTGGAAACGCTTTTTCAATACCGGAATGATATGAAGACGAGAACTGGAACAGGAGTGTTGCTGGCGGCCTGCGCCGTTTTTTCATGGAGCGGCGCCCTGGCGTCCACGACGAATTGCCTGAATCCGGCGCATTACTTGAAGACTGGATGTTCTCATCCCCTGTCCCTGGCGGAACCTGCGGAAGACAGGGTATACCTGCGCTTCCAGACAGGATGGGCCAGCAAGTACGAGTGCGAGGGCCTGGACCTCTGGGACGGCAGCCTGTGCACGTTCGTGCCGGAAATTCAGTACAGGGAGTGGGTAGGGAAGATATGGTACGGAGTTTCCACGGACCACCAGAACCATGCGGAACTGAAGTACCGGCTGGATTACGTGAAGGAACTGGGGAATTGGACGGTCATGCCGTGGTATGAGCACAGCTTCGTTTTTCCCGGAGACAAGGGGATTCCGCGTCCGGGACTGAAAACGACGTATCGTTTTTCCGACCGCTGGTTTGCTGGAACGGATCTGTACTGGCAGTACAACAATCATACGTTCCGCGGCTATTATGCGGCGTTTGCCGGACTGCATGAAGAGATAGCGGACTGCGTCCGTGTGGACGCCACAATCCGCTACGGCTATAACGGCGGGTATGTGGGACCGGTGGTTCATCACGGTTCCAATGCGCTGGATTACAATTTGAGTTTTACGTTCCGGGCCACTTCCCGGCTGACGGTGGAGCTGTTTACCAATTTCAGCCAGGCGCTGACTGTCATCAGCCAGAAAGGCCTGGGGAACGATTTTTATTACGGCATCAACCTGAAGTATACATTCTGACGCCTTTTACGGGTTTTCAACCCAGAGCGCCTTACGGGCGGACGAACTGGATGTGCATCCAGTCATATCCCAGTTCCCGACCCAGGGAGAATGCTCCCTCCCCTTCCACAATGGACCAGAACTCATCGTATTCCGGACCGGAGAATGCTGCCTCCGGAGCGCGCATGTGCATGGCGTTGCGCAAAGGGTCCAGATCCACGGCAATTCCCCAGGCGTGCAGGGAAGGCCTGCTGCCTCCCCTGACGGGTCGGTTGTTGAAGCAGCCGCCGTAAACGTCCAGGTGCAGTTCCCTGATGCGTTCCAGACCGTAGTGATCCAGCGTTTTCTGAAAGATATTGATGAGGGCGCCGGCAACCAGCCTGTGGCAGGTAATGGAGAAGATTTCCGTATCGGGAGCCCAGGAGGGCCTCAAGGGGTAGGGAAGGCTGACCGTGACCAGAGAACCCGCGTCTCCCGGTTTTCCGAAGATGGATCTGCCGGAGAGTACTTCCCGTTCCGAGGGCCATGCCGAAGCGGGATGTTTCACATCATGCGCCAGTACGGCGAATACTGTGCAGGCAATCAGCAGGAATGCCAGCCTCCGGAGGCGGGTGGAGACTTGTTTTTGCGGCTGGGGGGAAGAAGGCATGTCCGTTTTCGTATAGAGGGTGACAATACCGGTGTATCAGGTTTCCCTTCCGGTGCAAGGTATTTGACGGGGAGGTCTTTTCAAGTCGTTCTTTTCCGGGCTTCTTTTGTCCGCAGAGTACGGAATGCGGCGGACGGGGAAACATAAGGCCGCGGAGGTATCTGCGCCTGCTTCGAACGTCCGGGCGGAATTTCATGTCTTAACGGGACAGTCTTGTTTTCCTGCCCATGAAACCGTCTTCCTCCGATCCTCAGGCTCCTCCCGGTACAGTCTGGTATGGATGGATTTTAAACTTGTTCCATCACTTGAAGGTGGGGGAGAGCCAGGTGACTTTCATGTGGGCGGTGCTGGTAGGGATCGTCGGCGCCAGCATGTCCATGTGCTTTGAATGGTTGGTGGAGTTTATTCAATGGCTTCTCACGGGCATTTGGTCGGATTCCAGGGTGGGCGTTTTTTCCCTTCTGGAACCGGAATGGAGGATTGCCGTTCCGGCCATCGGTGGTCTGGTAGCCGGGTTCATTCTTTTGTTCGTGAAGAGAAGAATGCCGGGACAGGCCATGGAATACATGGAGGCCCTGGCCATAGGAAACGGGCTGATCAAGGTCAGGGCTTCTTCCCTGAAAGTTCTGTCCGCCGCATGGAGCATTGCTTCCGGAGCGGCTATCGGCAAGGAAGGTCCCATTATCCAGTCTTCCGCCCTGATCGCCTCCGCTGTGGGACAGAAGCTCCATGTTTCCATTCCCCGTCTGCGCCTGTTGGTGGGGTGCGGCGCGGCGGCTGGTTTCACCACGGCGTTCCACGCTCCTTTTTCCGGCTGCCTCTTCGTGAGCGAGATCATCATTGGAACGGTGAGCATGGATATTCTGGCCCCTCTTCTGATTGCCTCCTGCACCGGTTTCCTGATGCTGCACCTGCTGGGAGATCCCTCGCCCCTTTACAGTTCTCCGTTTGAGAGCTTCACGATGTTTTCCCAGTCCCTGTGGTGCGTGGCGCTGGGAGTGCTGGCCGCCGTGGCGGCCAAGGGCTGGGTGGCCCTGCTGGATGTGTCCAACAAGTATTTGAACGGACGCCAGTCCCTGCTGCCCGTGCGTCTGCTGGCCGCCGGGCTGCTGGTGGGCGTTCTGGCCTGCTTTTACCCGGAAGTGGTGGGCAACGGGCAGGCTCTGATTACGGGACTGGTGCATGAGGATTACGGGACGCAGGAGGCGCTGATTCTGCTGGCGGTGAAGGTGAGCGCCGTGGCGGTGGTGTTTGGCTGCGGTACCGTGGGCGGGGCGATGACGCCCACCCTGTTTGTCGGGAGCATGGTAGGGTTTATTTTCAGCACCCTGATGAATCTCATGGGCATGGAGGGCAATCACGCTGTGGCGTATGCCATGGTGGGCATGGCTGCCTTTTTTGCCACGGCGGCCCAGGCCCCGCTGACGGCGCTGGTAATGGTGGTGGAGTTTTCCATGAGCGGTCAGATGATTTACCCGCTGCTGATTGGCGTGGTGAGCGCCTACGGAACCAGCAAACTGATCCGGGCGCGTTCCATGTACGCCGCCAGCCTGTCCGGAAGCACCGCCTCCGTGGTGAACCTGCCCATGGCGCAGGTTCATGTGCATGATCTGGCGCGGCATGTGGTGCCGCAGGTGCTTCCGGAAGCTTCTCTGGAAGAAGTTTCCTCCCTGATGCTGAAGAATCCGGGGGATTTGATTTTCGTGGTGAAGCAGGACGGTACCTACCTGGGGACCATTTATCCGGGCGATGTGCCGGGTATCCGGAAGAAGTGGAACCCCGGTCCTGGCGGGAATCTTCCGTCCGCGGGGAACCTGATCCGTCCGGGCGCTCCCGTGCTGGACGGGAATACACACCTGACGGATGCCCTCAAGCTGTTTGAGCAGGACCATCTGTCCGCTGCCGCCGTCGTGTGCCAGGCGGACGGCCATCTGGATGGCGTGCTGTACCGTACGGCCCTGTTCCAGGTGATTACGGAAATGATGAAACGGGAGTCTTCCGGGGCGGAACCTATTTGACACGGGGTGGTGCCGGAGCGCAATATTACAATTTTGTAATTATGTTGTCATGCTTGTGACGGTATTATTCCATGTTGATGTTCAATAATGAATGTGATAATTGATTTTATTTTTCCCTTTCACGGGAAACCCGTTGCACGAAAAAAGGTTGGTTGAACGCATGCGCCCGGTTAATATCCGGACAGCTACGGGCTGCATGAATGGCATGAACAAGTCTCCCGATTTGGAAATGATCGTGTTGCAGGAGATCAGTTCTGCAATCGTCAACGAGCGCAACGGAACGGTTCTGTTGCAGCATATCCTTGATATTCTTTACCGCCGCATGAAGATGCTGCGCGGCACCTTCACCATCCGCCACGGGAACAACCTGATGATCGAAGCTTCCCACGGGCTGGACGAACAGGAAATGAAGCGTGGCCACTACCACGTGGGCGAAGGCATTACGGGCCATGTAGCGGAAACGGGCCGCCCCCACGTGATCGAGGATATTTCCCGGGACCGCAGGTTCCTGAACCGCACACGCACCCGCAAAAGCGGGGAAAAGGTGGCGTTCATCTGCGTGCCCATTATTCATTTGCAGCAGGTGATCGGTACCTTGAGCATTGACCGTTCCGTGGATGCGGAGACGGATCTGGAGCGGGACTTGAAGCTGATGCAGATTGTGGGGAACATTGTAGGGGATGCCCTGGCGGCATGTCTCCAGGCCCACGAGGAAAGGGAGGCCCTGATGGCGGAAAACGAAAAGCTGCGCGAATTGCTGACGAGCAATCCCGGCGAGCTGATAGGGAATTGCCGCCCCATGCTCCAGGTGTATGAGCAGATACGGCAGGTGGCCCCCAGTGACGCCACGGTATTGATCCGCGGCAGTTCCGGAACGGGGAAGGAACTGGTGGCGCGCGCCGTGGTGAATCTGAGCGCCAGGAAGGACAAGCCGCTGATTACGATGAATTGCGCCGCTATGCCGGAGAATCTGCTGGAAAGCGAATTGTTCGGGCATGAAAAAGGGTCTTTCACAGGAGCCACCAGCCGCCGCATTGGCCGCGCGGAGGCCGCGGATGGAGGAACCCTCTTCCTGGATGAAATCGGGGATTTGAGCCTGCAAATGCAGGTGAAGCTACTGCGCTTTTTGCAGGAGAAGACTTTTTCCCGCGTGGGCAGCAACCGGGAACTGCATTCCGACGTGCGCTTCATTGCCGCAACCAGCCGGAATTTGGAAGAGCTGATGACGGAAAACAAATTCCGTGAAGACTTGTATTACCGCCTGAATATTTTCCCCATCGTGATGCCGGACCTGGTCCAGCGCAAGGGGGACATCATGCTGCTTGCGGAGCATTTCCTTTCCAAGTTCAACCTCAAGTACGGCAAGCATATCACGCGCCTTTCCACCCCGGCAATCAACATGCTCATGGCCTACCACTGGCCGGGCAACGTCCGGGAGCTGGAGAATTGCGTGGAGCGCGCCGTCATCACGGCGCAGGACGACTGCATTTACGGCTACAATCTGCCCGCCTCCCTCCAGATGCCCAGCAGCGACGCTCCGAATTCCCGCGGAGGGGAGGAACAGGCTGATTTGCCTACGATGGTAGATTCCTTTGAACGGGAATTGATTGTGGCCGCGCTGAAGCGCTCCCCGGGCAACATGTCCGCGGCGGCCCGGGAACTGGGCATTTCTCCGCGGGTGCTCCATTACAAGATGCACAGGCTGGGCCTGCAAAAGTTATGAAGGGCCTCCATCAGCTTTTATCCGCCGTTTCCCGGTCCTTTTACCTGAGCATGCGCTTTCTGCCCTGCGAAATGCGGCCCGGCGTGGCCGTGGGCTATTTGCTGGCGCGCGCCACGGATACGGTGGCGGACACGGTGGATATGGATTTGAAGGAGAGGCTGGCCCTGCTGAAGATGATGGGCGCGGCTGTGGCAGGGGATGCCTCCCACGAGGCGGCCGCAACCTGCTTCGGCCGGCTGGGCGTGCTGTCTTCCGTGCAGAAGCACCGGGGGGAGGGGGAACTTCTGGCGCGCTTTCCCGAATGTCTGGCCCTGCTGGAAGCCCTGCCGCCGCGGGAGCAGATGCTGGTGCGGAACGTTCTGGCTACGATTGTGGAGGGACAGGCGTGGGACCTGGAATATTTTGTGGAGCATCCCTCCGTCATTTGTCCGGAACAATTGGAACATTACGCCTACATGGTGGCCGGATGCGTGGGCGAGTTCTGGACCAGGCTGGGCCTCCTTGTCCTTGGCGATGCGTTCAGCACCCAGCCGGAAGAGGTGCTTTTGCGGTGGGGAGTCCATTACGGAATGGGGCTGCAGCTGGTGAATATTCTCCGCGACCGGGAGGAGGATTTCTCCCGCGGGAGAAGCTATCTGCCCGGAGACGATGCGGAAACGTGGCTGGAAAAGGCGGAGCTGTGGCTGAAGGAAGGCGTGTTTTATGCGGAGTCCCTGCATAACGGACGATTGCGTTTTTCCACGGTGCTTCCGGCGTGGCTGGGGCTGGATACGCTGGATTTGTTGAAACACCGGGAAATTCCCTCTTCCGGAAAGGTGAAGATTACGCGCGGCAGGGTGTATTCCCGGATGTGGAAGGCGTTTCTGTTTTCCTGGAAGGAAGCCTTGTAGTCCGGGCGGCCTGCACGTCAGGGGGCCGCAGGTGCGGATGTGGAGGAAGGCGTGGGGAAGATGTGGAAGAAGGAGTTTCCGACGGTTTGTCCGCAGCCGTTTTTCCGTCTTTTGCCGTGGTTTCCGGTTCCTTGTCGGAAGCGGAGGGAGAGGGAGAAGAGGGAGGCGGCTTGGGAGCAAGCAGGTCTTCCCACTGGTGGAGTTTGAAGGCGTCTCCCATGCCGCCTATGTCGTTGAGCAGTTCCCGGCATTTCGCCGTGAGTTTTTCATAGTCGGGCGGTCCGGCTTCCGGCTCCGCGGTGCCGGGGAAGATCAGGTAGCTCACCACCAGATCGGAGACGGGGCGGCTGTAAGGTCCGGATTTGGGGTTGATTTCCCGGCTCAGGCGCAGGGAGCCTTCCCCCGTCTTGTACCGGGGGCCGGCGTCCCCCACCAGGGCCGGGTATAATTTGCCGTCCACAATGACGACGGCGTAATCGCCGAATTGCGGGGAGAACGGGGAAGACTGGTTGACGACGCCCAGAGGGACTACGATGAAGGGATCGTATTCCGAGATCAGGAAGCTGTACCTTTTCAGTTCCGCAATGACCCGTTCCGCATGGTCTATTTTGCTGCGCAGGGCGGCTTTTTCCGCGGCGGGGGCCTTGGCCAGGCTTGCCTTGTAGGCAGCCAGCCTCTGCTGCCAGGGCTTGAGCAGGGGATTGGGCTTGTCCGTGCGCTTTTTCCAGCGGTAGGAGGTGCTGGGCTGGTAGAAGGAACTTTTCAGGATTTTGTCCGGCATGGTGGACAGCCGGTCACCGTCCGACCCGTCGGAAACGACGTCCATTTCACTTTGAAGCCACAGCAGTTTTCTACGGGTTTCCGGGTGGGTTATTTCCAGGATGGTTTCCGTATCATAGAAGTTGTGGCGGTCAAGCAGCTTGGTCAGGGAGGCCAGGTTTTTGCGGATTTCCGTTTGTTTGCGGGCGTAGATCTGCCCGTAGTAGGGAGAGATGCGAGCGTGACTGAACAGGGTGGACAGATCCGGGAGGATGGCCTCCAGTTTGGGGTTGAGCTTCAGGATATCTTCCTTTTTCGTCAGGGCTTGGGGCTGTTTGACGTTCAGGGTGAGCGTCATCTGGTAATTGCTTTTGATTTCCTTGTCGCTGGAAGCCAGCGTGCCGGGCAGGAAGTTGGCCTGGGTTTTCAAGTTCAGGCCACGGGCCAGCTCGTAAATGTTCGTGAGCGCTCCTGTGGACGGCCTGGTGGGCAGAACGGGTGGAAACGGCGGATACTGCACGGGGGGCAGGGCGATGGTGCGCTCCGGCGTCCAGGGAGACAGCAGGCGCGCATCTTCCGTGGCCGTGCCGGGGCGTCCGGCAGTATCCGGGGCGGCCGTTTGCGTCTGGTCCGGCTGTTCCGGGGGCAGGGAAGTGTGGGGCGGGTAGGCGTCCGGGGCATCCGTCGCCGGTTCCGGCTCTCCTTTCAGGGCGCGGATAATCTGGGCCGGATACGGCGTGAAGAGGGAAGCCGCCATGGCGGCCAGGCAGGCGCAGACCGTAAGCTTGAACCAGGTGATGCGGGTGATTCCGCGGCGGTGGGGTTTCATGGCGCGGGAGGGAGGGTTTCGGTTGGAGACGGCTGGACTTTCCGGGGGCGTTTGCCCATGAAGAAGCGGATCAGCCCCAGGGGAGCCGCATTCAGCAGCAGGGCCGCCAAACGTATTTTCACGCCGGGGAAGACTCTGGCGCGTCCGCGGGACAGGGCGTGCAGGCTGTCTTTCACGACGGTTTCCGTGGGGGTGTCAAAGGCGTTTCTGCCCGGCATCATGTTGCCGGTGAAGCCGGGGCGGCGCGCCGCTTTCCCGAATCCCGTGGAGACGGGGCCGGGACAAACGGCCAGGACTCGTATGCCGTGTTCCTTCAGTTCCAACCGCAGGGCTTCCGACAGGCTGGAAACGTATGCCTTGGTGGCCGCATAAACGGCAAAGTCCGGGATGGGGAGCAGAGCCGCCAGGGAGCTGATGTTGATGATGTCCCCGCCGTTTTTTTTCAATCCCGGTATCATGGCGTGGCACAGGCGCGTGAGGCTTTCCACGTTCAGGCGCAGCAGGGTGCGAATTCTGTCCCAGGAGCCTTCCGAGAATTCTCCGTAGTCTCCTGCTCCGGCGTTGTTGATCAGAAGGGTTTTTGCCGCAGGCAGTTCCAGAAGGCGGCCAGCCAGGTCGCCCAAGGCGGATTCGTCCGCCAGGTCGCAGGGAAGGGCGGCGGCGTTCAGTCCGGGATGTTTTTCTTCCAGCCCGGCGGCAAGTTGTTGAAGCGCCTCTTCATTCCGGGCGACGAGAATCAGTTCACCGGTGCAGGAGGCCAGCATCTGGGCAAAAGCCTTCCCGAATCCGGACGATGCGCCCGTGATGATAATTCTTTCGTACTGGAAGCGTTGGTTCTGCATGAGGGAGCCGGGTAGCCCGTATCATGGTCAATACGCAGCAGGACCGCAATGAAAAAGGGGGCCGCTGGACGCAAAAAATTGAGGGAATTGTTTTTCCGCCTTTCCGTGAAGGCGGCAGGGTATCGTGAGTTTCCGGTTTTGTTTTATCGTTCTGTACCGTTGCTGGAATTGGGGCGCCTTTTCCTGCATGCAGAGGGCTGTGGGGGATAATATTAAAGCAGAGAGGCAGGGTACCATTCCCGGTACACGGTGTCTCCGGCAGGCTATGCCGATTTTTTCTGTGGGGATTTTCCGGAAAAATCGCCGTATCATTCTCTGTCCCGAACGGAAAACTCCGTACCTCGTATAAGGAGATACGGAGTTTTTGTTTCTCGGAAAATGGGATGAACCAGAGTCAGTTTCTGCGGCGGCGCAGAAGCAGGGCGGAAAGCCCCAGAAGGCTCAGGGATGCCGTAGCCGGTTCCGGAACGGAGGTTAGCGCCAGAGTGTTGATGCTGCCGCTACCGCCCTCGGAGAGGATGTCAAGCCGGGTATTGTCGGCCGTCACGTCAAACGTGTAAGTCATCAGCACCCAGTCTCCGGTATGTGTATTGGCTGTGACGGTGGAGCCGTTCAGCGTGGCGCCGGAACCAGTGGAATAATCGTCAAGAATGGCCGAAATGTTGGCTATGCCATCGCCGCTGAGGCTGAAGGAAGAAGTATTGCCTGCCCCGTAATCGTTTCCGCGGCCTACCAGCATTGTCAGCGTGTAGGTACCTGCGGACAGATTGTTCAGGGACATGGTGAAGTTGCCATTGGCAGAACCGGCAGTGTTGACAACGCCCCCCATGGGATTGCCTATGGACATGTCCTGGCCAAAGACATCATAGAACTTGTTGTCATGGCCCGCCAGGGCGGATTCTTTTGCGGTAACGTCCGTCAGCACGCCACCTGATCCACAGCAAACACCGCCGGTCGTGACGGTGATGGCGGTAGTTTCCCCTCCGGTGGTTGACAATGCTCCGGAAGTGTAGGAATTTGAGCTTCCTGTTGAAATTTTATTTACTTTTTGCCCGGTTTCTCCGCGGTAGGTTCCGTTCACAACGGAGGTGTCATTGCCTGAATTGATGCCGAACGATATCAGGACTGTAGATGCTTCCGCAACGGCAGTTGCCGCAGCCATGGCAGTCAAAATAAATAATGTCTTCTTCACAGTATGCAGGGGATAATCAATGAAAAACAACAAATAAGCTACTTGCTGTACATCCCTATAACGAATTTGGAATCCGGCAGGTTTTCTTTGGAGAGGCAATCCAGTTTCTCCCGGCTGATCCAGTATTCCATATCCTGGTGAAGCAACGAAATCATTTTCTTCTGCCGATAAGCACAATCTTCTGGAAATAGGTCATTAGCATCACTTGTGAAAACCGCGGTGATAAAAAAAGGAAGAGGGATTTCCCTTCTCCATGCTTCAGGAATAACTCTATTTGTGGAAGCCGGGAAACATGCACTCCCCCGCCTGCGAGGCTCGCAGAAGCGGCAGAAATCTATTCAATAGCCTTCCCCTTAAAATTGTAGATTGACTTCGGATTCCAAATTCGCGCCAACTTTTTTCTTCAGCCCAACTTTTTTATTTTCAATATATAATTCAAAATATCACAAAAAAATCCTCCATGAAACATGGAGGATTGAAGGAGAAAATTGGCGAATGACCGTTCTTAAAAGGCGGCTTCAATGGCGGTGATCGTGAACACCTTCTTTTTGTCGCCGTCCATGGGAACGATTTTAACCTGATCGCCCACTTTCTTGCCGGTCAGTTCCTTGCCAACCTGGGAAAGGTAGGAGACGATGTGTTTTTCCGGGTTTGTGTCCCACGCTCCCAGAATGGTGTATATCACGAGGTCTCCGCCGCCGAGTGGCTGGAGCGTCACTTTTGTTCCCATGGCCGCCCTGGAGGTGTCCGTTACGGTAAAGTCCGTGCCGCGGGCCAGGGACAGCGCATGTTCCAGCTCCGCGCGGCGGCGGTTGAGGACTTTTTCCACTTCCTTGGCGTCCTGGTAGCCGCCGTTTTCACGAAGGTCGCCTTCCGCACGGGAAATTTTCTTGTTGTGCAGGTTTTCCGGAATTTTCACATTCACCAGTTCTTCCAGTTCCTTCTTGCGCGCTTCCAGGCTTTCCCAGGAGACGAAGATCGGTTCCGGTTTGTCGGAGGTGTCCACCATTGCATCCAGTACGATGGAGTGAAGGTCCGGGAACACGCTGATCACACGGGCCATCAGTGCGCCGCGGTCCTGCTCGGAGAAGGCGGATGTGTTGTACAGCATTTTGGCGAACTGGCGCACTTCCGCCACGTCCTGCTTCCTGATCATTTCCTGAATCATGTTTTTGTCTTCCATGAACAGGTTTTTCAGACGCAACATGCGGTTGGGGCCGCCATCCATGTGGTCCTGCTCAATCAGGGAGAGCATGGCAATGCCTACCGGAAGGCCGAAGAGGGGTTTGGAGGCATCATTGCGCTGGCGGCAAATCCAGATGAGGGATTCCGCGGGAAGGGTCTGCCGCAGCAGGGAATGCTTCAAGTGCTTGATGAAAGTTTTTTCCTGTCCCTGTTCAATGAGGAATTTGGCGATTTCCCCCACGGCGCGGGCTCCGCTGGCGTCAAATAGTTCCAAGGCCTTTTCCGTCCATGAGTCGCCGAAGATTTCCGGAAGCACGGCATACACGCGCTTTTGGCGTACGGCGGGCATGGAATTGAGGATTTCCGCAAAGCGTTCCACGTCTTCAATGCCGTTTTCCACCAGGGAACGCAGGGAGCAGGAGGTTTCCGCCGCTTCCGTGTTCTTGACGGCGGCAATCAGGTCGTCCCGCAGAATGGCCAGTTCCAGCACCTGCTGGAGGGCCAGGCTGCCGCCGTTGCAAACGTCGGCGTTTACGGCCTGGATCAGGGTATTTACCGCCTCCGGTTCGGAGACCACGTTTTCCATTTTGACGCTATCCAGCACGCGCACTTTCGCTTTCAGGTCGGCGGCCTTGCCGTAATCTTCCAGGGCGGCCTGCGCGCGGGAAAGCGTGTTGGTGCGCAGGGTGATGCGTTCCCCCTTGCGGGTCGGCATCATGAACTGCACGTTGGTGCGCAGCATGGCGCGCACCTTGTCCCACCAGTTTTTCCATTTGTCTTCCGCAATAACGGTGCCTTTCAGGGCGGCTTCCAGCTTTTCCGGGGTGAGGGAATTGCCGTAGCCCTTCAGCGTCAGGCGCACCAGTTCCACGGGATCGTCTGCTGCCAGGGAGATCAGGAATTCCGGGTCTTCATAGCGCTTGGCCAGGAAGTGGTCGTCACCGATGAATTCCAGAATGCGGGGAGCAAACTCCAGCGCGATTTCATGTTCCGGATTTTCTTCAAAATCAATGACCAGCTTTTTGGCCGGCAGGTTCCAGGAAATGACTTTTCCGGCTCCCCAGGTAGAGTGGAAGCAGTAATGGCCAGGTGAGATACAATCAAGTTTTTCAGCGAGAGCGGGGGTAATTCTCCCCAGAGACAACAATTTCTCCAAGTCGGCGTGCATACTGAAGCACATGATACGCCAGCCCCTACGGGTATCAAGACTAATATTCCCGGTGTATGCACAGAAGAGAGTGAACCGGCTGAATACGCGCGCCAGTGCGGAATCAATTCCACAGAAAACGGTTATTCCAACTGTTCCAGATGCCGCTTGCCTTGGGACATTCAGCCGCTCTGTCCCGGGCTGCTTTTCCCTGCAGGACGGCGCGCGTCTCAAAAATCCCCTGCAGATAGTCTTCGTCGATGAACAGGAGATCCGCCGTGTACCACAGTTCCATCAATTCGACTACAGTTTTCAAGTCCGCATCGGCAGAAGACATGATTCTTTCCGTTCCGTCAGCCCCGCGCACGATGCAGAAGGGAGCGAAGTACATCCCGTTCGTTTCCTCCACCTCGTTGTTGTTTCCTTTTCCGCCGGCCATTTTCCCTTTGGCAATGTCCGTAAGCGTTTCTTCCAGCAAACGGCTCAAGTCCCTTCCCAGGGAGATCCATTCCCGCCTTACTCTGGGTTCGCCATATCCTGCAGGCTCCCGAATGCCGTCGTAGGGGAACAATGCCCTTTCCGGGACTTGATTGTAAAACCACTCGTCATAAATGTCCAGGGGGGTATTGATCAGGGTTTCCGCACGTCCCATGAGTGTTCCGTCCAGGTAAAGACCGCTGATTCCCCTGCTTCCCACCCAGCATGCTCCCGGTTTTCCCTGAGTTCCGTTCGGGAATAAATCCCTCCAAAGCGGATTCCGGTCCAGAGGCTTCAAAAAACGCTCCCGGAATCCCCGTACATATTCTTCTTTCGTACGATGGGCAGGAGAATCGGCCTCCGGTTCTTTTTCTTTTTCCTCTTTCGCCTGCTCTTTCAAAGAGGCCTCTTTCTCCTTCCGTATTTTTTCTTCTGCACGTTCCTTTTCCATTTGATCATCAAGCCGTCGATAGAAGTCTTTCACCCAGGATTCGGAAACCATGGGGGGCGGGGTTTCTCCCAAATCCGAGGCATGGCACCGGATTTTGGCGCATTGATTCATAAGCCATTGCTCCGTTTCCGCATTCCAATCCTCCATCATGGCCATGTCCACGATTCCAAAAGCCAGCTCCCTCATCGCGGGCCTCAGCATTCCTTCTCCTTCACACAGGTCTTCCCCTACCGGACCGGAAGCTCCGCGGAAATAGAAATAATCCCCGTCAAGCCTGGTTAAAAGCTGCCTGTACATGTCCATGGCGAAAGTTTTCCGTTCAACCGCCTCATCCCAGGTTTTCCGCAAAGCATCTGCCAAGGCCGGATTCAAGGTTATTTTCCCTCTTTTGACGTACAGATGCCGGTAGAGAAACGGGTTGATCATGGATTCCATCCATCGGGCCGCGAACATGCGCCATTCCCCGTATTGGGGCAATTTGGAAAGCAAGCCCTTCCTTTCGGAAGAGGTGCTGAATATATCTTCCTCCCTTCCGCCTGTCATGCCGTCCCACCCTTCCAGCATGTTCCCCAGAATTGGAAATTGCAGGCACATCAGCAGAACGGCGCAGCGGTCCGCTCCCTGGCTTTGCAAGTCCACAATGGGCGTTTGGGAGAGCATTTGCACACTGGAGGGCCCGACTGCCCTGGCCCAGATCAAATCGTTTCCCTCCAGATAAAAACCAAATTCGCGATTAAACGAGGGAAGATAGATACACGCATAGGAAAATGAAGGATTGTCCGGAAACAGGACTGTCCAATAGTAGGAATCATGAGATTCCGCTGCAAAATACTGGGCGGGACTCCGCAGGACGACATAGGTTTCATCTTCGGGTTCCTCCCCCAGTCCGAAAAATGGAATCGCCAATACCAGCCAGGCGCATGCAAATATCCTGAACATCAATAGGCTTCCTAACAAGAAGAAAAGAGCGCGTCAAGATGATTAAGAATAGTCAAGCCATGTTGCGGCGCCCCGGTGATTCATAGGTTCATGAGCTGTTTTCAAACCTTATTGGGAAAGGTTCCGCGTCTGTACCTGTCGTTCATTCCCGGGAGTTCCGTGTTTTCCGGTTTTCCACCCTGCAATTGTCTTGCGGCAGGCTGTTTTCAAATGACTTTCTTCAAATGACTTCCCGCTGCGCCCGTCCGCATTTTTGCGCGGCCTTTTCCCGGCCGGGCCGGAGGGGTGTTCTTCAGCCAGTTGCGGCTTGACCCTGCGTACCGTCTGGCGTAACATCCCCGCACGCATTCAACCCCGCGTAAAACGTATCATGGAACCTATCTACGAAGGCAAGGCCAAAAGACTTTATATGACCGATACTCCCAATGTCCTCCGCATGGAGTACAAGGATGACGCCACTGCCGGAAACGGCGCCAAGAAAGCCCAGTTCGAGAACAAGGGCAAGCTGAACAAGGCCATCACCCTGCTCATTTACAGAATGCTTGAGGAAAAGGGTGTGAAGACTCATCTGGTCGCTGACGTGGACGACATCAACATCGACGTCAAGAAGGTTTCCATTCTTCCGCTGGAAGTGATCGTGCGCAACATTGCCGCCGGTTCCTTCAGCCGCCGCATGGGTGTCAAGGAAGGCACCCCCTTCAAGAAACCCATCGTGGAGTTTTCCTACAAGGACGACGATCTGGGAGACCCCTTCATCAATGACGATTATGCCCGGGAACTGGGCGCCGCCACGGAAGAGGAGTGCGCCTTCCTCAAGAAGCAGGCGCTGATCGTGAACGACGTGCTGATCGACTTTTTCAAGCAGGTAGGCCTGACGCTGGTGGATTACAAGATTGAGTTCGGCCGCCTGGCGGAAGATCCCTCCCAGATCGTGCTGGCGGACGAGATTTCCCCGGACACCTGCCGCCTGTGGGACATCAAGACCGGCGAGAAGATGGACAAGGACCGCTTCCGCCAGGACCTGGGCAATGTGATGGAAGCGTATGAGGAAGTCCTTTCCCGCCTCCAGCACAAGGCCTGATCCGCAAGCCTTTCCCCATGGGAGCCGGCCGGCCAGCCGGCCCCCATTTTTCATTTTACCACATTTCTGAGCCATATGACCCTCCATTTTGAAGTTATCAGCCGATTCCAGGCCGCAGCCAATGCAGACGCCCTGCTTTACACCCCTCTGAATGCCGGCCTCACTTTCCGCCGCAGCCGCGTGTACACGGTGGAAATCACCGGAGACGAGCAGAAAGCCCGCGACTACCTCCTGAGCGTGCTGGTTGACCCTATTGCCCAGGAATGCAGCGAGCAGGACGCCCCCATTCTGACGGGAGCCCTTTTCACCATCGACTACGGCATGAAGGCCGGGGCCCTGGATCTGGAGAAGGAGGCCATCCTGCAGAATTACCGTGGCCGCAAGAATATGGGCTTTACCCTGGACGGGCTGAAGATCACGCAGCGCGTGTACGTTTTCGGCCAGGGGGACCGGGAGAGCCTTTCCAAACGCTTCGCCAAGGACGTTTGCAATCCCGCCATCCACAACTGGACCATCGCCTGATTTTTCTCCCTCACGCCTACTTTTTCCCAGCAATATGTCCGCCAAAACCTACCGCACCGTTCCCGTGAGAGACCTGAGCAGCGACGAGCTGCTCGAGCTCAGCAAGCAGCAGAAGCTTTCCCTGTCCCGCGAGGACATGGAAGTCGTCCAGCAGATTTTCCGCGAAGTGGACCGCGACCCCACCGACGTGGAACTGGAAGTGATTGCCCAGACCTGGTCGGAACACTGCAAGCACCGCATTTTCTCCGCCTCCATCAGCCACAGCGTAAACGGAGGCGCGCCGGAAACCGTGGACAGCCTGTTCAAGACTTACATCAAGAAGCCTTCCGAGAAGATCATGGAACGCAAGCCGGGCTTCGTGCTCAGCGCGTTTGATGACAACGCCGGCTTCATCGCCCTGGATGACAAGCTGGCCGTCTGCCTGAAGGCGGAGACGCACAACCACCCCTCCGCCATTGAACCCTATGCAGGGGCCAATACCGGCCTGGGCGGCGTCATCCGCGACATTCTGGGCGCAGGGAAGGGGGCCAAGCCCATTGCCTCCCTGGATGTGTTCTGCTTCGGCGCTCCGGACACGGACCCCGCCTCCATCACCGCCCCGGACGTCATTCATCCGCTGGGCATCATGCGCGGCGTGGTGCGCGGCGTGCGCGATTACGGCAACCGCATGGGCATTCCGACGGTGAACGGGGCTATCCAGTTCGACCCCACTTACATTTACAATCCGCTCGTGTTCTGCGGAACCGCCGGCGTCATTCCCCGCGGGGACATCCTCAAGGAAATGCGCCCCGGCCTGAAGGTGATCGTCATCGGCGGCCGGACTGGGCGCGACGGCCTGAAGGGTGCCACCTTTTCTTCCGCCGCGCTGGATGAGGCCTCCCATGAGGAGGATTTCACCGCCGTGCAGATCGGCAACCCGATTGAAGAGAAGAAGACGCTGGATTTCATTCTGGAAGCGCGCGAACGCGGCCTGATCGTGTTCATCACGGACTGCGGCGCGGGCGGTTTTTCCTCCGCCGCCGGGGAAATGCTTTCCGTCACGGGCGGAGAGATTTTCCTGGACAACGCCCCCCTGAAGGAGCCGGGCCTGATTTCCTGGGAGATTTTCCTTTCCGAGTCCCAGGAACGCATGGTGATGGCCGTGGAGGAAAAAGACCTGCCGGAACTCCAGAAGCTGGCGGATACTTTCCAGACGGAGCTGACCGTCCTGGGCCATTCGGACAATACGGGCATCCTCAAGGTCTGGCACAAGGGGGAACTGGTGTGCTGCCTGGATAATTCCAAGCTGCATGAAGCCCCAGTCAAGAAGCTTTCTTCCGTGTTCACCAGCGGGCAGGGGCTCACCGGGCAGCCGATGCCGGACGAGGACCTCGGCAAGTCCCTGGAAACCGTCATGAGCGATTTCGCCATCGTTTCCCGCGAACCCATCATCCGGGAATACGACCATGAAGTGCAGGGCAACACGATTCTGAAGCCCCTCGCGGGCGCCACGGCGGACGCACCGCAGGACGGTTCCGTGGTGGACATCGACGGCTCGGACAAGTGCATGGCCATGGCCTGCGCCATTCTTCCGGAATGGGGCAAGACGGATCCTTACGCCATGGGTACCGGCACCGTGGACGAGTGTGTGCGCCAGCTTATCCTGGTAGGCTCCAACCCGGACAAGATCGGCCTGCTGGACAATTTCTGCATGGGCAATCCGGAAGATCCGGAGGAGCTCGGCCGCCTGGTGGAGTGCGTAAAAGCCATCGCCAGGGCCGCGGACGCCTACAACGCCCCGTTCATTTCCGGCAAGGATTCCTTCTACAATTATTTTGAGACGGAAGACGGCCCCATCAACGTGCCCGTCACGTTCCTCTGTTCCGGTTTCGGCGTGGTGGAAAGCCCGGACCACGCCATCGGCTCCTCCATGCGCCGGGACGACAGCCTGCTGTACCTCATCGGCAATACGGAAGATGAAATGGGCGGCTCCGTCTTTGCACGCACGCACGGCGTGAACGACTGCAAGGTGCCGCAGACGGACTGCGCGAAAAACATGGAGCTGTACAAGGCGTACTACAATGCCCTGACTTCCGGCCTGGTTCTTTCCGCCCACGACGTTTCCGAAGGCGGCCTGGCTGTCACGGCGGCTGAAATGGCCTTTTCCGGCAAGGGCGGCGTCCAGCTTGACCTGACGAAGATTCCTACCGTGAACGGCTGGAAGTCCCCGGCCATTCCCCTGTTCAGTGAAAGCACGGGCCGCATCCTGGTGGAGGTGGACCCCGAGTTCGCCGCGGATTTTGAGGCGGTCATGGAGGGCTTCCCCTGTGCCTGCATCGGGCGCGCAACTCCGGAAAAACGCCTTGCAGTCACCTGTTGCGGCGGGGAAAAGGTTCTGGACTGCGAACTTGCCAGACTCAAGAAACTCTGGAAGGACGGACTCACCCCCTACTATTGATTTCAACAGTCCCGCATTCAACCTACAACGATTTGACACTTACTCACATGCCTCACGCACTTTTACTCAAATACCCCGGCACCAACTGCGATGTGGAAACGGAACGCGCCCTGCGCACGGTCGGCTTTTCCACCCAGGTCCAGCCCATCGCCACCGCCGCGCCGGAACACGTGGCCAAGTCCCAGCTTGTCGTCATCAGCGGCGGTTTCAGCTACGGGGATTACGTTACCAGCGGACGCCTGGCGCAGCTGGAAACGGAACGTTTCCTGGGAGACGCCCTGCACAGGCACCACGCCGGCGGGGGCCTTATCCTGGGCATCTGCAACGGGTTCCAGATTCTGACCAAGCTCGGCATCCTTCCTTCCTCCAGCCTGATTGACAACAAGAGCGAACGCTTTGAATGCCTGTGGGCCAAGCTGGTGAAGGTGGCAAAGGATTCCCCGTTCCTGCAGGGGCTTCCGGACGAGTTTGAATTGCCCTCCGCCCACGCGGAAGGCCGCCTGGTCACCAGGCCCGGAGATGCGGAAAAGTATCTGGCCGCCGGGTATGTGGCCCTGCAGTATGCGGACAACCGCGACGGCTGCGCCTGCAGCATTGCCGGTCTCCAGGACGCCACCGGCCGCGCCATGGGCCTGATGCCCCACCCGGAACGCTTCCTGCTTCCCCGCCACCATTACGACAAGGACTGGGCGGCCCATGAAGACTGGGGCTGGGGTTATTTCCTTTTCAAATCCGCCTTTGACGCCCTGAAATAAGTTCCGGGAGTCTGCAACAACCTAGCACCCTTCCTCCTCAACATGACAGATACGGTATTCATCAGCTCCTCGAACGCCCTGGGTTCTTTCTGGACCTCAAAACGGTATTTCGACTACCTGATTGACGAAACGAATCTGCCGCTCCTGCGCGGCCGGGAATTCGGCCAGGCTGTTCTCATTTGTCCGTCCCTGTGGGAAGGCCGCCGTGCCATCCGAAGGAATGAGGAGGCATTCATTTCCCATGTCCGGCAGTTGATAGACATTCTGCACGAGGTGAAAATCGAACGCCTGACTTACGTCACCAGCATCGATACTCAGCCGGAGACGGGGAATGAAGATTCCCCGCTGGTTTATGAGTTTGAAGATGCCTTCCTCTCAGCCCTGGCGGAATTGAGGGATTACGTCAACCTCAAATTCGGCCGCGTGCTCAACGTGTACCTGCCGGAAGTCACCGGAACGGGTGCGGATATGAGCGTGGCGGATCTGCTGGCAAATGCGCCGGAAGGAAAGGACGAACTGGACGTGGCCCTGCTGGAACGCCACCAGCTCTACCCCATGCGCCGCATCGTAAATGATGTGGAAAAAGCATGGGAATGCGGCCTTTTTGCCGTCAATCTGGTTCCGGAACCCGTCACTGCCTTTGAGCTGGCGGAGAACTGCTTCCCCTCCCTGATGAACCGCCTCCCGGTTGCGAAGGAAACGGACCCCTGCGGGAGCTGCAGAACTTCCGTGCATTCCACGCAGTACCATGATCCCGACACCGGGTACGTCATGGGGAAGGCTGACGTTCTGGAAGGTATTTCCCCGGGACTTCAAGCCTGATTTTCCTCATTTGTGGGGAGCCCGCATGTTCCGCCCGGCATGCGGGCTTTTCCGTAGGTCCCTTCCCCGTGAAGATGCGGCATGTTCGCTTCTTTCCGGTTGAGAGGCATCCGGAACGGTGTTATAAACGGGTATATGAAGATCAGCGACGACAGTCTTGAGTTTTTAACGGAACTTCTGGAGACTCCCAGTCCTTCCGGCTTTGAGATAGACGCCCAGCGCATTTGGGCGGATGAGATGCGGAAGTACACGGAGGATGTCCAGTGCGACACTTACGGGAATACGTGGGCCACCTTCCATGCGGACAAGGAGAACGCTCCCACCCTGATGATTGAGGCCCATGCCGATGAGATCGGCTTCATGATCCGCCACATTACGCCGGAGGGCTTCCTGTACGTGGAACGCGTGGGCGGAACGGATACGGCCATCGCGCGCGGGCGCCGCGTGCGCTTCCTGGGCAGCCAGGGGGAAGTGATGGGCATTACGGGGAATACGGCCATCCACCTGCGCGAAGGTGGGGAGAAGGAGCCCAAGATCTGGGAAATTTACATTGACGTGGGCGCTTCCTCCGACAAGGAGGTGGCCGACCTGGGGCTGCGCGTGGGGCACGTGGGCGTTTATTGCGACGGCCCCATGCTGATGAATGAGAACAAGCTGGTTTGCCGCGCGCTGGACAACCGCCTCAGCGGCTTCGTTCTTTCGGAGATAGCCAAACGCCTGTGCAAGCAGAAGAAGCCCCTGGCCTGGAACGTAGCCTTGGTCAACGCCGTCCAGGAAGAAGTGGGCTGCATCGGCGCCGGGATGATTACCCACCGCATCCAGCCGGAGGCCGCCATCTGCATAGATGTGACGCACGCTACGGATTCTCCCGGCCTGGACAAGGGGAAGTTCGGGGATATCAAGCTGGGGAAGGGCCCCGCCGTCATTCACGGAACCGCCAACCATCCCAATCTGGTGGCCCGCCTGGAAATCGTGGCTGACAAGAATAAGATCAATCTCCAGCATGAAGCTGCGGGCCGCCGCACCGGGACGGATACGGACAGCATTTACGTTTCCCGCAACGGGGTGGCGTCCGCGCTGGTTTCCCTGCCGCTGCGCTACATGCATTCCCCGGTGGAAACCGCCGCCCTCAGCGATGTGGAAGATACCATCAAGCTGCTGGTGGAGCTGATCAAGTCCCTGAAGCCCGGCGATTCCTTCGGGCACAAGCTGTAAGCGGCACAAGGCTTTTCATGCGGCGCATTTCCGCCTTCCGTGAAAGTGTTTCTCCGTTGCGGTTCCGGCCACGGAAGGCTGGAGCTTTTCAAAGCGGGGCGGCGAGACGGAACCGTTGCGAATGGCGCGGGAGGCTGCCTTGTTTGCTCGCATGGGCCGGATGGATAAAGAGAAGGCTGCCCTGCATCGGCAGGACAGCCTTTGACAATTGCATTCGGAAGCAATTCCGTCCGTCTTATCTGGCAAGCACGTTTTGAACGGCGTTGACGACGTTGTCCACGTTCATGCCGAGTTCGTCCAGGACCTGATTGCCCGGGGCGGAGAAGCCGAAGCGGTTGATGCCCACGGCTTCACCCTGGCAGCCCAGGTATTTCCACCACAGTCCCGTTACGCCGGCTTCCACGGAGACCCTCTTCATGCAGGAGGGGGGCAACACGCTTTCCCGGTATTCGGCAGGCTGGGCATCAAAGCGGAAGAAGCTGGGCATGGAGACCACGCGGATTCCGCTGCCGAGGCGTTCCGCGGCCTTCAGGGCCAGTTCCAGTTCGGAACCGGACGCAAGGATGACGGCTTCCAGCTTGTCCTGTTCCCGGCGGGCTACGTAGCCGCCTTTCAGCACGCCCTGGCGGCGCGTTTCCACGGGGATGTCGTTTAACGTGGCCACTTTCTGGCGGGTAAGGATCAGGGCGGTGGGGCCGTCGGCCCTTTGCAGGGCGGCCATCCAGGCTCCGGCCGTTTCTTCCGGATCCGCCGGGCGAATGACGTCCAGATTGGGGATCACGCGCAGGCCGGAGACGGTTTCCACCGGCTGGTGGGTGGGGCCGTCTTCACCCACGGCCACGGAGTCGTGCGTCAGGATGTAGGTGACGGGCAGTCCGCTCAGGGCGGCCACGCGGATAGCGGCGCGCATGTAGTCCACGAATACGCAGAAGGTGGCGGCGCTCACGCGGAACAGGCCGTCGTACGCGATGCCGTTGCAGATGGAGGCCATGGCGTGTTCCCGGATGCCGAACCAGAAGTTGCGGCCTTCCGGATTTTCCGCGGAGAAGTCTCCGCCGCCGTTGAGGTAGTTTTTATTGGAGCTGTACAGGTCCGCGCTGGTAGTCAGGAACCAGGGGTCGGCCTTCGCGATGGCGTTGATGGCCACGGAGCCGGAGGAACGGGTGGCGTCGCTGTAGTCCGGGGAGAAGGCGGGGATGTCCTTGTCGGAAACGGAGGGGTCCACGCCCCTGGCGCAGGCGTCCATTCCGGCGTCCAGTTCCGCGGCAAGTTCCGGGAAGGATTGGCGCCATTCCCGGTACATGGCGTTCCAGGCGGAGAAGGCGGCTTCCCGCCGGGCCTTGAGGTCGTTGAAGTAGGCGCGGACGTCTTCGGAAACATAGTAGCGTTCCCCGGCGGGGATGCCCCAGTTGGCATGCGCTTCTTCCAGAAGTCTGGCCCCGCCTTCGCCGTGGCCCTTGGTGGTGCCTTCAATGCCGGGGATGCCCTTGCCGATGACGGTTTTGGCGACGATGAGCTGGGGTTTGCCATTTTTGGCCGCTTTGGCGGCTTCCACCGCTTCCGCAACGGCTTTCAAGTCGTGCCCGTCAATTTGGCGCACCTCCCAGCCCAGGGCTTCATACACCGCGCGCGGGTCGGCAAGCTGGGTGCGTTCCGCAGGGGCATCCAGCGTGATGTCGTTGGAGTCATAAATGAGGATGAGGTTGTCCAGCTTCAGCACGGCGGCCAGGGCGAGCGCTTCGCAGGCCACCCCTTCCTGCAGGCAGCCGTCTCCCGCCAGGCAGAAGATGTTCTGGGTGAAGATGTCCATGCCGGGCTTGTTGAACCGCGCGGCGGCGCGCCTGGCGGAGAGGGCGAATCCGACGGCGTTCGCAATACCCTGGCCGAGCGGTCCCGTGGTGCATTCCACGCCTTCGGTATCCCGAAATTCCGGGTGGCCGGGCGTAATGGAGCCCTTGTGACGGAAGTTTTTGAGGTCCTCAACGCCGACGTTGAATCCTGACAGGTGCAGCCAGCCGTAAAGGAACATGGAGCCGTGGCCCGCGGAGAGAATGAACCGGTCGCGGTTGAGCCAGCGGGGCTGGGACGGGCAGACGTTGAGCAGATCACCGAACAGGACGGCCCCGATTTCGGCGCACCCCAGGGGAAGGCCCAGGTGGCCGGATGCGCAGTCGTGAACGGCATCCATGGCAAGGCCCCGCGCCTGGTTGGCGGCTTTTTGGAGAAGGTCAAGATTCATGCCAGGGCAATATGACGAGAACCGCCCTGCATGGAAAGTCTAAAATGCGTCTCCGGCAAGGGTTTCCGGATGATCCGGCAGCCCGGAAAAAGGGAAATTGGGGACTGTGGTTTTTTCTTTCCAGTTTCCCGGGGATTCGGTCATTGACATGGTTTGGAAATTTGTTTTAATTATTCTAAATAAAAAATATTGCATGAGTGATTCGAAAAATTTAACTACCGAAGCCGGAGCTCCTGTTCCGGACAACCAGAACGTTTTAACGGCCGGTCCGCGCGGCCCCATGCTGCTGCAGGACGTCTGGTTTCTGGAGAAGCTGGCCCATTTCGACCGCGAGGTGATTCCGGAGAGGCGCATGCACGCCAAAGGTTCCGGAGCTTTCGGCACCTTTACCGTAACGCATGATATCACCCGGTACACGAAGGCGGCCCTGTTTTCAGAGGTGGGCAAGAAGACCGATCTCCTGGTCCGCTTTTCCACGGTAGCGGGGGAACGGGGCGCGGCGGATGCGGAACGGGATATCCGCGGTTTTGCCATCAAGTTTTATACGGAGGAGGGCAACTGGGACCTGGTAGGAAACAATACGCCCGTGTTTTTCCTGAGGGACCCGCTCAAGTTTCCGGACTTGAACCACGCCATCAAGCGCGATCCGCGCACCAATTTGCGGAGCGCCCGGAACAACTGGGATTTCTGGTCCTCCCTTCCGGAGGCTTTCCACCAGGTGACCGTGGTTATGAGCGACCGCGGCATTCCAGCTTCCTACCGGCACATGCACGGTTTCGGCAGCCATGCGTTCAGCATGTTGAACGCGGATAACGAGAGATTCTGGGTGAAGTTCCACCTGAAGACCCAGCAGGGCATCAGGAACCTCACGGATGAAGAGGCGGAGGCTATTGTCGCGAAGGACCGTGAAAGCCACCAGCGCGATTTGTATGAAAGCATTGAAAAGGGGGATTTTCCGCGCTGGACGATGTACATTCAGGTCATGACCCAGGAGCAGGCGAAGGCGTGTTCCTTCAATCCGTTTGACCTGACCAAGGTATGGCCGCATGGAGATTATCCGCTCATGGAAGTGGGCGTGCTGGAGCTCAACAGGAATCCGGACAATTATTTCGCCCAGATCGAACAGGCGGCGTTCAATCCGGCCAATATTGTGCCCGGCATCGGCTTTTCTCCGGACAAAATGCTTCAGGGTCGTCTGTTTTCTTATGGTGATGCGCAGCGTTACAGGCTGGGCGTGAATCATAACCAGATTCCCGTGAACGCACCCCGGTGCCCATTCCATAGCTACCACCGTGACGGCATGATGCGTGTGGACGACAACGCAGGCGGTACGCTGGGTTATGAACCGAACAGCTACGGAGAGTGGAAGCAGCAGCCGGAGTTCCGGGAGCCGCCGCTTGAGTTGGACGGAGCGGCCTGGCACTGGGATTTCCATGAAGACGACCACGATTATTATTCCCAGCCGCGCGCCCTGTTCCGCCTGATGACGCCGGAACAGAGGGAAGCTTTGTACGGCAATACCGCGCGGGCCATGGGTGATGCGCCGGATTTCATCAAGCAGCGCCATATTGACCACTGCATGGAGTGCGATCCCGAGTACGGGGAGGGCGTCGCCAGGGCCCTGGGCATGTTCAAGGGGTAGTCGGTTGGCCTTTTCCGGGCGGAAGTTCCTCAGATGCGGAGCTTCCGCCCGGTTTTTGGTATTGGGGCGCCGGATCCGGCAATGCCGGGAGGATGTTGACGGGGTGTTCCGGACGCTGGATGTGCATTTCTTTCCGCGGTTCCGGTTGATAGGGGGCCAGCGTGATTCTGCTCTGCGTAAGCCCCGCCAGATGGCTGAACCTGTCCCGGACGAAGCTCATGAAGGCTTGTGGAGGAATGCAGATGTTCACGCATTTTTTCTTTTTCCCTTCTTCAGGCTTCAGGACATCGTACATTTCCTGTTCCGTGCCCTTTGGATAAAAACGGCCGGCCATCCATGTTCCACTGGGGAATAGAATGACCGGAAAGAGGATGTAGCGGGGATTTTCCTGCATTCCGCGGGGATCGTCCTGGTCCTGCCACGGAGCATGGAAAAGCCAGGGCTGGCATGCGGGCAATTCCCAGTAAAAGCTTTCTCCCCGGAATCGAGGCTGCATCCGGAAGGGGAGGACGTCGCGATGCCGTTCCATGAACGAGATCATGCTGTTCTCCAACTGGCCGTACGTGTCGTCTTGACCGACGGCCAGGGTTCTCGTTCTTTCCTGTTTGTCGTAGTCCGCCGGGGCGGCGCCCTCCTCCGCGAAGACGGGGGAGAGTCCGGCTATGCCCAGGCACAGGAGAAGAAGGACGAATCTGATCATATGGCCACTATGGCGCGGCATGCGTCACGGGTCAATGAAAGTCCGTTTTCAAAAGGCGTTGTTACTCAAAAGTTATTTTAGATTGTCCTGCGTGTTCCGGTGAAAGGATGCTGCCGCTTCCCTGAGTCCGGATGCGGAGGAGGGCGCGGTTTTCCTCTTTTGCCACAGCGTATCATTTGGAGGGAGAGACGATCCGGGGGGAGTTTTTTTCTTCCTTTCTCGGGAAGACCGTCTGGTGTACAGTGGCGGCAGACGCATGAAGATCGTAGTGAAGGTAGGAACGGGCGTGCTGACCCGTGAGAACGGAACGCTGGACGGCTCTTCCATCGTGCATTTGGTGAGCGCCCTGGCGGATTTGATGCAGCAGGGCCACCAGGTGGTGCTGGTGAGTTCCGGCGCGGTCGGGGCGGGGGTTTCCGTACTGGGGCTTCCGTCCTATCCGCAGGAGCTGTCCCTCAAGCAGGCCTGTGCCGCGGTGGGGCAGACGCGGCTGATGCAGACGTATGAGAATCTTTTCAACCATTTTGACGTGGATGTGGCCCAGCTTTTGCTGACGGCGGACGATTTAAAGAGCCGCCGCCACCATGTTCAGGCCACGGTGATGCGCCTGTTTGAGCACGGAGGGATTATTCCCATCGTGAACGAGAATGACACCGTGTCCGTGGAGGAATTGAAGTTCGGGGACAACGATATTCTTTCCGTGCACATTGCCTGCATGCTGGAAGCGGATGCCCTGTTCATCCTGACGAGCGTGGACGGCCTGTATCCGCCGGGAGGAAGCCGGAAGACCATCATCCCCAGGGTGGAGGATGTGGACGCCGTGCTGGCGTTTGCGGAGGAGGACCGGGGCCGTTTTTCCATGGGCGGCATGAGCGCCAAGCTCCAGGCCATTCGGGAAGCTGTGAATGCCGGGGTAGGCACCTACATGATGAATGGCCGTCATCCGGAACGCATCGGGTTGCTGTTGGAAGGCGGCAGGGAGGGCGCAGGAACGTTTTTTGCACCTGCCAGGAAGGGATGAAGTGATGAATATGGAGAATCCTCTTGAAGCCTTGGGACGCGCGGCAGTGGCCGCTTCCCGTGAAATGGCAGCCCTGAGTCCGCAGGAGAAGACGGCTGCCCTGCTCCTGATGGCCGCAGGCGTCCGTGATGCAGCAGAGAGAATTATCCGGGAAAATTTCCTGGATATGGAGGATGCCGGAAAGAACGGGCGGAATGCTGCGTTTTTGGACAGGCTGCTGCTGACCCCGGAACGAGTGGAACACATGGCGCGTGGCATGGAGCAGGTAGCGGCTCTTCCCGATCCGGTGGGCGAGTGCATCCGGGAATGGACGCGCCCCAATGGACTGCATATTCGCCAGGTGCGCGTTCCTCTGGGGGCCATCGGGTTTATTTACGAGAGCCGGGGCTCCGTCACCTGTGATGCCGCCTCCCTGTGCCTGAAATCCGGGAATGCCGTTATTCTGCGCGGCGGCAGCGAGTCTCTGCGGACCAACAGGGTTCTTGTGGCAGTGCTGCGGAAAGCCCTTGCGGAGTCTGCCGTTCCGGCGGACGCCCTCCAACTTCTTGATTCGGGTAGCCGGGAGGAGGTGAAGCAGTTGTGCGAGCTGGATTCCTGCCTGAACGTGATTATTCCCAGGGGAGGGAAGGGGCTGATACGCACCGTAATGGAGTATGCCAGGGTTCCGGTGCTGAAGCATCTGGACGGCATTTGCCATGTGTATGTGGACGCCGCCGCGGATTTGAAGATGGCCCTCAATATTTTGGACGATGCCAAGACCCAGCGGCCGGGAGTCTGCAACGCGGCAGAAACCCTGCTGGTGGACGCTGCCGTGGCGGAACGGTTCCTCCCGATGGTGGCGGAGCGCATGCGCCAGCGTGGTGTGGAGTGCCGCGTGTGTGGGCGGAGCATGCCGTTTTTCGGGCCGGAAGCCGTTCCCGCGTCAGAGGAGGACTGGTCCACGGAGTATGAAGACCTCATCCTGTCCGTGAAGGTGGCAGACGGCGTCCGGGAGGCCGTGGAGCATATCAATCGCTACGGTTCCCACCACAGCGATTCCATTGTGACGGAGGACGGGAAGGCCCGCGATTATTTCATGAGCCGCGTGGACAGCGCGTGCGTGTACCACAATTGTTCCACGAGGTTCAGCGACGGGGAAGAGTTTGGATTCGGCGCGGAAATAGGCATCGGCACGGACAAGTTTCATGCCCGGGGGCCGATGGCCCTGCGGGAGCTGACCTCCTACAAATACGTGATTGAAGGCACCGGGCAGGTGAAGGACCCTTCCCGGATGCCGGATGAAGTCCGCTCCGGCCCGGAGAAGATTTCCTGATGCAGAGGGGGGCACCGCAGCAAGACTGCGATGCCCCCGGTTGCAATTACACCCCGAAGATTTTTAAATTAGAAGGTCAGTCTGTAACCGATGCTTCCGTTGAGGCTGTTGGCACGGCTGCGCAAGTCGGCGTTGACATCCGCAAAGAGCGAGCCGGTGTAACCCACCGGAATGGTGAGGCCGGCTCCTATCTGCACGCCGGTGGAGCCTTCCCTGGCCCCGTTCACACGGAAGCCGGCTCCCGGCGCGCCGACGGGCGCCAGCGCAGCGGTGGTTTTCCGGTCGCCCAGGTTCTGGACAACCTGCACCCGCAGTTCGCCCATAGAGGCTCTTCCCATCAGACTTTCCGAGAGTTCCCCGCGGAGCCTGGCGCCCAGCCCCACCGTGCCGTAGGTGGAGTCCATGTCCTCCACGCTCATGCCCAGGCCTCCGGTTTCCGTAAAGCCGTCCATCCGGCTCTTGTAGATGGAGCCATTCACCAGGGGCTGGAAGACGGAAGTCCTGTTTTCGTTCAGGTACAGGTCATACGTGCCTTCATAGAACGCGCCCCAGCTGCTGCCGCTGGTACTGCCGTGCATGGAGTACATGTCGGTTCCCGCCACGCCCGCCGTGCGGTTGAGGGTGGCGTCATTCCATCCGTAGGTGAGAATGAGGTTGTGGGCCCAGCGGCCGGATTGGAGGCGCAAGAACAGGTTGCCGTAGTAGGAGTCCAGGTTTCCGTTGGCCCTGTAGGCGTCCAGATCCCCGTAGCTGGCGGAGAAGGCCGCGCCCCACACGAAGCTGTCGCTGCACGTGACGTCAAAGCCGAAGGTGCCCCCCCAGGTGTTGAGCTTGTAGCCTGATTCGTCCATTCGGTCATCCAGCTTGCGGTAGCCGCCCTCCCCTTCAATCCAGGTGTTGAAGCGGGGAAGGTCGTCGTTGACGTATTGCAGGGAGGCTCCCATGTGCGTGATTCTGTTTCTCAGGTGCAGCACCTGGTCCTTCAGGGCTCCCTTCTGGGCGGAGTGCAGAGCGGTAATCCCGCTGCCCGCATAGGAGGAGAGGGCGGACTGGATGGTTCCCGTGTCACCGGCGGCCTGGGCGTTCCCCACGGCATTGAGGAATTCCATCATGGCGGGGCTGATGTCCTGCGGGGCGGAGGTGACGGCCCACAGGCTGTCCACGGCGGTTTTCTGGTTGTCCGTGGAGGCGTAGCCCTTCAGCGGGCTGTCCCCCAGTTTGGTGAATTGGACCTGGAAGAGCTTGCCGTCGCCGGAGAGCACTTTGCCGATGTCATAGACGAGGTTGGCAAAGCCGGCATAGGTCAGGTTCACCATGTCCGCCGTCCAGCTGGCCCCGTCCGCCGTGACCAGGCCGTTTTCCGCATAGAGGGCGTTGATGGTGAATTGAGGCAGGATAGCCCAGTCCCCCGCGGAGCCGAGGCCGTAAATGTTGACGTTGATGGACGGGGAGGTTCCGTTGATGCGGATGGAGCCGTTTTCCGCCTGGATGGCCGCCCAGCGGGCATCGGCGCTGTGCGAGACGGTTTCCGTGTTGACGGTGAGGTCCAGCGATGCGCCGGAGGCCAGGTCCGCCGCCACGCCGCCGTTGCTGCCGGTCAGCACGAGCCGGACCGCCCTCTGGCTGGGGTTGCCGCCCAGGTAGAGTTTGCCGTTGGAGGCCATGGAGAGCGTGTTGGCCGTGGTGTTGTTCATCAGGGAGAGGTCCGCCGTGGCGTCCAGTCCGGAGGCGTCCCGGGTGTTGCTGCCTATGGAGATGTCCCTGTAGGCGATGGCGCCCTCCGACGCCAGATCCTTGTCTCCCAGCACGAGGTGGCCGCCCACTTGGGTATGGCTGACGTCCACATTGCCGTTCCCGGAGGAGAGGATGATCTGCGTGCCTTCCCCACGGTGGGCGATGGCGCCCGTACCGGTGATGTTTCCCTTGAAGGAGTAGGTTTTCCCGTCGTTGGAGGCCAGTTCCAGACGTCCGTTTGCCCCCAGGTGGAGCGTGCCGTTTTCCTGCTCCTGGTGCAGGCCTTCCAGGGCGATCGTGGAGCCGTCCTGCAGGCGCAGGCCGCCGCCGCCCAGATGGAGCAGCACGTTTTCTCCCAGATTGCTGCCCGTGCCTAGAACCAGATTGCAGTTGTCCAGCTTCAGGGTGCCTGTCCCGGAGATGGCCGCGTTGAGCGTCAGGTCCGAAAGCGTGTCCCTGGCGATGGTGAGCAGGGCCCCCCCGGCCAGGGTGATGGAGCCCGAGCCCGTCAGGTCCGCGGCGGCCAGGGAGGCTGAGTTGAGCGTCAGAGCGGCATCCTGCTCCACGTTCAGGGCGCCGGAGATGATGGAGCTTTCCTTTGTGTTCTGGAGCACGAGTTCCCCCTGCTGCACGTTCAGAGCGGAGGCGGTGATTCTGCCGTCAATGGTCAGCCTCCGTTCTCCGTCCTTGACCAGTTGGGCGCTTCCCAGAATGGAGCCTGCGTAAGCGGTGTTGCCGGGTTTGTCCGGGTCTGCGGAGGTTTCATTGAGCAGCGTGATGATTACATCATGGTCCGTGCCCGTGTTGAGAAGGGCAGCGGCTTCCGTGCCGGCCAGGTAGCGGATGGTGGTTGCCTTGTCCTGGGGAGCAGTCCCCTGGGACAAGTCAATGTTGAGCGTTCCGTTGTTGGTGACGCTGGGCGTTGCTCCCAGGGTGGCGGCGGAGGTGACGTTTTTGACGGTGTTGCTGTCAATGACCATGGCGTCCAGCTGACCAAAGGAGATGATCACCCGGCCGCCTTCCGTCCGGGTAATGTCCCAGGCCATGCCGTTGTATTCGCTCAGCGTGATGTTGTTGGGGTCTGCATGAAGAGCGGCGTTGGTGATGTGGAAGGCATAGTCTCCGGGAGCGGTGAGCCGGGCCACGGCATCCGCCGTCAGCGTCAGGGTGAGTTCTCCCAGCGTGAGGCTGGAACCGTCCGCGTTATTGAATTGGATGATTCCCGTGCCCTCCGCGCCCATGTTGGCGGCGGAAAGCCTCAATTGGGTGTCCGAGCCGGAGAGGTCCGCATGGCCCGTCAGGCCGGAGATGGTGCCGGTGCCGCTGCCCATGTTGATGGAGCCCAGCTTGCCGCCCTCCAGCCCGCCCAGGCTTATGTTTCCGGTGATGCCGGAGATGGAGACGCTGCCGGCTCCCAGACCTGCCGTGTTGGCCAGAGCGCCCTCGCAGATGGATATGTTTCCGGAGACGGCCTGTCCGGCCAGGTCCAGCGTGCCTCCTTCCACCCGGTAGGTGCCGGCCCCGGTGTCTGCGGATTTGAGGGTCAGGTTGTGCGAGGTGCGAATCGTGCCGTTGTTGGTAATCTCCAGCGTAGCCCCCTGGTCCTGGTTGAACCGGAGGGTGGAGCCTGCATCCACCGTCAGGGAGGCGACCGTATCGCCCAGCGCCTTGTCCAGAGCGAGGTCCGAGTTGCCGGTGACCTGCACCTTGTCAAAGTTCTGGAGCGTTCCCAGGAAGACGGCGGTGTAGTGGTCAAAGACGAGCTTCTTTTCCCCGTTCACCGTCCCGCCACCCTTGCCGTCAATCGTGCCGGCGTATTTGTCAAATTTGTGTTCGGATCCGTCTCCGGCAGTGGCGGCAATGTCCTTCAGGGTGATGGTGGTGCCTCCGTTGATGGTGCCGCTGGTTTTGTTACCGCCGCACAGGAGCGTCCACGCCCAGTTGTCTCCGTCAGCCTTGCCCAGAATGGCGTTCGTGCCCGTGATGGTCAGGCTGGTTCCCTGGGCAATCGTTCCCTGCGTCTTGTTCCCGGCATAAATTTCATTCATGAACGTGCCGCCGTTGATGTAAAGGGAGGTGGAGCCGGAGATGGTTTTGCTCCCCGTGTAAACCCCGCCGAAGATGCGGTGGGAGAAAATGCCGTCATTGAACACCATGGTAATGTCTCCGTTCACGGCGGTGGCATAGGCTCCCGCTACGGAGGTGCGGTCCGCCTCCCCGGCAGTGAAGGAGGTATCAAAGTTTCCGGTGGAAGAGGAGAATTCCAGGTAAATGTCCCCGTGGACGGTTCCGGCGTTAACCGTGCCGAAGACGGTCGATTTGCCGATGGAACCTTCCGCAAAGCGCAAGTTGATGTCCCCGTACAGGTCGTCTGACGTGTGGCCGCCTATCCAGCCGTTATCGCTTATGACGCCTTCCCCCAGCGTTACCCACAGGTCCTGGCGGTTTTCCGCAGTACCGTACGCGCCGCTGTTGGCATGAATGAGTCTGGTACTTCCCGTTCCCGTAATGACGGCAATGTTGGAGTTGGCGCTGTTGCGGACATTGTACGTGTTGTCGGCTCCCGCCGGCGCTACGGCTGTGGCGCCGGTGTCCGTGGTCCATTCAATCATGCCCGGTTTCAGGGCGGAGGCTCCCCCATGAGCCAGGTAAATGGCTTCCGGCCCGGTAATGCCGCTGGAGGAGGGAGCGTAGGAGAGAGAGCCGTCCAATGCCAGATTGGACAGGATGGCATCCAGCGTGCCGGAATAGCTGAAGGTGAGGCCGGAGGAGCTGCCCCCTGCCGCCGTCTGCGCTTCCCCGATCAGGACGTCTCCCAGCCAGACGTAGTAGCCCGCGCTGAGTCCGTGAGCGTTGTCCCCCGCTACGTAGGCTACGCGGATGGAGTCCGCGTTGGCGGACATGTCCTTGGAGTACAGGATGGTGCTGCCCCACTGGATGTACGCTTCATTGACGTTCAGCGTTCCGTTGCCCAGATTCAGGGAAAAGTTGTTTGTGGTGTCCCAGCCGCCTGTGGCACCGTTGCCCAGGCGCAGGGTGAAATCCACCGTGTAGCCTTTGTCCTGCCCCTGGGAGGCACCCCAGTTGTAGGTCAGGGTGCTGCTGCCGGACTTGTTGAAGTTGATCGTGTTATTAGAGATGGTGACGTTATTGGCAGTAAAGCCCTTGGCCGTCAGCTCCTGCTGGGTGATAGCCGGCGTCTGGCCAAAGTTGACGCCCAGCTCGTGGGCGGCTTTCCTTTCCTGTCCGGCTGACCGTCCCGCGTAGCCCATGCCTTTGGCCAGGTTTCCCGCCATCAGCAAATCGCCCTGGGCGTTTGGATGCAGGCCGTCCCCCGCGGGATTGTTGAACATGGACCTGACTCCGTAGAAGGGGGTGGATGAGGCCACGTCAATGATGCCCTGGTTGACGTCAATGACCGTAACGCCGTCCTTGTCCCGGCCCCAGTTTTTAAGGGATTCATTGTAGTCGGCCACGGCCTGGTGGGTCGCATTGGAATTGCCATTGGAGTGCTGGGTCCAGCACGGGATGGAAAGGACGATGATTTCCGCGTTGCTATTGGCGGTTTTCATGGCTCCCACTATGGAATCCATGTCTCCAAGCAGGTTTTGTGTGACGGTGGAGAGGCGGTCGTTGAGCGTGCCGTTGTTGCCGTCGGAAAGAAGATCGTTGGTGCCGGCCAGGATGAAGAAGGTGCCTGGGGCGGCGGTGCCGGTGAACGTTTGTCCGGTGTAAGTACCTCCTTTTGTTTTTTCCGTGCTAAGGCCCAGCCAGTTGTTAATGTTGGAACCGTTGAAGCGTCCGTAATTGGCACCATCTGCGCGTCCTGCGATTTCATAGGCGCGGGCGCTTGCCTGGGAGGAATGGGCGTTGTTGAATACGCGGCCGCCGTAGGAGATACCCGCCGCCACGCCGCCGGAGTAGTTGCCGGTGTTGATGCCCGCCGCACTGTAGGAAATGCCGTTGTCCGCGAAGATTTTGTGCAGAGCCCAGCGGTAGGAGCCGCTGTTGATGCCGTGTGTGATGGAGTCCCCCACATACATGACGTTGCCGAGGCTGCCGTCAGATACGGAAGCGGAGGTGATGAAGGGGCAGAAAATGCAGGAAGCCAGAAGCGCGGCTTTCAGGGAAAGGGGTAATCTTGGATGCATATTTTATGAATATGCGAATTACGAATCCGGCCTCAATCCAAAATTCTTACGTTCAAAGTATTACAAATTTTAATATATTGAAATGAAGGATGTTGCGTTACGGCTGGTCTTTTTTTGAGTCATATATCTCTCTCCTCCATTATCAAGGAACAGGGGCACTTTCGCGTTGGTTCGGAGAGATGCTGCGAATTCGTAATCCGTTAGCCGTCAGTCGCAAAGACACTGGTTCATTTCCAGCGCGGGATTATCCGGAACGGAGTCATTGACAATGACGGCCGGAACGCCTGCCACGGTGGTGTGCGGCGGGACATCTTCCAGCACGACGGAGCAGGCCGCGATTTTTGCGCATTGGCCGATGGTGACACGGCCCAGAATTTTTGCTCCGGCGCCGATCAAAACGCCGGATTCCACGATGGGGTGGCGGTCCCCTTCCTCTTTCCCGGTGCCTCCCAGCGTGACTTCATGCAGGATGGAGACGTTGTCGCGGATGATGGCGGTTTCCCCCACCACGAAGCTGGTGGCGTGGTCCAGCAGGATGCCGCACCCGATGGAGGCGGCGGGGTGGATGTCCACGGCAAATACTTCGCTGGCAAGGCTTTGGAATTGCAGGGCCATGATCGTGCGGCCGTGTTTCCACAGCCAGTGGGAAATGCGGTAGGTGGTGATGGCGTGGAACCCCTTGTAGAACAGCAGGGGTTCCAGCGGGGTGCGGCAGGCCGGATCACGGTCCACGATGGCGATCAGATCGTGGGCGATCTGGCTCAGAATGCTTTCTTCATCCGCCAGGGCTTCCCTGATGAGGGGCTCGATCAGTTCCCGCGGCATGTCCCGGCGGGAGAGCTTGCGGGCCAGCCGTGCGGAGATGGAGGTGGCCAGGGAGTTGCGGGAGAGGCAGACGTCGTCCAGAATGCCGCGCATGGCGGGTTCCTCGTCCGCCGCTTCCCGGGCGCATTCCTCCACCCATTCCCAGACGCCGTTGATAACGCATAGGCAGTTGGTGCATTGCCGGAGTTTGGTTCTTTTCAGGCTGGTCATGAGCGGGCGGGGATGGAAGGCAAAAAAGGAAGGGCCTCCCGCAAATGGGCGGCCTCTCCCTTATGAGTACCAGAGTGCGGCGGCGTTGAGAACAGGAAAGTATGTCCTATGCTTCCCGGAGGGGACATGCCCGTCAGCCGAAGATGGCGTGCACGATGTTCATGAACCACGCGTCTATGGACCAGGGTCCGGGTCCGGTCAGCAGAAGAGCCAGTGCCGCTCCGGCGTAAAGAACATGGAATTCGATTCCTTCCCCAGCCTTTTTGCCGGACCAGTTGGCAAAGTAGCCGTTTTTGAGGTGCTTGGTCATGGCAACGATCATCATGATCATGACTCCCAGCGCCGCTACCCGTGTGAACAGCCCCAGGACCAGGCAGATGGGGGCGCAGAATTCCGTGAGCATGGCCACCTTGGTGAGGAACGGCGGAATGCCCATTTTTTCCGTAAATGTCCGGTAGGTTCCGTCCCATCCCGCGCCGCCGAACCAGCCCAGCACTTTCTGGGCGCCGTGGGGCCACAGGATCAGGGCCAGGGTGAGGCGGAGGACCAGCAGGCCCCAGCCTGCCGCGGCGATGGTGATGGAATCAATGCTGTTCATGAAAGGGGAATGATTCAGTAAAGACCCTTTTGTTGTTTTAGGCGTTCATTTCCAGAAATGAAAAAGGCCGGAAGGAATGGAATTCCTCCCGGCTCTTGAAACCGTCAAGGGACGTCTATTTGGGGATGGAGTGGTACAATTGCTCCAGGGAAAGGACGCAGTATGCCGTGACCAGGACGGGGTCCGCCTCCCACCAGCGGTTGTTGGTGTTCACCCAGGAGCCGTCGCTTTTCTGGATGGAGATGAGCTTGTTGGCCAGTTCGTCGCGCCAGTCCACCTTGCGGCCGTCTTCCAGGGTCAGGTAGTCGATGCCCAGGGCGCTGAGGGCCTTGGACATGGCCTGGTAGTAGTAGTAAAGGCCCTGGACGCCCATGCCGGGGTTTTCATCCAGGTTGTAGCTGTTTTCCAGCCATTTGAGGGCCAGCTTGACACGGGGATCGTTTTTGTCCACGTTGGCGTAGATAAGGGACTGCATGCCCGCATAGGTCATGCTGCCGTAGGCCTTGGGCGGTTCCGCCTTGTCAAAGGCGGCGCTTTTCGCATCCTTGGCGCTTGCTACGCCGGGGCGGTACACGAAGCCGCCGAGCTGGGATTTGTCATCCGATACCCAGGGTTCCTTGTTGACGGCGGGGTTTTGCTGGCAGCGGTTGATGAATTCCGTGGCCGCGTTCCAGTCCAGGTCGGGCTGTTCGCCGTATTTGCCGTCCTTGGCGAGCTTCTGGGAGTAATAGATGGCTTCCAGAGCCAGGGAGGTGTTGGAGAGGTCCGCAATGGGGGGAGCCTTTTTGTCCCCGTAGCCGATGCCGCCGTTGTAGGGGTTGTCCGGAGCGAAGTGGTTCTGCTGCTTGATGAGGTAGGCGCGCGCCTTGAGGATGGCGGGGGCGTATTCCTCCTTGTTGGCGGCCAGCAGGGCCATCATGCACACGGCCGTGTTGTAGGAGGACATGCCGCGGTTGAAGATGGAGCCGTCCTCTTTCTGGGATTTCAGGATGAAGTCGTATCCCTTCCGGATGTATTCCGGAAGGGGTTTGCCCTGGTTTTCCGGATCGCGCATATAGGCGGTGACCGCCAGGGCCGTCAGGGCCGGGTAGGAGGGCTGGGCCCAGTAGCCTTCCGGATTCTGTTTGTTTTTCAGGTATTCATTCCCTTTTTCAATGGCGCGCAGGATTTCCTGCTTGATGGAGGCGTATTTGGCGGAGGCCGCTTCTCCCGGAATTGCCGTGAGGGTAGTTTGTCCCAATGCCGCCGTGCCCAGCGCGGCGGCCAGAGTTAATGAGAGTACGGATTTAAACATGATGGTTATTGTTTGGGTTGGACCGTTTTTTGAGAGATGGTGACGGTGACGTTGGTGCCGACGGGCAGGTTTTTCCGGGGATTGACGATCCAGCCCGTGTCATTGACGCCGTCGTGGAAGTCCCCGATGTAGTTGATGGGGGAGGTGCGGCTGGCAAAGATGGAGATGATTTCCCCGCTCAGGCTGGCCTGGTAGGCCCCTTCGTAGAAGAAGGAGTTGGTGTAGAGCCAGTCCTTGGGATCAATCCCCTTGCGGGTTTGGGAGTTGACGACGAAGTCGGAAAAGTCGCTTTTCTGTTCCTTGCCGTCCTGCGTGTAGGTCATGACAATCTGGACGTAGGCGTCCGCATAGTCCGCCGGTTTGGGCTCCGTGAAAGGAAGCCATTCAAAGTTTTCATCCCGGACCGGGAAGAATTTTTCAAAACGGTGAAATTTGAGAAGGGTCATGCCCAGACTGATGTGCAGGGGGTCCGCCTCGGACACCAGCAGCGATTCATGAAGCTTGCCGTTGGGCATGCAGCAGACGTATTCCAGAATGCCCTCTTTCATGTTGACCTGGGCATTGAAGCTGACGGTGCGCTCCTTGTGGTTGACGATGACGTTACCTATCTTGATGCGGTGGTCGTCCAGCGGTTCGAATTTGGGTACCGTCTTGCCGTCCGGCAGGGGGACTTCCGGGGAGGTTTCCTCCTGTTCCTGCTGTGCCGGGGTTTCCTGGGCAACGGAGATGTCCTGGGCATGGGAGAGGCTCCAGGCGCAGGTGATGAGGGGTATAAGGAATTTGAGAGACATGCCGATTTTTTTTAGATTGGAGAAGGAACGGGTTCCGTTCAATGAAAAAGGCATCCGTGATGGATTTGTTACTTTTCTATCACGGATGCCGGAGAGTGTCGGACGGATGCGGAGGTTAGACCAGCTTCATCCGTGCCAGGTCCTGGAGGTCGATGATGCCGACGGGCGCCATGTCCTTGTTGAGTACCACCAGGTCGTCAATGTGGCGGTTGCTGACGGCTTTCACGGCTTCCGCCGCCAGGTCGTCTTCCATCACGTAGATGGGGTTGCGGGTCATGAGGCCGCCGACGGGCTGCTGGCCGATGAGAGGGTTGGCGCCGTAGGCCCTGACGAAGTCGCCGTGGGTGAAGATGCCGGCCAGTTTGCCGTCCGCCGTGAGCAGGATGCAGGCTCCCGTATGGGCGGTGGTCATTGCTTTCAGGCAGTCGTTGACGGTGGCCGTTTCCGGAAGAATGGCCATTTCATCCCCCTGGCGCATGATGTCGCTCACCCTGGTAAGGAGGGCGCGGCCCAGGGAGCCGCCCGGGTGGCGTTTGGCAAAGTCTCTTGCGGTGAAGTGGCGCGCTTCCACCAGGGCCATGGCGAGGGCGTCCCCCATGACGAGCATGGCCGTGGTGCTGGACGTGGGGGCCAGGTTCAGCGGGCAGGCCTCGCGGGAAACTCCCGTGTCCAGGACGACGTCCGAGTATTTGGCCAGAGAAGAATGGATGTTTCCCGTCATGGAGATGACGGGAAGTTCAAAGCGCTTGATGAAGGGAAGGAGGGTCAGGAGTTCCGTGGTTTCCCCGGAGAAGGACATGGCGATGCAGACGTCTCCGTCCTGGACGATGCCCAGGTCCCCGTGCAGGGCGTTCAGGGAGTCCAGCATGACGGTGGGCGTGCCCGTGGAGTTCAGGGTGGCTACGATTTTGGCCCCGACGTTGCCGGATTTTCCGACGCCGGCGATGACGATCTTGTTGCCGCGGTCCAGGGCCAGGGACATGAGGTCCACGGCCTTGTTGAAGTTTTCATCCAGCCGGGACAGGACGCCACGCAGTTCTTCAATCTCCATTTCAAAAACGGATCTGGCGCGTGTTAAATGGTTCATATCTGGCGGGAATGATGCCAGAGGCCCCTTCTTCCGTCAATTTTTCATTGCGGCTCCTCCTCCCCTCCGTTCCTGCATTTGCAGGTGGGGCTGGGATGCAGGGGAATGACCGTGAATCGCATGCGCAGGGTGTCCGCGGAGAGCAGCCCTCCCCTGAGCGGAGAGGGGATGCCGGCAAGGGCTTTCAGGGCTTCCAGCGCCTGGATGCACCCGATGATTCCCGCATGCGCGCCCAGGATGCCTGCCGCGGAGGCGGTGTCTTCCTCCTGCATGGGCGTTTCCTCCGGAAAGAGGCAGCGGTAGCAGGCCGTGCCTTCGTGGGGGGCGAATACGGTCGCCTGGCCGATGAAGCCTTTCACGGCGCCGTGCACCAGCGGGATGCGGAGGGCGGCGCAGGCATCCGTCAGGGCAAAGCGTGCCGCGTAGTTGTCTGAAGCGTCCACGGCCAAGTCGCATTTTTCCAGCAGGGCCAGGGCATTGTCCGGCGTGAGGCGTTCCGTGGCCGTGGTGATTTCCACGGCGGGGTTCAGGGCTTTCAGGCGGCAGGACGCGCTGTCCGTCTTGGCGGTTCCGGCGGAGTCCGTGGCGTGCAGGATCTGGCGCTGGAGATTGGAGAGGGTGACCGCGTCCGGATCAATGAGGGTGAGCCTGCCCACTCCGGCGGCGGCAAGGTAAAGGGCCGCGGGGGAACCAAGCCCCCCGAGGCCCACCAGGGCGATGTGCGCCCGTTTGAGTTTTTGCTGCCCTTCCTCGCCCAGTTCCGGCAGGGAAAGATGCCTTGCGTAGCGTTCCGTTTCTTCCTGGGTGAGGGGCATGAATGATTAAAGTGATTCGCGGAGACGGCCGGAGCGGCCGCTGAAGGCGTACAGGAGCAGCGTCCATCCGGAGAAGATGAGTTCCACTGCAACCAGCGTGCCAATGAACCAGGCGGAGGATTCCGGCCAGCCGAAGATGACCATGAGACCAAGAATCAGCGTAATGATTACATTGAACAGGCGCCATCCGCTGGCAGGAAGGGAGCGGGTCTGGAGCCATAAGGCGCCCTGGAAGACGGCTGCGATGACCAGGCCCCATCCGATGATGAGCGTGGTGATGGCCAGGGAGATGTTCGGGTCACGGAACAGGAACCAGCCGACGATGGCGTACAGGATGGCCATTACCAGGTTCCACCCTCTGGAGGCCGGTACGGTAAATACCTGCACCAGCCGGATGACGGCCAGTACCATCAGCATGATGCCGATGACCCAGATGAAGCTGGCTCCTACGAGCCAAGGGGACGCCAGAGCAATAAATCCAAGAAATAGCTCAATGACGCCAAGGATGCCCATCCACCATGAACCGCCGGACACCGAGGTGCTGTTGACTTGAGGTTGAGTTGTCATATGGCGGTATGACCGGACCCGCGCAGGAAACGTTGAAGAATGACGATTTTATTTAGCGGCGCCCGGTACGGCGGGTGCGCTTTTAGGGGCCATGGTTTTTAATAATTCCGGGGTGACGTTGATCAGCGAAGGCCCGTTTCTTGGGAGTTCCTTGGGCGGAACGAAGTAGGAGAAGGCGCGTGCGGGGAGGTGGCCTGGAATTTCCGGCATGATGTACACTTCCACCAGCACGGCTCCTTTTTCGCCGCTGGGGCTGTCTGCAAAGTTCAGCGTGATGGAGTTGCCCCCGTCTCTGAGGCCGCCGGAGATGACTTCCGCCTGCCTGGTGTTGTCAAATTCATGCTGGGAGATGTTGTTGATATTGGCCTTTACGGTGCGGCCGGGGCAGTCCACCAGGATTTTGGCGATGTATTTGGCCGGAGGGCAGAGAGGAGGCACGGGCGGGATTTTTCCAAGAGGCTGGAATCCGTCCTGCTCCATGAGCACGGTGGCGTCTCCGCGCTTCAGGCGGTCCCTGACGGCGGGGAGGCGGGAGAGGTTGAAGAAGCGGGCCTGGTCGTATTTCCATTTGCCGCGTTCATTGGTGAACAGCAGGACCAGAGCATTGGCGTCTGTGGGCTCCTCGCCCAGTTCCAGGTCCACTTTTCCGTAATAGGTGGCCGCCGCCGTAGGGCCGTCCACCACGGAACCCACGTACATGAGCGGAGACAGGGCCGGAGGCGCCATGGGCTGCCTGAACAGGGAGGCGGGGAAAGGGCGCTTTTCGGAAACGGCCAGATTGCGGACTTTTACCTGGCGGTAGGCGGAGGTAGTGGCCCTCCATCCGTCATAGTTGCCGCGGAGCATGTGCAGGCGCCAGGTGTTGTAGGCCACGTCCAGATCGTCCCTCAATTGGGAGTCTCCAGGGCGCGGTGCCGCGAGAGCGGAATTCACGAGGGCTGCGGTGCAGCAGGCAAGGGCAAGGAAGGAGCGGAAGGTCATTACACGATTATTTAGACATCAAACTTGCGCGGAGTGCAACACAATTGCATCATGAAGCCGTTCTCATGGAATTGTTCACGGAAGCCGATCATCTGGCGGAAGCCCGCTACAGGAAACTGTTGCGGGAACAGCCCGGCTTTGCATGGAGGCGCTTTTCCGACGGAGAGGAACTGATGGCCTACGCGTTTTTTCCTCCGGGCCATGAGGCGTCCGCTTCCATTCCCTCCGTCCTGTTTTTTCATGGCGGCATGTGGGTGGGCAAGAGCCTGGGGGATTTTGTGCCGTGGGCCCTTCATCTGGCCCAGCAGGGCATTGCGGGCATTATTCCAATGTTCCGCACGCGCGGCGCGTATGAAGTGGAGCCGCTGGATATTCTGGAAGAAGCGCGCGAGGCCTGGGCCTGGGTGTATGAGAATGCCTCCCTGCTGGGGCTGGACCCGGCCCGCATTACCGTAGCGGGCAGCGACGCCGGTGGGCTGATGGCCCTGCATGCGGCGCTGCCGGACCAGCCCGCCCGCTGGTCCCTTTTCCGTAAAAAAGCTCCTTTGCCGCCCGGACCTGCGGCGGTGGCCCTGTTCCGGGGCGTATGCGACCTTTCTGCGGATTCCGTGTTCAAGCTGACGGACACGATGACTCCGGAACAAAGGGATTCCCTGAATCCGCTGAAGCGTCTGCAAAAGGGGCTTCCCCCCTTGTTCGCCAGTCATGGGGGACGGGACAGGTTGCTGCCGTGGCGGACCAGCGAACGCCTGGCGGAATTGTGGATGAAGAAGAGGAATAAGGCCAGGTTCGAGCTTCTGGACGTGGCCGATCACACGTTTTACCATTTTAATGTGAATGCCGCCTATTTTGAGCAGCTTCTCAACAGTTGGAGCTCTTTCATGGTGGAGCAGGGCCTGTGGGAGTATAACGAGGGGATGGATGCGGGCCTGCTGGGCTGAGCCCGGCGCGTGGAAGGACCGTTTTTGCGGGTACGGAGGGCGTTATTTCCTGCCGCCCAGCATGTTTTCCCTGATTTCCTGCATGTCGCGGCGGAATTCGGCCTGCGTCCGGGGCGTGGGAGGCTTGACATCCCATTCCGCCAGTTTTTTACGCACGCGGAGGAGCAGTTCCTGTTCGTCCACGCCGTATTTTTTACACAGGGGGGACAGGGCCAGTTCGCTACCCGTAAAGCGGCCCTTCAGAAAGAACGGCAGGTCATGCCGCCATGCGCGGCGGAAGTCTTCCGGGCATTGTTCCGTATTGATGGGGGAAAAGAGCTCCCGGACCTGGCTTTCCCTGATGCCTCCGGTGTTCATGCAGATGGAGGTTTCCACGTAGGCGAGCGTGAATTCCAGCATGACCCGTTCAATTGATCGGGCGGCTTTTTCCAACTGGGCTGGCGTGAGGCCCATGACCTGGGCCCGCAGAGCCGCCAGCGCCTTCAGGATGTCTTTGGGATTTCCGCAGGTACGGGGGTCCATGCGGGGGATTTTTTCCTCTTCGTCGTAAAGCGGGATGGGGGGACGGACGCCGGGATCTATTTTGAACAGGCTTCCCTGGAGCCGTTCCCGCAGATCTTTCAGGCTGATGCCGTATTTGCGCAGCACCGGGGCGGCGTAGTTGCGGCCCGGTTTGGCCGCCTGCTTGAGCCAAGCCTCCTGGAAGTCCGCAGGGCAGTCTTGCAAGCCCGCGGCCAGCATGGCCTTACGGAAGTCTTCCGCCTTGGGCGTCTTGTTGACATAGGCGTGAGTCCATTCCAGTTCCAGCATCCAGATGGCGGTCAGACTCAGGAATTGTTCAATGGCTTTTTTCGGTTCCTGGGCATTTGGCGTCGCCACGGGCTGCGCCGCCGTGTTTCCGGATGCCGCAGGGGGCAGCGAGCACGTCAGCAGGACCACGGAAACCAGCGTGATACGGAGAATGCACATGGGTTTATCATGACAGGCCCGTTTTCCGGTGGCGAGCAAATTCATTCCGCCGTTACCGTGACGTCCAAGGGCCGGGAGGAGACGGGGAATTGAAGTTCATAGAATCCGTTCCCCAGGTTTTTGACGGGCGTGCCGCCTGCCTTGACCGGGCCTTTTCCATGCCAGATGACGACCGGTCCCGATTCCCTGATGCGGAAGCGAAGAGAGGTTTCCGCATATTCCGTGCTGCCTTCGACGGCACAGGGGGAGAGGAATTTGTCCCCTCTGCCGATGACGGCCCAGCCGCCGACAATCGGAGCCAGGATGAACAGGCGGTCCTGGAAGCCCGTGATCTCCACGTCCAGCTCCGGCCGGGATGCCGTGAGGGCGCGTCCCCCTTCCGCCGAATAGGCGGCGATGCCTTCCACGGGTGTCCCGTAGTAGTTTAGCGCCTGCTTTCCTTTCAGCAGGACGGCGGCGTAACGGTAGTCGTTCAGGGAGATTTTTCCGCGGACGGCCGCTTCCGGGGAGGGGTGTTTCAGATTGTACAGAACTATGGCGGCGCTTTGGCCGGGCAACGGGGCGATGACCCGGTAAAGGCGGTTTTCATTCAGGGCGTCCAGAAAGACGGAGTCCGGCAGGGGGACGGCGGGGGCCAGGGGCCGAAGCAGCAGTCCGTCCGACCAGACGAGGGGCATGATGTGTTCCGGGTTGAGCTTGTCCGCCGGGTCCGAGAGATAGACGGGGCCGCCGGATACGGCCTTGGAGACGGCCATCAGGCGGGCGCTGGCGGGGTCCGTGGAATGGAACATGTCGTGGTCCGGCCATGCAGTCTGCCCCAGCCATAGCGTGTTGGCGTAGGACTGGAGTAGGTGGGATTTGCCCATGGCCTCGTCTCCCATCTTGTAGTCGATGCTGCACCGGGTGACGGCGCTGTGCCGTGTGTTCTGGATGTTGACGGTTCCCTGGGCCATGCAGTTGATCAGTTCCAGGCCCGTCTGGCGGCATGCCTTTTCCAGCGCCTCGGAGCATTTGGTGTTGTGGTGGACCGGATTGTCCAGGCCGTCCGCCTGTTTCAGGTATTCCGCCTGGACGTCGATCTTCACGAAATCGAATCCGGCATCCCTGACTGACTGGAGAAAGGGCTTGTAGAATGCTCCGGCTCCGCCGGGACCGTCGCCGGGCAGGATGCAGCCCTTGGGGGTGGAGACCAGTCCGCGCGCGGCCTGAGGGCCGAGCCGGTGTTCGGGGTGGATGCCCTTCCAAAGGCCATAATAGCAGTGCCACAGGCCCATCCATTTCAGCTTGGCGCTTTTGTGCTTCATGAGGGGTTTCCAGCCCTTCGGGAATTTATCCTGCCGGGGCTGAAAGCTGATCAGCTTGAGTCCTTCCTGGACCTGGAAGCCGTCGTCCACCAGCAGCCACCGGACGGGCACGGGGGATTCCTCCAGATGGCGCGCCGTTTTTTCAAGAAGGGCGGAAGTGATGTTTTTCTTGTATTGTTCCCAACTGCACCAGCCGAGATATTTGAAGGGTTCCGGGTAGGCCTTTTTTTCACGGGGAAGGGTTCTGCCTTTCAAAAAGGGGAGGGACAGGGCTTTTTCCCATACGGCGGAGCAGGTGTTGTAAATATTGCCGTCCACGGCCATGACGGCGAGGACGGACTGGGGTTTGGCGAGGTTTTTCCCCAGGGTGCCGTATTCCACCATGAAGTTTCCTTTTCCGTCAATGTTCAGCCAGGCCAGGGAATCCGGTTCGGCAACGGGCAGTACGGCCATGTACCGGCCGTCCTTGAGATGGAACAGGGCAAACATGGCGTGCACGCCCGGCTTCGCGACGGTGGGGTTCGGCTTGTCGTCCATCAGCTTGCCGGGGTCCGTTTTGCCAAACCAGGGCAGCACGCGGTTGCCGTCGCCGGGCCATCGGCCCCGGTCCGCCGCAAACCAGCAGAAGGATTGGTAGGGCGGTACGGGAAGGGGGAGTGCGGTTTTTCCCGGTACGGGACGCAGCAGGGAGGTTTGCGGCTGGGCAACGGCCGTCCAGGCAGTGAGTGCCATCAGCAATGGCATGATCAGGCGTGCGGTTGTCATCATGTTCAGTAGGCTACAGTTTGATAAAAATGCTGCGTTTGTAGAAGAAAAAAAGAATCAGCCATTGCAGCAGGAGCAGGGTGACGGCCAGAAAAACGGGCTGGAAGGGCGGGAACAGGTCTGCCGCCCCGCTGAAGATGCGCTGGTTGAGGGAGTGGATGTTGAGAAGCTGGTAAATCAGGTAGGCCGCCAGCGCGTTCAGGCCGATAATGCGCAGGGGGAACGACCATATCCGGAATTTCCAGACGTCTATGACCAGATGGAAAAAAACCAGCAGTATCAGGGAGACGCCTGCCGCGGCCAGCACGAATGTACCGGTCCACATTTTCTTGATGATGGGGTAGATGCCGTCCAGTCCCCACGCCATTCCGAACAGGCATGTTCCCGCGGCCAGCATCAGCAGGATGCGGCGGACTGGCGGCACGCGCCCGTCCTGCAGGAAGGTTCCGGCCAGCCAGCCTCCCAGGCACAGGGCGGCTGCGGAGATGATGCAGAGGGGGCCTTCCGGATCAAATGTCCCGCCGTGCAGGCTCCCCGGAAGCATGTGCGCGTCCAGCCATGAATTGACGGAGCCGGAAGGAGTGAAGTCCCCTCCGAAGAATTGGAGCAGGGCGACCAGGGCCAGAATGCCGCCTGTCGCGGCGGCTATGGCTTTCCGGCGCCTGAGCAGGAGCACGCAGGTGCCCCCCATGGCGCAGGAAAGGCCGATGAGCCCCAGCACGGACGCATACCTCATGTCTTCCGTCCAGGTAAGGGGGCCGTTGACGAGCATTCCCAGGAGGACCAGGAGAGAGGCCCTCTTCCAGATTTTGAGCAGGCCCGGCCCCGGTCCGGTTTTTTCATCCGCATGCCGTGACAGTGAGAAAGACATGGAAACGCCCGCAATGAAGACGAAGACGGGGAAGACGAGGTCATACAGACGCAGTCCCTGCCAGCCGGCATGAGTCATCTGGATGGCGGCGATTTTGAGCAGTTCGTTGTCCGGCGCTTTGGAAGCCAGCAGCAGGATAAGCGCGTCCAGCCCCAGAATGACGAACATGTCCAAACCCCGCAGGGCATCCAGGGATGCCAGTCTTGGGGGGCGTTCGGAAGTGGGAGAGAGATGATTCACGGCAGGCCGGGAGAGAGGTGGAACAGGGATATATACGCGAGAAAGGGCTTTTCTTTATCATTCCGTGAAAACATGCCGGAGCGGGAGGGAATCGTGCTTGATTTCCGCAGTTGGAGAGGGTAAGCAAGCCGCATGCCGCGCGCGCCCATTACCCTCCTTTTCCTGTGTGTGTCCGTGCTGCTGGCGGGGTGCTCCTCCTCCACGAAGGCTCCCAACGGCAGGCCGCTGATGAAGGACGGCAGGTATGCCTCTTCCTACAATGCCTTTGTGGCGGACCCGAATTACCGCCATACGCGGGACGTCTGGTATCACGACGCCCGCATCAGCCGGGCCGGGACGAAGAACAGCAAAATTGTCATTCATCTGAAGAACCAGCGCGGCGTGCTGTGGGTCGACGACCAGGTGGCCATGGATTTCCCCGTCTGCACCGGAAGGTCCACCCATGAAACGCCGCGGGGCAGGTTCACCATCATCCAGAAGGATGAGGATTACCGTTCCCGGTCCTACGGCAGTGTGTTTGACGTGAGCGGCAAGTGCGTGAATTCGGACGCGACTTCCTCCTCTCCCGTTCCGCGCGGCGGCAAGTTCATCGGAGCCAAAATGCCGCTGTGGATGCGCATTCACGGAGGAATCGGCCTGCATGTGGGGACCGTGTATCGGGATGCCAATTCCCACGGGTGCATCCGGGTGCCTGTGGAGGCATGCCGCATTTTGTTTGACAAATGCGGCCTGGGAACGGCCGTAGTAGTTCAGGAGTAAGTGCAAGCGCGAATAATCGTTGATTCCTGCCCGTACATTTGGCACACTTCCGCAAGTTCATGAAAATGATGGCTTTGATACGTTCCCTGGTGTTGCTGGCAAGTTTGGGCGCCTTTGCTGCGGACACGGCCTGCGGCCAGGCCGCCCGCAGGGGAAGTTCTTCACGCCGGGCTGCACCCGCGGCAACTCCTGCTCAGGCGCCGGCAGAGGATGACGCCGTAAAAACTGTTGACCTGGGCGACAGGAAAACGTCTGACGGCACCGCTTCCGGAGAGAGGGAGGGGCTGGGCGATGTTCCGGAAATGCCCAGGGAAACGGACAAGGAGCAGAGCGGGTTGGATTCCCTTTCCCTGATTCCTTCCTTGAGCGGAGGCCGCCTGGATGCCGCGCGCGAGGCCCACACCAGCACGCGACCTTCCGCCAGGACGATGGCCCTCCTGATTCCCGCCCCCCGCGGCCCCATTCTGGACCGTCACGGGGAGCCGCTGGCCGTAACGCAGGTGGCCTACCAGCTGGCCTTGAGGTTTGAGATTTTTGAGAATCCGGACAGGTCCCGCGTGGTGGAGTTTGCCCGCAACTGCCTGGAGCAGGCGGAGAAAATAGCCGGAAAGGCATGGACTTTTTCCGACGACCAGTTCTGGAAGCATTATGAACACCGCCGCTGGCTGCCCCTGCCGTTGACCAATGTCATCCGCGCGGAAGATGCGGAGAAGCTGAAGGACAAGGTGAAGAATGTCCGCGGCCTTCAGCTGATGCCCATTTACATCCGGTATTATCCGGAGAAGTCCGTTGCAGGCCATATTGGCGGTTATGTGGGCTCCCGCGGCAAGCTGCCTACGGGGCCTATCAACCACATGGACCCCCTGTTTGAGCAGGTGGAGGGGCGTGCCGGGCTGGAGAAGGAATTCAACAAGGCCCTGACCGGAACGCCGGGCGTATGGCGCCTGATGTTTGACGAGGACGGCAACAAGATTCTGGACGAACTGCAGATACGCCCCAAACCGGGCGGCGCCGTGGTGACCACCCTGAACCTGAAATGGCAGCGGGATGCGGAACGCATTCTTTCCCGTGGCAAGAGACGCGGCGCCATGGTGGTGCTGGACTGCGTGACGGGGGAAATACTGGTGATGGCCTCCACGCCTTCCTATGACCCGAACCTGTTTATCCCGAACATTTCCCAAAAGGATTACGATGCCCTGCGCAATGACCCCGCCGGTCCGCTGGGCGCCCGTGCGTTCCAGGGGCGCTATCCCCCCGCTTCCACGTTCAAGGTGATGACCGTTGCCAGCGCGCTCAAAAACAGGAAAATTACGGAGGATTCCGTGATTGACTGCCCCGCTTCCATCCCGATCGGCAACCACGTGTTCAAGAACTGGAGCAAGGTGCCTCTGGGTCCCGCCAATTGTGTCCGCGCCCTGGCGATGTCCAACAATCCGTTCATGTACCAGATGGGACTGAGGCTGGGAGCGGAAGCGCTGATGGATACCGCACGGGCTTTCGGCCTGGGTGAGCGCACGGGGCTTCCTCTTCCGGATGATCCCGGCCTTGTTCCTACCAGCGAGTACATGATCCGCAATTACAAGCGCGATTTCATGCCGGGAGATGCCGCCAACCTGTCCATAGGCCAGGGTCCCCTGCTGGCGACGCCTCTCCAGGTGGCCCACATGATGGCGGGCGTGGCCAACGGCTATCTCCCCAGGCTTCAATTGATCAAGCAGATCCAGGACGGCAATTCCAATGTGGTTTACGCCCCCAGGCCCCAGGAGGTGCAGCGACCGCTGCCCGACTATGAAAAAGCCCTGGCCAGCGTGCGCAAGGGGATGAAGGCCGTCATTGAAGGCGGTACGGGCGGTCGCGCCCGCCTCTCCTATTCCAGCATTGCGGGCAAGTCCGGAACGGCCCAGTGGGGGCCGGAGCGGGAAGACAAGCGCCTGGCTTGGTTTGCCGGGTTCATGCCCTATGAAAATCCCCGTTTTGCGTATGTGGTGCTGCACGAAGGGCGGCCGCATGAAACCCTGGGCGGGGGCGCTGTTGCCGCGCCCATCGTGAAAGAGTTTTTTGAACTGGAGAAGAAGGATATCAAGGCCATCATCGACCCGCCCAAGGATGACATTCCCGTAGCGGAACCGGTGGAGGAAACTTCCGCTACGGAAGCGGCCGCCATCCGTGAGCAGGGCCGCGTTCCCGCCGTAGTCCCGGACAACCTGCCTCCCGGCCTGTATGATCCGGAAGGAATGGAGCCTATCAAGGTTCATGAAATTCCCGCTGATCTGGACGATTCTTCCGATGCCGAAATCAAGGCGACTCCCGTGGGCGGCGTTCAGCGGAGTGCCCGGCGGACGGCTCCTCCGCTTTCGGAGGACCCTTCTGCGGCTCCGCTGGCTCCGCAGCGCGGGGATTCCGACTACATACCGGGTTTGCCCCGCCAGATTCCGCGTCATCTCAATCATACCGTTCCCGTGACGTCTCCCGCTCCGCGAGCGCCTATGCCGGCGGATGATATACCGATGGCGGAACCTCTTTAGGAATAACTGGCTGTGGCTGGAGTGCATCGTGATTTCCCTGTCCGGAAGGGAAGAATATGCCGTTTGCTGCGGCTGTGGATGGGAGGAAGGGGAGAGGCTTATCCCGTGGCGGCAGGGGTGACGCGGCCGGTTGATGCCGCTGCTATTCCTCATTATGCTTGCGTCACACGGCGGGAATGCCTATATACTGTCAGTGTTGCATGTCGATAAGGCTGTTGTGTCCGGATCTCCGGACGCCCTGAGAGGTGCATTAAGACCCCATGTTTCAAGACAATGAAAACCCATTATCTTTACTCCATACCCTGTGTGGCGCTGACTTGCGCCCTTGCCGGATGTTCCGACGACAATAAGAATTCTTCCGGCAAGCCGGACCAGGATGCCGCGGCGTCCACTCCGGCCGCCGCGATTGACCTGAGCAAGCCGGTCACTGCCGATCTGGTGGCGAAACGCGCCGAACGCCTGGGCATAGCCGCCCTGTTCCCCAGGGAAATGAGCATGGTAGGGGGCATCTATGACATTCCCGGCATGATCAAGGGCTTCCAGGGCCTGAATATGTTCAAGACATGGGGAGCGTGCGAAGTGGATGTGGAAGAGGAGGATGAAAGTATCGCTATTTCTGGAGAGGACGGGGACGAGGTTGTCGTGAAGGAAGATCTTTCCGAAATTACCGTCAAAAAGGTGGACAGTCCGGTTATTGACGCCATGGTCGGCTTCGGACCCGGATGGGCGGCCTGGCTGGACAGCGCCCAGGGGGCCTTTGGCAGTATGGGGCAGAACCAGATGGAGTCGATGCTGGACATGTACACCCTCTTTTCCTCCGTCAGTTCCGGAGTGCAAGGAACTCCTGAGGCTCTGTCCGCCAGAACTTCGGTAATGATGAACAGGACTTTCAAAACGCTCGCTCAATGGGCTGCTCTGGTCGATCTGCGGCCTTCACAGGACAAGACGGCTCCGGTGATGGTCGCCGCCAAGCTGACTCCGGATGCCCTGGCCCAGGTCCAATCTGCCCTGAAGGATGCCAATCTGCCGGAAGACATGGAGCTGCACGGCATTGTGTCTCTGTATGACAAGACATACAACGGCCTTGCGTGCAAGGTGGCGGAAGTGGACTGCAAGAAATTGCGCGCCAAGATAGAAGAACACCTGAAGGATGTTTACTCAGAGAATTCCATTACTCCCGAAACCAGGGAGCAGATCAACGAGGCATTGAAGCGCCTTGATGATTCCAAGCTGTACGCGGTCGTCGGTTTCGTCAATGACACGCTTGTAGGCTTTGTGACCGCGAATCCCGAATTGCAGGTGCATGTGGCCGCTTCTCCGCAAGATTCCGTCGTTGCCCGTCCGGATTTCAACATGGCGGACGGCCAGCTTCAGTATCCCGCCTACGGATTGTGCTTTGTGGACAAGGCTTTGGTGCAGGCCACGCTGAAGTCCGATATAGCCATGTACAAGGGCTATCTGACCGGCTTGAAGCAGGTGATGGAATTCCTCGGCAAGGAATGGAAGGTTGCGGATATGGCTCCGGCCCTGTCCTCTCTGGATTCCATTCAGGGAAATATTCTCGGCTTCTATGATAAGATAGCGCGCAACGCCACGCCCGTTTCCTGGTATTCCTGGCAGAACCAGGGGGTTCATCTGGAAATAGCCATGTACCCGATGGACTGCTACAAGCTGGATGCCCCCACGGCCATGAATTCCGTGCGTCCGGGGGCGGATACCGTTCTTTACTGGTCCGGCGCCGTCAACCATGAGACGGTGGACATGTATTATTCCCTGATTGGGGATGTTTCCCAGATCGTGTGGGACTACGCCAACGCCTACATTGCCGATCCCAAGAATAAGGTGAGCGACCAGGTGCGCATGGCTGCTCCCATGATCCAGATGGCCCGTCCCACTATTGAAGAACTCTGGAAGGCCCAGAAACTGGCCTGGAACGGGATGACCGGCGCAGGGGCTTATGTGGTGGACATGAAGGGAGCTCCCAATCCCATGCTTCAGAATGTTCCGTCCCCGCGCTTCTCCCTGGTGTATGAGATCAAGGACCGCGCCGCTCTGGCGCAGGCCTGGCAAAAGGTGATCGATGCTTCCAAGACGATTGTTCCGCTGGTCAGCCAGGGCAAGATGACGGAACTGCCCGCTCCCAAAGCCACTACGGAGGGAGATGTTACGACGTACGATTATCAATGCCCGATGGGTCCTGATCTGAATCCGGTGGTGAGCGTGTCCGATAGCCGCTGGGCTCTCAGCATGCCCAAGGCGTTCGGTGACGAAGTCCTCAAGGAGTCCATGAAGGCTCCCGGTCAGGTGGCTCCGATGGAGTTCCAGTTGAACCTGGTTCCGGTCCGGGATGCCTTGAAGAGCGCCGCTGACGGAAACAAGGACATCCAGAAAGCCACCAAGGCCCTGGACGTGATCACCTCCGACATTACGGGCATTCATGCTACGGGCTATAAGGCTGGAGACGGCAGGGACGTGTACCACATTCATATTCTTTCCGCCGGCAAGTAAATCTGCCATGACGTTTTGCGGGGGCCGCTTCACCATACGTGGAGCGGCCCTCTTTTTTATGCGGTGCGGAAGAAAGCTCCGCCTTTTCGGAAAGTTCATGGGTGTTCCCAACCCCTTCTTTCATGGCGGAGAGGGTGCAGGAACAGGACAATTCTCCTGGGGAGTATAAAATTATGAACAAATGTATACATTTTATTCACGTGGCAAGTTTTGGACTTGCCAAGGGTAGGGCGAAAGTCCACAATCATCACTGTCAAATAAAGGAGATACCTTTTATTTGACGGAATGGACACAAGCAATGGCTAGAGAGAAACAATGAGCAGATTTTTCCAGTTCCTGTGGTTGGCGGCGGCAATGGTGTCCGGCATGCTGGGCGGCACTGCCCAGGCAGCGGAGGAAAGCGGAGGCCATGGGCTGGACCAGGCGGCCCCCCACCTGTTTTCCCTGCCTCTTCCTGGAGGAATCGAACTGCCGGTTTCCAATTCCATGCTGATGCTTTTCCTGGCCGTTCTCCTCATCAGCCTGGTGGTATGGCTGGCTACGCGCGCCATGAAGATTCTTCCCTCCAGGTTCCAGAACATGGTGGAGTATTTTTTTGAGACCCTGTACAATTTTGTGGAGTCCCTTCTGGGGCCGCGGCTCACCCGCAAGTATTTCTGGTACTTCGGCACCATTTTCACCATTATCCTGGTCAGTAATTACATGGGGCTTTTGCCCGGCGTCGGCACCATTACCTATCATGGGGTCCCCCTTTTCCGCGGGGCGAACGCCGACCTGAACGTGACCATGTTCCTGGGACTGTTTTATGCCGTGATGTGGCTGTACTGGAGCATTCGGGAGCAGGGGCTGAAGCATTTCTTCCTCCATCTGTTTGGTCCCAAGGGGGGGATGAAGGGGTTCATGGGGGCGGTGCTGGTGCCCATTTTCATTTTCGTGGGGATTGTGGAGTGCCTCAGCATTGCCATCCGGCCCATTGCGCTGGCCGCCCGTTTGTTCGGAAACATTTACGCTGGTGAGACGATCATTGAAACGATGTCCCACATGTTCGGCCCCCTGGGAAGCGCCTTGTGCGTACTTCCATTCCTGGCCATTGAACTGCTGGTCGGCTTCATCCAGGCACTCGTATTCCTTCTCCTTACCGCCATTTTCCTGAAGCTCCAGATAGGCGATGAAGATTCCCAGAGGCACGACACTCCTCCGGAATCCCTGCCGGAACCCGGAGCCGGGAACAAGCCCTGAACCGGGTGCAGAATTTCCGTTTCCGACCATGGGCAAACCGTGGGGGAACGTTCCAACAACAAAAAACATAACCAACAGACAATATGATTGATCCTACCGCAATGGCTTCCCTTGCCGAACTGTCCGGCAATGTGGGGTTCGGCCTCGTTACCATCGGCGCCGGCCTGGGCATTGGCATGATTGGCGCGAAGGCCGCTGAATCCACCGGGCGCAATCCCGGCGCTTCCTCCTCCATCATGGTGATTGCCATCACGCTGGCGGCCCTGATTGAAGGGGTGGCCCTGATTTCCATTTTCATGTAGTCATGAATTTGCTCCGTTCCCGGGCGGCGTGGCCCGGCCGGGAACGGCCTTCCCCTTTTCCGGAGTATTTTCTCCGGCATGTTCCAACCAATTCATTTTTATGCTGCAAATCATAGCCGACCAGTCCTGGAACCCTTTCGCGCCCTTTGGCGTGACAAGCTGGGAGCCGTTTCTAGCCAACCTGATCGCCTTCATCCTGATGGTGGTGATTCTGCGTTACGTGGCATTCAAGCCCATCCAGAATATTCTGGAAAAAAGGCGCCAGCGCATTGAGGAAGGCGAGGAAATGCGGGAGGAAAGCGAACGCCAGCTGGCGACCGTGAAGGAACAGACGCGGGAAATGCTGGTGGAAGCTGGTGAAAAGGGGCAGGAGAAGATAGACGCCGCCAAGGCCGCGGCCGCCCGTTTGCTGGAAGAGCAGGAAGCCGCCGCTTCCGAAAAGGCGGCGGAAATCATCAAGAAGGCGCATGAGCTTTCCGCTCTGGAACAGCAGAAGGAGCGCGACGCCCTCAAGGAGCAGTTTGGCCAGCTGGTGGCGCTTGCCACGGCCCGGGTTACCGGAAAGGTGTTGACGGAGGAAGACCAGCGGCGCATCAACCGGGAGGCCATTGACAGCCTGGATTCCTGAATGTTTTTATGAAGATCGGCAAGGACACGCAAAACGCCGCGCGCAGGCTTTTCCGGCTCTGCATGGACGGCAATTCCGTGGTGGAGGACCGGGTTCGCCTGGTCGCCCGGAAAATCGTGGAACGCAAGCCCCGCAATTATGAGGCCCTGCTGACCGCTTTTTCCCGCATGGTGGAATACGCCGTGAAAAGCCGGACCGCCACCATCCGGAGCGCCGTGCCCCTGACGGACGAGGAACGCTCCCAGATCCAGCAGAAGCTGGCCGCGAAATACGGCGAGGGCCTTTATTACCATTGGGAGGTTGCCCCGGAACTGCTGGGCGGCATCCGCATCCAGGTAGGCGACGATGTGCGCGACGGTTCCGTACGCTCCAAAATAGACCGGCTGGCCGATCTGGCCCGCTCCCTTTCCAATTAACCAATGAACCATTTTTCCCATGAGCAACATACTTCAAGAACTCGAAGCAGAAATTAAGAAAGCCACGGCTGCCGTCAGCCAGGAAAACGTGGGCGTCATTCGTTCCGTGGGGGACGGCGTCGCCAAAATCGAAGGGCTGAGCGGCGTGATGCTCAATGAAATGCTTGAATTCCCCGGCGGCGTAATGGGCCTGGCGATGAACCTGGAAGAGCACGAAGTGGGCGCCGTCATCCTGGGTGACGATTCCGATCTGAAGGAAGGGGACATCGTCAAATGCACGGGCCGTCTTCTTTCCGTTCCCGTGGGCCGCTCCCTGCTTGGCCGCGTGGTGAATACGCTGGGCGAACCGATTGACGGCAAGGGGCCGATTGAGGCGGAAGCCTATTATCCCGTGGAGAAGATCGCCTCCGGCATTATTTCCCGCCAGTCCGTTTCCGTTCCGGTGCAGACGGGCATTCTCCCCATTGACGCGATGATTCCCATTGGCCGCGGCCAGCGCGAGCTGATCATCGGCGACCGCGCCACGGGCAAGACCGCCATTGCGGTGGACACGATGATCGCCCAGGCGGAACAGAACCGCCTGGCGGAGGAAGGCAAGCTGCCCGATCACCAGCCCCTGTACAATATTTATGTGGCCATCGGCCAGAAGCGTTCCAACATCAGCCGCCTGGTGGCCAAGCTGGAGGAAACCGGGACCATGAAATATTCCATTGTGGTGGCCGCTTCCGCCTCCGATCCCGCCGCCATGCTGTATCTGGCGCCGTACACCGGGTGCGCGATGGGTGAATATTTCATGGACAAGGGGGAAGACGCTTTGATCGTGTACGACGACCTTTCCAAGCACGCCGTGGCCTACCGCCAGATTTCCCTGATTCTGCGCCGTCCGTCCGGGCGGGAAGCGTATCCCGGCGACGTGTTTTACCTGCACAGCCGCCTTCTGGAGCGCGCCGCCCGCATCAACAAGGAGCACGGCGGTGGTTCCCTGACGGCTCTCCCCATCATCGAGACGCAGGCGGGCGACGTTTCCGCGTATATTCCCACGAACGTCATTTCCATCACGGACGGCCAGATATTCCTGGAGACGGATTTGTTCTACCAGGGGGTGCGGCCTGCCATCAACGTGGGTATTTCCGTATCCCGCGTGGGTTCCTCCGCCCAGACGAAGATCATCAAGAAGCTGGCCGGCTCCGTGAAGCTGGACCTGGCCCAGTTTACGGAATTGCAGGCCTTCGCCCAGTTCGGTTCCGATCTGGACGCGAACACCAAGGCCAAGCTGGCGCGCGGCCAGCGCATCGTGGAGTTGTTCAAGCAGAACCAGTACGAACCCAAGTCCCTGGGGCTGGAGGCCGCCGACCTGTACGCGATGCAGAAGGGATATTTTGACGACGTGCCGGTGGACCGCATCAAGCAGTGCCAGAACGCCTGGGAGGCCTACCTGCAGGACCAGCATCCGGATCTGCTGGAAAGCATCCTGCAAGTGAAGGACCTGACCCCTGAGATAGACGCCGGGCTCAAGGCCGCCATCGAATCCTTCAAGCTCAGCTGGAACTAACGATTACCGGAGCACTGAACCATGGGCAACCTGAGAGACATCAGACGCCGGATCAAGTCCGTCAAAAACACGTCCCAGATCACCAGGGCGATGCAGATGGTGGCTTCCGCCAAGATGCGCCGCGCCCAGGAGCAGGCTGTGAAGGGCCGTGCCTACATCCGCGCTCTGGCGGAAGTGCTCTACCATCTCCAGGATGAAATAGATACCAATTCCAGCCCCCTGATGCAGAGCCACGGCGGCGTGGACCTGGTGCTTCTGGTGAACACGGACCGCGGCTTGTGCGGCGGCCTGAACGCCAACCTCATCAAGGTGACGCGGGAGGCCGCGCCGGAAGGCGCCCATTATGTCACCATCGGCCGCAAGCTGAATGCCACGCTGGCCAGGCTGGGGGATCAATTGGATGCCACCTGGAGCTTGACGGACCCTCTTTCCCTGTTAGAGCTGAAGCCCATCTTTGACTTCCTGCTGAAAAAATTCAAGGAGGGGGAATACAGCCGCGTATTTGTGGCCTTCTCCGGCTTTGTGAACACAATGGTGCAGAAGCCCCTTTTCCGCCAGTTGCTGCCTATTGAGCAGGACCCCCTGATGAAGATGGCCAAGGCCGGGGGCGCCTCTCTGGACGGGGCGGAGGCCCACAAGCAGTTCCTGCTGGAACCGAGCCCCACGGACTTGCTGAATACGATTCTGCCGCTGTACGTCTTCCACGGGCTGGTGCAGATCGTGCTGGAGGCCCGCGCTTCCGAGCATTCCGCCCGCATGGTCGCCATGAAGGGCGCCACGGAAAACGCCAAAAACATCATTAACGGACTTACGCTGGATTACAACAAGGCGCGTCAGACGCAGATTACCAACGAATTGCTGGAAATCACCACCGCCATGCGCGCCATGGAATAAGGATACCGCCAGCTTTCACCCATCCCCCAAGCAACTTTTCCCTTCATCATATTTCAATATTAACATTTTCTCATTATGAATAACACAGGCACTCTCGTTCAAATCATCGGCGCCGTGGTCGATGCCGATTTTTCCCGGTCCGAAACGCTTCCCGCCCTGCTCAATGCCCTGGAAGTGGATTATGAGATCAACGGGCAGCGCAAGACCCTGGTGCTGGAAGTCCAGCAGCACATCGGCGACGGCTGGGTGCGCGCCGTGGCCATGAGTTCCACGGACGGCCTGCGCCGCGGCATGCCCGTGCGCGATCTGGGCCACCCCATTGAAGTGCCGGTGGGACCGTGCGTTCTGGGCCGCATTTTCAATGTTCTGGGTGAAGCCGTGGACGAGCGGGGCAAGCCTGACTGCGCCGGGGTGAGAAGCATCCACCGCAGCGCTCCCCCCCTGGACGAACAGTCCACCAGTACGGAGGTACTGGAAACGGGCATCAAGGTGATCGACCTGATCTGCCCCTTCCTGAAAGGCGGCAAGGTCGGCGCGTTCGGCGGTGCCGGCGTGGGCAAGACCGTGCTCATCATGGAGCTGATCAACAACATCGCCAAGGCGCGCAGCGGCCTTTCCGTTTTTGCCGGGGTGGGGGAACGCACCCGCGAAGGGAACGACCTGTACAATGAAATGATTGAATCCGGCGTCATTAATCTGGAAAAGCCGGAGGAGTCCAAGGTGGCCCTGGTGTACGGCCAGATGAACGAGCCGCCGGGGGCGCGCCTGCGCGTGGCCCTTTCCGCCCTGACCATGGCGGAATATTTCCGCGATGAAGAGCATAAGGACGTGCTCCTGTTCATCGACAACATTTTTCGTTTCTCCCAGGCGGGGTCGGAAGTGTCCGCCCTGCTGGGCCGCACCCCGTCGGCCGTGGGCTACCAGCCGAATCTGGCGGAGGAAATGGCGGACCTTCAGGAACGCATCACATCCACCCGGAACGGTTCCATCACGTCCATGCAGGCTGTTTATGTCCCTGCGGACGACTTGACGGACCCCGCTCCCGCCACCACCTTCGCCCACCTGGATTCCACGGTGGTGCTGGAACGTGCGCTGGCCGCCCAGGGCCTGTTCCCCGCGGTGGACCCGCTGGCCTCCACTTCCAAGGCTCTTGCCCCGGAAACCGTGGGCGAGGAGCACTACCAGGTGGCGCGCGGCGTGCAGATGGTCCTGCAGCGCTACAAGGACCTTCAGGACATGATTGCCATTCTGGGCATGGACGAGCTTTCCGAAGAAGACAAGCTCATCGTCAGCCGGGCCCGCAAGATCCAGCGCTTCCTGACCCAGCCCTTCCATGTGGCGGAAGTCTTCTCCAGCATTCCCGGCGCCTATGTGCCCGTGTCCGAAACGGTCCGCGGGTTCAAGGAGATTCTGGAAGGCAAGCTGGACATGGTCTCGGAAGACGCCTTCTTCATGCGCGGCAGCATAGAAGACGTTCTCAAGGAGGCCAAATAACCCTTTTCCCGATCGTTCCGTACCATGAGCATGGAGTTCAAAGTCATTACCCCGGATGAAGTGGTGGTCTCCGCCAATGTGGAGTATGTGTACCTGCCCGGCAGCCTTGGTGAAATGGGGGTGCTGGATCACCACACGGCCATGATCACTTCCCTGGAACCGGGGGAACTCCGCTACAAGCCTGTGGACGGACCGGAGGAAAGCATGGTGGTGGGAACCGGATTTGTGCAGATCAACGACGACCATGTACTCATGGTGACGGACCTGGCTCTGGACTCCTCCCAGATTGATGAAAGCAGCGTGGAGCGCGCCATTGAGGAGGCGCAGGAAGTGCTGAAGGCCCGTTCTGAAATGTCCCGCGAGGAACAGGCGCGGTTTGAGGCCAGCCTGACCAAGCAGATCATGATGCTGAATTTCAAACGCAAGCACAGAACTCCCGGACGGTGATGGAGGAAGATTGGAACGATACGTTTTACGACCTTTTCCGCGAAGCGGTGGGGCGCTACCATGAAGGCCACCGGAATGTGGACGGCTTCTTCACGGACCAGGAAATCATGTTTCTGTCTTCCATCGGCTGCCGCACGAGGGAATTGTTTGACTTTGTGGAATCCTATGCCCGCACGGGAGCTCCGTCTCCTACGACGGTACTGCTGATAGCCGCGGCGCGCCGGGATTTTTTCCTGATTATCCAGCATGGCCAGTTTTACCAGGGAAAACCCGTGATCGGGTATGATTTGCCCGGATTCGGAGATGAGCTCAGCGGCCTTCCCTACCTGCCGCGCCTGATTGCCAAGGCGAGAGCCAAGCTGGCCGGGTCCATGGGGGATGATATCATGTATTGCTGTGAAAACGACCGCCGTTTTTTCCGGGACCACGGCCACATTCATCCTGCCGATTTTCTGCGCGTAGTCTGGGCCGCCGGGGACAGCGATCCAAAGATTTACGACTATGTGCGCCAGTGCGCCCTGAGCTCTGCGGCAAAGCCCGTGGAGGAAGAGTAGCGGAGGCAGGTAGTGCTTTGATTTCTGTTTTTCAGGAATCGGATTTGTTGAACGGAATAAATTCCTGTTCTGGTAATCGACTGTGATTAGAATGTTGATTCCAGTGTAATTTTCATTTTTGTCCCGGCATTTTTAGGAATTCATCGGAAAGGATAAGCCCGTTTTTCTGTATATTACCTCCCATTTCAAAGATGAAATGAGTCCTTAACATTTTAGGCGTCTTTCATTTGGGTGACCGGTAGTTCTACATTGTCTGCAAATCACTTAACAATCCTGATTTACAAGACAATGAACAATACCGACAACACCCTGGATCCTCGCTATCCCTTCGTTCCCATGTTCGCCAATGGACTCCCACAAGGCGACTTCTACGTCAACGGTATCACCGCTCCCGTTCTCATCACTCCACGCTCCGCCTCCAACGACACACGCCATGAGTGGACCGGCTATCTCAAGATCATGAAAGAAGGAACCTATTTCCTTTCCCTGGACGCCGATTCCTCCATCTCCCTGGCCATTCCCTTCAAAAATGTGGAACTGACCAGCGAAGCAAAGGACCTTTCCGTGAAGCCGGAGAGCGTCG